>Ga0265296_1000122_pt1 | contig 152910 bp, 152 predicted proteins | sample MunlanPumphouse1_FD_189073 | JGI IMG/M metagenome (GOLD analysis project Ga0265296, IMG submission 189073) | Groundwater microbial communities from a municipal landfill in Southern Ontario, Canada - Pumphouse #1 | ecosystem: Environmental > Aquatic > Deep subsurface > Groundwater | place...
GCCCTTAAGGCTCGAATATACCGACTCCAAGTTAAGGAGATCAAAATCAAAGTAATCCTCTACAACCTCTCAAGATTGATTTCTACTTTGTCTTTTCTTGTTCTCATTGAGGAATTCTACAGAGCCCCTTGATTATTAATTTTCAACCGGACCTTGATTGAAAATTTTTTGGCAAATCCTGGTTGAAAAACCACTCCCGCGATCCTGCCCTCGTCGTGGGAAGAAAATTCAGAGTGTTGCAGACCAGCTTAACTTTTCACAACCAGACCGTGATTGAAAAATTTTCAGCAGACTTTGATTTTCATTTTTCAATCAAGCTTTGATTTCAAAATTTTCATCGCGATCGCGATCCCGATCGAAAAACTGATCCGGATCAATCAAACCCTGATTTTATTTTTCCAACCAGACTTTGAATAAAAAAATTTCATGCGAAAAAAGATACTATTCTTCCCTGCCTTACGGTCCCGGCTCCTTTACTTCAACCTCCCGCCTAAAGGGCCGGTATGCCATACCTCCCCCCTCGTAGAATTTCGAGAAGAACTCGACAAGGTGGAGACGCACCGAGTGGATCGAGGGCGAGAACATTGCAAGTACCACGTTGAGCGTATGGAGCAGGATGGCGACGATGATCCCGATGATGGCAATCTCGAACGCCCCGCCGAGCCGGTTTGCCACCATGGCGAGGATCACCGAGGCCATCCCGATCGCCATCAGGCGTGCGTACGAGAGGATGTTTCCCACCGTGCTCATCACCTCGATTGTCCCGAACACCCCGGCGCCCATCAGGATCATCGGCAGCCCGACAACCATCATGACGACCACGGGGTAGATCGCGACTTCGGGAACCGCCCCGGCAAACACCCCGACAAGGACCAGGATCCCGGTGATCACGAGGAGCATCCCGCTCTTCTCGAGCAGGTGTTTTCTCTTCTTTAAGATAAGCGCGTTCCGTATCCCGATGATGAGGCCGAGGAAGACGTGGATAACCCCGATCGCGATGGCGAAGATGAGCATCGGTATCATCGCATCAACGCGGTTCCATGTTACCCCGAGGAAGTGAACCGGGTGTATCCAGCCCATCTCCTCCCCCAGGTCACCGAAGAACTCCCCGAACAGGTAACCAAAGAAGATGGTCGGGATCGACGAGATGATCAGGATATCGGCAAGATTCTTTGCAAACGCAATTGCCTTGAGCCGGTACCGGATAATGAGCGCGAACGCGAGAATGATAAGGCCGTACCCGATATCGCCGACCATGATCCCAAAGAAGAGCGGGAAGAAGATAGCGAGGATCGGGGACGGGTCGATCTCACGGTACCGCGGCGGGGAGACAAGCTGCATGATAAATTCAAATGGTTTCACCCACCAGGGGTTGTCGTAAAAGACCGGGGCCTCCTCCATGTCCTTTTCCGTAACCGGCAGTACCTGGATTACTACCCGGTCCCCGAACGCGTCTTTTACCTCCTTTTTTGTCTTCCCAAGATATTTTTTCGGGATCCAGCCCATGATGACGAACGTGTATTCCGATAACCCGAAGTTCCGGTATGCGCCCAGCTCCCCGTGGATATCCTCGAGCCGCTTCCTTAAGACCACGAGCTCCTGGTACCAGGCAGTTGAGAGATCAAGGAGTTCCCGGTCAATGCGGGAGATCTCCTTCTGCGCCTGGATCCGTTTCTCTTCAAGGAGGGCATACATCTCGTAGAACGGCTTGCCGGTGTACTCCTTGGGGAGCCTCACTTCATTGACGTTGACGGAATAGATGAATGAATGGACCTGCTCGGAGAATCTTTTCGGGAAGACCATGATGGCAGCAAAAGTGTCGGCATCAACGGTTGTTGCGGTCATCTCGAACCGGTCACCGGTGATCGTCCCAATCTCTTTTCGTATCAGTTCGATGACATCGTGGTGCTCTTCCTGGATGAGGAGGATCGTGACCTCGAACCCCTCAAGGGCCGGGAGCTCCCGCTCCACCGGCTGGATGATATCAAGGACTTTGGCATACCGGCCGAGTGTGGTGATCGCAAGAGAGAGCTCGGCTTTCTTTGCCGAGAGCTCCCTGGTGGTAGTCTCAAGCGTGCTGATGACATCCCGTGCCCGTGCAACAAGGCCGTCGTGGGTCAGGTTGCCAAGGGAGATGCGGAACTGCTCCTGGAGGGCCGGGTCATCCCCGATGACGGGCAGGGTGGAGAAGATCGCGCTGATCCTGCCAAGGACGCCGGCTATATCTTCGGTCTCATCCTGCCTGAGGCGGCCCAGGAAGATCTCATCGTGGGAGACCAGTGCCGGTGCATCTTCCAGGTGCAGGGTACCGGCGCGGTACAGCGTATCAACTACCCGGCCGAGATCTCCTTTCGGCCCGATAACCTGGATGCGTTCCATCTTCTGGAGCATACTTTACTCCCCCCCTGCCGGGCAGTCCCGGCATTATTCCATGGTCACGTACCGTACGATCCGTTCCGCTGCTGCAGGAACATTCCTTTGTCCCTGTTCTGAGATGGTTTCCTGCTGCAGTTCAGCTGCGCTTTTGAGTTCTTTTATCTCGGTCTCGGTTCTCCCCCGTTCTTTCCAGTACACCTGTTCGGCCGTTACCTTTGCAACCTTGTCTGCTGTGCAGATCAGGTCTTCGGCCTCAGCTTTTGCAGCATCTACTGCTGCCTCAGTCTCCACCCGGACTCTCTCAACTCTGAGTGCAAGTTCCTGCTCCGTCTCCCGGATCTGCTGCAGGAGTGTCTTATCGGTATCCGTCTCAAGCCCCCCTTAAAGCCCGTGCTTCCGTTTCAGGATCGAAGTAACCCCGCACGAGGGCGGCACGCTCACCGCTTCATGCTCCCTGTCAGGGGTATCGTTCCCGATCATACCCTTCGTTCTTCGCGCCGCATCCTCTATACGTTTCCGGCAGTTCCCGACAGCCGCATCCCTCATTGCGCCGATCGTCTTCATCAAATCCTGCGCCATGGTCCGGTCCTCCGTAAGAAGATGATCAATTGGACTATACCATTCAGGAAGGATATATACTTTCGCTGTCGGAATTGTCGGTGGAATAAAAAACAAATCCATTAATCTTTCCGGCAACCACTTTCCTGCAGGAATTATCAGCTCTGCACCGCGCCGGGTTGAAAGAGACGGTCTATGGAAATTCTTGCAACGCTCGGGTTACTCATCATCTTTGTCCTTGTGCTCATCCTCCCGTTCCGGGTGAAATGCGTTGAGCACAACCTCGAGGTCTTTCTCTTTGCCTGCGGGGTAACGGCCCTGACCGTATCAGGGCTCATAACAATCCCCGGGGAGCAGACCGGCTGGAGCCTGGCGATCGTTTCCGAAGCCCTCACTTCGCCCCTCAATATCACGAGCATCTTTGGCATACCCGTCGGGATCGTCCAGATCGTTCTCCTCGTCGGACTCCTCCTCTATTTCTTTTACCACCAGATGCAGGCGGCAATTGTCGGCCTTGTCGGCCGCTTTTCCTTAAAATGGATTGTCTTTTTTTTAATCGTCATCCTTGGTCTTGTCTCGAGTATAATCTCCGCTATCCTTGCCGCTATCATTCTTGTCGAGATTGTCAATGCCCTGCCGGTTGTCCGGAAAGCCAAGATCGAGATAGCGGTGGTCTCCTGCTTCTCGATCGGCCTCGGCGCCGGGCTTACCCCGCTCGGGGAACCCCTCACCACCATCGTGGTCTCGAAGCTCGCGGGAGACCCGTACCATGCCGGCTTCACGTTCCTCTTCGACCAGCTTGCCATCTACGTCATCCCGGCAGTCATCGCCCTCGGGGTAATCGGGGTTTTCCTGTTTGGCCGGAGCCATACCGGCAGCACGAAGCTGGAGTGCATTGTCGAGCGCGAAAAGATCCGCGACATCGTCATCCGGGCAGGCAAGGTATATCTCTTCATCATGGCGCTGGTCTTCCTCGGGGAGGGTTTCAAGCCGCTCATCCTGGAATACATCATCAATATCCCCCCTGCGGGACTGTACTGGGTGAACATAGTCTCGGCAGTGCTGGACAATGCAACCCTGGCAGCTGCCGAGATCAGCCCCGCACTCTCCCTCTCGCAGATAACCAGCGCTCTCATGGGCCTGCTCATTGCCGGGGGAATGCTCATTCCCGGCAATATCCCCAATATTATCTCTGCCGGCAAGCTCGGGATTACCAGTAAAGAGTGGGCAGAAGTGGGAGTCCCTCTTGGGGTTGTCCTGATGCTTGTCTTCTTTGTCATACTCTTTGTTCCAGCCTGGCTGGGGTTCCTGTAAAAAACTGCAGGGAAATGGAAACAACCAAGTGGATGCAGTTCCCAGATCACAGATACGCATGGTAAACGAGGGTGGCAATACGGAGACAGCCCATGAGGAGATCCAGGATCTGGTCAGTGCCCTTGCGGATCCGTCAGTTGACCGGCGGCACGAGGCGGTATCTGCCCTGAAATCGATCGGGGAACCTGCCGTTCCCGTGCTTATTTTGGCAATGGCAGAAGCTCACGACAACGACCGCCGCTGGTATGCTGCGATTGCCCTGTCCCGGATAGGTGTTCCGGCCATAGCCCCGCTGATTGCCGCGATGAAGGCCAATACCTCTCCGTTGTTTCGAAAGTATGCCGCAGCCTCCCTTGGCGAGATCGGAGTACCCGCGATCGAAGCCCTGATTGACGGGATGGAGAGCGATGATCCGGCACTCCGGGGATTTCTCTCCCAGGCGCTCTGCCGTATCGGGAAGCCCGCTGTTGAGCCGCTCACCCGGAGACTCGGGGATAGCAGTCAGATCATCCGGCAGTGCGCAACCCTGACGCTCTGGCAGATGGGTGAGACCGGGCTCTCCACCATAATCGAAAAGATGCAGGACGAAGAGTAACCAGTACCTCCACAACCCCTTTTTTCGTCATAATCCGAAGGGATTAATTCCCGCCAAGAGAATCCATACGGTATGCTTGTGTTATCGCCCGCGATGGAGGCTTACGAGAAGTCGTTACTCGACGAGCTGCACCGCGCTATCGCGATAGCAAAAGAGGCCCGCTCACAGGGGTTCGACCCCTCCCTTGACGTGGAGATCCCGATAGCAAGCGACCTTGCCGACCGGGTCGAGGCACTCCTGAATATCAAAGGGGTTGCGGCCAGGATCCGGCAACTGGAAGCCGAGATGTCCCGCGAGGAGGCCGCTCTCCGGATCGGTGACGACTTTGTTGCCCGGAAGTTCGGCGAGAAGGATATCGGGGAAGTCCTCGACCATGCGATCCGCGTTTCCATGGCACTCCTGACCGAAGGTGTTGTTGCAGCCCCCACGGAAGGGATTGCCAAAGTCTCCCTTGGCAAGAACGATGACGGCACCCAGTACCTGATGATCTTCTACGCCGGACCGATCCGGAGTGCCGGGGGTACCGCCCAGGCCATGTCGGTGCTCGTGGGCGATTACGTGCGCCAGAAGCTGGGTATCAACCGCTATATCCCGCGGCAGGAGGAAGTGGAGCGGTACATCGAGGAGATACGGCAGTACAACTCCATCATGAACCTCCAGTACCTGCCAAGCGAGGCCGAGATCCGGCTCATCATTGAGAACTGCCCGGTCTGCGTTGACGGGGAAGCCACCGAGCAGGAAGAGGTTTCGGGCCACCGTAATCTCGAACGGGTGGAGACGAACGTTGTCCGTGGGGGGATGGCTCTCGTTATCGGAGAAGGTATAGCCGGCAAGGCCCGCAAACTCAAAGGCCGGGTCGAGAAGATGAAGATGGAGGGCTGGGACTGGCTCGACAAGCTGATCGCGGGCGCGGCAAAGAGCGGCGATGACAAGACGGTCGGTATCAAGCCGCTCGACAAGTACCTCCGCGACCTTATTGGCGGCCGGCCGGTCTTTGCATACCCGATGCGGAAAGGCGGTTTCCGGCTCCGGTACGGGCGGTCCAGGAACACGGGTTTTGCCGCTGCGGGAATGCACCCGGCCACCCTTTACATTCTGGGAGAATTCCTTGCCACGGGCACCCAGATGAAGACCGAGCGGCCCGGGAAGGCCTGCGGGGTGGTGCCGGTCGACTCCATTGAAGGCCCGACCGTCCGGCTCAGGAACGGGGACGTGCTCCGGATCGATGACGAGGCAACAGCAAAGCGGCTGAATGCCGGCATTGAGAAGATCCTTGATGTCGGCGAGATCCTCATCTCGTTCGGGGAGTTTTTGGAAAACAACCACCCGCTCATACCGGCAGGATACTGCGCGGAATGGTGGCAGCTCGATGCCGGCCCGGGTGTAAAGCCCCCCGCAAGCGAGGAGGAAGCCCTGGCCTTTGCCCGCGCCGGGGGGTACCTCCACCCGGCCTGGACCTGGTTCTGGGATGACATCACCTCCGACCAGATCCGGGAGCTTGCCAACGCAGTATCCGAAAAGGGGTCGGTTACCGGAGGGGTCCTCCGGCTGCCCCTTGAACCGGCAACCAAGACCTCCCTGGAACTCCTGCTCCTCACTCACCGGGTGAACGGGGAGTTTGTCGAGATTGGGTCCTGGAAATCGTTTGCTTTCTGCCTTGGCCTGGATGAGAATCTCAAAAAGCGGGATGTCTGGGAAACTGCCGGGGACAAAGCCCCGCTCGACCTGGTCACACACCTGTCCGGCCTCAAAATGCGGTCCCGGTCCGGAACACGGATCGGCGGCCGCATGGGCCGGCCGGGGAAATCCAAGCCCCGGAAGATGAACCCGCCCCCGCATGCCCTCTTCCCGCTGGGAGATTCGGGAGGGGCACGGCGTTCGTTCCAGTCGGCTTCAGCCCATACTGCCGACGTGGACCGGAACGATACCGATCTCGATTTCCAGAAAGAGGGCGGCATGATCGAGATCGAAGTGGGCAGGCGACGCTGTTCGGAGTGCGGCGAGATCAATTACCTGAACCGGTGCGAGAAATGCGGGGGTCACACCGTTGCGTTCTCGATCTGCACCAAGTGCGGGAAGGAGACAACGCTCCCCCGCTGCCCGGGGTGCGACGGCCAGGTCATATGCAGCCAGCGGATCACCCTCAATGTGAAAGGCGAGTACGCCAAAGCTATGGACCGGCTGGGGCTCAAGACCGACAGCATTGCACTTGTCAAAGGGGTCAAAGGGGTCATCTCAAAGGAGAAGACCGTTGAGGCTATGGACAAGGGGATCCTCCGGGCCATGCGGAACATCTTTGTCTTCAAGGACGGCACCACCCGGTTCGATATGATCGACCTGCCCATCACGCACATCCGTCCTGACGAGGTCAGGGTCTCTGTCGAGAAACTCCGTTCACTGGGATACACGAAGGATACCCATGGCTACGATCTCCAGAACCCGGCGCAGGTTGTCGAGCTGCACCCGCAGGATATCCTTGTCTCTGATTCCTGTGCCGAGTACATGGTCAGCGTTGCCCAGTTCATGGATGACCTGCTCGTGAAATGCTATCATCTCCCGCCCTTCTACAACATTAAGAAACCCGAGGAGCTTGTGGGCCACCTTGTCATCGGTCTTGCCCCGCACACGAGCGCCGGAGTTCTTGCCCGGATTGTCGGGTTCACCCGGGCCAACGTCGGCTATGCCCACCCGTTCTTCCATGCCGCCAAGCGCCGGAACTGCTTTTTTGGGGATACCCTCGTCGATGTCTTTGACGGGAAACGGTGGGAGAAGCTCCCGATCCGCAGGTTTGTCCTGGAAAATTTCGATATCAGCCAGCCGGGAATCGACCGTCTCGGGACCTATTATTCGGATCCTGCCCGCCCGTTCTCTACAAGGGCCGTGGATACCAATGGTGGCATTCATCTCCGGAAGATCACGTCGGTCTCGATCCACCGTTCACCTGCCACGCTCATCCGGTTTACCACCGCTCGTGGCCGGGAACTCGTGGTCACGCCCGATCACGCGATGCTTGTCTGGGACACAAGCTACCTAAGAAAGATCCGGGCCGTGGAACTCAAACCGGGCGATGCCGTCCCGGTCTTTTCAGGATCGGGTGTCATCTCGGACCGGATCACCCTTGCCGAACCGGTCCCGTCACCGGAGGAGCGGGTCTACTGCCTGACCGTTGCAGATGACCATACGATGACGGCAAACGACATCTTCACCGGCCAGTGCGATGGCGATGAGGACTGCATCATGCTCCTCCTTGACGGGCTCATCAACTTCTCGCGCTCGTTCCTGCCGCAGAACCGGGGCGGCTCTATGGATGCCCCGCTGGTGCTCACGAGCCGGATCGACCCGGCCGAGATCGACAAGGAAGCTCTCAACGTGGATGTCTGCGATCATTACCCGATTGAGGTCTATACCGGCGCCCTTACCTATGTTGAACCCAAGAAGATTGCCGACCTTATCGACCGGGTGGAGAAAAGGATCGGGAAGCCCGAACAGGTTGAAGGCTTCCAGTTCACCCACGACACTTCGGACATCTCCGCAGGCCCGATCGAGTCGATGTACACCCAGATGAAGACGATGACCGATAAGCTCGGGGCTGAGCTCGATCTTGCCGAGAAGATCCGGGCTGTGGATGCCGACGATGTTGCTGAGCGTGTGCTCAATACCCATTTCATCCGCGACCTCATGGGCAACCTTTCCGCGTTCTCCAAGCAGAAGTTCCGGTGCACGAAGTGTAACACCAGTTACCGGCGGATGCCGCTTGCCGGCAAGTGCACCAAATTCAAGGGCCACGGACCCTGTAACGGCCCGATCATTGCTACCGTGCATGAAGGTTCCGTGAAAAAATACCTGGAAATGTCCCGCGAGATATGCCGCAAGTACAAGGTCTCGGAATACACCAAGCAGCGGGTTGAAGTCATTGATCTTGCCATCACCTCGACGTTCGGGGAAGAGAAGCACGAGCAGCTTGGCCTTGCGGATTTTATGTAATTTTCTTCTCGTTCTTCCTTCAAATTTATACGGGCAATCCCTGCAATTTTTTTATCCGGGTTTATGATCTCAAAGCCTTTTACTATCCAAAAAACCAACACTATACCCAAGCGAGAATATCTAAGTGGTCAACAGAGGCGGACTCAAGATCCGTTCGCGCAGGCGTTCGCAGGTTCGACTCCTGCTTCTCGCATCTCAAGGTTTTTTTTGCAGTATGCAAAGGATTGTCCAGGGGCCATATCCGACCCGTCCTGCATCCGGCTCCCGGTAAGATCCCCCTTGGAAATCGGGTGAATCAGGACGTAATTTTTTATTCTTCAACAGCAGATTCTGGTACTGCAATATTCGTTTGTTGTCCGAGGTGAAGAGATGAAAAAAACCGTATTGCTCGCCATTGTATTCTGCCTTATCCTGGCTGCAGGCTGTACAGATACTGCGTCCAAACTCCCGGTGTCACCAACCGCTTCACCATCCTTAACCCCCCCACCCGAGCCGGTTGCACCAAAGCCCGTCTCGGTTATCAGGAGCGGCAACTATTCGCTGGCATCCTCAATCGATCACATTGAAGTTGATTCAAAGGGCTCCGGCAAACACACGGTCAACATCTACCTCCGGCTGAAAAATACCGGCAATGAATCCATCCGTCTGGTCTGGTACAGTAAACTCACCGATAAAAACGGGCTCTCCTACGGGGGAGTGGGTGTTTCCCATGGCGGATCCGGGGCACAGACATTCATTTTCGATCCGGATACTACCGGTACCATGCGCGATTATGTTACTATTGACTCTGACCGGGAGTACGCAGTGTTAAAAAGCGGGGGAGCAACCCTTGATATCGTGTATGCGGATCAGAAGTCCCCCCTTGAACCTATTGCAAACCTGACCTCCACGTGGAACCTGGAGCCAACCTATTTCCCCTGATTTTTTTACTCCTGACACAAGGTTGACGCTATCTTTATCGTGACTCTCAGGTGAGCTGTCAATTGCAGTGTATGAAAAAAGCCGCCGCATTCTCACGCGTACCGAAACCATCAACATCGGTAAAACTGAATGTATGGATAGGAATCCGGTAATGGGAGAGCCGTACGGCATTTGACCGGTGAAAATCCACACCCGCGGAATTGAATCTTTCCGTTTGCCTCCGTCAGGACCCCTTCTCCGGTAAAATCTATGGATGCAGGTCTGTTTACCCAGGGAATCATCATCGGGCTCACTCTTGCCGTACCGGTAGGTCCGATCTCGCTTATATGTATCCAGCGGGCAGTTGAAGGCGGGAGACTTCACGGGATTGTGTCGGGGATCGGTGTTGCCACTGCCGATTGCCTGTATGCAGCAGTTGTCTTTCTCGGCCTGACCATGATATCGGGAGTGATCCTGGCCCAGCAGTCGCTGTTCCGGAGTATCGCCGGCATTGTCCTCCTCGTTGTTGGGATCAAGGTTTTTCTCTCCCGGCCCCCTGAAGCGAAGGTCCGGCCGGAGCAGGAATCGTATCTGAAAGACTACCTGACCACTGTTGCAATAGGCATTGCCAACCCCTTAACGATAATCTTCTTTATTGCAATTCTCCCGGCGTTCGGGGTTGTATTCCAGGGAGCATCGCATATCCTTGCAGCAGAGTTCGTTCTCGGGGTCTTCTGTGGTTCCGTCCTCTGGTGGATTATCCTCTGCGGCACTATCGGCTCGATCCGATCCCGTCTGAGCGTTGACAACCTGAAACTGATCAACCGGGTTTCAGGGATTATGATTGTCTGTATCGGTGCCGGGATGCTTGCCCTTCTCATCCTGTGACCATTCCCGGCTCATGGATTGCCAGGAACTGCCTGATCCTGAAGTCTCCCCATTCCTCGCGTTTACCCCGAGGGTTGGGGGCCTTGTTCCTGCGGTTCAGGAAATAAATATATTTTCCCTGCCACCAACAATTAAGCACGTAATAATTAAAAAACAGGAATAACAGGAGAGGTTGGACTGACAGATAAGAAACCGGGAACTCCCCCGGGCGATGAGATCGTACGGGTCAAACTGCCCCAGAAACGCAACCGGGAAATGTTCGGCTTTGCGGAACTGATGATGGGTGCCAATCATATCCGGGTCCGTTGTTTCGATGGCGTAACCCGGATGGGGCGGATCAAGGGAAAGATAAAAAAGAAAGTCTGGATCCGGGAAGGCGACATCCTTATTGTCATCCCGTGGAACTTCCAGGATGAGAAATGCGATATTATTTACCGCTATACCGGCCCGCAGGTCGAGTGGCTCCGTCGCAATAAATACCTTTGAATTTATGTCAGAATATCCCTGTCCTTTTTTCCCGAATCGTTTTTACCGTTTTATTTTAATAAAAAAACCGTTACAATCGTGATTCCGGGTTATGGCAAGTACTCTTTTACTATGAAATAGAACGACGAAAAATGTGCAATCGTCGCATTTTAATTGGAATTTTCATGAAATTAAAAGAAATTTGAGATTTTTTTAAAAAACAAATGTTTATATATTTTATGAGCTAAATAAGCCAATCAGCGTGGGCAGCATGAAAGCGAGCGCTGGGATTTTAATAACTATCAGTCTTCTGTTACTGGCTGGAACCGCAGGTGCGGCCGGGATTCCGGATACCCTGCTGGTCAGTACCGATACACTCTGGCTTGCAGCTAACAATGCTGACCAATCTGTCATCACCATAACTCTAACGAATACTACTCCTGGATATAATGGTGAAGTCCCGGGAGTAACGGTAAACCTTGCCGTCGATCCATTGTATGGAACCCTGAGCCCGGCAACGGTCATCACCGATCCATCCGGAAGAGCATCAAGCACGTTCCGGACCAGTACCAGGAGCGGTGCACCGCAGATAACTGCCGCAACGGCTGATCCGGTGCTCTCCAATTCAACGATTCAGAATATTGATCACGACGCCCTCACTCCTGCCTTTACTCCGGCAACCGGCGTTGTCGGGGAAGTCATCCCCTTCCGGGTATCGATCACGGATCAATGGGGAAACCCGATCGATAACCGGAGAAGTGACGATACTGTCAGCCTTTCTGTAACCTGTCCCCTGCCGAACGATTGCAGTTTTGTGGGATATGGCCATTCGTATAGTTCCCATCCCGATTCAAACGGGAATCTGAATATACCCCTCCAGCTCGGCACCAGAACCGGGGTAACTTCCATTGTCATGAATCCTGTCCAGGATATCGGGGAACATGAGGCATTTATCACTACCTCCGCAGGTGAGCCGGTATCCCTGACACGGGAAATATCTCCCTCGATTGTCCCACCGTACAGCATCCCCACCGTCCCTGTTGGAACCGGCGTTTTTTATTTCCGCTATACGCTCCTGGATTCATTTGGTAACCCGGTAAAAGACCAGTCCCTCTCGATACATACCTCCCTTGGAGAGGATCTCCCCTTTGAGACTACCACCAATGCTCTTGGACAGACGCCAATCCTGTCATATGGTCCGAAAGGTACGGTCAGTAATATCATCATCACTGCTACCGTAGTAGATACCAGTCTGACCGACCAGTTCGAGGTTGCGTTTACCACAGCTGAACCAAAAGACATGGTGCTTTCCGTAACTCCGCAGACCCTGGCAAGCCTGGAATATGAGTCCGCATCGCAGGCAGATGTGGTGGCACGGGTTCTGGATACTTTCGGGAATCCCGTCAGCGGGCAGGAGATCACTTTTACCCTCGGCTTTACCCGCGGGACCAACTGGAATGCCGATCCCACCCTTGCCAGCTTCAGCGGGACAACTGACAATGAAGGAAAAGTAAAAACCGTTTTTTTCCCCGGCTCCTTTAACGGTACAGAATATACCGAGGGATCCTGTCTGCTGACAGCAGTCTGGACTTCGAAGCCTTCCTATCCCCCAAAAACGGCCACTCTTACTTGGATGAATCATCCCTATCTCAGTGTATACACGAGTGTTTCCAACGAGAACCCGGTTGCCGGTGATCTGATTGATGTCACGATCCGTGTTGTTGGCAATGGAAAAGCAAATACGTACCTCCCCATCACGGTGATGCTGGATCAGGATACCTCGTCGAGTATGAAAAATCCCTCGGACACGGTCGGAACGCGGGAGCAGGCAGCGTCAGCTGCTGCAACGGTATTTATCGATAAAATGGATGCATCCAATACCCAGATGGGACTGGAAACCTTCGGCTGGGATCAGAATGATCCAACGATAGGTCATATGGACATCCCCTCGGAATTTTCCCTTGTCAAAGAGCACCTTGCCCTCCTGGGGGGGCTGGGCTCGTCAAAACAGATGGAGTCATCCATTGTCACCTCATTCAACAAGATAATATCTGCCACGAGCACACCTGCGCATCATGATGATATCAAGGCCCTGATACTGCTCTCCGACGGGGGGTCAAATCTTGACAATCATGGTGCCCTGGATTCCTTAGTCTCGACAGCAAATGCAAATGGAATTCATGTCTATACCATCTCCTACCTGAACGGGCATGGGGATTCATCGAATGCTTATGAGGAAATGGAGGAGCTTGCCAACAGGACTGGTGGAAAGCATTATTCTGATATGACATCGGCCGGCCTGAACGATATCTACCTGGATATTGCAAAGCGGATCCAGATCCTGGCCGGGGCAAATACCACGATGACCGTTTCTTTCAATAATATCGTGGTAAATAACACCGTTATGACGGATTCGGAGGTGTTTGATTACATTCCGGTTGGACCGTTCTCCCCGCTCCAGACTACCGTAGACCCCGGTGGACGCACCAGCATCATCTGGACGAACGGATCCCAGACCGTCAGGAATCAGTCTGCCGAATGGCCCCAGCTGAAATTCGATGTCGGGTCTATTGAGATCGGACAAACCTGGCTGACAACGTTCCGCCTGAGGGTAAAACCGCTTGGCAATTTCAACATCTTTGGCGGGGAATCAACCATTTCCTACAATGGCGGATCCGTGAACTTAGTGCTCCCCGATGCCCCTATCACGGTAAAATCAGATCTTCTGGATCACGGACTTGTTACCGGGACCCTGGCGATCGAGAATCTCCGGGCCGGCTCCTCATCAGGTCCTTATACGGATTTTATCCCCCTGCAATGGAATACGAGATACAACAGTCTGACCGGCACAAACCATGTCACTGAGTACGTATATTACCGGATAGCTGGCGGACCCTGGAATCAGTTCGATATAAAGTCAGCTCCTGCCGGTGATTCAAGCCAGACAACAACCTTTGATGTCAGGAATCTCCCTTCCGGCACGTATGATCTCATGGTTCATGGACACCCGGTTGCCGGGGATGCATATGATGCGGATTCAAACCAGCTTACTGTTGTGATCGGAGGTTCCGGATCCCGGAACACGTATATTAAACTGCAATAATTTTTTTTGAATCATTTAGCCCATCATCCCCTGTCATCGAAAAACCATTCCTGTTGCCAAAAACCCGGTGACGCGGGGCTATGGATCCTTTGCTGAAAGTGCCCCCCGATTCCGTGAGCGATCTTGATGACGAATGGCTACCTCCACGTCTGGTGGAGAGGGGGTGTTGCCCCGGCCGTACACGGGGCATAGGTCCGGCCAGGCGTACTGGTCTTTAAGGATACCCTTGCCTGCCCGGGGATACCGGATTCCTCCACCCGCTGCAGAATGCTCATTCTGATCATCGTCCGGCAGGGAAAACCCTGCGAACGATTTTCTGTTCAATAAAAAAAGACTCAGATGAAATCTGTTTTTATTTCGTACTGCTTGATTACGAGCTTCAGCGGCGTGGATGGAGTGATCGTATACGTGAGCGGCATTCCGGTACCCGGCTCTCCGCTCCGTAAAACGCTGATGGCCGGTGGATTGTCGAGAATTTTCATGAAGTAATTATCCCAGGCAACTGAATAGTCCTGTCCGGGATCGGGCGTATACTCCAGATGTAATGGTCTGCCTCCATCAACAACTGACTCGTTATAGCCGGTCTCCCCCAGTTTCATCCGCACGGTGCTGATCCCATCTTTTGCCAGGAGAGAGTCACTGGTGATATTGATGAGATAAATGACCATGGTATTGGTGGTTTTATCATAAAACCAGCGGGGCTCAGCTAGCATGACGGACCCTCGTACATCTTCCTGGTTGACCCAAGGCCGTAAAATAACCGCCCCGTTCTGGAGCGAGATATCTGTCTGGGCACTGACTGATTCGTAGCGTAGTTCACCGGATTGGAATGAATCCACATACGTGGTGCCTGAATCATCTGAAAGTGACAGCGTTGAGGATGACGGGCTGTGGCTTGAATTGTATGCAAACAGCAAACCCCCTCCGATTTTCAGGGAAGTCTCTTTATTTGGTACCGTTTTGTATGCCAGGCTTTTGATATCGTTCTGTAATACGATCATGTTCTTTTCCATGATCTTCTCATCAGCACTGATCTGCTGTTTCATGAGCATGGGATACCCGTAGAGGGTAACAAGACCGATACCGGTGATCATAATGGTCAGGATGAGGAGGAATCCGATCGATTCCGATACCCCCCTCTGGTTTCCCCATTTCGATTGTCCAGCCATTACAGTCCCCCCCGGGAATCATAGCGTATGGTATTCATCCCGGCACCGGTGGTATTTCCCCCTGCCGTACCTTTCAGGGTTGCACCGATACCGGCAAGAGAGATACGCGAATTCAGATCTTCACGGGACACGATCACATCCTGGTCTGCAGCTTGTGCTCCCGGGACGATCTCAACAGAATAATCTCTCCCCACAATCTCATCCGGGATATCGAACCTGGAAGTAACAGTACCGTTTGCGGGAGCAATAGAATAGACGTCAACCATCCGGGTGGAAACGCCGTTACCAATGTCCGTGAAGGCTACATAGGTGACCCTGTTGGCGGGGTTTTCCATGATATTGGCATTTATTAAAAGGAGCATCACGATTAAAAAAACCATACATACCCCGCTCACCATGAGGTACTCTATCATGCTCGTGACGGCGGAATCGGCATTCTGCCTTTTATGGTGATATCCAGTCCTCATAGTATTCTGTCATTCCGTTGTTGTAATGAATAGTTGTACAATTATATGCTTCCCCGGGTACGCAGTGGCTGAACGGGAACGTGTACCCGACCACCGCGTTCTTCCTGCTGAGTGCGATGGTTGTGATATCGTCCTGAATGACATTCGATGAAGAAAAACCTGACTGAATCATGACGCTCCTTACATCGCGGATGTCATTTTTCGGGAATTCGAGCACGCTTTCTGCAGTTGTCTGCCCGACAACGGTGGACTGGTTTATCATCAGCGCCAGGAAGAAGAAACTGAAGCTGACAAGGAATCCCATCAGGACAATCCATTGTGCATCATCGTTCAGTCCAGCCACACGAGCACCTCCACAAGCACGGCCCGGCTCTTTGGTACATTGTTACAGACCCCTTTGTTAATAATTACCCATTTTGTTACCCTCACCGGGTGTTCCGTTCCGGTAAGGCTGCGGGCTGAAGAGCTGAGTGGCAGGAGGGGTGAAACGGTATCTGTTACCTCGTCCCTGCAGGTGTAGTTTGCTAGGTAATGGATCTTCCTCTCAGGACCCGTCCCGCTGGTATCAACCAGTTCAAGGAACTCTGTTCTGAATCTCGTATCCATAATCCCACTATCCGGCTCCTCAAGGATCGACCGAAGGGTACTGGTGCCATTACTTCTCTGTGCATTATTCACAGGAGTACCCATCACGGTCAGGGCATCACTTCCCAGCGTCTCGAGCTGCATATCGCTGATATGGGTATCACCGGAGGTGTAAACCGAGGTTGCATTCACCACCAGGTATGCGGTGATGATCATGATGAGGGCTGCAGCAACCCCCTCGATGGTGTAGAGTTGCCCCGGGTCATTCTTCACCACACCGCCACCTCCACCAGAGCATCCTTCAGCTGGGGCTGGGTCACCTTTTTCGAGGTGTAATTATACACAAAGGGATGATCGAAAGGGGTTGTTTGTGTACTGTTCAGGAACCTGCTTCCCGGGCAGGCAGGGCAGGCGCAGCCGGAACCGGACTGGCTTAAGGTAAATTTCAGGTAAACCGTGATTTGGGGGGCTTCCCAGTTCAACCCTTTTCTGTCGGTAGTAGTGTTGTAACGTATCGATATATTGCGATGAACCGTCAGGGGAATATTCGAAAGAGAGACCGGCACTTCATCAATTACCGGTTCATTGAAGATCCTCTGACTTGTCCCGTCACTTACCCAGATATCCCCCGATTGTAACGAAACATCAAAGCAACCTTCCCGGTCCGGCCACATCGTGGATTTTATGTCAGTGATGTTGATCATAAATGACTCCCGTGCCGGAATAATCTGGTATGCAGGATCCCTGATCGGGCTTGTTTTACCGGTGAGTTCGGTGTTGTTCAGCAGAATGGAAAAAATATGAGTTGTCTCATTGTCCCCGTTAATGTAACCCTCGTTATTCAGGAGAACCGGATCGCTGCCGTCAATTGTAGCATAACTCATGCTCTTGATCTTAACGAAGCGCCGGATGTATCCATACCCCTCCGGTAAAACCTCTCCGATGGATCTCGTCCCGGTGCTTCCGGTTTCCGAGAGGGATACATTGAACTGGTACGGGTAGTCCCCGAAGATTGAGCGGGTATGGTAATCCAATGGATAATCAAATGTCATTGTATCGAAGAACCGGTTCACTTTATCGTGGGAGAGTATGTTCGGGTCATCCCGGGAAACCGCAAGACCGAATCTGAGTACGTCCGTTTTGTTATAATCCTCGTTATACTGTGCTGCCTCCCACGAGGATGGCTCCCCGGGGTCTTCCACAAGAATTACCCCGGTCCGGTATGCTACGGCATCATAGTCAACGGTATAAGCCTGCAACCCGATCAACATGGTGGGAACAATCGAGAGCACCCAGATCAGGGAGATTAAAAATATCGTGAAACCCACAAGAAAATCAAGGGAAAGACTTCCTGTATCGTCAGACATTGCCGGTAATCAACACTCCTGTGGTTGCATTGAAGATAAGTGTCCTCGTCTTACTGCCCGAATGGATAGTGAGTGTGTATTTTCCTTGTTTTAATAGCAGATCCCGATAATCCGCAACTGATGAGGAAGCATTGAATATGATCTCTTTATTGCGGGTGAACAATGTTCCTGGCGATACAACCGCATCCATCACGATCTCTTCTGATGGGAGCGTTGCATTCCAGGGATTTATTTTCCACCCGGTTCTGTCATAAACCAGAAGTTGTGTCCCGTTATTCTGACGCACCCCGAAAAGCCAGCTTCCGGCATCCCCGGAACCGTCGACATCACGGGAAAGGAGGTAATACACCGGTATTTTTTCTGCAGATCGGTTAATCCCGTGGTAATCCCGGAATTTCTGTTTTACCTCTTCAAAACTGATAAAGGGTGATATTTCCCGGGGTGGTATCTGGGATAATCCGGCATTGATAACGGGCTTGGTCTCCCCGGATAAAAGCCATACACTACAGAGAATGAATATCCCCGATACTATGATGGCACTTATGATGAGGAGATTTCTCTGCATGTTCTTCTGTATGGGTTATGTGACAGAAATGCGGATATACGTATTGGCACTCGTGTCATTTACTGCGGATTTTGTTGTATTGAACGCGTTTTATTTCCTGTTTCCACTCATGCCGGATAATGTACCCGGGTGCCGGACAAAGTGGATCAACAGAACCGGATAAAAAGGGAATCTTGCCGGATTACGGCACGATCTTGGAGATGGGGATCTCAAGGATATCTTCTGCCCCGCAACTCTTGAGTTTCGGGATGAGGCTGTTCACCGCGTTCTTCGGGACAACGGTCTGGATGCTGTAATAGTCAATCCCGTGGAGCTGGCTGACGGTCGGCTTCTTCATGGCCGGGAGTGCTGAAACAATCCGCTCCATTGAGGCCGAGGGTACATTCATGGTCAGGAGTACCTTGTGCCGGGCATCGATGACCCCGAAGAGCAGGGTCTTGATCTCCTCGATCTGGCGGCGCTTCTCCGGGTCGGCCCAGCTCTTTTTGTTGGCAATAATCACGGTGTGGGATTCCATGATCTGGCCGATGATCTTGAGCCCGTTCTTGCGCAGTGTTGTGCCGGTCTCGGTCAGGTCGACAACAACGTCCATGAGGTCAGGCACCTTTGCCTCGGAAGCCCCGTACGAGTGGAAGAGCTGGACCGGGATTTTCAGGTTTTCAAAGAATTTCCGGGTCAGTTCGGGATACTCCGTTGTCACCCGGCTGTCCCTGCGGATCTGGCTGACGTTCTCGATTGGCTCATCGCGGTGGACAGCGATCACGATCTTCACGTTCCCTTCCCCGGTCTTACTGTACGAGAGATCGGCCACTTCAACGACATCGGAGCCGGTCTCATGGACCCAGTCAAGACCCGAGATCCCGAGGTCAAAGTATCCTTTGTCAACATAGGTCGGGATCTCCTGCGGCCGGAGGATCTTCACCTTGCCGATCCGGGAATCATTGATGCAGGGATTGTAGTCCCGGTCCGTGCGTCTGACCTCAAGGTCAGCCTCTTTGAAGAGCTGGAGCGTCTGGGCTTCGAGACTCCCTTTGGGGAGAGCGAGCGTAATCATACCCTACAGTATCCGCAGCAAAAAACAATAAAGGTAAAGGTAGGCTGGCAGCCGGGTCACTCGAATGTGTGGACCACAAGGCCGCTCAGCAGCTTGGGCTCAAACCACGTGGACTTGGGCGGCATGACCCCCCCGCTGTCGGCTATGGAGAGCACGGTTCCGACCCGGACCGGCTGCATGGCAAAGGCGAGCCGGTAGGTTCCGGCATCCACCAGTTTTTCAAGATCGGCAACCGGCCGCGCGCCGCCAAGGTACTGGAGCCGGGCATCTCCCCGTGGATCGGTTATCCCGAGCATGCCCTCAAGCACGTACCGCTGGAGCACCGCAACGTCAAGCGAGTCAAGAGGTGCCGCTCCCCTCTCCAGCGGGCGCGTGCATTCGAACCATTCCCCGGCAAGATACATGTGCACGATATGGTATTTCTCGGGCGCTTTGATCTTTGGCGGGATATTGAACTCCCTGCCGTTCACCCGGCCATACGGCCTGACTTCAAAATATTTCCCGAGCTCGTCAAGGAACGTCTCGTGCGTATAGGTGCCAAGGTCGGTCAGGAGCCGGCTGTACCCGTGTATCTTCACCCGGTTGTGGGCAAACATCACGCCCATGAACCGCGCCACTTCACCATCGGCCGTCAGCCCCTCTGCGATCCGGCGGTCGGCTACGTTTACCGCAGCCTTTGCCCGGTGGTGGCCGTCTGCAATATAGAGCGAGGGTACCGAAGAAAAGAGCTCTTCGAGCCGGCCGAGGGCAGAAGGGTCCGTGATCCTGAAGATCTGGTGAACTCCCCCACCGTCAGCCTTCACTTCGGCTTCCGGCACAGCGGTTGCAGGGACCAGTGATTTGATGAATTTGAAAATATCGTCTTTATCCTGATACAGGAGCACGACCGGGCCGTTGTGGGTTTTTGTTGTCCCGATATGGCGTGTGCGATCCTCTTCCTTATCGTACCGGGTCTGTTCGTGCCTTCGGATCTTTGTTGTGCGGTAATCGTCAACATCCAGGCAGCAGCAGAGCCCGAGGAATCCATCGCCATCCTGCCTGACCCGGTAGAGATACATGGCAGGGACCGGATCCTGCTGCATCTCCCCCCCGGATACCATGGCGTTGAAATTCTCGCGTGCCCGTTCGTAAATGCGGGGATCGTCAGAAGGGATCTCCGGCATCTCTGCATCGGGCCGGCTGACCCGGAGGAAACTCCTGGGACTCTTCCTTATGATTGCCCGCGCCTCGTCCGCGGTTACCACGTCATACGGTACTGCCGCGATCGCCGGGGCAGCCGAACGTTCCGGGCGCACCCCACAAAAACGATAGATCCTGACCATTTCACACCCAACCCCGCTGCGGGGAACATAGACTGCGCTCTATAGTTGGGCGTACATCCATATAATTTTCCGTACCCCCTGAGGTCTCGAAAGGGCAAATGCTATGTTTATCTGCTGCTCATGACTACTACACAAGAGAGAGCGCAGGTGACATTCCCGTGATCCGTTCCCATGATCTGGCCCCGTATCCCCTGCCGCTGATCCGGCGGGCAGTTCCCGCAGATATCGGTGCCATTGTTGCTATTGAGAAAGAGTCGTTCATGGATCCCTGGGACCAGTCGGCATTCCTTGAAGCGCTTGCCTATTATCCGACAACCTACTTTGTTGCAGTTGCTGACGGGATGGTGACCGGGTTTGTCATCGGCGGCCTCGAGGATACCGGTCAGAATATCTATGGCCATCTCTGCAATATCGGGGTTCTCCCGCGCTATCGCAACAAAGGTATCGGGAAACTTCTTGTCCGGAGACTCGAGCACCAGTTTGCCATTGAGATGGCAACCGCGGTCCAGCTCGAAGTGAGGATCTCGAATACTGCTGCACAACGGTTCTACCAGAGGCTGGGGTACCGCCACGTTTTCGGGATAGACGGTTATTATGCCAATGGCGAGGATGCGTTTGTGATGATGAAGTGGTTCCGCTTTTAAGGGACCTCAAAGAAGTCCCCAAAAAAAATTATCCCCGGCCCAGCTGCTGGTGGGCCCGGGCAAGGTGCTGGGCGGCAAGCGCCCCAAGGAGGGAGAGTTCCCCTGCAAGGACGCCGGCTGCAATGATCTCGGCAAGCTTCTTCGCATTCGACCCGGGGGGCGTCCCGCTTCCGGCAACGCCGAGCAGCTTTAAGCATTCCTGCTGGGTTTCGACACCGGTTCCTCCGCCAACCGTCCCAACCGGCAGGGATGGCAGGGTGACGGCAACATAGACACCGGTCTCAGTCAGATCGATCGTTGTTATGCAGGTACTGCCGTCGATCGCATGCGCCGCGTCCTGGCCGCAGGCTATGAACATCGCAGCCACGACATTGGCAGCATGCGCATTGAAGCCCATTGCCCCTGCCCGGGCCGAGCCCACGAGGATTTTGCGGTAGTTCACCTCAAAGAGGGTCTTTGCATCAGTCTTGAAGATCGTGCTGATCTGTTCGTGGGTGAGTGCGATACCGGCAACAACACTTCGTCCCCGTCCCATGATACTGTTGATCGCGGCGGGTTTCTTATCGGTACACATATTACCTGAGAGAGCAATGAGCCGTGCCCCGGTTCCCTGTGCGATAAGGTCGGCGACTTTCGCACTTGCGATCGTCACCATGTTCATGCCCATTGCGTCTTTTGTATTGAATTCGAGCCTGACATAGACGCTTGTACCGGCAACAAACGTGACGATGTCATTCACTTTCCCGTGGGAGGTGGTGCTCTCTGCCGCCGCAACCAGCTCATCGCGGTGGGCCTTCACCCAGTCACAGACCTGCACTGCATGGATGATGCTGTCCGTGGCAAAGACTGGTGCCCGGGTCATGCCATCGTGAAGGATACGGACCTCCGCCCCGCCGGCTTTTGTGATCGCGCTGCATCCCCGGTTGACCGAGGCTACCAGCGCGCCTTCCGTGGTTGCAAGCGGGAGCCAGTAACTCCCCGTCGCGTGTCCACCATTCACAAGAACCGGCCCGGCTACCCCGACCGGCACCTGCACGGTACCTATCATGTTCTCGCAGTTGCGCTTCACTACGCGTTCAATGTCGATCGAGAAGATCCCGATATTCTCCAACCCGGCCCCGGTCTCCTCCTGGATAAACTCGCGCCGGATCCGTATTGCATCCAGCGGTGAGACCTCTTTCTCCAGTTCATAGAGCTTGAGCGATCCGTCCCTGAGCCGTGAGCGTATGATAGTCTCCCTCTCGTTATCGTGACCTGACTTTGCACCGTTACCTGAATTATCGTGGTGCCCAGCATCATCAGCCATGAATAACTGTTAGGACGTATACTGTTATGATATACGTGGTCAGGATGACAGTCTGGCAATGGGGAATGCGGGTGCCGGCACGGCAGGGGGAGGAGATGCGGCAGGAGCTGATCCGCGAGGGCGCGCTCGATGCCTCGCTGCGGGTCCTGCGGGATGGGGATTCTCTCATCCTGCCCCTCAACGGTCCGCGGGAGGGGTCTCTTCAGTATGAGTTCGAATCACACCCGGGCCGGGACCCGCTTCCCCGGCATGAACTCGTCGGAGGGATCGCGATCATGCAGGATGATGACCCGGCCGGAGCTCAGAAGCTCCTACAGTCCCGTCCGTCGCTCCATACCATTGTATTCGCAGAAGGCGAGGTGAGCGGGGAGTACCGGACCCGGGAGTTCCGGGTGCTTGCCGGTGATCCCACCACGCGAACGGTCGTGACGGAGCACGGCCATAAATTTGTCGTGGATCTGGCCGGCGCTTACTTCTCTGCCCGTCTGTCAACTGAAAGGCAGCGTATTATCGCGCAGGTTCGAAAAGGAGAGCATGTGCTTGACATGTTTGCCGGGGTCGGACCTTTTGCGATAACGCTTGCAGCAAAGGCGTCCCTTGTAGTTGCTTCTGATCTGAACCCGAAAGCCATCGGGCTGATGCTTGAGAATATCGAACTGAACCGTATCCGGAACGTTCTCCCCATGCTTGCGGACGCCCGGCGGCTTGGGGATATCATACCGTGGAAATTTGACCGGATCGTGATGAACCTCCCTCTGGCCGGAACGGAATTTTTACAAGACGCGTTCCGGCTCTCCAAGCCCGGGGGGAAGATCCATTTCTACTCCCTGGTATCTGCCCCGGGTGAGCACACCGCAAGGATACGGGAACTGGGGGGGACCGTTCTCTCTGAGCGGGAAGTACGGTCCTATTCCCCGGGCCAGTGGCATGCGGTGTACGATATTGCTGCAGACTGATCTGCCTGTATATACAGCGCCGCTCCCCGCCCCAATCCGGCATTGCGCCATCCTGCGGGGGAATCCTCATCCTCCCGTGAAGGTTGATAACCTATAAAGTACGATATTTCCCCGTATGGAGTGCCCGGCAAGTATACTGGTTCTTGGCGCCGGAGCCGTTGGTCTTCCGCTGGCTGCCAAACTGTCCCGGGTAGCGGATGTTACTGCAGTAACAAGGGAGCCATCTGCCAGTTTCATCTCCCATGAAGGGCTTTTCATCAGAGGTGCATGGGGAGAGGAGACGGTAAGGTTCCGGTGTGTCAGCGAATTGAAGGAAGGGTCTGATTTTGATTATATCCTGATCACGTCCAAATCGCAGGACACCCTGGAAATCTGCCGTCAGCACAAAGAATTGATCCGGGACCATGAAACGGTCAGTTTCCAGAATGGAATAGGCAACGAGGAAACGATCTCAGAATTTACGGATCGGGTTATCGGTGGAGTTGTTATGACCGGTTTTGTCCGGGCCGGGAACCGCGAAGTTCTTGTTACCGCTAATGCAGGCCCGATGCAGATTGGCAGGTTTCCAAAAGGATGTGATGAGAATGTTCTGCATCTTGCCGGTATCATGAGCCGGGCTGGGATCCCTGTTGAAACTACGGAAAATATACGGGGAAAACTCTGGGCGAAGAACCTGATTAACTGTTCTCTGAACCCGCTCAGTGCCATCACGGGTGTCACGTACGGGGAACTCCGTAACCCTGCAGGCTGGTTCATTATCGATCAGATGGTCCGGGAGATTTATGCAGTTGTCCGATCCGAGGGGATCTCTCTCCCCTGGGGGGATGCGGATGCATATCTCGGGTACCTGAACGGTGCCCTTATCCCGGTTATGGCCGGGCACCGGTCGTCCATGCTGCAGGATATCCTGCATGGGCGTAAGACCGAGATCGATTTTTTGAACGGCTCGGTTGTTGCTGCAGGCAGGCGGCAGGGTATTCCAACCCCCTACAATACCTGCATCTCTGAAATAATCCGGTTCGGGGAATCAGTTACTGCCCGTCCGTTCTGAACCGGCAAAACCCATAGGGGGATGGATCCCGATTCCCCATCATTCCTGAAGCATGCCCCGGAGCCCTGTGTTGGGATCGGGCACTTTTTTTCCTGAGACTCCAAACAGGATGAGTATGGATACGGGTATTTTTGAGAGTCTCATCACCCTCTTTCAGATGATATGTGTCATAATGGTCTTTGCCTACCTGTTCACCCGGAGCCGTTATTTCACCGAAGTGTTCGAGCACCGGGCCACATTCAGTACGAAGATCATCCTGGTCATTTTTTTCGGCCTGATCTCCGTTTATGGTTCCATCAGCAAGATCAGCCTGTACGGGGCAGTCCTGAATGTCCACGACCTCGGGCCGATCATTGCAGGCATGGTCTGCGGGCCATATGTCGGCATCGGGGCCGGCCTTATCGGCGGAGCTTTCCGTTTTACCCAGGGTGGGCCGTACATGTATGCAGCCTCCCTTGCAACCATCCTTGCCGGTGTGCTGGGTGGCGTAATCTACCTTGCCAATAAAAAAGAGTTCATCACCACAACCCACGCGGTTCTCTATACACTCCTCATTGAGATCCTCCTCTCCATCATGCAGATCGCCATGGCAACACCTGCTGCACAGGTAGGGAATGTTGCCCTCTTTGTTGCCCTTCCGATGATCATCATCGTGTCCGTGGCCGTTTTTATCTTCTCAAAGATTATCCACAACCTCCTCGATGAGCGCAGGGTCAAGGCTGAAAAGGAGAAACTGGAATCCGAGATGGCACGAAAGAATGCGGAGCTCCAGATTGCTGCAGAGATTCAGCGAAATTTCCTTCCTGAGTCGATACCCGTAACTACCGGGTTTGATATCGCCGCAAAAAGTATCATGGCAAAAGAAGTAGGCGGGGACTTTTTTGATATCCTGCCGCTTGAGGTAATTCCCATGGATAAGACCCGGACCGGCATCATGATAGCCGATGTGTCCGGCAAAGGGGTTCCGGCTGCGCTTTTTATGGCCCTGTCACGGATCGTTGTAAGGGTAACGGCCATGTGGTTTAAAAAGCCCTCAGAAGTGATCTCCTTTGCAAATCCGATTATTGCCGAAAACTCTAAAACCGGCATGTTCGTTACTCTGTTCTATGGGATTATTGATAAAAATAAAAAGACTCTGACGTATGTGAATGCCGGGCACAATCCTCCGATAGTATTGCGGCAGAAGAGCGGGGATATCGAAGAACTGGAGCTTACGGGTATTGCGGTCGGAGCTCTTGAGGATGCTGTCTATGAGCAACAGGATATACTGCTCTCTGTGGGGGATGTTATTGTCCTGTACACCGATGGAATAACGGAAGCCGTCAATGACAAGGAAGAGATGTTTGATGTTCCCCGCCTCATGGAGATTATCCGGAAGAACGGGCACCTCACGTCCCAGGAGATCGTGAACGAGATCATCGGTGCCGTCACCTCGTTCAGTGAAAACCAGCCCCAGTTTGACGATATTACTCTGATGGTGATAAAAGTCACCTGATTGCCGGAAATCCCGCTTCCGGTTTGCCACAGGACGGACGGTCTGAAACTGGCAGCGGATCCACCAGCCTGTTGTGAAAAAAATAAAAAATTATTCTTCAGGCACGAACTTCGTGCCGTAGTGGATGATGCCGCTCTCGCCATCGGTGGCAATCCTGCGGAAGATGCTCTTCACCCGCATTCCTATCTTCACTTCGCAGGGATCGCAGACGATCTGGGATGTCATCTGGGGGCCTTCATCGAGCTTGATGATGGCAAGGACATAAGGTCCCTGGGAGGTGAACTGGTCCGGTGCCGTCTGGATAACCGTGTAGGTGACTACCGTTCCTTTGCCGCAGAATTTATGGTCAACGATCTTTCCCTCCCTGCGGCAGTCCGGGCAGAATGTCCTGGGGGGGAAGAAATGCCGGCCGCAGGTCTCGCACCTGGTGCCGATCAGGTTGTAACGCTGGGGGATCTTTCTCCAGAATCGTGCTACGGTCATGTTATACCCTCCCGAGGATATGGACTGCAACCGTTGCACCGGTACCGCCCACATTATGGGTCATACCGATCTTTGCACCATCGACCTGGCGCTTACCCGCTTCACCGCGGAGCTGCTGGACAATCTCGTACACCTGCTTGATCCCGGTAGCCCCGACCGGGTGACCGCAGGCTTTGAGGCCGCCGCTTGTGTTGACCGGGATCTTCCCGCCAAGGGCAGTCTCGCCATCAGCGGTAAACTTCCCGGCCGTGCCCTTCCTGCAGAAACCGAGGTCTTCGATTGCACAGATTTCAGCTATCGAGAAGCAGTCGTGCACTTCCACCATGTCAATGTCCTTGTGCGTCAGCCCGGCCATCTTGAATGCCCGCTGGCCCGCTGCCACGGTTGCATCCAGGGTCGAGATGTCCCTGCGGTCATGGAGGGCGATCGAGTCGCTTGCCTGTGCGGTTGCAAGGACCCGGATGGGGGTGTCTGTGAACTCTCTTGCTCTTTCAAGAGGTGCCACGATGACCGCTGCCGCCCCGTCAGTAATGGGTGAGCAGTCAAAGAGACGGAGGGGCTCGGCAACCATCGTTGATTTCAGGACCGTATCCAGCGTGATCTCCTGCGGGAACTGGGCAATAGGGTTGCGTGCCCCGTTATAGTGGTTCTTGACGGCAACCTGAGCCAGCTGTTCACGGGTCATGGAATACTTATGCATGTAATCCTTTGCGATCATTGCATAAAGCCCGGGGAATGTTGCACCAACAAATCCTTCCCACTCACGGTCAGCTGCACCGGTCAGGGCCTCGGTACTTTCACCGGGTTCGACATCGGTCATCTTTTCAACCCCTGCAGCTACCACGATATCTTCCATTCCGCTTGCAACCGCGATCACTGCCTGCCGGAAGGCAAGACCCCCTGAGGCACAGGCAGCTTCGACACGGGTTGACGGGATATGGCGGGTGGCCATACCGGCGTAGTCCGCGATCAGGGCCCCGATATGTTCCTGCTCGATGAAACGGCCGGCGCTCATGTTCCCGACGTACATTGCATCGATCTTCTCGCCCGAGAGCTTTGCATCCTCAAGGGCAAGAGCCCCGGCTTCCACGAAGAGATCGCGGAATGAGCTCTCCCATTTCTCGCCGAATTTCGTACAGCCGACCCCGATAATTGCTACGTCTCTCATGCCTGCATCACCAGTTTTCCCTTGTGTTTTGCATAGAGCGCATAATCCAGGTAGATGGGTTTTTTAAGGAGTTTCTCAACACCCGGTGCCGCACCGCGGTGGAACCGGTCAGATGTGATTGTATCGGTCACTTCAATGTCGAAAGCATCGCTGCCCGCACCGGAGCCAAAGGAACAGACAAAGATGGTATCGCCCGGCTTTGCAATGTCCAGGGTAGCGGCAAGACCAATGGGGGATGCCCCTGAATAGGTGTTCCCGAGGTACGGGACCATGAGACCGGGTTTGATCTGTTCCGGCTTAAAGCCGAGATCTTTTGCCACTTTCTGGGGGAACTTCGCATTGGGCTGGTGGAAGACCGCGTAGGTAAAGTCTTTGGGGCTCTTGCCGGTCTCTTTCAGGAGAAGGGTGCTGGCTCCCTTGACATGCTTGAAATACCCGGGATCGCCGGTGAACCTGCCGCCGTGGCGGGGATAGTCCTGTCCTTCCCGGCGCCAGAAGTCCGGCGTGTCCGTGGTAAACGAGCAGGTATGGCGGATAGTAGCGATCGGGTCATCGTTCCCGATCAAGTATGCTGCCCCGCCCGCCGCTGCAGTGTACTCGAGCGCATCGCCCGGTGCACCCTGCGAGACATCGGACCCGATGGCAAGCCCGTATTTAATCATCCCGCTCTTCACCAGGCCCATACAGGTCTGGATCGCGGCCGTGCCTGCCTTGCAGGCAAACTCGTAGTCGGCTGCGGTCATGTTCGGGGTTGCTCCCACAGCCTCGCCAACAGTACAGGCGGTCGGCTTCACAGCATAGGGGTGTGACTCGCTGCCAACATAGACGGCCCCGATCTCGGCGGGGTCAATCTGTCTTCGAAGCAGCGCATTGCGTGCGGCTTCGACAGCGATCGTTGCAGCGTCTTCATCGAGGTCAGGGACGGATTTTTCAAAAACGCCCAGCCCGCCGGTAATGTCTGATGCATTGGCGCCCCAGACCCGGGCGATCTCCTCGACCTTGATGCGGTATCTCGGTATATATACACCGTAGGATATGATGCCTACCATTCTTTCTCCCTCAGGGTACTTACAATTTTATCAATTTCCATGCCTGTGCACAGGACGGTGATGCGATCTTTTTCCGCCATCTTCTCCACGATTGGGTGAACCTCAGAGACATCGATGCCCTGAAGGATCACGCAACGCGGCTTGAACGGGGTTACGCGGATCGCAACCATCGGTGATTTACCGGTTGAAACATTGGTGAAGACCAGTGCTCTCTCGGTACTCCAGCCGTAAATGCGGTTGAACTCTTCACTGGAGAGCTGCATGATCGCGTTGAGGCTGTTGACCACCGTATAGCCGAAGATGACCTTATCCATCGACCCGCAGAGAAGAGTGCAGCCAATCGTATCAGCGAAATCCTGAAGCGGGATGGCGGTTTCGTACTCATGGAGGTCGTAGATGACGTCATCATCGACGTTTGAAAAGAGCATGGTTGAGAATTTCTGGATGTGTTTTGCGCCGTTCTCCTCGTCCATTGCAAGGAGTGTGTCGACAATCTTGCCGACAACGGCGGTTCCGGGACTTTTCCTTCTGCCACTCTCGTAATCGCTGATGACCGAAGGTGAGACACCGAGGCGATCCGACAGGACGCCCGGCGGGATCTCAAAGTTCATACGCCATTTCTTCAGCGCATGTCCCGGTGAATCCGACAGCGTGATCTCGCCTGCCATCTTCTCGGCAAGCTGGCTCCGCAATCCGGTTTTCATGCTCAATACCAATGCTGCTGATCATTAAATAACTAACGAATACTCGTTCGACAGTGAACGAAACCCGACGGAGATCTTGTCGAAAGGCAACCCATAAATAATAAGCATCTCAATTTTGATAAGCATGATACCAGCTGAAGATCTCCAGTGTCTCAAGGCGATCGCACTGCGGGGAGGGTGCAGCGGCCCGGTTTTTGTCTCTACCCAGAGCATCGGAACAATGCTTGCGATCAGCCAGCAGACGGCATCGCGCCGGCTCAAAGGGCTCGAATCGGCAGGGCTGATCACCCGGACAATGGCTGCGGATGGGCAGCATGTAACGCTGACAAAACATGGCGAGGAGGAGCTCCGCAGGGAGTACCAGGAATACTGCCGGATTTTTTCCGAAGGGGGAAAGTCCTATATCCTGAGCGGTGCGGTAGTATCGGGAATCGGCGAAGGCAAGTATTACATGAGCCGCGACCCGTACAAGGAGCAGTTTAAAACCCATCTCGGGTTTGAGCCGTACCCGGGCACCCTGAATATCCGGTTGTCTCCCTCGAGCATACCGGTGCGCAAAAAGATCGATGCACTCGGCTGGATACGGATCAAGGGTTTCTCTACCGACGGGCGGACATTCGGCGATGCAAAATGCATACCCTGTCGGATTGGCACGATATCCTGTGGGATCGTTGTACCCGGAAGAACCCATTACCCGGAGGATATTATTGAGGTCATTGCACCGATCGCGCTGCGCAGGAAACTCGGGGTCGAGGATTCCGACAGCGTGACTGTTGAGGTGGGGCAGTGATAGATGATGCCCTGCAGGCTCTTCGCGAGGGAAAATTCATCCTGCTCTATGACTTTGACGACCGTGAAGGAGAGACGGATTTTGCGATAAGGTCCGATGCGGTAACTCCCCGCCACATCGTCCAGATGCGAAAAGACGGCGGCGGGCTTATCTGCACGGCTGTTCACCCGGTTGCTGCCCGGCGCCTTGGCCTGCCGTTTGCGAGCGATGCCCTCCGGGCCATCGCGGTTGCCGAGCGGGAGGGGGATATCCCGTACGACCGGAAAAACCATTCATCGTTCTCGCTCTGGGTAAACCACCGGAACACCTTCACCGGTATCACCGACCGGGACCGGACCCTGACAGTCAACGCGATTGCCGAGCAGGTGAAGCGGGCACTCAATGGCGGAGATGTGAGTTTCCATGAAACATTCCGCACCCCGGGTCATATGGCGCTGCTGCGGGCGGCCGATGGTCTTCTCGACCAGAGGCGGGGACAGACCGAACTTTCTGTAGCAATGGCTGAGATGGCGGGGGTCACTCCTGCTATCACGATCTGTGAGATGCTCGACGATGAGTCCGGTTACGCCCTCTCAAAGGCGGATGCGAAACTCTATGCAAGAAAGCATAAACTTGTCTTTGTCGAGGGGCCCGAAGTGCTGGAGCGGTGGGAAGCGGATAAACATTCCCCCCGCTGAGTCCGGGGATTGGGATCGTCAGTTTCTCTCTTTTCACCATGCTGGATGGAATTGCGGGTATTGTGTTATTGGTCTCTGGATTGTGTGTAGTATAGGGAAGGGAATCCTATTCAGGCAGATGCCCAAGCGGCAGTAAGTGTTGTGCGTTCCATCCGTTTCTTTGCGTTACTGGAAGATTTTAAAAAAGGATATTGATCGGGGATCCCGGGATCAGGTTCTTACCCGGCCGGGGATGTTCACCCGACAGTTTTTGCTGCTTTTCTCTTATCGAGCCATTCGCCCAGCTGGCCGACAAGGGCGAGCACTGCCGGCATGATGAAGATTGCACCTATCAGGGAGAACCCGACGGCAATCAGGGTTGAGATACCAAAGTTACTGATGATGGGGAATGTGGCAAGACAGAGTGCCGAGAAACCGAAGAATGTTGCAAGGCCCGATACCGTGATAGCAGTGCCTATCTTCTGGACGCTCTCCTGGATTGCCGCAATCGGGTCATGCAGCCGCTCCTCTTCTTCGGCATAGCGTTCCATGACGAGAATAGTATATTCTGCAGCAACACCGATCGTCATCGATCCCAGCGTTGCCGTGAGCGGGTTGTACGTGAGACCAATAATCGACATCATGACTGCATTCCAGCCGACCACGAATATGATCGGTATGATCGGCGAAACTGCGTGAAGGTGCCGGTACACAAGGATCAGGAAGGCAAAGACGAAGATAAACCCGAGAATGGTCATCGCATCCTTCGATTCTGTCATTGCCCCGATGAGCGTGGTTGTCACCTCAAAGTTCCCGGCCGGTTCCAATGAGATTCCAATCGGGGGTTCGAGGAACGCAATATCACTTTTCATCAGCTCTTTGAGGCTGTTCTGCTGGTTTATCGAGAGCTTAATGGTACTAAACCGTACAATCCCGCACATCGGGTCACTCAGGACAGATTTCCGTGTATCTTCGGGGATCTTCACCAGTACTGCATCGAGCTCTGCCTGGGTCTCCGGCATCCTGCCATCGTTATACTGGAGGATATACGTGACGATACTCGCGGATCCGGTTATTTCCGTATGGTGCGCGAGCTCATAATCCTGGAACTCTTTCATCCAGATCACGGTGTCGAGGTCTGTTACGCGCGAGCCCCGGACCAGCAGGTCGGCGGTACTGGTAGCTCCGATGATGCGGGTGACTTTTTCCATGTTGATCTTGGCCGGCATATCCGATGGGACAAATGCGTTCTCGTTCGAGTCAACCGGAATGGTCGGATCGATCTGGAACCCGATCATGGCGATAAGGGCGGCAATAAGGAGTACCGGTATCGGGTTCTTCGCGATAATGACGGAGGTGTTGGTGAGGAACTGACTATAGGAGAAGGTACTCTTCTTTTTTCCTTTGCTGTTCCTGCTTTTTTCCGGGCTTTCGATGATGGTATCGCACGCGTCCGTTCCCACGGCATAACACTGTCCGGTCTGTTGCTGTTTGGGCTTGTAGTTCACCAGCAGGGCGAGCGTGGGCATACCGATGCAGGACACCCAGAAGCAGGTGTTGATACCGATGATGGACACAACCCCGAACGAGCGGATCATCGGGACCGTTGACACGTACATTGCCAAGAAACCCATGGAGGTGGCAAGCATTGCATACAACACTGCGGGGCCGGTTCGGGTCACGGTCATGAAGACCGCATCTTCGAGCGATCCCTTCCGGGCCTCCTCATCGAACCGGGCATGGAACTGGATCGCATAGTCGATCCCAAGGCCGATAAGGACCGGGAAGGCCCCGATCACCGCCATGTTCAGTTTGATACCGGCAACTCCCATCAGGCCAAGCGATGTCACCAGACCGATTGCAACAAGCAGGACGGGCATGAACCGGTGGCGGACATACGAGAAGAGGATGCCCATCGTGATGATCATCAGGACCATCGCACCCCCGATGAGGATCCCCATGTTGCTCGTGAGCCCTTCGCTCATCTGCTGGGAAAAAGCAGGGGACCCGGAAATTTCAACTTTCACTCCCGGCGGGGGAGTTGATGCGTCCACAACCGATCCCACATTGTCGAGCACGGATTTCTGGACCTTCTCGGACAATCCCGGCGTGAGCTTCATCTGGACGAGGGTCAGCACATTGGAAGGATAGAGCAGGGCGCGGGTACTCTCGGGCAGTGAATTGACGATGCGCTCTGTTTCAGCCCGTGATGTGGGAAGGGTTCCCCCGTTGTACGCTTTTAAGACATCGGTGATACTCTGGACGCTCTTGACATTCTGCTGCTGCTGCAGGTTTTTCTCAAGGTTATCAATATATGAAAGTACTTCCGGACTGAGCGGATCACCGGCCTCGACAATGAAGATGATTGTGTCAGACTTGTAGTCTTCGTTATATTTTTGCTCGATAGCACCGGCGGGCGAGTCCTTGTCAACATAGGTTTGCCACCCGGTCTCCATGCTGAGCATGGTCGTGCCGTAGAGGCCGATACAGAACAGGGCAATAACAAGGGCGGCAACCAGTTTCGGCCGCTTGATAATGGTATGTGCAATCCCCTCGAAGATCCTGCTGATCATTTCGTTCCTTCCCTCTTTTTCTGTATCGTATGCATGATACTCTTTCGATCAGCCCCAAAAAACCTGCCCGTCAGGGGGGCCTTTTTCACCAGAGTGTAGACGTTATCCAAAAGGAATTCACCTCATCTTCTTTGCATGGTGATAGTACCACAGCACAACTCCTGCCCCAATTATTGCAATGATGCTGATAAAAAAGAGCAGGGTTACCGGCAGGCCACCAAATGTACCCTGTGGTACCGGGTTTACCTGTACACGTACCGGAATGGTATCCGATTCAATACTGTTGCCAAGGGCATCGCGGTACCGGATCTTACTGTCGAATGTGTACTCTTTTGTTTCAGCTGCTGTGTCAGTTGTCAGCTCATACCGTGCAATAGCTGATTCGCCGGGTTTGATATTCCCGAGGAATACTGTGTTTTCGGAAATATCGACCGGATCGTGTCCATTCAGCCTTACCTGCGCATTGTATGCGGTTGCAACACCCTCATTCCGGTACTGGACTTCAAGCATGGTTTTGGAGCCGGGTACGAGTGCCGGTGCGGAAGAGAGTACCGTGAATGGGGTGTTTGCGTAAACCGGTATCCCTATGGTAACCGGCTGCGATGTGACAATCGCACCTTCGTGGTCAGTGTAGGTGACTACAACATCCAGGGGGTAGGTCTTGTTCAGTGCGTCCCTGGCAATGGATACCTTGTACCGGCATCCGGTCACGCTCCCGCTCCTGAAATCCCCGATGAAGACGGATCCGTCTGTTGGTATTACCGGACTTGTCCCGCTCCTGATAATTCTCGCTGAAGCCATTCTGCCATTTTCAAGGCCATTGTTTTTTATTTTCAGGTTCAGGTATCCCTCTGAACCTGCGGTCAGGGAATCAGAGGTTTTTTCAAGGATTTCCACTTTGAACTTGGGATGGATCCGTATCGCAAGGGGGAGTGTGTCTGTTGCTTTATCATACGTGAACTGGAACGTATCTCCCGTCTCCTGTTCGATGGGCCTGAGATAGATATACCGGATCGTGAGCGGCAACTGGTACTCTCCCGTGGCTGCATTCTCCGTTATCTTTGCGGTAAATTTCACGGTAACCGGGTTGCCGCTCGCGGGAATGTCACCGATCATCTGCGGATCGGTTTTGATTATAATATCACTGCTGTCCGAAGCAAGCCCGACAGTAACCTGTTTTGCGGTATTTGGCAGGTCCTCAGGATCGATCGTGCCGTGATTCAGCTGCTTGAGACTGTTGAGGCCGGAGTTTGTTATCAGAACCTGAATGGTTGCTTCCTGTCCCGGGGAAAAATCATTGATCCCGCTCACCGTTGCTGAGAACTCCGGGCTGCCACCCAGGTATTTCGTTGCCGCAGATACGGGAACCACAGCAACCGTGCAGAGCACCATGGCGATCAGGGCCAAGGAGATACGGTGAAATAATAAACTGGAGGATGTCATCGGATCCGCTCACTGGAGTCTCTTCTTACGGTAGATGACATAGCCGGCAGCGAGGAGAATAACTGCAATGATACCAGGAATCGCCACGCTCGCGGGAAGTCCGTCTCCCGCATCCTTGCCGGTACCCACATTCAGGGTAAATTTTATCGGGTCGGATATTACCGGGTTGTCAAGGGCATCGCGGAACCGCACTTCGGAATCGATACCATACTCTTTCATGCTCGCGGAACCAGCCGCAGTCACGAGGAATGATGCGGTTTTTGTTTCCCCAGGTGCGATATCACCGAGAAATGCGGAATCATCGTTGCTGGTGAACGGATCCACCATGCTGATACGGGCGGAAGCTTCGTATGCAGTTGCGCCACCAGTATTCCTGTACTGGACGGTGATCATCTTTTTCTCACCGGGTTTGATGTACCGTTTGTCCTGGAGTGTTTCAAACTCGATCTTGTTGCCAACCGGTATCCCTATCGTCGAAATATCCGATACGACCGTATCCCCGGTATGGTCTTCATATTTTACATAGACATCAAGCGGATAGGTCTGGGCTTCTGCATCTGTTGCAACTGATGCTTTGAAGGTACAGGATGCGGTCCCGTTTGCGGGGAAATCTCCGACATACACGCTGCTCTCTGTGGGAGTTACCGGGCTTCCGGGATTTTTGGCAATCATCACGATTGCCCTTTTTGCATTTTCATTCCCGGTGTTTTTTACTACCAGTCTGATGTAACCTTCAGTGCCCGCATTGAGGTGCTGGATATCCTGGGATACAATCCCGGTCCTGAAGACCGGCTTGATCGTAACCGGGATGGTTAATTTATCCGTCTTCTCCTTGTAGGAATATTCTATGGTGTCAACACCGTACTGGTAAGCGTTATAGAGGTAGGTATAATTGAGCACAACCGGCAGGTAATATATTCCGGCTGGAGTATCTGCAGGGACGCGTGCGGTAAATGTACCGGTTGCCGTGCTGCTTGCTTTCAGATCGCCGAGCGTCTGGGGATCAGACTTGATGATGATCGGGCTCGTGCCCGCCCCCAGGCCGACCGTGAGGAATTTTGCGGTATTGGGGAGATCATCACGGTTCACAATACTGGTTTTTTGGAACTTGAACTCGTTGAGACCGGTATTTTTTATTGTGACCGGAATCCTGATTTCCTGTCCCGGGGTAAATTCATTGGTTCCGGTGAGCGATGCAGACAGTACAGGACTTCCTGCCAGGTACTGATCTCCGGCACTTACCGGATTCGTGATGAAAAAACCAAGGGCAATACCGGTCATGATCAAAAAACAGAGAAGCCGGCCAGATGGAGAGTGCATTGGTTTTTGGGTGAATCGTTCGCTGGCGAACGACATATTTTTCAAGGTGCTCATGATGGTTCACGCATTTTCAATGTGCTTCAACCATGTTGTGTGTATTAGTATTAAAATCCTACTTTTATGGGTTATACATATTTATCAGAAATGTCCAACGGGGGTGGAGGGCATGGTCGAAAATGAGGAATAATTGTTCGAGACTCGAGAGAGTATAATGGAGGCTCTTCTTGATCCGTATAAGTATCGGAATTGTCTGAATCCAGATTCCATTCAGGGCATTCTGGCTGCTTTTTATCCGGTTCAGGATCTGATACTGCGAACTTCCCGCTCTCAAAACAGTATGTCGCACTGGTTCCCTTTCAGGGGAAATCGTCACAATTCAACTATTTACTTGTTTTAGTATTCTTTATGTATTATTAATAAAACTAATTTTTAAATATTTTAAAATTTTTTCTGGAGAAAAATTATCCAAATGAAAACCGATCACCACGTGAAAAAAGATTTGGCTATCCCTTTGTATCGTCCAATCCGGGATAAGATATGCAGGGTTCCTGTGGCGGATGAACACTCGGGTCCCGTCTGCGATATTATCACCGTACGTGGACTGGAACCTCTAAAAAAAGGGGGGTATTACATCGTGATCTGCGCAAGTGCATCGTACGCCATCTTCCGGAAAACTGCCGGATCGATTGTGGGATACTGCTCTTTTGCCTTGATGACGTCCGGTGCCGTTCCTGCGGCACAGGCTTCGATCCGGTCAAGGGTCCGTTCTGCAGCGTCCAGCACCCAGAGATCCCGGGTGTCCTTGTCAACAATCGTTATCGATTCTACCCGGACCGAGACCAGGAACGATCCATCAGGTTTCTGGTACAGGTTGGGTTTGCCGATCACGGCAACAAACGCGGGAGTCTCGATCTTGGCCAGCTGCTGCATAGCCTCCGGCTGGTAACTCCCGGCCATCACAAAGAACGTACCGCTCGGGTCCACAACCCGGCCCCGGTAGAAGACGTTCTGGTCTCCCTGCCGCTGCTTCTCGGTCAGGGTGCCCACAAGGAAGATCCGGTTGCAGCGCTCACCGGTGGGGAGAAGTGCAAACGTGGGGCTCTTTTCATCCTCTCCATCCTTGAACTGGTACCGGCATTCGCGCAGCTCCCCTGCAAACACCCGTCGTGCCGGCTCCCGTTCGAACGAGCCTTCCCTGCGCCCGGTCTCCCCGCTGTTGGTACTCATGATGCCCCCCCGGCCCGGTTCAGCAGCCGGGCATGTTCCCCGCTCTCAAACGAGGAACGTTCACATTTATTCACGAGGAGCCGGTTATCGATCTCGCGGCCGTGACAGGTGATGTACCGGCCAAGCACCTTATCGCGCATCTGGAGGAAGACCTCGTCCATCCCCAGCGGGTTGTTCTCGGCAATCTCCTTTGCTGCATCGAGATTGATCCCGGTAAGCACTTCCACGGCATCCCGCTGGAGAAGGATGCTGTGGGTCTTTTCGCCGTCATCAAGCCAGCCCTTGATCCGGAGATCGTAGATGAACTTCGGCTGGATCTCATGCACCGGGCAATAGTTCTGGCGCGAAAGGGCGCGGTTGCACCCTTCGACAGGGCAGCGCTTGATGATCCCAGAACCCGGGGCGATATGCACAAGCGCACCCCGGAACATGGTCTCACCCCCGCTCACCGGAATATCCCCCTCTTCCTGGAGAATGGTTGCCGGGTTCAGGTTCAGCGAGAGCCTGCCGTTGAACTCATCCACCTGGGCATAGAAGATATTGTACACTGCGCCGACGGCAAGTTTCTCCTTGCCTTGCTCTTTCCAGATAACGAACTTGACCGTCCCGGTCTCGTCACCGAGAAGGCCGGACTGGAGCATCCGTTCATGCGATGCATCCCATTCCTGGACCACCTTTGCCCGGACGCTTCCGATCCCGGGGTGGAGCCCTTTTATGGGGTCCGGGTTCGGGATCAGGGCCCGGTCCTCCCCGAGCTCCTTGATCGTGGTACCGGAGTGGATCTTCAGGTTTGGAACATCTTTGTACTCATCCACGACTGCCGACTCGATGCGGTACCAGGTCCCCTCGGTCATAGCGGGAGCATTCGCCTTGGCCCAGGCAACGAACCGGATGGCCCCGGATTCATCGGCAATGATCCCGCTCTGGGCAATTGCCGGGGAAGCCGGCGGCGAGAGCGAAACAATCTTGCCAACGATCGTCACCCATTCGCCGGAAACGGCCTCGGCGATCTTCTTCTCTTCAGTCCCGCCGCCGCTCTTTGCGGCACCGCCGGATCCCGGCAGGGGAATGTTGAACTCCTTTGCAAGTTCATTGGTCACGCTGCGTTCAGCTTCTGAGGGCTGGACGCCGAATTCCTGCACGAGCCGCCGGAGCTTACTCTCGATCTTCTGGGGATCGGGTGTCTGTCCGCTCTTGGAAAACTTTCGGGAGATTCTGTCTGCTGCTTCGGAAAAATCCATATCGTACATCTCCAGTTTAAATCCGGTTTTGTCCTGACTATATAGTGTGAGCATGCATAGTGAAAGTGTCGGATTGGATCCGGCACCGCCGCTATGGTGAGGTTTATGTACCCAAAAGGTGACTTAGTGATACTATGTCTGAAATAACCGCTGACAGCACGATTTACGATCTCCTCAAGGCCAAACCCGAAGCAACCGAAGCCCTCTTCAAGTTCGGAATGGGCTGTGTCGGCTGTGCAATCGCCCGCGGTGAGACCATCCGCCAGGCAGCCGAAGCTCATGGCATCCCGCTGCCCGAGCTCCTCAAGGCGCTCAACATCAACGAGTAAAAACCAGCAATACTATCCTATCTCTTTTTGGCATCTGAAAAAAGGATCAGCTCATCGAGCGCTACGCCCGGGAACTTTTTTATGTAGCCGGCGGTTTCTGGATCATGCAGGAGCGTGCATGTGGCACAGTTCCAGATCCGCCCCCCTTTCGCACTCTCCACCCACTGGCCGAACCGCTCATTTTTACAAGGGTAAAACGGGCAGTAGCAGAAATCGCAGGACTGGCCCTGAAAATGGCAGGGATAGTACGGGCAGGTTTCCGGTATCCATTCGATCCAGTGTTCGCCCCTGAACCGGCTGAAGATCAAAAATCCCGGCCTATCCGATACCACACCGGTCTCGTGCCGTTTGAGAGCTTCCGGCAGCCCGTGGGTAACCGCCTCGCGAATTCTTGCCCCCGCTTCGGTAAGGCGGCCGGCGGTCCGGTGGCAGGTATCCCCCTCGCAGGCAACGATTATCCCGTCACCCGGTGTCCCGGAGGCCGGGAGATCCAGTGACTGGAGTGCCTCGGCTTTTGCTTCAGTTGCCACCATGACCGCTTCTATGAGGGCTGCATCATCGAAACCTTCAGAACTCGTGATGATGATCGTGATCCCGCCCGTTCCAGCCGGAGGTTCGCGCCAGATCCCGGCCGCAATGAAGACGGTGATGAAATCGTACTGGAGTATACAGAACTGGCAGGGAGGAATCGCGGAGAGGAACCCGGTGTACTCCATATCCAGGCCGGCACCGGCTGCCACTCTCGCAAGTACTTTATCCGGATCTTCCGGCTCTGCTCCGGGCGAAGTTGTGTGGTGGAGCAGGGTCGGGATCGAGCGGATACCCCCGCAGACACCGGTGCTTGCAGCGCGGAACGACCCGCGGATGAAAAGAGTATTGGTACTGGTATGATATCTCATGCAACCGAGTAGCGCATCCGGTCCTTGAGTTCCTGCTGTTTGCCGGCGTTCCAGCCGGAAACGTCCTGCAGGTACCCGGTGACCCGGCTGACCTGCACAACGTCATGCGAACCGCATTCGGGGCAGACCGCCTGTCCGCAGAGCGGGCAGTACTCGATGCCGGAGATGATCTCATGGGTGCAGTGGCAGTGATCGAGCGGGCACATCACTTCAAGGTGCGTCTCGCCGCAGTTAGGGCAGGGGTTCTGGTCAACGATAAGGTGGCAGGTGTGGCACTTGTATTTACGTTCCTTTTCGGGAATATCGTCCAGTTTCTTGTATTTGCCAGCCAGTGTCCGTTGATCCGCCGTCCAATCCATACTATAACATCGCACAGGTCGTTAATAAATATTTAGACGCTGCAGGTTCGATGGACTGCGATTTTATGGTTGATAAAGCGCGCATATTCCGATCTGGTCGCAAAGAACGCGTTGTTTATATATGGCAATGCAATCCGGGCAAAAATAGGAATTTTTTTCGCAATCCGGCCAGGAATTTTGTATGTCCCCATTTCCTGCATGCAGGTCCGCCGCATCCTCCTACTTCGAGCGGACGTGGGCGAACATTGCAGCAGCAGCGGCCGGGTCTTCGGCTTCGTAGATCGCCCGGCCGACAATGATCCCGTCAACGACCTTGACTATGGCTGCAGCATCGCCCCCCTGCGCCCCGACTCCCGGGGACAGGATCTTCCGGCTGCCCACGATCTTCCTCAGTTCCCGTATCCTCTCCGGGCGGGTGGCTGGTGCAATGATCCCATCAGCGCCGCATTCTACCGCAAGGCGGGCGATCTTCTCGGCGGTTCCCCCGTGGAAGAACTCAGCCCCCCCCGGGTGACTCATCTCGGCAACAACAAAGCAGGCCCCACCGTAGTCAGCGGAGACATCAACGCAGGCCTGGACAGAATCCCTGCCGGTAAAACCCTGGCAGATGATGGAGGAGAAGCCCGCATCGAAGACCTGTTCGGCAATGAGCCGGTTGGTGTTGGGGATATCGGCGACCTTGAAATCGGCGATGAGCGGAAGATCGAGCTCTTCCAGATCGCGCGCTATGGCAAGTCCGGAGGAGAGAATCAGGGGGTAGCCGAGTTTTATCGCATCCACGTGGGGGGCGCAGGCCTTTGCGATCGCGAGCGCCCGTTTCTTTTCGGTTGCATCGAGGGCAAGGATCAGATCAGCCATGGTGCAGACGCTCCATCACTGCGGCAACGAGCATGGGCAGGGTGATCGTGGCATCCCCGTAGACTGTGACGGCCTGGGCTTCCTCGGTGATCTTGCCCCATGACCGGGCCTCGTCGAGAGTTGCACCCGATAGCCCGCCAAGGTCGGGGCGATCCCCGGTCAGCTGGACCGCGTAACTGAACCCGTTCGGGGTCATGAGCATGCTCTGGAGAATGAAGTTCTTCGGGACCCCGCCCCCGACAAGGAGCGCACCGGCTTTCTTTACCGTGAAGCAGCGGTCCATGAGGGCCGGCATATCGGCAAACGCGTCAACCGTCACCTTGTTTGTCTGCGAGAAGAGCCAGTACTGGAGCCCGATCATCGAGTCCTGCACGGCCGGGCAGTACACCGGGATCTGGTTCCGGGCTGCGGTATGGAGAATGCCGGACTTTGCGCGTTTCCCGATATGCTCAAGGAGTGCCGATATGGAGATGGTGCTCCCCGGTTCGAGCTCGCCGAATACCCCCTGCATGAACTCCTCGAAATGTTCGAATGCCTCATTGGGGAGGTAGACGTCGTAGATCCGGTTGATCTCGTCGTGTCTGAGTTCGATGTCACTGCAGAAGGCAGTGCCGTGGAAATGCCGGCAGCCGATCGCTTCTATAATATCGTGGGTCAGGTTGGCCCCGGTTGACACGAGGACATCGATATGTTTTGCCCGGATAAGGTCGGAGACGATCCCGCCCATGCCTGCCGGGACCATTGCCCCGGCAAGCCCAAAGAACTTCGTGGCTTCCGGGTCACGGAGCATCTGTTCGTATATATCCGCAGCACGGGACAGGGATCCGCCATTGTATGCCCCGGCCTCCCCCATTGCCCTGACCAGTTCGTTGACGGTCATGCCCGGCTTCACGTGCAGCTGGGTGACCGGTTCATCGCATGGATGTGTCATGATTCTCCCCGGAGTTGTTGCAACTATATTGGCTGTCTCGCATGATAACTGTGTTTCAGGCTGCACCTTTTGGAAGCAGAAGAATAAAAGAGACCGGTATAACCCGGCTCATTTTCCGAGAAGTTCTTTTTTTGCGGCCATGAGCTGGCTCACCTCTTCATCAGTGACCTTCGGATAGTTCAGATTGAGTCCTTCGATAGTTGACCTGACCACTTCTGCAACAAAGGTCCGGGCCACCCACTTGTAATCAGCCGGGACAACAAACCAGGGTGCATAGTCCATTGATGTCGCAGAGAGCATCCCCTCGTATGTTTTCATGTACTGGCCCCAGTACTTCCGCTCAGCGAGATCAGCTGCCGAGAACTTCCAGTACTTTTCCTTGTGATCCAGCCGGTCGAGGAGACGGCGCTTCTGTTCATCTTTTGAGATATGGAGGAAAAACTTCAGAATAATGGTACCGTTCCTGCGCAGGTGCTTTTCAAATGCATTGATATCCTTGAAACGCCCCTCCCAGAAGCCGGATGAACCCGGCCCGATCTTTTTTGGAAGCGCTTCCATCCGTTCCGGGTGGACCCTGACTGCCAGGACATCCTCGTAATAGGATCGGTTGAAGATGCCGATCATCCCTCGTTCGGGAAGTACCCTTGAATACCGCCAGAGAAAATCATGGGAATGCTCCTCGGTACTTGGAACCTTGAAACTGTGGACTGCGCACCCCTGGGGGTTCACCCCGGACATAACGTGCCGGATCGTCCCATCCTTACCGGAAGTATCCATGCCCTGGAGGAGGATGAGCATGCTGTACTGCCGGGATGCAAAGAAGAGCTCCTGGGCCTCCGCGAGGGCGGTCCTGTCCCTCTCGAGCATATCTGTAAGGAATCCTTTTGCCCCCTCTTCGCCCAGGTTTTTTAAAAATTCGTTATGAGCCCATCCCGTATCGTATTTTTTCAGCTGTACCTTCTTTTCGGGCCTGACCATGAATGGCCTGATATAGTCTTTCACTTCGGGTCCTGTGAGTTCCATGAAATTCTCCTCCGTGCGGTTCTCGTACTGTGCCCTTGCACTGCACCGTATAAAATACGATCGGAGTGCATGAAAACCAGGAAAACAACCTGGAACGGAGTACCGGTAAGAAAAAAAAATAAGGAAATCCGGTTTCAGGCTACGGCAATCACTTCGCCCTTGTGCATTAAGAGACCGGTGATGATGCTGAGGATGCCCAGGATCAGGCAGTAGATGCCTACAAGCATGATGAGCACGAGTGACCCCTCTCCCGGGATGGGGGCAAAACCGATCAGGATACCGAACAGGACTGCAAAGAACCCGCTGATGCCCAGCAGTACCCTATAGGGCATATCATTGAGTGAGTAGGCAATGACCAGTTCCGCGATACCGGTGATTATCGCCCATATGGCTATCAGGAGGGTCAGGGCAAGGAACATGACAAACGGCGACATGAACATCAGGAGGGCAACAATAATGCCCAGTACCGAGAGGATGAGTACGCCCCAGTGGACCTTTCCGGACTCGCTGATGGCGATTGCACCCGTGACAAGCGAGATGATTAAGAGGAAGATCCCGATAAGGTACGCAAACACTGCCTGCATTCCCACCGGGAGCGTGAAGCAGAGGAGGCCGATGATCAGGGCAAAGATACCGCGGGCAAGGAGCCCGCCTTTTGTAAGAATTTCAGCTTCCATAATGGATCACGTTTGAATCAGCGCGGGATGCTATATAACTGTTCTTATCTTTTTACCGGAGTGATTCAGGCAGCCCGGACCGTGATCTCCATATCTGCGATATGCCGGTATACCTTCGCCGTTACCCCCTGTGTCCACCGGTCGAAGACGAGTGACTGGAACGGTTGCCAGATAGTCACCCAGCAGAAGATCACGAGCACCTGCTCGACAACCTCATTGATTGCATTCCCCTTGAACTGCGAGCAGACCGCGATACCGGCAAAGGATGGGATACAGACCGCGATGGTCAGGCGGAACTCCCGTAATCCTACCCGCCATGTCAGCCGCCGGTCACGCTCGAAATCCGGGGCCCTTCCCTTGAAATGAGCCCGCATTGCTGCGATAATCGAGTCCCCTCTCCCGTCCGGGAGTTCCGACGCGGGGACCAGCAGTTCGAGCCGATCGAATGCCTGGCTGTGGTATCCTTTCGGGACATCGAGCACGGTCCGGAAGATCTTTTCCTCGGCGCTGTCCGAGAGCTGCCGCCTCTCCTCGGGCGACGGGTCGTCCCCGTCATAGAACTGGGCGATCGAGCGGAATGTTACGGATGCCTGTTCGTTTTGTATTCCGGATTTCTTCAGCACGGGTACACCACCCTTTTATTAATCCTGTTTGAGCCAGCCAAGATTATAATAAACCCATGCCATCAGCAGCATGACAAGGCTGACGACCGTGATCATCTGGAACAGGGTTGCCGGCCAGGGATTGCCGATCAGGTTCATGCCAAGGAGCCCGCCGACAATGGTCGGGACCATGGTGAGTGCGGTCAGGACAGCAAGGACTTTCATGACACGGTTCATGGAGAACGAGGTGGTGTTGAGGTAGAAATCAACCATCCACGAGAACGAGTCCGAGACATGCTGGGCATTGTCCGCGATAAGAGAACACCGGTCAATAAGAGCACGGAGCCGGCCCTCTTCCGTGGTATCTTTTCCAAATGTCTCCTGGATGTGATCACAGACCTCTTCGAGAGCGCTTTTTGTATGGAGTATCCCGGATATGACCCGGCTCTGGACTTTCTGGTCCGTGTACATCATGGCAAGGAAATTTGACGGGAGCTGGTTCATGGGCAGGGCCTCGAGGTGGAGGAGCTGTTCCTCGGCAGCAAGGATCAGGTCCTCGATTGTCGAGAGCTCATCCCGCACGATCAGGTACAGGATCCCCGGGCCGGAGAGCGCGATGCCCTCTGCAGCTCCTGCCTTCGCAATCCGGTCAAGTACCGGAACACCCGTCTGGGAGAATGTCATCACACTATCCCGGGTATAGACAAGGAGCACCCCGTCCCAGGAGAACTTCCAGGAACTTCTGGTATCTTTGTCCTGTTCAAGCCTCGGGACTTTTAAAAAGATCGTTGTAAGGGATCCATGGATCTCCGCCCGCGTATATGAATGGACCCGGAGTTTCACCTCCAGGGTGTAGGTGGGGATTGCGGTGATCCGTGAGAGTGCGGGAATATCAGCCGGTGTCAGGCCGGAAAAATCGATCCACCGCCCTTTACGTTCAAGGGCTCTCGATGTCTCGTCAACCGGAACGGATTGCCAGTCCGGCCAGGGAGACGGCGTGCCACCGGCCGGTGATGCAAGGGAGCGCGTCCTGATCTGCATTCCTTCCCGGACCTCCCCGCCCTCCTGGATCTTTGGTTTTTCTGCCAGGTGTCTCCCAATGGATTTTCCTCCACGGTAAAGCACCTGGATTGCCTGCATGGACCGGAGCACCCGGAAATACCGGGCAACCCCGTATCCCATTCCCGCCAGAAGGGCGACTGCGGGAAGCCCTATGATTACGAGATCAAGAATCTGCCATGGCGACGTGACAAATGCCCGCCGGTCCTCAGCAACGGCGAGACGGCAGGCGTACTCAAGGACAAAGAAGATCCAGATGGCGATGTCGAGAATGGCAAGAAACGATGCTGCTTCTCTGGAAATTGTAAAAAAATCCGGTATGATCAGGATCGGGATAAGCAGGAGGGCAAGGGCTCCCATGACCTGTTCGCAGAAGACGGCATTCACCGTCTGTCGCATTTCCCGTTTGCGTTCCAGCCTGCCGATGGTTTCCCAGTCCTGCCACGGGGTGATCCGGATAACGGTACTCCGTAATCCCTGCTCAGTTTCCCGGTTGGATCGCTTTCCTTCCGGATCGTTCTTTCCTGTCATGGGGATGCCTCGTGATAACCGGCATGATTCCTGCAGTGCCTGTATGAACGATCGTCATCATCCCTCTCATTTATACGTGCCGTTTCCGGGTTATTCGGGAAGCAGACCCTGCAAGCCTGACGGGTTTCTCCTGCCCACCGAGAACGGTTGAAAGGATTCTTATGGGGAAAAAAACCAATTGCAACTCAGGTAAGGATACTATGAGTGAATCTTCCGCCTCGCAGAAAATGACGCCAAAAGAGCTCATGATCGTGATCGTGATCGCCCTTGGCTCGTTCATGGCCGGTCTCGATGCCACGATTGTGAACATTGCACTTCCTGCCATTGCAAAATCGTTCGATGTATCAACGGTTGATGTCTCCTGGGTGCTCAATGCCTACCTGATCATCCTTGTCAGCCTGCTCCTCGCAGCGTCACGGCTCGGCGATATGAAGGGGTACCGGAATATTTTTCTTGGCGGTTTTGCCCTCTTCACGCTCGGCTCTTTCCTCTGCGGTCTCTCCCCCACGCTCAATATCCTGATCCTCTCCCGGATGCTCCAGGCGGTCGGGGGAGCGGTCATATCAGCTCTCGGGGCGGTCATGGTCACATCCTACCTCTCCGCTTCGCTTCGCGGCCAGGCGCTCGGGATCGTTGCCATGTTCACGATGCTCGGGGCAGCCCTTGGACCGGTTGTCGGGGGCTTTCTTACGAGCACGTTCTCCTGGCAGTATATCTTCCTTGTGAACCTGCCGGTTGGAATCATCGCTATCATCCTCGGCATGCACATCCTGCCCCGTTTGGATCCTGTTGCCCCGGATGTGAAGATGGATCATGCGGGGATCGTGCTCGTCCTTGTCGCACTGGGGACCCTGATCTTCGGCCTGACAACGCTCCAGGGAGTCTCCCCGTCAACCGGTGTTACGGCACTCGTTGTTTCAGCAGTATTCTGGGCCCTTTTCTACCTGAACGAGCGCCGCTCAAAGCAGCCGCTCATCAACCTCAGTCTCTTTGCGAACCGGGGGTACTCGCTCCAGAACATCAACGTGATGCTGATCCAGATGGCAATGGCCGGGGTCATGGTCATCATGCCGTTCTATCTTGAGATGGTGAAGATGATCCCTGCCGACGATGCCGGGACGATCCTGCTGGCACTCCCTATCGGTATGATCCTGACTGCCCCGATCTCCGGGAAGATCTCGGATGTGATCGGGACAAAAAAGCCTATCATCGCGGGTTTTGTTGTCTGTACGGTTGCACTGTTCTTCCTCTCCACGATCTCCCCCCACACGAGCGTGGGACATGTCGCGATCTATCTTTTCCTCCTGGGTGCCGGCACGGGGATTGCATTCTCCCCGCTGAACAGCGCGGTGATGGGCGAGTGCCCGGTGAAAGACCGGGGGTCAACAAGCGGCCTTGTCAAGATGATGACCAATCTCGGGTCATCGCTCGGAGTCGCTTCGGTGATGCTCGTTGCCACGATCGCAGCCGGGCCAAAACTCACCCATGTATCGGTGCAGGCACTGACCCGGGCAGACCTTGCCGGGGCATTCGATGCAGCGTTCCTCTTCTGCATGGTACTTGAGGTGATCGGTGTCGTGCTGATGCTCGCGGTTGCGGGAAAAGCGCCCTCGGGCGAGAGCAGCAGTGAAGCGGGGATCGGGATTTAATCCCGTAATCTTCACTCATTTTCCCTTTTCACAACAACACGGTTATTTTCACCGGGATAAAGTATTACAACAATGCCTGATCCGGAAGCCGTTCCTGCAAAAAAACCGGATGCCCGGGAGCCGGGCCGGGCTGAATCTGCCCTGCTCCACGATCTCACCCGCTGGCGGGAGGCGCTTGCCCGGAGCATTGCCCGGAACAATCTTGAACTGAGGAGTGACCAGATCACAACGGCCGTGAACCGGATCCTCTTCCCGCTCCTTCTCCTGCGTATTGCCGAAGACCGGCATATCGTGAAAGCCGGAATGCTTGATGGTCTTTCCCATTCACTGACCGTGCCGGAACTCATCAGCCACCTCGCCCCGTATGCAGATGCCCTGTATTCAGATCTCTCCCCGGCCGTACCCCTCCCCCAGGATCCCGGGAGCACGTTCATTGTCGGGGATCGGGTTGTCCGCGATATCCTTGAAGCGCTGATATCACCGTCAAGGAGATACGATTTCAGCCAGATGACCCTCATCGGTTCTGCCGGTGTCCTGATGCAGTACCTTGCACGGACCATCCGCCGCTCCGCTGCCCACCAGGCAACGGTTGCAGACACGCATGACACGGTAGTTTCGGGGGGGACGATCATCCCTCCGCCCATCGCGATCGACTATCTTGCAACTGAGGCACTTGCTTCTGCCATGAAGAACCGGTCTGCCCGGGAGATCCTCCCGCTCCGGGTATTTGATCCGGCCTGCGGATCCGGCCAGGTTCTTGTCGCGGTGTACCTGCGGCTCCTGGAACATGCCGGGGGACCGGCGCTGACCTCCGAGGAGCGCCGGGATATCCTGGCAAACTCGGTGTACGGCCTTGACGCGAGCAGGCATGCCGTTGCCGTGACAAGGATGCTCCTCTTCCTCCAGCTCTGCGAGGGTAACCGGGCTGGAATGGCGGAAGGGGATTTTCTCTCAAACGTACAGTCCGTGCTTCGCGTTCTCCGTCATACGATACTTTGCGGGAACGCCCTTGTCGGGCCGGAGATTGCCCGTGATGAATCATGGATGTTCTGCCCGGCACGGGACCGGCATTCCCTGAACCCGTTCTCGTACGCGGACCGGTTCCCGGAAATTTTTGCCGGGGGCGGGTTCGATGCAGTCGTATGCAACCCGCCGGAAGGGGCGCTCGAGCAGCGCGAATGGATCCAGCAGTATTTCCAGCGGAGGTATGCCGTGTACCATCCCACGGTCGACCGGTCAGCGTATTTCATGGAAAAGGCCATCTCCCTCGTGCGGCCCGGCGGGGGCGTCTCCTTTTTGATGAACAGCCGCTGGATCCGGGGAGCCCCCGGTTCATCCCTGCGGGAAATGCTGGCATACCGGCAGATCGGGGAGATCGTACTTCTCTCTCCTGATGCGCAGGGAAAGTCTGGCACCGGGCTCTGCCTCGTCCGTGTCCTGGCCCTCCCGGTGAAGCAGCCATTCCGGGCCGTGCATGCCGGTGCGGGTTTCTCTGATGGTCCGGCGGCGTTTTGCTCCACTCACGGGTTTCCGGTTGACCCGCAGCTTTTGGACAAAGGTGGCTGGACCCTGAGCGATACCCGTTCGGACAGGCTCCTCCAGAAACTGATCCGGTGCGGAACCCCGCTCGGGGAATACGTGATGGAACAGGTTCATACCGGCATCCGGGTTCCGGAGAATGATCCGCTCGTGATCGACGAAGCGCTTGCAAAGGAATGGCTCCGGCAGGATCCCCGCTCTAAACCCCTTATCCGCAGGCTGATTGCGGGAACCGAAATTAGCCGCTTCAGTACTGTGCCGCCGGAAAAATTTCTCATCCATATCCCCCGGGGATGGACGGTCTCCCACCAGCAGGCAGTAAAGAAGCCCTGGCAATGGCTGAAGCACCGGCACCCGCTCATTGCCCGGCACATCCGGCACCATGCGGGGATTTTGGAGTCCCGTGCCGGACCGGAATCCCTGTGGTGGGAATCCGCGACTGATGAATTCTGGCAGGAACCAAAAAAGAAAATTATCTTTCCTTCACAATTCACCGGGCCGGCATTCCTGTTTGATACCGGCCGGGGAATCGGGGATGAAAACACCCTTGCCATCCCCTCTTCGGGCCACTACCTTGCCGGGATCCTGAACAGCCGGCTCATCAGGTTTGTTTTCGAGCGATCTGCCCGCCTGACCGGACGGGACCGGACAATTTTCACCTGGGATGATCTCCACAACCTCCCGATCTATACGCCGGATTTCGACCGGCCGGAGGATCGCACCCGGCACGATCGCGTGGAAACGCTGGTGCGGAGGATCATGGCTCTTCTGGAAAATTCCCGGGCGGCAAAAACCGGTCCGGAGTGTGAGGCCCTGCAGAACAAGATCCGGGCAGCGGATGCGATGATCGATGCGCTCGTGTACGATCTCTACGGTCTGACGACTGATGAGATCGGGGTAATCGAAGGGATATCACCGTCGGTGGAATGATCACCCCCTCCAAAACGGTCAAGAACGGCCTCCGGACAGAGGTTATTTTTTCACGTCCCGAATTACGTTTGAAAAAGGGGGCTACTGCAGGCCCGCTGTTTTGCAGGATCACGTAGGGTTAAAATCGCGTTATTTCCAAAAATACGGGTAAATTGAGGAATTTTTCAGGGGCGTGGACACCATTTCCATTCCGGCCGGATATGAGGATCGTCCTTTTGGCAATCCGGGCATTTTACGGGGTTATCGGACTTCAGCCTTCCTGCCTATTATCCTTATGGAGGGGGATCTCGATCCGGTACGGAGCCTTCTTCCAGTAGGCTTCCCGGTAATGGGGGTTCCGGTAATTCTCGGCCGTGTTCTCTTCAATCTCCGCTGTCGTCTCCGGCAAGATATAGAACCGGCGCCATGCCCGCTCGTTCTGCGTCCGTATCCAGAGCTCGCGGAGCACATATGCCGGAAGCGGAAGAGCCCGCATAGCTGCAACCTCATCCGGGAATTTTTGTTCAATGATGACATCATCATCGATCGCGTACCGGATTTTTTTCAGCCTGACTGCAACAATCACTTTTGGCCGGAACATGAACGCATCGAATGCAAGGTCAGTTGCGGTATTTTTCACCCAGTAAAAACCCATCCCGATGGCACAGCGTTCTGCTTCCTCAAAGATGGTTGTCGGCTTCCTGCCTCTCATCTGCTCACCTGTACCTGATAATAAATATTTTAATTAGTTCTTTTAAAATATTTCTTTAAAAAAAATAAATAATGAAATGAAATTTTTCCCGTAAAGGGCCTCTTCTCATTCAGCCGGTTGTCAAATCATCATCACCGGCAACCGCGTACAGGATATGATTATTTCCCCGGGGTCCGGTATGCGCCATCCGGCACGGTGATCTCGAAACGGGCACCGGTGCCGGAAGATCCCGTTTCGCGGATCGTGATGCCCGTTAAGGAGAGGATCTCCCGGGCAAGGAACATCCCAAGGCCGGTGTTCTCGCCAAAGCCCCGCTCGAAAACCCGTTCCTTATCCCCGGCAGCAATACCCTTTCCATTGTCTTCCCATACCACAACCAGGTTTCCTTTGCTCTGGTGGGACGATACCCGGATTTCTGTTACCTTCCCCCCATGCCTCACCGAGTTGTCGAGGAGATTGAAAAAAACCCTCTCAAGCATTGGATCTGCCAGAACCTGGATCCCCCCCACCTCTGCACCCAGCCTGATCCCCGGCGGTACCTGCTGGAATGGCATGACCGTGTCCAGTTCGATCCACTGCGGTTCCTGCGTCCCGAGTTCCTGGTAAATCCGGGTGAGCTCGATCTGCGATTTGATGGTGCTGGTGGCAGAACGGATTTTTGTTAAGTGCTCCCGCTGGGTGGAGTCAGTACATTTCTTTTCCGCTATCTTGAGATTCCCGAGAATTACGGTAATCTTGTTGAGAAGATCGTGCCGGGTGATGCTGCCAAGCAGGTGGAGCTGGTGATTTGCCCTTTTAAGCGCTTCTTCGGCTCTCTTGCGTTCGGTTGTATCGAATGCCACGCCCCGGAACCCGATCAGGGTTCCCTCCGCACTGGTTACTCGTGAAGGACGGATCTCCAGAACCATATCATGACCATCGCGGTGACGGACAAGGACTTCAAATGGCTGGATCGGCCCCTCCGTCAGGGAACCGAAGTTTGCCATCAGGCTGGCCACCACGGTTCTCATCTGCTTCTGGACCAGGTCAATTATCATTGTCCCGATCAGTTCTTCCGGGGGATATCCCATGATCTTCGCAACCATGGGACTGACATAGGTGAGGGTTCCCTTTGGATCGATCTCCCAGATTATACCCGGCGTGGTTTCTATAAGCGACCGGAACCTCTCCTCAGATTTCCGGACCTCTTCCTCGGCTTTTTTAATGTCGGTGATATCCTGGTTTGCACCATGGGTCTTGATGGTCCGCCCCTCAGCATCCTTGGTGATCTCGACGCTCACAACAATATGCCGAATCTCACCGTCCCTCCGGATGATGCGGTGTTCAAGCCGGTTTGTGTAATTGGGATCGGTTGTGGTCAGGGCCCGGGTCATCTCCTCGCCGACAAGATGACGGTCATCCGGGTGGACAAATTCCCGGGCATAGACTTTGGCCGGCATCAGGTAGCCCCCCTCCCTATCAGCGGTTGTGCCATACAGGGCGTAGAACCGGTCATCGAATGTGAACATACCCGATAGGACATCATACTCCCAGTTCGCGAGGTGCGCCATATCCATTGCTTCGCCAAGCTTCAGCCGGTTTTCCCGGAGCGTATCCTCGATCTTCTTGCGATCTGTTATATTGATATAGGTCCCAAGAACCCCGATGACCTTCCCCCCGGCATCGCGCAGGGGGATTTTGGTGGTGAGAAGCATGATAGTCTCCCCCGAAGGCGTTCTCTGGGGCTCCTCAATGAACATCTTCGGAATCGCGCTCTCAATCACTGCACGGTCATCGCTGCGGTACCGTTCAGCCATCTCACGCCATCCCATTGCGAAATCATCCCTGCCGATAACTTCGGCGGGTGTCTCAAACCCCGCATCCCGGGCAAACGGGACATTGCAGCCGAGATAGTTCAGGTTCCAGTCTTTCCAGAACACCCGGACCTGGATTGAATTTATAATGCCCTCCAGGATCTCCCGGGCTTTCCAGTTCTCTTCCTCTGCGCGTTTCCTGTCCGTGATATCTTCGAAAATGGTGGCAAAGTGGCCCTTCACCGGGCAGTATACCGATATGGAGAAATACTTGTCAAGGGGCGGGAAGTAGGTCTCGAATACCTCCGGCTTGCCGGTCAGAGCAACCCGTGTATAGATATCAAAGTAGGGGGGTTCCGTGACACCGAACGCCTCCCTTCCGGTCTTCCCGATAACCGTTTCGCGGGAGATGCCAAGGTGCTTCTCAAACGCGGGGTTCATCTCAAGAATGCGATAATCGTCCGGGATTCCCTGTTCGTTGTACGTGAGCTCGTGGAGGACTACCGCCTCGATCATATTCGTGTACAGGGAACGGAACCTCTCTTCGCTTTCACGGAGCTGTTCATCAGCCCTCCTGCGTTCAGTATTGTCTTCTATGGTGGAGAGGATAAACGGCTTTGCCTGCATCAGGATAATGCGGGATGAAAACCGGCAGTTCCTGCTCTCCCCGGTTTTTGTCCGGCACGAAATTTCCATCCCGCACACCTCCTGCCGGCTCCGGATGGCTGATGCCAGTTTCTGTCGATCCCCATCATCCGGGATCAGTCCCAGTTGCTCCGAGGTTTTGCCGGTCACCTCCTCTCGGGAATAACCGGTATTTCTCACAAATGCATCATTCACATCGATAAAGATCCCGTCCGTGGCTGAGACGAGCGTGAGCGCTACCGGGCTGCTCCGGAAGACCGTGGCAAACTTGCTCTCGGATTCGCGTATGTGTTCTTCGGCTTTTTTCCGTTCAGTCACATCCCGCATGGATATCAGTACGGCTTCCGTATCCCGGAACGGGATCTTCTTCCCGATACACTCGACCCAGACCTCCCGGTTTGTTCTCGTAACAAGTTTGTAGTTTACGAGGTACGAGTCAATTCCCTTGGAGTTTTTCTTAAAATCCTCAAGCACGTCCGCCTGGTATTCCTTTGCAACAAACTCAAGAACGTTCGTCTTCCCGACTATTGCCTCAGGATCCGGTATGTCAACAATGAGGCCCGCTGCCCGGTTGGCAAAGAGGAGTGCGCCTGAAAAATCGGTGATCAGGATGCCGTCAAGCGAATGTTCGACCAGTGACCTGAACTTCTCCTCGCTCTCCCGGAGCACTTCTTCATGCCGGTGGAGTTCATTATAATTCTGCCGGAGTTCCTCCTCGTTGGCAGCAAGGTGTTCATAAGCAGACCGCAGCTCGTCCTGGGCTTTACGCAGACCTGTGATATCATGGGCAACCAGCTGGACTCCCTGGAAAACCCCTCTTTCCTGGATTGGGACACCATGGAATTCAAGAACTCTTGATCCATGTTCAGGAATCCGGAGGGTGATCTCCACTGGCCCGGTTGTTTTTAACGCTTTGTTGTCAAGGAAAGCGGTATGAATTTTTTCCTGTTCGGCGGGTGAGAGGTTACCAATCCGGAGTGGTTTTCCCAGGATATCCGAAGCTTCCTTGCCGGTCAGCTTCAGGGCTGACGGGGAGGCATAGGTCACGGACAGATCCTTGTCCACAACAAGGACGATATCCGAGATCCGCTCTGCCATCCCCCGGAACTTTGCCTCGCTCTGCCGCAGCGCCTCCTCCGCCTGCCTGCGTTCAGTGATGTCAAGAATAATCGCAAAGAAGACCGGTGAGATACCGGTTCTGGAAAGCTGCAGGTGCACTTCAACGGGATACCGGCTCCCGTCCTTCCGTTTATGTACCGTGGTAAAAACCTGTTCTTCTTTCTCTCCGCTGCGAAGGGGGGCAATAAGGGTCTCAAAGTCCCTGAGAGTATATTCCGGTTTTATATCAAGCGGAGTCAGCATCCGCAGTTCATCAAGGGTATATCCAAGGTTCTCCCGGGCTCCCTGGTTGACATCAATGAACCTGAGCGTTTCGGCATCAAAGATAAATATCTCATTCAATGAATTATCCAGAATACGTCCGAACCGGCTCTTCTCCACCTCCGCCTGCCTGCGCCCGGAAATATCCCGGAAGTACCACACCCTCCCGTAATATTTCCCATACTCCCCGAGCATCGGGGCTGAGTACCGTTCCAGCACCCTGCCGTCCCTGAGATAGAGTTCCTCAAAGCTCTTTTCATCTTTATGCTCGTAGAGATATCTCACCCGTGAGAGGAATGCCTCCTTGTCTGCGAGTTGTCCCACAACATACTGCAGCACCGGCTCATCGAGACCGGATGCCAGAATCTCGTCAGGAATATTCCAGAGTGTGATAAATTTCCGGTTGTAATTGAGGATCTTACCGTTTTCGTCCACGATGAGAATACCGTCTGGCGATGCCTCCTGCTGCGTTGACAGGATGGCATTTTTAAAGGAAAGTTCGTCGTTGACCCGGTTCTGCTCCGTGACGTCCTGGATAACCCCAAGTACCCTGACTGGATTTCCCTCCGTATCTCTTTTAAGCCGGGCAACGGAGTGTATTACTTTTGGCAAAGAGCCGTCTGCCGGATTGATGGTATATTCAATATTGTACTCTTTTCCGGAGGTAATCAGATCAACGAGTGCCTGGTGTACCCGGTCCCGTTCCTGGATACATGCTTCAATGTCTTCGATCGGGAAATCACCGGCTTGTGCGGCGAACCCGAAAATCCGGAGCCCTTCTTCAGATCCCCAGATCGTGTTGGTTGCAAGGGAATACTCCCAGCTGCCCGTCTGGCCGATAACCTGCGCCATCCGCAGGCGCTCATCGTTTATCCTGAGTGTGCGTTCACGCTCCCTGAGCGCCTCTTCTGCCCGTTTGCGTTCGGTGATCGGGCGGGTGGTCACGACGATCCCGTCAATCTCGGGAATTGCAAGCAGGTTGTTCGCTATGGATTCCACATCAACATAGTGCCCGTCTGCGTGAAGGATACGGAATTCTGTGGGAATGCCGGAGTTTGCCCTGTTCACGACCTCATCAAATGCCTGCTTCATGCGATCCCGGTCATCGGGATGCACGTAATCGAACGGGTCTTTCCCGATCATTTCGGAGGGATCAAATCCGGTTACCCGGAGGGTGGACGGGGAACTGTAAGTGATGAGGCCGTCGCGGCCAATGATACGGATAACATCGGATGAGTTCTGGATCAGGTTCCTGAACCACTCCTCGCTCCTCCGCAGCTCCTGCTCCGTCTTTTTTATATCCGTGATGTCGCGGATGGACTCGATCGCCCCGACAACCGTTCCCTGGTAATCGAAAAGGGGAGCAGCCTTTCCCGAGAGAACCCGCTGGATCCCTTTCGGGGTTGCATTCACGGTCTCTGCGATCAGGATCTCTTTATCGGCCCGGACAAACGAATATTTTTTCCGGATCTCGTCGTGCGGGGAAAATACCAGGTCAATGAGGATAGGGCGGCGGGTGCCATAGAACGGGATCGCGTATTCATAATCTCCTTTCCCGAGCATCTCCCGGGCGGATCTCCCGGTCAGCTCCTTCATCACCCGGTTCCAGGCGATCACGTGTCCCGACCGGTCAATGGCAAACGTGGCATCCGGGAGAAAATCGATAATATCGGAGAGACGCCGTTCCGAATCATGGAGCGAGCGCTCAGTCTGTTTTTTCGTTACTGCCTGGCGGATCTTGTGCGCCAGCTCGGCAAACTGGGATTCGGGTTCGCCGCCTTTCTGGAGATAAAAATCAGCACCATTGTTGATGGCCTCGATCACGACATCTTCCCGGCCTTTGCCGGTGAACAGGATAAACGGGATATCGCCAATGGTTGTCCGTACGGTCTTTAACAGGGCAATCCCATTCATCTTCGGCATCTGGTAATCGGATACTACCGCATCATAATGCCCTGCGGTTAAACGTTCAAGAGCCTCACTTCCCGAGAGTACACAATCGACTGAAAACCCCTTGTCCTCTTCCAGATACAGCTTGCCAATCTCAAGAAGATCGCGTTCGTCGTCAACATAGAGGATGGAAATCATACGGTGTACCGCAGCCTGTCGATGATCTACAGAAGAGTAGCATGCTATAAAAAAGGTTCGAGCCGGAGCAACCCGTCGGTCGCCACGGTTGATATCAGAACTCCGGCAATCCCCGGCAGAGCGGTTTGGCGAGATGTCTTCTGGCGGTTGGCGGGACTTCGAACCATCCGGTTTCCAGGGTCCGGGGAATCTCCCTGACCTCCGGCCCGGCAGCCCGGGCATTGCATTTCCTGCACTTGTATCCCTTGCCCTTCCCGTCGCTGGTCATCCGCTTGTTGCATGCAGTGCAGAGCGGCGGCCGGACGATCCGGGCTTTTTCAAGGGAGATTACTTTCATCTTCTCCAGGTTGATACTCCCCTTCTTGAAACTCCCGCATACGAGTATCTCATCTCCCGGCACGAGCTGCCGGACACTATGCCGGAAATTTTTTGTGGGCTCGTATGCCATACACCGCACGGTTCCATCGCCATCGCGGATCATGAATGCGACATGTCCCCCGGTGCCGGTCTTCGGGGGGTCCGACACGATCCCCCGGACCCGGTACGACTGACCTTCTCGCAGTTCTCCAATCACGGCATCGACCAGGTGGGCATCGGTTCCCTGGTTGGTCACCCAGATCTGTTCGAGTGCCGGCTTCTCAGAGAGAACCATCTGGCGGGCCGCCATCACCCACTGCGGGCTCACGCCCCGGATCCCGAAGAGGACCGGGTCGGGTGTATGGGGCACACAGACCACCACATCGTTTACCCGATCAACGGTATCCCACGTATGCGGGAATGTTGCCGCTTCGGCAACAAACAGGCTCTCCCGGTCAACATCCCGGGGAGTACCAAAACGCTCCGGTTCCCGGTACACGAGAATCTCGGAAGTGCGATCGTCCAGTTCGCTTGCTACTGCAGCGGTTGCCCCGATCAGGCCCCGCCGGTTCTTCCATCCCCGGTAACGGGCGCCGACCGCATCCAGGATGCCGGTTGCTTCCTCAACCGTGCAGAAATCCGTGACCGCTTTCTGGTAAAATCCCGGATCCGGTTTCCGATCTGCTACAACCACCCCGGGATTGGTGTTGTCGCACGAGAAATCGGCCAGCTCTTCCACGATTTCGCACGCAAGGGCAAATGCCCGGTCCGGGTCGCCGTCAACATCGAGTACGATTGCCGCATTCCCCCGGGTCTTGAAGGTCACGTTCGGGTTGAGCCGGACAAGCCGGGCCTCGCGCACACGCATATGCTCCTGAATCAGCCTGCGGGCCAGCACTGCTCCGAGGTATGTCGTGCACATCCCCGCCGGAGAATCCGTGTCATCGATCCCGATCAGCATGTCTATATTAATATATGGGCACGCTCCATCCATTTGTATCTACATGTCCCAGGACCGCCAGCTCCAGCTGGTTACCAGTGTCATGATAACGGCCGGGTTCGATGTCTCCGAGCGCTTCAGCCTCCGCCCCCGGAGTTTCGATCTCATTGCCCGAGACAACCGCACCCTGCTCGTCATCAAGGTAGTGGCACATATCGACTCCGTGAGCGAGGAAGTAGCTTTCGATCTCGAAGTCATTTCCCGGCACCTGGGCGGAGTACCGCTGATTGTAGGGGAGCGGGCGCGGGACGCGGAACTGGAGCGCGGGGCGGTGTACGTCAGGTACGGGATCTACGCGATCAGCCCGTCAACCCTGTACGATTATTTTGTCGAGAAGATACCTCCTCTCGTCTATGCCTCTCCCGGCGGCCTGTACGTGAATATCAACGGGGATCTCATCAGGGATCTCCGGGAAAAACGGAGTATGTCCCTTGGGGATCTCGGGCATGTGCTCGGGGTTTCCCGCCGCACCATCAGCAAGTACGAGAGCGGGATGGGAACTACCCTTGAAGTGGCGATCCGGATCGAGGAATTTTTTGATACGGGCATCGTCGAGTCCATAGACCTGATACGGCACGAACCCCCGAAAGTGATGGAGCCGGATCACACCCCGCCCGGTTCCTGGCTTAAGAGCCCGACGGAATTCCTTGAGCAGCTCGGTGTACGGATGCATGCCCTTCATGGCGCCCCGTTCCAGGCACTCCTCACGTTCGACAAGCACACGATCCTCACCGGGTATGGCCCGGCGCAGAAGATGATCAAGCGTGCTGCCCTGATCGGCAACCTCTCCCAGATAGCAAAGAAACAGGCGATGTGCATTGTCACCGATTCAACCAAAGAGAAGAAGATCGGTACAACGCTGGTCATCAGCGAGCAGCGCCTCCACCGTATCGAAGACGGGTTCGAGCTGCTCGATATGCTGGGCGAGTGACGTTTTTACAGAACGTTTATATAGAACCACAAACCAATTTTAGTGCTAAAAGTGGTGATTTTTATGTCACAGCAACTTGGTGGACAACAGATACTTATTCTCAAAGAAGGCAGCACCCGTACCCGCGGCCGCGACGCTCAGGGTATGAACATCACCGCCGCAAAGGCAGTGGCAAGTGCAGTCAGGACCACGCTTGGTCCCAAGGGTATGGACAAGATGCTCGTCGACACAATCGGCGATGTCGTAATCACGAACGACGGTGTCACCATCTTGAAGGAAATGGACATCGAGCACCCGGCCGCAAAGATGATGGTCGAGGTTGCAAAGACCCAGGACGATGAAGTCGGTGATGGGACCACCACCGCAGTCGTCATTGCCGGGGAACTCTTGAAGAAGGCAGAAGACCTTCTCGAACAGGATGTCCACCCGACGATCATTGCAGCAGGCTACCGCCAGGCTGCAGAAAAAGCACAGGCACTTTTAAAAGACCTTGCTTTTGATGTGAAAGCAACCGACAAGGCACTCCTCAAGAATATTGCAGGCACCGCGATGACCGGCAAGGGCGCCGAGGCATCCAAGGACAAGCTCTGCGACCTCGTTGTCCGGGCAGTCACCATGGTCACCGATGACAATGGTAAGGTTGACATCGAGAACATCAAGGTCGAGAAGAAGACCGGTGGCTCGATCGAGGACTCCGAGATTGTTGAGGGAGTGCTCATTGACAAGGAACGTGTCCACCCCTCAATGCCCAAGAAGGTCACGAACGCCAAGATCCTTCTCTTAAACGCAGCAGTCGAGTTCAAGAAGACCGAAGTCGACGCCGAGATCAATATCACCAGCCCCGACCAACTCCAGGCATTCCTCGATGAGGAAGAGCGCATGGTCAAGGGCATTGTTGACAAGATTGTCAAGAGCGGTGCAAACGTCCTCTTCTGCCAGAAGGGTATTGACGACATTGCACAGCACTACCTTGCAAAGGCAGGTCTCTTTGCAACCCGCCGTGTCAAGAAGAGCGACATGGAGAAACTCGCCCGGGCAACCGGTGCAACCCTTGTCTCCTCCATTGACGCGATCAGCAAGGAAGAGCTTGGCAAGGCAGGTCTTGTCGAAGAGCGCAAGGTCGGCGGCGAAGAGATGACCTTTGTCGAGCAGTGCAAGAACCCCAAGGCAGTCTCAATCATTGTCAAGGGTGGCACGGACCATGTTGTCGACGAGCTCGAGCGCGCCATCCACGATGCACTCCGCGTTGTCGGTGTCGTTGTCGAGGACAAGAAGGTTGTCGCCGGTGGCGGTGCAATCGAGACCGAGCTCTCGCTCCGTCTCCGTGAATATGCAGCAACCGTTGGTGGCCGGGCACAGCTCGCTATCGAGGCATTTGCAGCAGCACTCGAAGTCATTCCGCGCACCCTCGCCGAGAACGCAGGTCTTGACCCCATCGATATGCTTGTCGAGATCCGTGCAGCCCACGAGAAGGGTAAGAAGACCCACGGCCTCAACGTGTTCGAAGGCAAGGCAGTCGACATGAAGGCAGCCGGTGTTGTCGAACCTCTCCGCGTCAAGACCCAGGCCATCTCCTCTGCAGCAGAAGCAGCGGTCATGATCCTGCGCATTGACGATGTCATTGCCTCCTCCAAGAGCCCGATGCCCGAAGGCGGTATGCCTCCGGGTGGCATGGGCGGCATGGGTGGAATGGGCGGCATGCCTCCGGGCATGGGCGACTATTAACCCTGCATTTTTTTCAACTTTTTAATCTCCAGATCGGTTTTTCCTGAAGAATCTCGCAGCGGTTATACTTCTGTGCCGATGGCAGGTACCGCAAGTACGGGATTTTTTTATAGTTTTAAGCAGTTCATGAGGAGAACATGCTCCTGCAATCTCTTTTGGCGATGATGTTTCTGCAGGACATTACGACCTGATATTATCGCTCGTAACGACTTTCAGCCAAGTTACCGACGTTCCGGTGGGGGAAGAAATACTCCTGTGGTAAAACGCGATATGAGTAAGAACCTCTCGGGATTTTTCCCGTAAGGCAAAAAAGAGGAATATTCTGAATGTATGATGACCCTCTAGAATGTGCCCGAGAAATTCGATCCTTCTTTTACAATGATGATACATTTCATCTGGGGGTAGCCGGGGTCAATAACTGTGAATGAACCCACGCGATCACCGAATGTATATGACCATGTGGAGGTTGGAATGATATCGCCCGAGTTGAACATTGTTGAGCCCGTTTCTGTAATTCCTTTCACGGCATGAGTCACTGTATCGTCGTTTCTCCAGGTAATTCCCGTGCCCGGAAGAACCGTGAGCTCCTTGGGGCTGAAGGTGTTGTTCGTCATGCTGATGGTGGTGATCTTGGTCTGGGGTGTGAGGCTCACCCGGGGTGTTGCCAAAACCGTTGGTACTTCCGTGGTAACATTTGCCGAGGTTACAACTGGAAGTGGTGTTTCCAGGGCTGCAATGGTCGTTGCAACAGGTGTAAAGATGACGGTCGGAATCGGGGTTGGCTCCATAGTGGCCACAGTCGGTGGAACGGTGGGCTGGGGAGTAGTCACCTGAGTCGGCTGTGCCTGCTGGGTACATCCACTAATTGCGACAAGCAGAATCACCAGAATACAGAATCCAAGCAATTTCTTCATGGTTAAAGATTGAATCCGTCGTATAATTAAATTTACCTCCCATCCTGCCGGTATTTTTACGTAAGCACGCAGAATATGGCAGACTTGTTTTGGGTGTTAAAACAGAATCTCCTTTTTTGTCCGGGACTGACCGCTGAATTATCCTGCTCCGTTATCTCCTTTCGAACGAGCAGCCGGAAATACCATTATTTTCAGATATCGTGTCTTTCCATCACCTTAATGAACCCGGACGCATCCAGTATCTCTTATGAGCGAGAGGTTTATCTTTACCCGGTACCGCACGGATTGTTACCATTGCAAAAAGACTGCAGACCAGATTATCAAGGCAGTGCCATACCAGGCACAGGTAGCCTGCGAAGCCTGCGGGGCAACACGGGTATTTGTTCCGCGGCTTGAGGATGTTGATACTGCAGGGATCCTTACAAAAATCGGGAAGTATCCGGTCTGGGAACTTTCCGAAGATGCTCTCTGCCGGAATTGTAAAGTACAGGGTCCCCACGACATCATCGTGAGCTCCCGTCATCTGACCGTGCGATGCCGGAACTGCCACTTTACGCATTTCTACAAATTTGATCTCGAATATATTGCAAAGGATGCTTTGTAACCGTGAAACTCCGGTCTGCCGGTCATGTCGCATTCATGCATGAGATGAGGAGCGGGTAGCTGTTGGCATATCGCTCCAGTACTCCCTCCATCTCTGCCATGAGCTTCTGGTTCTTTGCAAGGAAGAAAAAGATGTTCTCATTATCCGCGATAACCAGGGGGTTTATGCCGGTTATGTGGCTGATGCGGGTACAGCGCTGCGATATATAATCATCACGTTTTTCCCGGGCGAGATGCTGGTAGATCATCAGAGCCGAGCGACCGTCCATGTGGTTTGCAATCAGTTTTACTTCATCAAAGAGCAGGTGTTTTTCCGTAGGCCGGTTCTCCTCAAGTCCGATTCCGGGGTCGAGCAGGATTAAGGATTTTTTTGGGATTTGGGTTAAAATCTGCTTAAAATACCGGGTGCGATCCTGGTGGGAAAAATCCAGCTCGCACAGGATATTGGGAAAAATCCGTTCTTTTTTAAAATATCCTCCAATGTGCTGGAAATATTCGGGATCATTTCCAATCTCCTGCAGATGCTCCATCAGGGCGACAAGATCCTGGTTCTGGCTGCCGGCTTTCCCATCCTTTTTCGCTCTGGTCAGGTTCTTTCCCGCACTCTTTTTTTCGCGGGAGCCCTCGCCGGTTCCGGTCAGCATGGGAACGAATGTAAAACTCTCGAAGGCGCGGTCTGCTTTCATAACGTGGCGAACGAGATCGAACGTGAAAAGGTCCCGGGTATCGCCAAAATTTTTACGGTCCATGGAATCAGCTTCGGGGAGATATTAAAATGGATGATAAAAAAAGGTTGTGAAATGTTTTTATAGTGGATGAATATCAGGCCCGGCTTTTTTTTTTATTTTTCTTCCCGGATCATGGTGATCGCTTTTTTCGGGCATTCGTTTGCACAGATTCCGCAGCCTTTGCAGAAATTCAGGTCGATATTCAACTCTTCGTCAATCGTCCCGTCAGGGCAGTAGGTTGCACATAACCCGCATTCATTGCACTTTTCCTTGTCCACAACCGGCCGGAAAACCCGCCAGGTTCCGGTCTTGCCCGCCGCACCGACAACCGGGTGGCTTATCGCAAGGCGTTCGCGTTTTGTGCTGCTCATATCCTCATCTCCGTATAGGTGGCCTCGGCAGCCTTGACATTGCGCTCATCTGAAAACATCTCGCGGATTGCCTGTCTGGCCGAATCCACGGATATCAGTCCCATCTTTGCAAGCGCCCCGAGCACCGGTGTATTCAGGATCGGGCTTCCGGCAACAACAAGGTTCTCCTTCAGCGCAATGCCGGTGAGATCTACGTGGACCGATGAGAACCCGGCAAACTCCCGTGGCTGGGCGCTGTTTATAAGAACTTTTCCGCTTTTTTTGAGGCCCTGGAGGACATCGACAACATCCATTACGCTTGCATCCAGCACGATGACCATGTCAGGTTTCTTGATCTGGCTGTAGATCTTGATTGGCCTGTCATCGATCCGGACAAACGATACTATGGGAGCTCCCCGGCGTTCGGCCCCGTAAAACGGGCATGCGGTGGCGTACTTGCCGTCATGGATTGCGGCCAGAGCAAAGAGCCGGGCTGCAGTAACGCCGCCCTGGCCGCCCCGGGAGTGGATGCGAATCTCAAACATGGTCGTTCACCCCGAACCAGAACTCTTCGCCCGTGCGACGGTTCCGGACAAAGTCCGCAATATCATTGTACGTGACCTCCTGGCCGCCGATACCGGCAATGACGCTGAAGACGCTCTCTTTTGTCTGTGCCATGATCTCCGTTGCGAGAATTCCTCCTCGGCCAAACGAGTAGTCCCGGTCGATCACAACAACCTGTTTTCCTTTAAGGTTCAGTTTCGGGAACGGCCGGAACCAGCGCAGGCGCATGGATCCGGCTTTGATGCCGTCCCTGCGGAGCAGGTCTACGGCAACTTCGGCTTCCTTCCCGAGCGTCCCCATCGCGATAACGATAACGTCAGCATCTTCGCAGCAGTAATCCTCGGTAAACCCGTACGTCCTGCCAAACCGGCTGCCAAATTCCTTCTCGGTTGCTTCGATGATTTTCACGGAGTCCCGCATCGAACGTTCAATGTCCCAGCGGAACCGGAACTGCTGGTCCGGCCCGGTAAGACCGCCGTATCCTGCCGGTTTTGTTACATCGATTGCGTGGGCCAGGTGCAAGGGGGGGATAAAGTCGCCCGGCTCCACGGTTTCGAGAGGTTGCATAATGTGGGAGAGCGTGAAACCGTCGAGATTCACCATCACTGGCAGGAGCACATCATTGTGCTCGGCGATCCGGAATGCCATGAGTGTTGTATCGTACGCTTCCTGCACGGAACTGACATAGACCTGGAGCCAGCCGGTATCGCGCTCCTGCAGGGCATCGGTATGTTCAGCCCAGATGTTCCATCCGGGTCCGAGGGAGCGGTTCACATTTGCCATGACGATCGGAAGTCGTGCTCCGGCTGCCCAGTTGGTCATCTCGTGCATGTAGAGAAGACCGTGCGAGCTTGTTGCGGTGAAGGTGCGGGTTCCGGTAATGCTGGCCCCGATACAGGCAGCCATTGCCGAGTGCTCGCTTTCGACGGCTATGTACCGGCTTTTCAGTTCGCCGCTTGAAACGAACTCCGCGATCTGCTCCACGATCTCGGTCTGGGGGGTTATCGGGTACGCAGCAACAACTCCCGGCGTGACCTGCCTGACCGCTTCTGCAACAGCCTTGTTCCCGGTTGCTATCTTCTTCATGGCTCGGCCTCCTCTGCGACAAGTTTGGCAATATTCTTCTGCAGGCGTTGCCTGAGGATCTCCACGGTCTTTGGATCAATACCCTTGAACCGTCCCTGGGGTGCAAGGTAATCCTCGAGTGGCAGGGGCTTTCTTATCGCTGCTTTTGACGGGGGACTGATCGTGAGCTTCCCGTACTCGCGCTCCCAGAGCACCCACATACCGGATTTGACGGCAAGCTTCCCCATCTCAACGCTCTTCTCTGTTGAATAGCGCCAGCCCGGCGGGCACGGGGCAAGAATATGGATGAATGTTGGTCCCCGGAAGGAGAGGGCTTTTTGGACTTTCTTAAAAACATCCTGCGGGTATGCAGCGCAGGCTGTTGCCTGGTACGGGGGATTATGGGCGGCGATGATCGCATCGATATCTTTTTTGGCATCGGTCTTGCCTGCCGGAGTTGTGGTGGTTTTTGCGCCAAGGGGTGTTCCGCTGGAACGCTGCATTCCGGTGTTGCCGTACGCTTCGTTATCGTAACAGATGTACAGGAAATCCGTACCCCTTTCAAAAGCCCCGGACATTGCCTGGATACCGATATCGAGGGTTCCGCCATCCCCGGCATAAACGATCACGTTCGTCTTTTTCTCGGCAGCGCGGAAGGCATTGCTCATGCCGGATGCACAGGCAGCAGCAGCACCAAAAGCGATATTGTATACCGGAACATTAAAAGCAGTGTTCGGGTAGATGCCCTGAATAACGCTGGTACAACATGCGGGAACTACGAGAACGGTGTCGGATCCTGCAGCCTTCAGAACGTTCCGGAGAGCAAGCGAGTCGCTGCACCCGGCACAGGCCGAAGTACATTTCAGTATATATTCTTCCTTGGGAATTTCAGCGATGGTATTCAACTCCTGTGGTATGGCAGATCAAAACGCGAAAGAGTCTTCGCGATTCTAACAGTAATGGTCGTTCTGGAATCTCAAAAAAGGATCTATCCTGTAATTCGATCCATGGCCGGAATGGTTTTTTCTGGCGCTTGCGTAACGGATAAATATCCTGTCCGTCACGGTTCTCATAAATCGGGGGTGATATACGTCTGGGCACTTTCACCCCGCTCGGTTTCAGGTTTAAACCTCCTTCTATTCAACAGAGTATTCGGGGAGGACGATGAACCCCGCAAAAGTCAGATGCAGCTCAGATAGAGCAAATTGCTCCTCCCAACCTCTCAAAACCCGGTAACCTTTTTTTCTTTTAAGGAAATCCCGATGGCAGCGCATTCTGCCTCACAATAATAATATATTTTAGCATCGTTTTTCTAATGTCTGCTATGGCTCTGCGCTCTCTCAACCTTCCCGGTGTTGGAACAAAGTATGAATTCGAGACCGACAAGGGTGATACCGTCGCGATCTTTTTCACCAAGCTCGGTACTATCCAGATGTACACTCTCCAGAAAGGCTGTCAGACCCCGAGTGCTGCGGAGATGAGCCCGGTAGAGGCCCGGCGGCTCGGAAATATCCTTACCGGGGCGATCATCGAGGCGGACCAGGAGAGCGTGGAGATCGCGTTTTCGGCGCTTGCCGACCTGAGAGTCACCATCCATACATTCTACATCCCTAAAATTATTGCCGGCAAGACAATTGCAGACCTCCAGATCCGCGCAAAGACCGGTGCAACCGTTATTGCAGTCTGCCGGCAGGATAAGAACATCATCAACCCTCCCCCCTCATTTATCTTTGAGATCGGGGACGCGGCACTGGTTATTGGCGAGAGCGACCAGATCAAACAATTTGAGCGCGAAATTATGGTGAATTAATGGAAGGATTCATAATCGCGCTCTTCGTCTGCCTGGTGCTGGCGCTTATCTCAAAATATCTGTCCATTCCTGCAATCCCTTTCTATATCCTTGCCGGTATTATTCTGGGAAAAGCCGGTCTTGGCATTGTGCATTCCGATGAGATCAGCCATTTTTTCTCGGAGATGGGCCTGCTCTTCCTCTTGTTCTTCATGGGCCTTGAGCTGAAAATGGAACGGATCATTGCCAACCCCCAAAAAATCCTGATCAGCGGGGTTATCGGGCTTGTTGTGGACATGGGAATCGGGTTTACTGCTGCGTATCTCCTCGGATTCTCGCTCATGGAATCGTTCATCATCGGAACTGCATTCTATATCACCAGCACGGCAATTGTGATGACCTCTCTCATTGAAAACCGCAAGCTGATGTGCAAGGAAGCAGAAACGATCATCTGGATCGAGGTTTTCGAGGATATTGTTCTGATCATCATCATCGCACTGCTCTCAGCGGGGAACAAGGACCTGTTCTTCTTCTTTGTCAAGGTCCTCCTTGCCCTGGGTGTCATGTATGCAATTGCCCATTATGGCAAGGAGTTCCTCGTCTCAATCCTTGAGCGTGATGATGAAACCCCGATCCTCTTTACTTTTGCAGCGGTACTTACAACTGCCTCACTCGCCCTTTTTGTTGGCATTCCGGAAACGATGATGGTGATCGCTCTTGGCGCCGCTCTTGCAACAACGGATCCTCAGGCATTCGAGCAGCATGCCCGGCCGTTCAAGGATGTATTTCTGGTGATGTTTTTTGTCTTCTTCGGAGTGACGATCGATTTTGCCAGCGGGGCAAACATGTTCACGATTGCGATTCTGTGTGGTCTTGCGGTTGTCAGCAAGCTGATCTCGGGTATGCTTATCGGGCTTGTTATTCACGGCTCGGCTCTCTCAGGACTTGAGATCTGGGCAAATACTATCAGCCGCGGTGAATTCTCAATTGCCCTGGCGGTTCTCTACGGGTCTCCGATTGTGGGGACGGTCATCGCCGCGCTCGTCATTGTGACAACCCTTGTCGGCGCCTTCACGTCAAAATTCAGTACCCGGATGAGACAGGGAATTGTGAGGCGGAGCCGGAAAAAAGCTCTTATTCACCGGCCTCACACGAGCAGGTAGCAGTCACTCGATCAGGACCCGACCCCCCGAATGGAAATCCGAGTGCACGACCTTGCCATGCTTAAAAATTTTTTCAGGGGATCGTGGTAAGGTCCCACACCACATTTCCTGCGGCTGCACGTCCATGCAGGCAGCTTCCATGGAAGGCCACACCATGTCCATGTGCCTGCACTTCCTCATCGGGTACAATCTCGTGAACATGCATGCCTTTTGCGCCCGCGAGCGTTTAGTCTCTCTTCAAGAAGATCTGTTGCCATACCCATCCACACGGTGACATTGGATGTGAATGAACCGATAACGGTCTGCCGGAGAATTATCTGTCGTGGGTCTCGCTGCACCGCTTGTCGAGGATGCGCTGGACAACCAGCCGTGAGCTGCAGAGGTTCCCGTCAGGACATTTCCCGATACGGATAACGCGGGGGGTGAGGTTGCGGGCCCGGAGCTGCTCCTCAAGGTTGGCCTCGCTGAACATCTGGTTGAACCCGATGGTAATGATATCCGGGTGGATATCCTCGATTGGGCGGAACATGTCAGTTTTATTTCCAAGCATTGCGTGGTCAACGGGTTTCAGGGCAGCAACCATGGCAAGCCGCTGCTCCTCCGGGATGATCGGGTGCGGCTTGTGTTTGACATTTGAGTCCCGGGCAACAATCACATAGAGCTCATCCCCGAGTTTCTTCGATTCTTCGAGATAATAGATGTGGCCCGGGTGGAGGATGTCGAAAGTTCCTGTGGCAACGATACGACGGGAGTTCATGGTATCACTTCCAGATCATAGGGATCACCACTGGCCGTGAAACATTTCCAGTTGCTCTTCTCGTACGGGTAGCCGATGATGAGATGGTACCGGCCGGTCCGCGGGAAAAAATTTACGTCAGCGTTTGATGGATGGAGTACCCCGTTGGGGTGGCTGTGGGCGCTTCCGGCAACATGGGTATCGAGCGGCATCATATCATACAACAGGGAGGCGGAATCCTCGCGTCCTACCGTCCCGGGAAGCAGATCGATCTCGTCCAGGACACCTTCCCGTTCCCGGAGCACTCCGACAAACTCGTTGGGGTGGCTGTCGCGCCCCATCTCCAGCAGAAGAGAAATAAGTTCCTGCCTGATACCGCGGATCTTCATGGTGTTTTTGCCTGTTATGCTGTACTGAATTAGGTTGTCACTCTAGAAAAAACGTCGGGAAAAAAAGCTATTTCTCAACCATTGCAAGTTCTTTACTCAGGTCCTGTGAGAGGTCGACGCCGGTGAAATCCCCGCTCGTCGGGAGTGCCATGGCAAATCCCGGGGTTATGTCGTATTCAACAGTTGTATTTATCGGTACGGTGAGATCGAGGATGTGGCCTCCTTTGGTATGGTCATCACTGAGATAATGGATATGGTAGCCCGGGACATTGACTCCCTTGAAAAAGACCGGTGTATAAAAACCGATAACAGTACCTGTCGTATCGGTGTAGGTATACACCGACTGGTTCTTGACCGCCTCCGGCAGCGTGGGGTATGGTTTCTTCTGGGCCGGTATTGCCCGGACTTTTATGGAGGGAAACGTTCCGTGCATGCGCACAGCATAGATCATGTTCCCGGTAGGCAGTTCTTTTTCCATTTCAGACGTGAAGACGGTCAGGTTCATCAGTGCACTGGTTGTGGCAGAACGGTCTTGTGAAAAGTATGTCACGGTGGCAAACGGGGTGGTCTGGCTGTCTGCGACCATATAGATCCGCCCGTCGGCCTTTGCCTGGTAGATAACGCCGTCCAGCATGGACATCTCTCCTTCAAGAGCATCGAAGGTGCCGATGCCGAAGTCCCCGTGCTGTTTCAGTTCCCCGATGGTCTGGACCCCCCCAAGGACTCCCTGAAGCAGGGCATCAATGGTGGATACCTGGTAGAGTATCTCATGATCCGATGAAGGAGATGCGGGAACCACTTTCTGAATCTGGGTGTAGGCTGCCGCGCTGCAGAAAACGATCACTACCGCAAGACCAATGCCGAGAAAAAATTTCAGCTTGTCCATATTCGCAAAACCAGGGACGATAAAATGGTAATTTCAGTCTTTTCCCGTCACTTTGATGACGTGGTACCCGAACTGGGTCTTGACGGGCCCGACAACCTTGCCAACATCTTCTTCAAAAGCAACTTTTTCAAATTCCGGGACCATCTGCCCCTTCGTGAACCACCCAAGGTCGCCGCCGTTTTTTCCGGAAGGGCAGCCTGAGAACCGTTTTGCAACTGCGGCAAAGTCCTCGCCATCAGCGAGCCGCTTCATGACCTGGGTTGCCTGCTGTTCGGTTTTCACAAGGATATGGGATGCACGTGCCTTCTTTGCCATGCTGTACAGGTGCAATTTTCGGGGAAATAAAAGGTTGGTAATATCAGAACTCCCCGTCCTGTTCGAAGCTCCGGCCGTACCGGATCGCGAGTTCTGCTTTGTAGAGTTCCCGCCCGAGATAGCCGGCATGGTCCAGCAGGGAGACATCGCCATGGTTGAGGATCGTATACAGGACATCCTGCCAGCGCCTGCCGGATACCGCCCTGCCATGAATCACCGCCATGATATTTTCCCCTTCAATGCCGATCCGGAAATTTCCTTTCGGATCGTACTCGGGATCATCGGGCATTCTCCGGGCCGTAACAAGGGTGTCATATTCCAGGGGTGGCTCGCGGCGCCGGCGTTTCTCTTTCAGGATAAAGAGATCGATCCCGAGATCCTTGGGATAGGGGCGATCCCGCGCAAGCACCATCATCTCCGTTGCTCTCCGCGTCTCATGGACCGATCCCCGGGTCTTATCCGAATGCTCGCTCGTGAAGATAACGGCAGCCCCGGTTTCCAATGCTATTGCGGCAAGCAGGGCATTGGCACCGGGAGAGTCTGCGTCCAGGAGCTCGACAACATTTCCCGCCCCGAAGAAGAGGGGATAATTTGATTTTTTGAAATTTTTTAGGGATTCAACCAGCCCCGACCCCGCCGGCTGGAGGAGAGGGTCAGCAATTATACAACGGATTCCCGCCCGTTTTGCAAGGGCGAGGTTCTTTCGTAATGTGCTCCCGCCCGGCACAACCACTGCCGCGGCACCGGCACGTGCCACATCCCTGCCAATGACAGGGATATTGCTCTCCTGCAGGCTGAGTATAATATCTGCACGTGGAAGTGCGGCACCGATCAGGTCCGGGTCCTGGGTATCCACAGCAAGCGGGCGATCGATGCCCTCAAGATCTGAGAACACCCGCAAAACATCGCCGGGAACTGCATCGAAACCAAATCCAAGGTCAACGATATCCGCACCGGCTGAGAAATACGCTTCAACCCTCTCCCGGATCCCCTCATGCCGGTGTGCATCCATGATCTCGGCGAGCACTTTTATCCTTGAGTTTCCTCCGATTTTCACTCCCCGGATTATGAAATCGCTTTCAGCCTCATGTTCTGATTTTTTAACCCGTTTCAATGCTTCTTCTGCTCTCGTTGCCGATAGGATTTCATCTGCCGGAATGGTCCGGGAGAGTTGGATCGATCCGAGAAGTGGCAAAATCAAGGGGAGATCCGCTGCGTGGCGGGGCCCGCGACAGACCGGTACGCCGCTCTCGCGCTCTACCTGTTCGAAGGATGCCGTGCACATGCCGGGTACGAGAACCAGATCGAACCGCTCGTTTTTTAAGAGTTCGCGGAGCCGGTGGGGGGTCAGGAACGATGCGATCTCCCCGGTGACCTCCACGCGGGCGTCAAGATCCGCTGCCGCTTTTTTTACGATATCTTCTGTTGCAGCACCGGTGGGGAGCAGGATGCGCATAAGTTCCCTTAATATCAGAGAGATAAAAACACTATGATCAGATGCTGACCTGCGACCTGCATGTACATACCAGTTATTCCAAGGACGGTGAGAGCAGCGTCGAGGAGATCCTCAAAAAGGCCGAGGAAGCGGGACTGGACGTAATCGCCATAACCGATCACGATACCGTTGACGGGGCGAAAAAAGCCCTCACGATCCCTTCGGCAGTGCTCGTGATCCCGGGCATCGAGGTCTCGACCAAGCAGGGGCACCTCCTTGTCCTCGGAGTAACAGAAGTTATCCCTTCTGGGCTTGATGTAGTGGCTACGGTTGAGACTGCCCGTAAAATGGGGGCGCTTCTCATTCTACCTCACCCCTACCACGTCTGGAGGCATGGTGTTGCGCGGCGCAAGAATGCAGGCATGGCAGTTGTCGATGCCGTAGAATCCTTCAACAGCAGGTACATTGTAGGATCGGCAAACAAGAAAGCGGCCCGTATTGCAAAACGGCTGGGTAAGCCCTGCGTTGGCGGGAGCGATGCGCATAATGCACGATTCGTGGGGTTTGGCCGGACCTACGTGGAATCTGAAAAGAATGTCCCGGCCATCCTTGATGCCATCCGGGCCGGAAATGTCTCCTGCGGCGGAAAACAGACGCCGCTGCGCACCTATACACGCCAGTCGATCAATAACACATGGAAGAAGATCAAACGGATAACCCGGCACGTTCAGCTCCGGTGAGGCTTGCTTTCCGGGTATCATACCTGGGCAGCAGGTTCTTCGGTTCCCAGATGCAGGCATCCGAACGGACCGTTGAGGGAGAGTTTGTTGCGGCCTGCCGGAGGCTCAGCCTCTTCGATGACTGGCGTAAGGCGGGATTTCAGTTTTCCGGCCGTACTGACCGTGGTGTCCATTCCCGCGGGCAGGTGGCAGCGTTCACGACAGCGGAACCGGAACGGGCAAAAACGGTCATCAACACCCAGCTACCTCCCGACTGCTGGTGTACCGGCGTTGCCGAAGTATCGCAAACGTTCCATCCGCGGTTCGATGCCCGCTCACGTACCTATCGCTACTTTTTTCCAGAGGTACCGGAAAACATCGGGGCAATGAACCGGGCTGCAGGACAGTTCCTTGGGACTCACAATTTCTCGAATTTTGCCCGGATTGAGGACAAGAACCCGTTTCGCACGATCCTGTCAGCCCGCGTAATTGAAGAAGACGGCTTTGTTTTTTTCGAGGTTACCGCGGAGAGTTTCCTCTGGCACCAGGTCCGGTGCATGGCAACGGCACTGCTCCGGGTCGGGAACGGGGAAGATGAAAACCTCATTTCCCGACTCCTCGCTTCGGAAACTGAACGGTCCCTGCAACCCGCACCTGCCGAAGGCCTCATCCTCTGGGATACCGACTGCGCAGTCGCATGGCAGACTCTCCCTCAGGGAGAACGCAGCAGGGTTTTTTTGGATCACCTCTGCCGTCATCATGCCCTGATGGGAAACGTGTGCCATCTGATGAAACCATAGAAAAGGACGAAATGGCCGTCCTGATACAATACGCAAGTCTTTTTACGGGAGTTTCAGATAATCATACGTAGGTGCGCTAATGGCAGTCCTTAAGAGTATTGATATTATTTCATGGGCAAAAATTGAAGCCCTTTTCGGTATTGTGTTTGGTCTTTTTTATGGTGTTCTCTTTGCGGTTATGGGAGCCGCTGTCGGATCGAGCAGGGGATTACCCGGCCTTGAGGCTTTCGGTCTCATGACCATTATCATATTCCCGATCATCTTTGCCATCATGGGATTCATCTGCGGTGCAATCATGGCCTTCCTCTATAATTTTTTCGCGAGCAAGATCGGTGGAATCCAGATCGAACTCGCATAATCCTTTTTTAATCTCTCATTCGATCGTGCGGGCACAACCGCTTGATACTGCCGCTTCGCGAACAGCCGAAGCTACTGTTGTTACAACATTCCTGTTGAGGATCTTAGGAAGGATCCGGTCTTTTCTGGGCTGTTTGATGTATCCGGCAAGGGCGTGTGCGGCTGCCACTTTCATTTCATCGGAAATCCGTGTAGCCGAAACATCGAGCGCTCCACGGAATATCCCCGGGAATGCAAGGGCATAGTTGATCTGGTTGGGATATTCCCCGCGCCCGGTGCCGACAATAGCTGCCCCGGCCTGGTGTGCGTCATGGGGGAGGATCTCCGGCATCGGGTGGGCCATGGCAAAGATGATGGGATCTTCGTTCATGGATCGCACCATCTGATGGGTGATGATCCCCGGTACCGATACCCCGATACAGACATCCGCGCCCTCCATGGCGTCAGCCAGTGTCCCGGTCCTCCCGGTGCGGTTTGTTTCATCGCTGATGATGAACTTGTACTTGTTTGCGTACAGTCCCGGGCGGTGACGGTAGATGATGCCTTCCCGGTCGCAGACGATAATATCATTGACCGTGCTGCAGAGATCAGGGTTGTACCCTATGCATTTCAGCATCCGGATGATGGCGAAGCCGGCCGCCCCTGCCCCGCAGACTACGACATTCAGGTCCTCAAAATGCTTTTTTGTCACCCGGCAGGCATTCAGGAGTGCCGCAAGAACAACCACGGCAGTCCCGTGCTGGTCGTCATGCATCACGGGAATCCCAATGCCCTGCAGGGACTCCTCAAGCTCGAAACATTTGGGCGCCGCTATGTCCTCTAAGGCAATCCCCCCGAAGACCGGGGCGATATTCCTGATATTGTCCGCAAGTTGGGTTGTGTAACTCTCAAAACAGATGGGAAACGCGTCGATGCCGGCCAGTTTTTTGAAGAGAAGAGCTTTTCCCTCCATAACGGGGATGGCAGCATATCCGCCGATATTCCCCTGGGATAGGACCCGGGAGCCGTCACTGACGATTGCGATGGTATTGGCTTTCAGAGTGTACTTATACGCCAGTGTCTTATCTTTTGCAATCTCCCGGCAGACCGCAGCAACGCCCGGTGTATATGCAAGGGAGAGATCTCTCCGGTTGGCAAGAGCAACTTTGGAATGGACTTCGATCTTTCCCTGGTATTTCTCGTGAAGGGAGAGCGATTCCTCATAGACATCTCTCTTCTTTGCCTTCTTCATGATCTGCACATCCTTTTTGAATGATGGTGATGATATCCCATCAATCTTCGTATCGGAAGGTACGACAAAAGAGTCACGGGACTGTATAAATGGAGCCGGCTTGTCAGCGATTCCCTGCCTAACCCCGGGGATACCCGCTGAACTCCCGGTCTATCCACGCAGCTATCGCATCCCTGACTGACCGGTAGGCACCGGCTATCTCTTCCGGCGTGCCTTTCACCGCGTGGGGATCCGGAAATCCGCAGTGAATGGTTTTTTTTGCAAACGGGATGAGCGGGCAGACCTGGTGAGCACGGTCGCAGACAGTAACCGCGATCTCGATGGGCTGGTCCTCGAACTCGTCAAGGGTCTTTGACCGGTGGTGCGAGATATCGATGCCGATCTCCCGCATTGCAGCAATTGCATGAGGGCTTACGGTTGATTGCCGGGTCCCGGCACTGAAGGCATCGAACCGGTCACCGTATTTTGCCCGGAGCAGCCCCTCGGCCATCTGCGAGCGGGCAGCGTTTGCCGTGCAGACAAAAAGGACCCGGATCTTCTCTGTCATTGGTTTTCCCCGCCACCGCAGCAGGAACTGTCATCCCCGCCGCAGCTGCATTCCCCGCTGTCCAGGTCTTTTCCCCGCAGGGCGGCGCCTATCATAGCCCATGCACAGCCAACCCCGCTCTCCACCTCAATTGCCTGCACCGGGCAGTTCCGGGCACATGCCCCGCACTCCATGCAGGCAGCTGGCCGGGCAAGGGTGACGGTTTCTTTCCCTGCAGCGAAGACCGCGTGGGGGCAGACTTCCGTGCACCGCCTGCAGTTTATGCACCGGTCGGTATGGAGCCGGAGGGTGTTCTCCGTGTACGAGTCAAACATCACGCCCACCCCATGAGCCGGCTGATTCCAAGAATAATTCCCAGTGCGATTCCGGCTCCTGCCATGATCACCATGACCGGGACATACCGGAAGATCTCTTTTTTCACTCCAGTCCTTGATGTGAATGTTGTCGATCCCGTAAAATTGAGCGCGAGATAGGCTGTCACGGCAGGTATGATGAGAAGCGGTGTCAGCGCACCTGCCGCTCTCGCCCATAACGGCAGGGAATCTGCTCCACCCCAAACAATGGCAAATGGCAGTGCTGCAAGAACCCCGAGAATGAGGCCCTTTGTGGAGAAATCATGCGTAGGGAGGACCGGGAGCAGGATCGGGAAAAGAACCGTCCCTGCAACCACTGCGGCGACTGCGGCAAGGCCGGCTGCAGGTCCTGCAAGAAACCAGAGTACAAGTGCTGCTGCAACCGCTGGGAGAAATGCGTGGGCAAGTTCCACCGGGATCAGCACGACACGATCCCAAAGAGGAAAGTTAACCCGGCGCATTTCAGGTGTGGCCCGGTGCGATTCAAGGTATTTTGGAAGATCGCATGCCCGGACCGGCCCGTATTCGATGCCAAAGCCGGTCTTTCTCATCACCTCAGGCCACGACACCCCTGGTGCCCCGAGCTGGGGGAGGATAAGCTTCCTGTGCCGGACTATCCCGCCAAGACCGGACAGCTCGATGCGCCGCACAATCTCTTCGGTCCCGAATGTTCCTTTCCCGGCAGCGCACCAGACATTGATACCTTTTGTGTCGATGACAAGGATAAAACTGTCCCGGCCTCCGAGAGCTGATCGCAGGGCATCGAAACTGAGCGTGTAATTCGCCGAGACAAAGACCGGTGAATCTCCAGTCGGTTTGCCGAGCCGGTACAGGCCCGGTTCAACCCGGTGGTCTCCCCGACGGACAGCAAAGCGGGCAAGGAAATGATCGAACCGGTTTGCGAGCGTAATGGTACTGTCCGTTGTCCGGATCATGGCCGGTATTGAGGTCTTCTCCTGGCAACCACATGCCGGAGCTGCAATATCCTTTGAACAACTACATGTCTGTTTTTTTTCTGGTTCCATAATCTCGCTCCTCTCACACGAGCGCTGGTGAGAATGTAGCAAGCAGGAGAAGACCCGTCTCTCCCGCAACAACCCGGTGAACCCGGTCGGCCGGCATCACGCCCATGGAGCCTGGACTGTACCGGATCTCCCTATCCTCAACAACGCATGTCCCTTCGCCTGCGATTACATCATGGATCTCGACCATCCCTGCGTGGCTGTGGTCACCAATGGCGGAACCGGGATCGATCCGTACATGGTGGATAGAGAGCCGGCCCCCGGTATCGCTCCCGGTGACCAGGTGTTTTAGAAAAACTCCATGGAATTTCGCGTGCGGGTTCCATACCAGTGCATCTGCATTGCGCACCCGGTCAGTGAGGTTAATTGTCTGCTGGATCATATCTGCATCATCATTTCAAATTTTATTGAAATATCCTTTGCAGGGGAAGATGATATACTTTTTTATTTCATATTATTTTGAAATGCTCTGCAGCAGGACTATGAAATAAATACTCCAGTCAGTAAGTGTAGAACGGAATGTCTGCCATGATGTTATCCATGACCCACTCGTTCCATCACATCAAAAAGGGATTATTTTACCGGTACTGCGGTTGTTGCAGCTGCAGTTATGCCCGGTTTGCATCCTTCACCGCGGAAGAGCGCCCACTCCTCACAGGAAGTTCCGTTGGCAAAGGCACACATGCCATACTGGCCGCCGTCAGCGGCTGTCTTGATCTCTGTCTTACCACCGACTTTTCCACAGTTGACGGAAGCCGGGTTTGCAAGGCCGACAGCGCCGGGAGCTGCTGGAGTACCAGCGGCAGCCACGGTCGTTGGTGCTGCGGTTGGTGACGCTGTCGCTGCTGGTGTCGTGGTAACTGACTGGGTACATCCCGAGATGAACAGTGCTGCAATAACGCAGGCTGCCAGGAGAATAATGATACGGTTTCTTGACATCATGATGTATCAGGATCCGATTCGAGCCCTTTCTAAAAAAATGAAACGGAATTGTTTTACTTCTTTTTACTGCTCATTGCGTCTTTCATCCCGGAAACGTACTCCCTGAGTGCACATTCCATACCAGCCGGATCCTCCCGCATGCTGCCCACGATATCCACGATAGCGCTGCCTACGATGATGCCGTCAGCCCCCTGGTGAGCGCAGGTCTTTGCATGATCCGGTACAGAGATCCCAAAGCCCAGCGCCAGCGGGAGATCCGTGTGCTTCCGCACGCGGCGCAGGAGCACGATAGCTTCGTCCGATATGGTTGCACGCGCTCCCGTTACCCCCAGAACTGCGACAAGGTAGAGGTATCCCTGTGCCCGTGATGCAATCTTTTTTATCCGGTCATCCGTGGTTGTCTGGGTGATGAGCATGATGGGATCTATCCCAAACTCCGTGGCCGCCTGGGTCACTTCGTCGGATTCCTCGTAGGGCATGTCAGCAATAAGGATCCCGTCAACCCCCGCCTCGTGGGCTTCGCGGTAAAACCTCCGTATCCCACTCCGGTAGACAATGTTGTAGTACGTGAGAAAGACGATGGGGACATTGGTGCCTTTTCGCAGCTCGCGGACGATCGCAAAGACCGTGTCCGGCGTTGTTCCGGCTGCAAGGGCCCGCTCGTCTGCCTTCTGGATGGTCGGGCCGTCTGCGACGGGATCAGAGAAGGGAATCCCGAGTTCGAGGATGTCGGTTCCCCCGTCGATAAGGGCCCGGGCTGCCCGGATGCAGGTCTCCTTGTCCGGATCACCTGCCACGGTAAAGCCGATAAACGCCGGTAAATCCCTGTTCCTGAACGTGTCCGCTATCCGTCCCATATCAGTTCGCCCCCTGCAGTTTTGCGATCTCGGCAACGTCTTTGTCTCCTCTTCCGGAGAGGTTGATTACGATGATGTCGTCCCGGTCAAAGCGGCTGGCATTCTTCATAACGTACGCAACTGCATGGGCGGATTCGAGTGCCGGGATGATCCCCTCCTTCCTTGAGAGGAAGCGGAAGGCATCGATCACGTCGGGGTCGTTCACGGCAGCGTACGTGACCCGTTTTTCGTCCCTGAGCATGGAATGCTCAGGACCAACTCCGGGGTAGTCGAGGCCTGCCGAGATACTGTGGGTGGGCAGCACCTGCCCGTCTTTATCCTGGAGCAGGTAGGAAAATGCCCCGTGCAGTACTCCTGCATCCCCGGCACAGAGCGTTGCGCTGTGTTCCCCGGTCTCAATCCCGTGCCCGCCGGCCTCGACACCGACCAGCCCGACATTGTCGTCAAGGAACGGGTGGAAGATCCCTATTGCATTTGAGCCCCCACCAACGCAGGCAACAATACAGTCCGGCAGGCGCCCTTCTTTCTCGAGTACCTGACGCCGTGCCTCTCTTCCGATAACCGACTGGAAGTCCCGGACCATCCCGGGATATGGGTGAGGGCCGACAACCGAGCCTATCAGGTAATAGGTGTCCCTGACATTTGCCACCCAGTCGCGGAATGCCTCGCTTGTTGCATCCTTGAGTGTGCGGGTTCCGGATTTCACCGGAATGACCTTTGCTCCCATCAGTTCCATGCGGAAAACGTTGAGCGCCTGGCGGTGCGTGTCTATCTCACCCATGTACACCTCGACCGGGAGCCCGAGCGCCGCCCCGACAATTGCCGTTGCGACCCCGTGCTGGCCGGCACCCGTCTCAGCAATCAGCCGCTTTTTTCCCATGTGTTTTGCAAGCAGTGCCTGGCCGAGGGTATTGTTCAGTTTATGGGATCCTCCATGGACGAGATCCTCGCGTTTCAGGTACACCCTGCAGCCGAGTTCCTCTGAAATATTTGCACAGAATGTCAGGGGCGTTTCCCTCCCGGCATACTCTTTCTGGTATGCGGCAAGGTTCCTGACGAACACCGGGTCGTTGCGGATCTTCCCGTACGCGATCTCCAGTTCCTGCAATGCGTTCATCATCGTTTCCGGCACGTACTGGCCGCCGTATTTTCCGAACCTTCCTTTTTTCCCTGTATCCATATTATGCACTCCTGCTTTCTTGTATGAATGCCCGCATCTTCGACGGATCTTTAATTCCCAGTGACGTTTCCACCCCGGTTGCCACATCCACGGCATACGGCCGCACAGATTTAATGGCCTCTGCCACGTTTCCGGGATTTAATCCCCCGGCGAGAATAACCGGGACTTTCGACAGCTGTACTACCTTTTTCGCATAGGAAAGATCCACTAGCTTCCCCTTCCCGTGGCTCTCTTCGACGATGATCGCACTGCAGTCATCCGGGAAGGGTTCACGGGGCCCGATTGCGCGGATTATCCCGGGACCGGGGGCTTTTTCAAAGATGAACGGGTGGAAGATTTGGATAGCGTCAGGATGAATGGCGATGATCTGGTCAAGTTCCTCCCGGGAACGGGTATTGGTTACGGCAACCGTTGATGTGAAAGGCCCGACGGCATCAAAGATCTCGCGCGCCCGCAGCGGTGTGACTGACCGGGGCGAATCCGAGAAGAGCACTACCCCGATTGCATCGGCTCCCAGTTCTTCTGCCTTCCGTGCGTCCTCGGGACGCGTGATCCCGCAAATCTTTACGCGCATACGAACTCCTCCAGTTTCTTCTTTGGGTATTCGCTTGCCATGATGGATGATCCTATCAGGAATGCATCGCAGTATCTCTTGAGTTCACGTACATCATCAGCTGATCGCATCCCGCTCTCGCATACAACAAGTCTCCCGTCATCCCGCACCTGCCCCGAAAGGAGCCTGGTTGTTGACCGGTCAATGGTCATGGTCGCGAGATTTCGGTTGTTGATCCCAATGAGCTCGGCATCCGTGGCGAGAGCGGCCTCAATCTCCTCACCAGTATGCGTTTCCACAAGTGGCTCAAGGTCGTATTCCCGGGCGAGGCTGACGAAATCGGGAAGCCGTTCTCCAAGGACTGCAGTGATCAGGAGGACGGCATCCGCACCAAGTGCGCGGGATTCGGCAATCTGGCGCTCATCGATGATGAAATCCTTCCGGAGTACCGGGAGAGAGACCGCAGATTTCACCCGGGCGATATCCTGTCCGGTTCCCCCGAAAAAGTATGGCTCGGTCAGCACCGATATGGCGGTACATCCCCCTTCCTTTAGGACACCGGCCATCATCGCCATATCCACGTTACGCCGGATTACCCCGCTACTCGGGGAAGCGCATTTGATCTCGGCGATGACGGCGTTTTTCCTGTTCCTGCCATGGATGGCACCGGCAAGGCTTATTTTTTTTCGCAAAGGAAATTCGGGAAATGTTGCCGGGAGACCGGCAACCCGCTTTCTTGTGCGAAGTACAATCTCGTCGAGAATCATGCTGTACTCCTGGTTGCATCGATTAATGCATCGAGTTTTGCGCAGGCCTTTCCGGAATCAATGGACCTTGCTGCCAGTTCGATCCCCTCGTGCAGGCTCCCGGCAATTCCACCAACATAAATGGCGGCCCCGGCGTTCATGAGAACGATATCGCGCCCAGGCCCCCTCTCCCCGACCAGGATCTCGCGGGTGATCCGGGCGTTTGTTTCTGCATCGTTCCCGGCAAGGTCTGCGAGGTTGGCTCTGGCGATCCCGAACGCTGCCGGGTTTAGCACGTAACTACGGAGGGTCCCCCGGTAAAGTTCCGACACAACCGTTTCACCGGTTGTCGTGATCTCGTCGAGGCCATCGCCATGGACTACCATAGCACGGCTGAGCCCGAGGAGGCGGAGCACTTCTGCCAGGGTCCGGGTCAGGGACGGTTCGTAAACCCCAAGTACCTGCGCCCCAGCACCGGCAGGATTCGTGAGCGGCCCGAGGATGTTGAAGACTGTGCGGCAGCCTATTTCCTGGCGGGCTGCCATCACATGGCGCATGGCCGGGTGGTGCCGGGGGGCATACAGGAATGCGATTCCTGTCTTTTCGACGATCTGTGCCTGTACTTTCGGGTCCACCGACAGGTTGACCCCGAGTGCGGCAAGGACATCAGCCGAACCGCACCGGCTGCTCACACTCCGGTTTCCGTGCTTGACTACCGGGACGCCAGCTCCCGCGGCAACAAATGCGGAGGTGGTGCTGATATTAAACGTGCGGGCCCCGTCGCCCCCGGTCCCGCAGGTGTCCACCAGGATCTTCTGTGTAATGGGTTTTACCGTCACAGCATATTTGCGCATGACTTCTGCAAATGCAGCTATCTCTTCCGGTGTCTCTCCCTTGAGCCTGAGCGCTGCAAGAAATGCCCCGATCTGGGCCTGCGAGGCATTCCCCTCCATAATAGTGACCATGATCTCTGCAGCTTCCGTGGTGGAAAGATCCTGCCGATCCATCAGCTTTCCGATGGCACTTTTCAGCATCATCGCGCCATCCCCGTTCCTGCAAGGAAATTTCCGATGATCCGGTCACCGCACGCGGAAAGAATACTTTCCGGGTGGAACTGCACTCCCTCAATAGGATAACGCGTGTGCCGCACACCCATAACATAGCCGTCATCGAGACTGGTTGCAGTGACGGTGAGTTCCTCCGGCAGGGAATCCTCATCTGCAACCAGCGAGTGGTAGCGGGTTGCAATAAATGGTCTGAAAATCCCTGTGAAAAGAGATTTACCGTCATGACGGATCTCGGATGTTTTGCCATGCATCAGGTGCCCTGCCCTGGTGACCTTTCCGCCAAATGCTGTGCAGATGACCTGGTGACCCAGACAGACCCCGAGCGTTGGGATTGTCCTGCTCATGGTCCTGAGCACTTCGAGGCAGATCCCGGCATCTTCCGGTGTCCCCGGACCCGGTGAGAGGATTATCCGGTCGCACGCAATTTTCCGGATCCGACTGATCGGGGTATCGCAGGGGAGGACTATTGGATCTCCCCCCAGTTTTCCTACCTGTTGGAACAGATTGAAGGTGAAACTGTCGTAACAGTCAATGATAAGGACTTTCATTCAAGAGACCCCCGATTGTTCAATTGCCCGGATCATAGCAGCTGCCTTGTTCTCGGTCTCTCTCCATTCAGATGCCGGCACCGAGTCAGCAACGATCCCGGCGCCAACCTGGACGGAAGCCTTCCCGTCCCTGACAAGGACGGTCCGGATTGCGATTGCAAAATCGAGATTCCGGTCAAAACCGATATATCCCACTGCGCCCGCATAAATCCCTCTTGGAAAGGGTTCCTGCTCGCCAATGATCTGCATTGCCCGGATCTTTGGCGCCCCGGAAACGGTACCGGCCGGGAAACAGGACCGGAATGCATCATAGCAGTCGAGGTTGTCACGAAGGATACCGGAAACTGTCGAGACAATGTGCTGGACATGAGAGAATTTTTCAATGTTCATGAATTCCGTTACTCCTACGGATCCAAACCGGCAGACCCGGCCAAGGTCATTTCTTGCCAGATCAACAAGCATGGTATGCTCGGCCCGCTCCTTGGTGTCAGAGAGGAGATCCTCTGCAAGCGCCTTGTCTTCCACTGCAGTCAGGCCGCGTGGACGGGTGCCTGCAATAGGGACGGTTGTGACTCTGCGTTTTTCCACCCGCACAAGCATCTCGGGGCTTGCTCCGATCACCTGTTCGTCTCCAAAATCCAGATAATACATATACGGGCTCGGGTTGATCTTCCTGAGTGCGGTATACAGGCTGAACGGATCACCGGGTAGATCGCATTCCATGCGCCGCGAGAGGACTGCCTGGAAGATGTCACCGGCTGCGATATGCTCCTTTATATGATCCACTGCCTGTTCGAACTTTTCCCGTGATCCCGGCGGAATGACAGGTATTGCTGCCGCAGCACAGCATCTCCCGGTCCTGGATACACCGCTTCCCCTAAGCGCACTAATCCGGTTGGCAAGGGACCGGATCTGCCGGATACTCTTCTGGTATTCAAGAGTCAGGTTGGACTCATATGTCAGGTGGGAGCTTGAAAAAATGTAGAGTATCCTGTCCTTATGGTCGATGACAATGCAGTCCTTGGTAAGCATAAACCGTGCATCGGGGCTGTCTCTCTTCCGGCTGCTCGTTTTTCCCTCCCGAACATTCCCGAAGAGGGAGTAAACACAGTCATAGGCAAAGTACCCGACCATCCCCCCGAAGAACCGGGGAGCTTTGACGTTCACATAATGGAACCGGGAGAGAATTGATTTTACCCGGTCAACCGGGTCCCGCCCATCAGGATCCCGGGCAATGGATACGAACGGTTCATTGCCCCGGATATTCACCGTTTCATCAATAGATACCACGAATTGCGGGTCGAGCCCGATGAATGAATAGCGGGCAAGCTTCTCGCTGCCTTCCATGGATTCAAGCAGAAACCCGCATCCGGTTCGCGTGCTCAGGAAGATATCCAGCGGGCAGATATCGCCAAGCGGCAGCTCTGCACACAGCGGGATGATCAGCGGTTTTGGCTGGTCACTCACCGCGGTGATAAATTCCTCAAGTTCAAGATTGAAGGTAAGTTTGTTCTTCATAGTGGTTCCTGTTACTCCGGCACCCGGGAGAGGCCGGCAAGGGTTATATCCGTTCCAGGCATTGCAGGTACCGCAGGGCTCACCTTGGTTCAGGGGCGAACCCGCGTATCCGGAAGATAATCTGGATAAAAAGTTGACTTTGTACATATTTATACATTGTTGTAAATTTTTAGCCATTGGTGCATTTATTATTACAACAGATAAGCCCTTGTGAATCCGGCGTCCGGTTATACGCAGCAACTTTCCCCCTGTCCTATGGCCGGGCAGGTGCATTCATGAAGGAAGAACAGATGATCTGGATACAATCCAACCCGTCTGATGGATCTTTTTCAGACCAAATATCAGGATTATTGAGTTAGTCGGGTTGTTGTATTGCTTACTCTTCGGGCCGGAATTCCCGATCATGGTTGTGTATCGGTTGAAATTCATGGCGTTGCGTCCCCTTAATTTCCAGCCTGAGGAAACGGCCAACTCCTCCGCGTTGATAATTGAGTGGCATATTCTGCTGATCCCATGCCAGATCGATCCTGTGTTGCCGGAAATTCAAGTACGGGAAATTATATACCGTTGCCCGCAAATCCTGTACTACATTTTTGGGGGCAACAGGATGTGGCCGTGTCGTAACAAGTCGTTGAGCTGGGTTTTTGTCTCGCGGATGACCGGCATCATCTGCTTCCTGATAGTTGTGGTGCTCGCAAACATCCTCAAGGAATTTATCAGAAACCCAATCTTCCTGTCAGGAATCGATTTTTTAAACACCAACTTCTGGCTGCTCCTAGTAATCGGGATCATCATCTTTGTTGCTGACATCTTCCAGGCCTTCCCGTTCCCCCTCAACCTGCCCTTCCCGGTCATCAAAGCGATCGGCAGCGTCTTTATCGTCGCGTTCGTGCTCAGGATCTTTGAATGGGTGGACCTGATCACGGCAAATAATCTCTACCACTACTTCTGGCTTCTCTCGTTTGTTATCGTTCCGCTTGTTTTTATCCTCGTCCTTGTCAGCGGTTACTTTGAGATCATGCGGCAACTCTGGTGGCAGCCCCGGGTTGATGGTGACGGGACGGTTGTACGTGAACCTGCGCCCCCGGGTGAAACTCCCCCGATAACCGGTGTCAAGTCCTGGGATGAGATCGGGGACGAGTTCCGCCTTATGCTTTATGATCTTCTCCACCGTTTCCGAGACGAGATCCGGAGAAAATAGTTGTATCACAGAAAAGCATTACCAGTCAGGGTTCTCCTGCCGGAATTTTCTCTCTTTTGCTTCGAGTTCGTCCGCGCTCAGATGTGCCGGCATGCATATACAGCGGTGCTCTACAAATACCCCTCCCTGAAAGGTTCCCTGCTGCTCACCCTGCCCGCACGCCCCGAAGCGATCGGTATCGCAGTCATGATATACCTGGGGAAGTTTTTCCCTGCCCGCCTGCGCCTTTGCCTCTTTCCATGAACCGGCCATGGTGCCAGTATAGGTAAATATGCATGAAGAGTTTTTCGGAAGAGCTGTTCGGTCTTACGGGAGTGATCGAATGAATCAAACAAAAAAAGAAAAAATGGTGAAATCAGAACCGGGGTTTCCGGTGCTTGGGCAGGCAGTCCCTGCAGTAGACCGGCCTTCCTTCAGTTGGCTTGAAGGGGACTTCGCACTCTTTTCCACAGTCGGAACAGACTGTCTTTGTCATTTCTCTGGGACCGAAGTTTCTCGGGCCACCAAAACTCTTTCTTTCCATTGTTATTACTCATGCAGTTTTGATCTGCATATATACATCTAACGGTTCGATATAAATATATCTGCATATCCCGGACCTGTTTTTCACTTTCTGCTCTATTTAAAACCCCCTGTCTTGTCAGGGAATTATTTCACAGCCATTGAATTTTTCATGCGCGAAATCCGATTGGGCAATGATACCGCGTGCAATGAGCTCCTGCACCTGGGGGAGAGCGGATACGAGTGCATTGCGCAGGTTATCAACTGTCCCGCAGACCAGCTTCCGCTGGGCAGAGTTCCATGGCCGGGTGATATTGGAATAGAGGCACCGACCCCCGCAGAAGTCCCTGATGTGGCACGTTGTACATTCCCTCCCGATCTCTACCCGGTCAAGGCTGCAGGGATCCGCGTCTGCTATGTGCCCCACGTAATAGGGAGTCATGCCGACCATCACCGGGCAGGGTGCAATGTGACCGTCAGTCATGATGCTGTAGTTCGCATAACCCGAACCACACCGGAGCCTGCTTGCTCTCCTGTTCAGGAGATCATCCATGGGATCGAGGAAAGGGTACCACCTGAGGACTTTCCCGGTAGTCTCCATCCGGTCAACCCATGTTGAGACCAGCTCCCGGATGCCGGGGTTGTAACTGGTGACAGCCCAGTTCGCGAACCTCCGCCGCGAAAAATCCCCGGCAAAGTCTGCATCCAGCTGCCAGTGAATGGAGGAGAATGCGTGGTCAGGATTCTCGGCAAGCCAGCTGACAGCATCCATGATGTCAGTCTGCTCGGTTACGGTCATGCGGGCGATGAGTTCACCTTCAAACCCGGTGGCGCGGAGTTTTTTAACCTGCACCATAACATGCCTGTATACGCCATCACCCCGGTTTTTGTCCGTGAGATTCTCTTTCCCGTCAAGAGAAACAAGGATTGTAGAAAACCGGTGAACGATATCCGGCATAAGCCTGTCAAGGAGAAGCCCGTTGGTCTGCAGCATGAACCGCTGGACCGGTGCCTGGCGCACGATACGGTCGATGAGATCCGCCCGCAGGAGCGGCTCTCCCCCGTAGAACGTTACCGTTGCCAAAGGATCTTTTTTCAGGAAATTATAGAGAAGCCGGAGATCATAGTTCAGTTCCACGGGAAGATCCGGATCGATCTCCACATGCTCTCCCTCAGCAGAACCCTCTTCCAGTTCCTCAAATGCTTTGGCCCGGCAGTAACTGCAACAGAGATTGCAGTTGTCCGTGAGGATTAGATGGAAGTACATGAAATTGTCTGTACATCTTCAACCGTTCAGACAATAAATTGAGGGCATCGACCGGCAAATAATACCGCTGCTATAAAAAAAGCGCATCACCATAGCATATTGTGGAGGGAGCCTGGAGTAAAAAGATCTCTGAACTGGTGTTCTCTGCTGTCGTAACCTATAAACAATATCTCCTGCAATGCACTGTAATGCCCGCAGGATCGTACTTCTCACCGGAGATTGAGACGATGGATCGGGGTGAACTCGATGCCCTCATTGACGAGAGAGTGAGATACACCGTGAGCTACGCTGCGGAACACTCGCCTTTCTATCGTCACTGGTTCCGGGAGAATGGAATCCATCCGGAGGAGATTCGTGTCCACGAGGACCTGCTGGATCTCCCGATCATATCCGGTAAAACCATCCGGGAGCACCAGCCCCCTGCAACTCCGGAATTTGAGTTCAAGTCAACCGAGTGGGATAACGTCTTCTCTATCCAGGAGACCAGCGGCACGAGCGGTACTCCCAAGGGTTTTTTTTTAGCCTGGGAGGACTGGAAGCGGTATGCGGAGAAGTACGCGAGGAGTTTTGTGTCGCAGGGCTTCTCAGGAAAGGACAGGATCGTGGTATGTGCATCCTATGGCATGAATGTAGGGGCGAATACCATGACGATCGCGGCACAACGGATAGGTATGGGGATTATACCCATCGGCAAATGCTCGTTTGAATCCCGTATCCTTAAGAGTTACCGGCCAACAGCTATCATCGGCAGCGTCTTCAAACTCCTGCGCCTTTACCGGCGTCTCAAGGCCGAAGGGATCGCCCCGGGCGAGACCTCGATTGACAAGCTGGTTGCGGGCGGCGAGAGTTTTGCCGATGAGTCTCGGAAGTACCTCTCCGAACTGTGGGATTGTCCGGTTTACAATACCTATGGTAGTACTGAAGGTACTATGTGCGGGGAATGCACCCAGGTTGCCGGACTACATGTACCTGAGGATCTCGTTCACCTGGATGTCTATGATCCCAGGATGGCATCGTTTGTCAGGGATGGAGCCTGCGGCAGGGGAGTCCTCACCACCCTGCTTCCCGTAGGAGCAAGAGCAGGAATGCTTCTTCTTAATTATGATACGGAGGATACTACCGTTGTCCTCTCCCGGGAAAGATGCGCCTGCGGCCGGACCCATATGCGGGTTCACAACCCTCAGCGGGAGGCCGAGACTGCATGGATATTTGAGAACTCCTTAAACCGGGTGGATATCGAAGCCGCGGTCTTCCAGCCTGAAAACCTGGAGTACCTGAATGGTGAATATGAGGCCTTCATAACAGATGGTGAACGCCCGGAGGAAACCATGCTGTCGGTAAGCGTGGAATGTTTTGATCAGGAACACTGCAATAAAAAAACGGTTGAGGATATTTTCGTCAACCGTTTCCTGAAATACAAACCCGGGCTTGCCCGGCATTATGATGACGGAATGTTCCGGATCCTGCTGAATGTTGCCCGAGAGGGTGGGCTTGAACTGCATAAACAGAAAGGCCGGCCGAAACGGTTGAGCGACAGGAGAGTGCACTGATATTATACTAAGAAATCCTGCCAATGAAAACGGTCTTACCATCCTTGAACTGATCGTAATTGTGATTATCCTGATTGTGATAGGCCACGTTGCCATTGCCACCCTTACGGGCGCGCTCGCGACCCCCTCGAAAGGTATGGTTGGAACGTTTGCAGGCGAATCAGGATACGCATTGCGACATGTTGGTTCTGTAACCGGGTTTTCAGCCGTCAACGGCAACTGTTCGGATGTCACGATTCAGTACCAGAAGCAGAAGCCTGGAAATCTGGGAGCTGTTCAGATGAATGTGGCGCTCTTTATTGGGGATATGGGGGGTGTTGATTTCGATGAGGTGAACCTTTATGTTATTAACTCCGATGGCGTGGAAAAGATCCCCAGAAAAACGGTACAACCCCTCCAGTGCCCGGGTTGGATGATCACCAACCGGTTCGATATGCCTTCGACAACCTCTTCACCTGAGGCGAAACTTCCTAAAAATCTTCCCGCAGCCAATTCGGGTGGGGGAAAGATAGCTGTGTCGACATTCACCAGGGCTGATATCCTGTATCCAGATGAGCAGTTCGAGCTCACGATCTGCCAGACCAATACTACCCCGCCGTACGGGCAGTTCACCATCACGGTCAATCCTCCCGGGAGCACTCAACCGCCGGTTGCCCTGATCAGCGTTCCCGCTGACATCAAGCCTGTCATGACCCTTGGTTCGGAGTGACAGGATGAAGAAGAATGGGGGAGGGGAGGATGCGTTCACCGGGCTTGAGGTAATAATCCTGATCATCGCTCTTCTGGGGATTGCGGTTAGTTTTTTCTGGTTCACAAACTCGGAAGAAACCCTGGGATGGGTCAGATCATTCCCCGGGGGGATGGTGGCAGAGAGCGTGTATATATCCGGCGATCATATGCAACCCGTTGGCTCTGTTTTCGGCTTCCCTGCGGTCAGCCGAATAAAAAACAAACCCCTGTTGTTTGTTCCCCGGCCGGATCCCAAAAAGCTCGGAGCCATCCAGGTTATGGTCTCCCTCTTTATCGGACATACCGGTGCTATTGATATGGATCAGGTCCGCGTCAGCTGGGCTGGAGATGGTTACTCAGAGCAGATCCTAAAAACCAGTACCCGGCCTCTGGTCTGCCCCAACTGGACAATTGTCGGGAAATATAACATGCTCCCCGGCCATGTGGCGGATGCCGACAACTGGCTGGAACCTGATGAAGAGTTCGAGATACTTGTCTGCTCCTCCCACGGGGCACGGCCTTACGAATCCTTTACGATAACCCTCAGCCCTGAGGGAACCGGTCTGCCGCTCCCCCTCACCCGAATCGTTCCCGCAAGAATCGAGCCGGTTATGAAACTGGGCTGATACCTTGCGGCACCCCATTTTATCTCCGTCATGAAAAACCCGCTGCAGGATGCGCTTTCACTTCCGGTCCCTGTGGGTGCACCAACCCGGATTTAAGCCAATTTCAGCCATATATATCCTGAAAGGAGCATTTCTAGAGGTTTTTTAATCGGAGTGAATAGTGTGTCACAATACCCAAAATACCCCCAAAATTTTGGTAAAAATCATAGCTTCGACGGACTTTCGACGGAAACCTTTTATATTATCAGGCGTCAATTCTCATTATCAAAACCCAATAGAGGTTTTGAGGTGTTTAAATGGGAACCAAAATTGGAAAAGAAAAGATCCAGCGCGAAAAGGGCTACCTCTACTTTATCGGCAAGGATGGATACGTCTGGGCAGCCCCGATGAAGCACAACAAGACCGGCAAGAAGAAGAAAGTCGGTACTGAGAAGATTGCCAAGGAAAAAGGCTTCATGTACTACATTGGCAAAGACGGATTCGTCGCAAAAGCCAAGATGAAGAACGCATAATATTACTTTTTCCTTTTGCACGCGGTTCGCCGCCGATCGGAATAGTCCGGCCGGTGGCTCCGCTCAATAGTTTTCCCCTGATGGGGGAGTTTCTCGTTTTCAATAGATCCTATTATTCTGATTTTGCTAAAAGAAATTCTCCTGGTCACCCAGTTCCGTAACGGGAGTTTTATCGTTCCTGCCCGCTAGTCCGGTATATACAGGAGATCCTGAAATGCCATGTCTGGTCAACAGGAAATTTCTCGAATGGACCGAAGGTCTGGACACGCACCAGGGCATGATATCCATTTTCGAGAATATCCGTGATATCCCGTACTCGCTTGAGGTTCCACGTCATGATCCTGTTACCGGGCCGGAAGAGATGCTCCGGATCGGAAAAGGGTATTGTGGCCCGAAACATTACCTGCTCGCGGAGATGTTCCGGAAACTGAACCTGAATGTGGTATATGCTACGATTGCATTCTCCTGGAATGATCCGGATCTCCATTATCCTCCTGTTCTTCGGGAACTGGCTGCACATGTACCGGTGGCTCACCATCTTGCCTGCCGTGTCCAGATCGGGTGCCGGTGGGTTCTGGTGGATGCAACCTGGGATCGCCCGCTCGCTCGGGCCGGTTTTCCGGTCAACGAGCACTGGGACGGGTATGCGGACACGAGATGGGCAGTCAAACCTCTCCGGTCTCCTGTCCGCACTGCGTTCTGCCGCACACTGAGAAACGAACCTTGCCGGGCAAATCATGAAGATGAATTCCTGCCGGCTGATGGGGAGAAGGATCACTGGGATGCAGAGGATCATGTTCGGTTTTATCGTGAGAAAGTTGTGTCCCGGTCGCCGGCCGATCTTGAAAAAATTGCCCGGTTTTACCGAGAATTCGATGCCTGGCTTGAGATTGTACGGAGATCCCCGTGATCAAGTGGGTTTAATGTTATTACCCTGATTTTTTAAACCTCAACTATTAACTGATCGTGGACACAATTTTCCATTATCATGGCACCCGAGTCTCGTCAGAACAGGATCCCCGTCTGGCTCCAGATTCTCGCTGGGCTTCTCATTCTTGCAATTTTTGTACTGTTACCGGTTTTTCTCTCGTTGTATCTGCCCATGCCTGCTCTTATACCTCAACCAAATGCAACAGTTCATCTGAAAATTCTGGCAATCAATGATTTCCATGGGCAACTGCCCCCCGGCCAGACTCTGAACAAGCGCCCGGTCGGGGGCGCGCCGGTGATGGCGTCATACTTAAAATCGGATATAGCGTCAGCGAGTGCCGATGCCATTATTATTACCCTGCCCGGGGACGTGATCGGGGCATCTCCACCCGAATCCGGGTTGCTCCTTGACGAACCGACAATGCTCTTTTTCAATTCCTATGCAAATCCGTACTGCACTATCGGGTCCCACCTGCCTGATACATCCTGTAACATGGTTGCAACACTCGGGAACCATGAGTTCGACAAAGGGATACCGGAACTGATGAGAAAAATAAACGGAGGGAATGGTACAACGAACATAACCCACCTCGTTGATCCATTCCCTGGTACGAGAGTAACCTATGTCTGTGCAAATGTGGTCTGGAAAGCCAATAATACCCCCATCCTTCCACCCTATACCCTGCGTAATGTCAGCGGAGTCCCTGTCGCGTTTATCGGCGCGGATACGATGACCACACCCCGGATCCAGAATGCTGCGAATGTAAAAGACGTGATCTTTCTGGATGAAGCCGATTCTATAAACCGGTATATTCCGGAAATCCAGGGGCGGGGAGTACATGCGATTGTAGTTCTCCTTCATGAAGGGGGGAACCAGACGCCTTATAATGGCCCTACCCAGGAAAACGGGAACGTTAACGGGCGGGTGGCGGAGATTATTCCCCGACTTGACGCGGATGTTGATGTCGTACTGACCGGGCATACGCATGCATTTACCAATGCCTATCTCACCAATACCGGTAATAAATCCGTCCTTGTCACGCAGGCATATATGTACAGTAAGGGTTTTGCCGATCTTGATCTTACAATCGACAGAGCAAGTGGCGATATTATCGGGAAGTCCGCGCAGATCATTCCGGCATATTCGGATCAGCCCCCCGGCACCAGCCCGGATCCTGCAACGGCAGCGTTTCTTGCGGTGGATAAGAAGGTTATTGCCCCGGCGGTAGATCGGATGATCGGTGTTGCTGGTGCGGATATCACCCGGGACCAGGATAGCGCCGGTGAATCTGCACTGGCAGATATGGTCGTCGATGGCCAGCGGACTGCAATGAAAACCGATGTAGGATTCCTCACGACCGGCTCGGTACGGGCAGATCTGTCAGAAGGAAATATTACCTGGGGGAACCTCTATTCTGTCCAGCCCTTTGCCGGGACCGTGCTATCCATGACCCTGACCGGTGAGCAGATACGGCACGCCCTTGAACTGCAGTGGCAGGAGCCGGTTCCCCCGCACAATCTCGCGGTTTCGGGGCTCGAATATACCTATAATGCAGCAAAGCCTGACGGCAGCAGGGTTACCGAAGTGAAGATAAACAAGAGTCCGCTGGACCCGAAAGCCATCTACACCGCTTCAATGGTTGATTATCTGGCAGGTGGTGGTGACGGGTACACGACCTTTAAGCAGGGGAAGAATATCATCTACGGCCCGGTTGATATCGATGCACTGACTTCCTATACCGGGTCACTTCCCCAGCCGATGAACGCAACCATTGACGGGAGGATACGGCGGATCAGCTATTCCGGGACCCCGCTTCCCTGTTCCGGCCCGCAGAAGGTTATCAGCCAAAACCTTCCCGGAGATCTGTGTCCCGGGCTTTAAGATTTGCCACAAAGGTTCGGGCGAGCAGAGGCCCTGCTGCATGCGGGGGAAGTCCGAGCGCAGCAACCGTTCTTTTCGTGACCTCATTGATCTCAAGATTCCCGTCACCAGCTGATGCAAGAACAGCTTTGTGAATTGTACTGAGATACCAGAGAGCCTGGTCCATCTGCCCGTAGACTTCGTCTCCACGCCGGGGCTCGTCCCAACTCGAAAGGAGGTGGCGGATACCCTGTACCGACCGGAGGCGTTGGATAGATCGGACAGATTGTCCGTAATTGTCGTAGACCGGCAGATCTCCTGATACCGGGATAGTGTCCCCGGAGAAGAGTGCCCCCTCCCCCTGCATAAAAAGGGAGACCGAACCTGCGGAATGACCTGGTGTGTGGATTACCTGGATCTCGTATTCCCCGGTTCCGTCAGTATCGATGGTATCGCCACCATCCAGTTCGAACTCAAGCTGTACCGGCCCGCCAACAAGGGTGTCGAATCCCGGGACCGGGCGCTCCCGGTTCTGGCGCTTTACATCTTCAATCCAGGTTCGTTCGGCAGCATGTGCTGCTATTGTGCATCCGGTGTTTTCCCAAATCGCACGGGCTGCCCCTATGTGGTCGGGATGGGAGTGGGTAAGGATTATAAGCGAGATCTCCCGTGGGTCGCGCCCAATTGACCGTATATTCTCGAAGATCCGCGTCTCGCACCCCGCTACGCCGGTGTCGATCAGAGTAATAGTCTCGCCCACGATAAAGAACGAGTATACGAAACGGTCGATAGCACGGCCTGGTGTAACCGGGACCTGGAACGGGTGCCGGATCGCATAGATGGCGGGAGTGACCTGCATTCTGGATCTCCTGTATCGTGAGTATTGGGCGGGAAAGGGTATATGGATCACGGGAACCTCACATTTTCCGCAGGGGTTATCGAACCGCTTTAATATTCATACAGCCACGTTTCGTGTGCTATGCGACCCCCGGATCTCGAGTATGCTTCGGACGACAGGCCCCCGTTCCCCCAGGTCTTTTTGCTCGGTCTGCAGCATACCGGGATTGTTGCTACGGCATTTATCTTCCCGATTCTGGTTGCCCGGGCCGCGGGTATCGGGGCGGGCGCCGCGGCTTTTTTTGTCTCGATGTCAATGCTCGCCAATGGAGTTTCCACTATATTCCAGGCAATAAAACACCCGGAATTCGGCTCGGGTTTTCTCATTCCCCGGGTGGCCGGACCCAATTATGTTTCGGCCTCGATCCTTGCCCTCCAGTCCGGGGGCCTATCGCTTCTCTGCGGGATGACTGTCTTCTCGGGAGCTCTGCAGGCAGGACTCTCCCGCGTGGTCCAGCGCCTCCGCGTTCTATTCCCTGTCGAGGTGACTGGTCTTGTCATTATGATGCTCGGAATTGCCGTTGTGCCCTATGCCCTGCCGCAATTCTTCGGCATGACCGGATCTGCCAATTCCCCCGACCTGACAGTGACCGTGATCTCAGTTATTACCCTTGCAATAACGGTCGGGGTTACCGTCTGGGGTCGCGGACAGATACGTCTCTTCCCGGTCATTGTCGGCATGGCGGCAGGGTACGTGCTCTGCATATATGCAGGGCTCGCCGGTGCTGATCCGCTGGGACAGATCCTTTCTTCGCCGCTTATTGCCCTGCCCGATCCGCAGTACTTCGGGCTCTCCTTCCAGCCGGCACTCATGATCCCGTTCGGGATTGCGGCGATCGTTACTTTTGTCAAGAGTATCGGTGAATTCTCAATCTGCCAGAGGATCAACAACACGGAATGGAGGCGGCCGGACATGAAAAACATCCAGTCCGGGCTCTTTGCCGATGGGATCGGATCGTGCCTTGGGGGCATCTTTGGCGGGATGGGTCAGACCGGGTCGTCGTCCAACATCGGTCTCTCGATTGCCACCCGCTCCACAAGCAGATATATTGGTTTCACGACCGGCGGGATCCTGATAGTACTGGCATTCCTCCCGGTCCTTGCAACAATCTTCCTTATCATGCCGGGCCCGGTCATCGGAGGGTCACTCATCTATGTCGCCGGATTTATCATTGTCGGGGGGTTCCAGACCATCACGACCCGGATGCTGGACTCCCGGAAAATCTTTGTTATCGGTATCTCGTTCATCTTTGGCTTAAGCGTCTACCTTATCCCAGGGGCATATGCAGGTGTTCCCCCACTCGTTCGCCCGCTCTTTGACTCTGCTCTCTCCCTGACAACGGTCATTGCCATTATCCTGAACCTGGTGATGCGTATCGGTGTCAGGAAGCGTATCACGGTAACGATTGATCCTGATGGGCAGATCTCGGATCAGATCTTCACGTTGATGGAAAGGCAGGGCGAGACCTGGGCAGCACGGGGCGAGGTGATCCACCGGATGGCAATGGCACTTTCCGAGGCATGTGAACTCGTGGTCGGGGAGGCTCGGACCACCGGCCGGGTAACGGTCTCGCTCTCCTTCGATGAATACAATCTAGATGCCGAAGTCACGTACGCCGGCATTCCTCTTCCTCTTCCCGAAAAGCGCCCAAGCGACGATGAGATCCTGAATAACCCTTCCGCGATGCTCCTTCTCGGGGGTTTCCTTATCCGTACCCACGCAGACCATGTGAGTTCTTCAAATTTGGATGGGACCGGGGTGCTGAATATTCATATGGAGCACTAAAACAGGCCCGTGAATTCCTAATCCGGCATGGAGTACACTTTAAACCCCCGTGTTTCCTGGATGCATATGGCAGGGCCGGATGTAAAAACAGAATATCCTGAAAATCCATTCTTTAGTATTAAGGGGTGTCGCTGCATGGCAGTATCAGAACCTATCAGCAAAGTCAATCTTGAGCGCCTGACCAACGGCATCTATGCCTTCACCATGACCCTGATGATCCGCAACATCCAGACGCCTCCGGCAGGCACCCTGAATGATGCCGCCAACTTCTTCCGGTTCATAGATACCACCGTACTTGCTGTCGCAGATTTCATCGGCGCATTCCTTATCCTTGGCATGTTCTGGCTCTTCTATTTCCAGATATTCCACAGGATGAAAACCTTTGATTCCCGTTTCCTCTACATCCACCTCCTCTCCCTCATGGTTGTTGTTTTCGTCCCGTTCACCCAGTGGTTCACCACTTATAGTACAGATTTTCCGATTGCTGACATCCTCTTCCAGCTCAACTACCTCGCACTCTCGCTCCTGCTTGCCTGTGCCTGGTACTATGCCCGCCGTGCAAGTCCGGCCCTGCTTGTTCCGGAACTGACCGATGCGGAAGCCTCATTCCTGCAGAAAAAGTTCCTGGTCCCTCTTGGTGTCTCCCTCTTTGGGATCATTGTCCTCTTCACCGGGCTCCCGTACTTCGACATCATCTATCTCTTCCCGTTTGTCATCCTGCTTATCTTTTTCCGGCATCCTCCTCAATGACAGAGTCATCCGCATGAACAGGCAGCCCTGTCTCCTGCCGGACTGACCGGGGCACTTTTTTTTAAAACCGGGGTGTGTAACACTCATCTATTTCCGGCAACAGGTATCAGGTTCTTGGTGCATTGCCAAAAAATCCTGTGCATTGCATGGCAATCTATAGAGGGAAAATATTCACATATAGATACCCCTTCATTTCCAGTGGAACGTTGTTCCCGGGCCCTCGTGGATTACTGAAGTGCCCGGTTAAACCGGCCCTGCACTGGCTGCGGGACATTTGCGTACACGATCTCACTTGACATCCTGCCAAGACCCATCTTTGTGGCATGCCGGATATACGGGTGGTCACCGACAAGGATTGTGGGCAGATCCTGCACATTATGATTTTTGGACAGGATGATCCGCTCGGTAAGTGTTGGAACGTATGGGACCGTGGTTTTAAGTTCTTTTAATATGGCGAGAGCAAATGCATCTGCTGCCACCGGGTCGGCGCTTGCAAACACGAGACCTGGATCAGGGTTTGTGACATATGCCTTTCCAAGCCCCACGGGTCCAAGCCGGAGCGCGAACCGGTCAGGACCAAACGTTGTCTGCACCTTTGTTGCTACAAAGAGGGTAAGGCGCAACTTCTCCCGGATTGCATCGCTGATCTCCACAATCTTCTCAAAGAACATGCCAGACCCGTCATCATGGGAAACGAGCGTGCTCCCTTTTGCCGAACCGGTAATAAAATTGTTATACGGGCCATTGGCATGGAATTCCATACGGCTGTCTTCGCGGAGCAGGCCTACCATGCATTTCAGTCCCAGCGTTGCCCCTGCCTGACTGTGGGTGCTGACCCGCGGCAGGCAGATGATGTGATCCGCTTTTTTTACCCAGGTTGTCAGGAAAAATCCTTCCTTCCACGATGCAGTATTCTGTGACTGGTAATGGAAGAACCCCTTATCCCATCCCCCGTCTTCGAAGCTGACAAACCGGGGGTCTTCCAAGGGGCCCATGCCAGAACGTGCATAGTTAGCCCGGCTGCTCCCCCGGACTACTCCTGCAGGGTGATGCAGTACATGTTCGATACCGGACTGGTCTCCTATCACTACCTTCGCGCCACGCTCCTTGAGCAACCCGGCAAAAACGCCGATGGCAAGAGGGTGGGTAGTGGATGGATACGGGTCAGGTGAATTCAGGGCAGGTTTGAGAAGAACGACATCCCCTTCGCACAACCAGGAGCAGTTGTCTGATGCTGCCATGAACGTGTTCCGGATACATGCAGCAAGCGCCTCCTGTGAATTGTCCGGGCCGACACCGTTTACGAAGACCGGTTTCATACCGAAGGTATCGGAACGGGTGCTCAAAAAGGATGCGGCAGGGTGACTATCGCATCATCAATCATCAGAACGCTTTAAGAAGAGTGGGCCCGTCGTGATTCGAACACGAGATCTTCGCCGTGTGAAGGCGACGTCATAGCCAACTAGACCACGAGCCCGATGCATCGACCGGGAATTGAACCCGGGCTATAGGCTTGGAAGGCCTAAGTCATACCACTAGACCATCGATGCACTGTGCTCTACAATTTTGGTGGGGCGGAGTATTAATAATTGTCACTGGTTTTTCCGGAGAAATCCGCAATTAGATCTGGAGCGGTACTAAAAAAATTAGTATCCTCTGAGCTCGGCCTCGACCTTCTCGAGGTTGGCAATCCTTTTTTCAAGGGGCGGGTGGGTTGAGAAGAGCTCCATGACTGAACTACCCGAGAGCGCCGGGATAATAAAGAACGCGTTTGCGCCTTCAACTTTTGCCTTGGCTTCCGGAGGGATGACATCTATCCTACCGCTTATCTTGTTGAGTGCAGATATGAGGGCCCGGGGGTTCCGGGTGATAAGGGCACTGCCCCGATCAGCCGCAAATTCCCGGTACCGCGAGAGTGCAAGGATGAGCAGGGTGCTTATAGCGTAAACGATAATTGACACAATCCACACAATAATCCAGGCCCCGCCATTTTCCCGGTTGTTCCCCCCAAAGAGGGCGGAAAAGAAGAAGCTCTGCATGATCATTGAAGCGATCATCGCGATGAAACTCGCGAGTGTCATCGTCAGGATGTCGCGGTTCTTGACATGGGAGAGCTCGTGGGCGAGCACCGCTTCCAGTTCATCCTTGTTCAGGAGCCGCATAATTGAGTCCGTGCAGGCAACAACGGCATGCTTCGGGCTCCTGCCGGTAGCAAATGCATTCGGCACCGGGCTCTGCATGATGGCGATCCTTGGCAGTGGAAGGTCCGCTTCCCTGCACAGTTTTTCAACGGTTCGGTGGAGCTCAGGATATTCATCGGCCTCGATAACACGTGCGCCGGTTGACCAGAGTACCAGCTTATCCGAGAAGAAGTATTGGAACAACCCCATACCTACTGCAAGGAGTACTATCAGCCAGACGTTCCCGAAGAATACCCAGAGTATTGTCATGAAGACAAGGTACAGCAGGAACAACAGGAACCCTGTAAACAACACCCGGGCCGTAAGGCCCCAGTCACGTTTCCATTCCATAATTAGTACATGTTCTCATGCTCGTCTTTTAAACCATTCGATAATTCCAATAATCGGGGCTCAATCCGGGCTCCTTTTATCACTAGTCACGCACCCCCCAGCGCTCCAGATATTGTCAAACTGGCATTCCCCGCCATGTTTTCAGGATCAATACAGGAAACTATTTTTTTCCCAACATCTGACTGGTACCTATGGCTGAAGTCGATCCCGAAGCGCTGGCTGATGTGGCATACGGCATCTTCGAGCACCTCCTGAACCGCCGGCTGCGGGAGCAGGGCAGATACCTGTACATGTTTGTCGAAGGAGGTATCGACTTCAGGGCAGACCTTTCCGCGATCTTTGAGACATTCCGGGGAGAATATCCACAGCTTGCCGAGGCTGTGATCGCACGTTTCTCTGATTTAGATACCATCTACCGTATGCTCTGCGATGGGGAAGGCACGATCCCCTCAAAGACCTCCCAGATGTACTGGATTGTTCTTGATGCGCCAGGAAGCGCTCCTGAAGCAATCGAAGACGAGAATGCCGGGAAATGGCTTATTTTCCAGGAACCCGATCTTGTGGATGCTGCGTGGAAGAAGGTACGGGATGCAACGGTTGCGCTCGAACTGGGCATCTCTGCAAAGGTGAGCACCGCAAAGCCCAATCCCGATTCCCGGGACAACCGCAAGGTAATCTACATTTATACAAAAGACTGGGCTGATGAAGCTGATGTTATGCGGATCCGGGAGAAACTCCGCGAACTCGGTTTTGTCGACCGTATCGGATACAAGCGCAATATCGAGACGTTTGCCGGAGAATATGCCAAGAAGGGCAAGCGGGTAACCTATTATACCGCATGATCCCCGGTTTTTTCCCCCTGTTCTTCAAACCGGGACATCCGGCTTTGTTTTCATCATTCCAGTCATTTCTGGCACATCCGTGAAATCCTGGTACCGGACTATGGACTATGATTCTGGATTTGTGTACGTAAGGGAAACGGGAAAGAGATCCTGGAAAAGACCGGGACCGGGCAGATCAGTGTCTGCGAATAAAAACAACAAAGAAAAAAGAATGCGAAGTATTGGAATTACGCTTTCCTTTCCTTATTCTTGGGCCGCAGGTTCTGGTAACCGCACTTGCGGCAGCTGGTTGCACGGATTGCATTGCGTGCATTACAGTGCATGCATATTTTCACGTTGAGTAACCGGGCTTCGGCTTCTGGAAACTTTGCCATTAAGAAACACTCCTGTCTGCCCTTATAACAAAGCTGTAAGACTTCTTAACCGTTTGTGTCATGGGTTCATTTCGGGGGAATGCTCCTGCACGAACCAGTCATGGAACGCGGCGAGTGCCCGGGCCCGGTGGGATATCCTGCTCTTCTCTTCAATGGGGATCTCGGCAAGCGTTGTATTCCCGATCTCAAAGATGGGATCATACCCAAAACCTTCAGCTCCCCGGGATCTCTGGCTTATCTGTCCGTCAAGAATTCCAGGAAACACCCGTATTCCACTCTCATCAGCATAGGCAATCGCCGTAGTGAACCTGGCTGCACGGTCCTTTCGGCCCTCCATCAGTTTCAGGATACCGGTATTGCCTATGGACTGCTGGACATATGCGGCATAGGGGCCGGGAAACCCGTTGAGGGCCTGGATAGAAAGGCCGGTATCGTCAACGATAAGCGGTGTGTGAAGTTGGCCGAATGCAAACCGGGCCTTTCCTGCCGCTATCTCCCCTACATCATCGGAGCGGTGTTCCGGGAGGTCCAGGGCCACATGGGTCACTTCGAGCAGGCCACCGAAAAACGCCGCCACCTCACGAGCCTTGTTCGCGTTCCCGGTCACCATTGTGATCTTCAGAGATACCGCCCCCGGAGTTCAATGTCGTGTTCACGGGCGATAATCTCAGCAGCTCCCCTGAAAGATTCCACATATCCGCTCTCGAAAGCCGTCTTAAGGCTGGCGCACCTGCCCGGTGCTGTGCTCTCCAGGGTCTGGTAAAGGACATGGATATCGACCCCCCGCTGTTCAATCTCCTGGGTGATTTGCGAAAGCCCGAAATCAATGAGTACGCAGGCGCCGTCCCCTTTGCGCAGGATCAGGTTGCTCGTGGTGAGATCCCCGTGCATGATCCCAGCCGTGTGTAGTCTTCCAACTGCGGTCCCGGCCTTTTTAAGGGTCTCTTCCGTCAGATCGTCAGTCAGGAGGGCCCCCCGGATTCGTTCCATAATGATAGTGTCAGTCGTGATATCGTGCATGACGGGGGTTGGTACTCCGCCTTTGCGGGCTGCATGGATGAGGCGGGCTTCCGCCCGGGTCCTTTCGGTGATCAGGCGCCGGTCCAGGGCCGGAACCCGGTACCGTTTCGCGACCCTGCGTTTCTCAATCGTGGCCGGGCTAAAGGTGATCACCGCCTCCGCCCCGCGCTTCTGCGCATTTTCTCCTATCAGCGAGCTGGCCTTTACCTGTCTGGTTGGATCAGGTTTCCACGTCACCTCCACCTCATCCGAACGGAACGACGGGTTTACCGGTGACGTTTCAACGGGAAGAGAGATCCCGCTTTCCAGCATCAGTTTTCCCGTATAGGCGATCATAGCTCCATTATCCCCGAGATATTTCTGTTCAGGAACATAAAACCGGGCTCCCCGCTCCTCGCACATGACCCGGAGCATCTCCTGCAGGCGCCGGTTTGCCCCGACGCCCCCTACAAGGAGCACCTCGTCCTTGCCGGAGAGTGAGAGCGCCCGCTCGGTCACTTCCACGCACATGGCAAACGCGGTCTCCTGGAGGCTGTAACAGACATCAGGGAGGGGGGCTTTACTGTCCTTTGCTGCAGAGATGAGCCCGGAGAAGGCGAGATCCATCCCTTTAACGGTATAAGGAAGTTCAATATACCGGCCGTCTTTCGCCTTGATTTCGATGAGGGGCCCCCCGGGGTGAGGGAAGTTCTTTGCGCGGGCGAACTTATCCAGCGCATTGCCGATCCCGATATCGAGCGTTTCGCCAAAGATACGGTACCGTCCATTGAGGTACCCGATAACCTGCGTATTGGCCCCGCTGGCATAGAGCACGATGGGGTCTTTGCACCCGGTGGCAAAACACCCAATCTCCACATGGGCAACACAGTGGTTAACTCCGACCAGCGGGACATCGAGTGCAAGGGCAAGGGAACGGGCAGCTGTTGCAACGGTGCGGAGGCAGGGTCCGAGTCCCGGTCCCTGTGAAAATGCAATGCCCGTCACCTTTTCCGGTTCGGTAAGTATAGATCTGATGAGTTCTTTCATCACGGAGGCATGGTGCTGTGCTGCTTCGCGGGGGTGAATACCCCCATGTGCAGGGCTGTATGGCCGTGATGCAAGAGAAACAAGATCCTGATCAAAAAGGGCGGCACTGAGATTCCAGGCAGTGCCCTCAATTCCGAGTATCTGCCCAAAAACAGGCATTGGTGCTTATTTTCTGAATTCGGTGTATCCGCACTTGCCGCAGGTGGTCCGGTCCTTGTGGTCCGCCATCATGACACCGGGTCCGCAGCGCGGGCAGTATTTCTTTGTGGTAGTGACCTTCGCGCCCTCAACCTTGAAGTGCGCACCCCTCTGGGGGCCTTTGGCCTTTGCTCCTTTCTTTGCTGCTGCCATGGTTATGCCTCTTCTTTCTTCTTCGGCAGTCCGCGCGCTGCAAAGTGCGGGCGTTCGGTCTTGTTCCTGCTCTCTTCAGAATCATAGATGCGGGCCGCGCCGTTCAGCTCTGTCTTGCCAAAGCTGCTGTTCAGAGTGTCAAGGGTGACCTGGTGCTCCTTTACGTTCATGAGGGCGCAGAGTTTTCCAATGATCTGCATGCGCGAGGGGGTTGCACCGTCGTATTTGAGGGTAAACTGAACCTCTCTTCTGGATAAAAGTTCATTCCTTTTATCGCTGGTGATCTCAAAGTCCATCGATATCCTGTAATTATTGGGAACCAGTTTATTTAAAATATGACCCTCGTCCTGAGGGAGGGATATGAAAAACAGGGATCTGCCGGCACCCGGAATGTTCATGGGACTGAAAGGGAGTTATGGATGGGTGAAGTGTCGGAGAAATTTTCTTGCCGTTTCCTTGGCTTCAGGTGTTACGGTTCTGACTACAACGCCTTCATTTGGCTGACCGTAGAGAACAATTGCCCCGAGCGGGGCTGCAATAACCATCGGTATGACCGCAAGGTCTTCCTCTCCCTCCACAACAATGGTCATGGGTGGTGAGGCGATTGCCGTATCCAGTGCCGCAATAAGCTCAGGTGTCAGAGTGCCTGCCGGATTCTTTACCATGATACAGGAACCGGAAACGTCCGGCATCCTGCTGCATGGCGATCGCATCGTGTAGCCATCGACAACTGCTATATCGGGAATGATCCCGTTCATCTGGAGGTTATGCGTGACAACATCGCCGACTGCACAGACCATGTGGCCGGCAAGGCGGGGGAGGATTTCTTCTATCTCGCGATAAAGTTCACCAAAGGGTTCCTTGAAGAGCCTGCGGTGCTCTTCGGGAAGCGTGAGCATCAGCGAACCTTCAGCGCGTAGCGGCCCGGAAGCTTGATATTCATCCGTTTTGCCACTTCCGAGTTTTCCGGATCGATAATAACGAGATACCCTGACCAGTCCTCGCTTAAATTTGTTGTACCACAGATTACACAGTTCTCACCGTCAACTACCCGGTGGCAGTCGCGGCAGACCTTTCCCTGTTTCTTCTTATTCGCCGGAGGCATGCTCCTTCCTCTTTCCCTTTGCCTTTTCCTGCGGGCGCTCCTTTACTGCACCTGCAGGCTGGCCGTCTTTCTCTTTCTCTTTTGCAATCTCTTCCTCAAGCCAGAGCGCAGTACCAAGACCTGCCTGGCGCATGGTGAGACCAATCTTGCTGTCCCGTGGCTCACGCTCGTTTAAGGAAAGGGTAACCACACGGACACGGACAATGTCGCCGACACCAATATACCTCTTTGATTCCTGGCAGATGAGACGGGCATTCTTCTCGTCGTAGTTGATGTACTCGTCGGAGATCTGGCTCACGTGAAGCATCGCATCAATGGGACCGAGGCTGACGAAGGCACCAAAGCTGGTTGTTTCAACTACAAGCCCCTCGATAACTTCCTGAAGGGCGAGCCTGAGTGCCATCGCCTCGAACCGGACATCATAATAGACTCCGCCGTCACCCGGAACAAGCTCACCCTCGCCCACATCCAGCACTTTCGTGACACAGATAAAGATCCCGATCTCTTTGTCGATGCTGCCCTCAAGCTGCTCCTGTAAAACTTCCAGGATCACTTTTTCGAGTTTCTCACCAAGGCGCTGGGGGGGCACCCGCACCTTATCCTCAAGCAAAAGTTTGTGATACATATTTACCTCCGCAATATCTCCAGTTTTTTCTGTTTTCTCAATGAGATTACGCCTATGCCGCGGGCAAAGAGCGCCTCCCTGACACGCCGGTCATTCGTGACCACCAGGCAGGAGTTCCTGGCGGCGTATTCGATCACCTGTGCATCAATCGATGCCGATTCCATCTCCCCGCTTGGAACAATGGTACACTTCTCACTGAGGGCAAGACCCCAGCGGGCCGCAGCCCCGTCCCGCCCTTTCGCGCGTGAGAGCCCGGTAAGTTCCTGCACGACACCGGAGAGCACGACTGGCTCAAACGAGCCGATGAGCATACGGAGCTCGTCGAAGATATCTACCTGGAACTGCGCCGGCATCATGAGTGCATTCGCATCCAGAAGTACCTTCACTCGCCCAGCACACCCATCCCGATTAACCGCCAGCGTGCTCCCACCTGCCGGCTCATGGCGATCCTTGAACCCACTTCTGCACATACGGGTCGCTTCAGAGCAATTTCCACATAATCTTTCTTGGTATTGGTTACAATACCCACGGTGACCGCAGTCCCGACCGAGAGCATCAGCGGTTCGGAATGCTTCAGCGGCTCAATAATGAGCTCGCTTGTTGCACCCACAACACGTTCCATCAGGGTAACCTTGCAACGGATCTTGTCCCAGACCGGGGGAAGCTTGCCCTCATGGCCCAGCACCTGACCAGCCAGCGCATCGCTCTTGGTGAGAGCGGGATCGAGTTTGGTCCCGACACCCAGGAGTCCCCCCGGGGTTGCGGTTTCTACGATTTTCGATCCGGCGCTGATAGTCGTAATTGTCGTTATGATAGGTATCCACTTGATACGGTTCTCTACCTGCGTCTGCCTGCCTGGACGGATCTCAATCTTGTCATCTGCGCGGAGGATACCCCGAATAAGAGACCCCCCGACCACACCACCTTTGACATCCTTCCAGTTGCAGCCCGGTTTGTTCACATCAAACGAGCGGGCGATCAGCATGACCGGCTCAGTATTCGGATCCCGCTCGGGTTCAGGAATGACCTGATCCAGTGCTTCGACAAGTGCTCCCATATTGATCCCCTTCTGCGACGAAACGGGGATAATTGGGGCGTTTTCTGCGATTGTCCCTTTGACAAACGCCTTGATCTCGTGATAATTATCCACTGCCTCTTTCTGGCTGACAACGTCGATCTTGCTCTGGACGATCACGATATTTTTTATCCCAACAAGCTCAAGCGCCATCAGGTGTTCTTTTGTCTGCGGTTGCGGGCATCTCTCGCTTGCAGCAATAACAAGCATTGCCCCGTCCATCAGGGCGGAACCGGAGAGCATCGTCGCCATCAGCGTTTCGTGCCCCGGTGCATCAACAAACGATATGGAACGGAATGGCGTTCCTGTACCACCGCATTTCGGACACGTCGGATTTGTTGAAAACGCCTCCGTACCTTCGCAGGCAGCGCACCGGTAAAAGGTAGCGTCAGCGTATCCGAGCCGGATGGAAATGCCCCGCTTCACTTCCTCACTGTGCCGGTCGGTCCATGTCCCGGTGAGCGCGTTGACGAGCGTGGTTTTGCCATGGTCTACATGACCCACGACGCCGATATTTACACTGGGAACTGTCACATCATGCAAATGAAATCGAACCTCCTTGACTATTCTGGTTGAATCAACCATTGTATGATTTATTCTTATCAGGATCGAACGCACATCAGATTTCGCACCTGTCGATCCTGGTGCCCTACCAATAGATAGGTACAAGTTCAATCGTACAAGTGATCATGATATTGCGGTATGGGTTGATAAAAATACCCGCATTGTTTTCCCGGGTTTTCAATTCCCGTAACAATAGTGTATGGGGTGTGGCAATGCCCGAAAAATTGGTACTTGTGAGCCCTCATGGCTCAGGTTATCGTTATAGATATGGATGAGGGAATCCGAAAAAACGGTTTTCGCCTTCCTTAAATGTTACCCCCCACCCTCACAGCTCTGGTCAATGTTCTTGAGCGCCTCCTGGAGTTCGCGTCCTGCGGCATACTCCCGTTCCTGTTCAATGATCTTTTTGGCATCCGCACGAACAGATTGAATTTTTTTATCGGCATCGGTAGCCGGAATGAGCTGATCGATGAGGTAGAGAAGATTCGTACTGTCCAGCTCAGCAAAGGTCTCGCCCCGTATTTGTTCAAGATTGATGATTTTCCCGGTTGTGCCTGTACGGGGGTACCGGACCTTCATCCCGAGAGTAATCTCATCAGCTAACATACCGGAATATGAGCATATCCCACCTTATAATGTTTTTTTATCCTATTGTCAGTATCCATGAAAATACACAGGTATCAAGTCCGGGCCACAATTGCCCAGAACCCTGCACCTGAGAAAAAAAGAATTACTGGATTGTCAGGCCCTGCATTACTGCCGCCTCAGGTACATCGTACTGGCGGCTTGTACCAATAATCTGGTATTTTCCCGTGGTTTTCACGTCATAGGGGTTACCGGTTGTTGAATACGGGACAATAAATTCCCCGTTAACGCTCTCCTGACGGTACGTGTAATTCCGTCCGGTGTTGGTAAGAACCAGGACCTCGATGATCCCTTCGCCTTTGATGTGGGCCCCTTTGACATATTCAAAGACCTTGACGTATTTCACATCGTACGTCTTTGAATTGAGGACATTTGTCGGTGATTCGTGGACCAACCGGTAGTGGCGGAGAGCAGGAACCGTATCGATGGGATTTAAGAGAGATGAGCTGAGTGCTTGTGCATGGTATCCAGCCTTCGCCTTTAAATTGAACTGCTCTGCACGGATGATCGCATCGGTTGAATTCGTTCCCTCAACCTTGGTCATTACGGGAAGGGATAAACCGGTTACTTCCGGTCCCGCGTACTCAACGTAATAAACCGTGGATGGATCGGTCATCGAACCGTCGAGGTTGTGGAGTTTTGAGATCATAGTGTGGTAGTACGGTCTTTCATTGAGCATGAACGAATCATACATATCAGGATTATCCCTCCCCGGAGTGAAGAGGGTCATCTGGTACGGGCTGCTCCCGACCGTTGAATTGTACCATGTGGCCATTGCCCAGAATTTGCCGGTATCCATCTCGGCATCCGTGACGATATACCGCGTTCCGACATGGTCAAGGATGGAATTTGCGGTATCTTCTGAAGTTGTGATGAAGAATGCAGCTGATCCATCCGGCCCGGCAACACCCTGCTGGAATGGGTTTGCATTCGGGCTCCTCTTGGCAATGTACGTTATCAGGTGACCATAGTCCCACCAGGACATGACTCCGTACGACTGGTTGGGATAGCGGAAAGTTTTCTGGTCATAGATGGTCAGGTAATTCACGCCAATTTCCGGAGTATTGTTTGCCATCCAGTCAAGCGATTCACGCCAGTCAGGGTTCATGCGCATCGGCTCATCTGAAGCGCTTAGGTAACTCAGGGAAACCGAGGAATAAATGAAGAGAATGCTGACAAGCACTCCGATTACGAAGAGACCGATTTCCTGATATTTTATCTGCCGTGAGCCAGTCCCTTTTTTCTGGGGATTTTTCTGTTTTTTACCACGTACCGTGGTCTCTTTACTGGAATCCCCGGTCTCGTTTACGGAACGGTCCTTAGGAAGATCCCCTGCCATGCGGAGAATTTCGCTCCCTCCTCTGGAAATGACGTAACTCATGCATACTGCTGATAAAAGGGCCACGTTGATAGCAAGATAGTACTCATACCGGACATGCTGCCAGGTGGATAAGAGCATTATCAGCGACCAGACCAGTACGAACACCTGAGTCGGGTGCTCATCACGGAAGTTGTTATATGCCATAATAATGATCCCGCCCAGCATCAGGATAAGGCCGAAATTAAATGTTGTCCATGCAAGTGCCGTTGACCACCCCCGGGCTTCCTGAACCGTGTCGGTTACCGGCGCCTGGCCAAAAAACGCAAAGAGATTGTTCACGAGGAGCGAGTACATCTGCGGGCTGATTATATACAGAACGATTGCGAGAAGTACCGCAGAGATGATTATGGCCCCCGGGAAAAAATACCGCTCTTTTGTCTTGAGAAATCCTGCAAGCACATACAGGAAAAGCGTGCCTGCAATCAGACCGATATATGCGTAGACATGTCCGATCGAGTAGAGGGAAAGGTCCATGCCGGTTGTCTTGAACCCGAAGAGCAGGAGGCCCGCAATTGCGATAATAAAAATGACGGTGTTGATGATCAGCAGGTACTCGCTTGTCCGCCCCTTCAGATGGTCGATCACAAACTGCAGTACGGTAAATACCCCCACGATTAGAGCGAAGAGGATCATTGTTGGCATAACCAGCAGGCCTAGAATATAGGCAATGCTGGCAAGGACGGAGAGGAAGAGTGTTTTCTTATACGTATGGAAATTCTTTAGATCTATCTGATTCTCTTTCTCTGACAGGACGGCGTACATATAGAAAAGGCAGAAAATTGTAGAAAAAAGGACTTCTGCAATATGATGGTCCATATACCCGTAGAGAGACCGGTAATAAAACTGCCCGGTGACTACAGCAGTGAACCCGGATGTCAGGATACCTGTTTTCCAGTCACCGCAAGACTTGCCGATGTAATACATAATGGCTACGGTTGCTGCAGCCATCAGGGGAGGGATGATGAGGCCGAGACTGATAATTTCAGGGCGGGTTGAGGCCCCGGTCAGGAGACAGCATGCAGCTATTATCGTTGGAAACAGCGGACCCCAGTAGATGGCAGACCCGGTTGGATAGAGGGTCATGGGATCGAACCAGGAATAACTGGGGAAATTTGCTAGGATTTGCTCAACCTGGCGGAGATTGTAGATCGGGTCATCGCTTGCCACCATCATCAGAACATCTGTTTTCCCCATGGTAAACATGGGAATAAGACGAATCCAGAGTGCGAAAAGGGAAAAAAGTGCGACAAGCCCGAAGATCAGATACCGTCGGTGTTTTGTAATACCGGGAAATACCATGAAACCATCCTTTCTTGGATATAAGTTTCATTGGAAATCATTAATAAATTTGGATAAAGCTCCTAGATAACCCGGTTAAAAATCTCTTCAAATTGTCTTGATTTTTCTTTCCAGCTGCTTTTCTCGGTATTTACCGATATAGGAGCCGGGTTATCCATCAGTGTCCTGATATGGGATATGTACTCTTCCTGCGTTCTGTACACAAAGAGATCCGGTCCACCTATCTTCTCAACGTCCGGCATCGGCCGCATCACAATCGGCTTTGCGCAGGCCGAATATTCGAAAAACTTGTTAGGCAGGGCAATATCTCCCCATTGTGGCGGGGCAAGGGGGATGGTGCATGCATCCATGCAGGCGATATAACGGGGAAGTTCATTGTAGGGCTTGAGCCCGGTAAAGATGACATGGTCCCTGACCTCCAGCTCCGCGACCAGGTTTCTGAGATCTTCCTGGTAATCCGTAAACAGGGATCCACCTACAATAAGAAGCCGGGTATCCGGGCGGTACTGGATCAGGGCAGGAAGAGCCCGGATCATATCATCGATTGCATACCACCGCTCGATGGCTCCGCAGAACCCGATGACAAACGCATCTTTCGAAATGCCCAGTTCCCTGCGGGCAGGGGCCCCGTCTGCCGGCTTGAAAATGTCTGTATTTACACCATTTGTGATGAGTTCTGCAGAAAAACCCAGTTTCCCAAGCTTGTCTACGAGTGAGGGAGAAACCGTGGTGATTACATCACAATTCCTGAGGTTACGTTTTGTGATTGCCCAGACACTCTTCCGCACTGCATCCTGGATGAACTGGTTTTTAAAATATGCCGCTGCCGAATCGGGAAACCAGTCTTTGAGATCGAATATAACGGGAACCTTGTGTTTTTTTGCCGCATGAATTACTGCTGAGCCTGCGAGCACGTTAGCGGCGACCACAATATCAAACCTCTCTCTTTTGAGGAGCCGGTCAAAAGCATAATAGTGATAGGGAGTGTTGAGCGTATAATGCAGAAGCGGACTCTGGAACGGAAAGAGTGTGGTTTCATCCACCGTCAGTCGGGTGGGTCGTGGAGCACACCTGCTGACATGAAAATGTGCCACATGGACGTCATGTCGTTCTGCCAGGATCTCAAAGATGTTATGGTGCCGTGACAGTATGGGATGGTGGATATAATCCTGGGTTGACACGAGGAGGATTTTCATGGCCTGGGTCCTGAATGGAGTGTGAGTGCAGAGGTATTGATCGGTTTTTCCTAAAAATTCAGCGTTCTTTTACCGGCTGTGGAAGATCTCGCAGTCTTGCCGGTGATCCCACAGCAAGCATCCGGTCGGGGACATCCCGGGTAACAACTGCCCCGGCAGCGACGAGGGCGTCCTCGCCGATGCAGACCCCCGGGAGGATTGTGGCGTTTGCCCCGATTGCTGCCCTATCCATGACCGTTGGTCCCACCATCTGCCCCCCGGAGGGGGGATACCGGTCATTTGTCAGGACCGTGTTGGGACCGATAAACACGTTGTTGCCGATCCGGGTATCTGTGGGCAGGTACACCATGCTCTGGAGGCTGACATCGTTCCCAATGGAAACGTTTCCTTCGATCACCGTTGCCGTTCCGATGGCAACCCGGCTCCCGATCCGTGTTTTTTCCCGGATCATAACATTATGGCCTGTCTGGAAATTGTCACCAATAATAACATCGCAGTAAATTATGGTGCCGGATCGTAATACCGCATTCTTCCCGATTATTGATCCCGTAAATGCAGTCTTTCCCATGTTCTCCCTTGAGGGAAAACCCAGGGTAACCGGTTCGAAGATCCTTGCATTCTCCCCTATAAGGTTCTTACCGTATTCTATCATTCTACGGTCACGCTCTTTGCCAGGTTTCTGGGTTTGTCCACATCGCGTCCCAGTGCAACTGCAGTATGGTATGCGAGGAGCTGGAGTATAACCAGGCAGGTAAGCACCTGGACAAATACGGAAGATCCTGGAAGACCGATAAAGATGTCAGCGATATCCAGGACCTCACGATCTCCTTCGCAGCCGATTGCGATCACGGGTGCCCCCCGGGCTTTCATCTCCTTGATATTCGAGATCATAACCGCATAGGTTTCCCCCGGCATGCAAAGAGCAATTACCGGAGTCTCAGAAGAGAGCAGGGCAAATGGCCCATGCTTCAGCTCACCGGCAGCATATCCTTCAGCATGGATATACGAGATCTCCTTCATTTTAAGTGCGCCTTCAAGGGCAACCGGATAAAAAGGTCCCCTGCCGACAAAAAAGACGCTCTGTGCATTTGTACAGAGCGTGACTGCCTCGGAGATATCCATAAGGAGAACCTCTTCAATCACCTGGTGTGCCCGCAGCAGACTGTCATTGTACTTCTGGTCGCAGGTGATATTTGCAATCTGCATCATTACGGCAAGCTGGGCAATGAAGGATTTTGTCGCAGCCACACTCATCTCCGGCCCGGCCCGCATAAAAAGGGTCATATCGGCAACCCTGCTGATGGTGCTGCCAAGGACATTGGTGATTGCAAGCGTCCTGCAGTTATGGGATTTTGCCTGACGTATAGCCGTAAGAGTGTCGGCGGTCTCACCTGACTGGGTGATCCCGATCACCAGTCCTTCGACCGGTGGCGGGAAATACCTGAATTCAGAGGCAAATTCAAGACGGGCAGGAATGCCGCAGGCTCCTTCCAGGAGATACTTGAAAACCAGTCCGGCATGGTACGAGGATCCACATGCCACAATGGTTACGTTTTCGGGATTGCAACCAATGATCCGGGAAACCGTATCCGGATTTACAGCCCGAACCGTGTTGTAAAATGCCTGTGGCTGTTCATAGATCTCCTTGAGCATGTAGTGGGGGAATCCACCTTTCTTGACATCTTCAAGGGACCAGTCGATAAGTTCGATCGGGCGGGTCACCCGGCTGCCCTGGTTGAAGATCTCCAGTTTTTCCCGTCGAATGGATGCCACATCGCCCTCTTCCAGGAAAATTGCCCGCTCCGTGTACTGGAGTATGGGGGTCATATCAGAGGCAGCGAAAGTCTCTCCGTCCCCAATGCCGATTACGAGCGGGCTGGCATTTCTCGCAGCGATCATACAATCCTCTTTTGCTGAAATTACCAGCAGCGCATAGGACCCCTCCAGTCTGGGAAGGACTGCCTGCACTGCTGCCAGAAGGTTTGTGTTTCCGGTGTAGTGCTCTTCTATCAGGTGGACAATGACTTCCGTATCCGTTTCTGAGCAGAGGGTATGACCTCGTGCAACAAGCTCGCGCCTGAGCAAAGCATAGTTCTCAATGATGCCATTATGGACAACGGCAATCGTGCCGGAACAATCGGTATGGGGATGAGCATTGATATCGTTGGGGGCCCCATGGGTAGCCCACCGGGTATGCCCGATACCGATCTTACCCTTCAGGATCAGGGCAGAGCTGGCATTTTCTGATATCCTTCCCCGGTGTTTGGCCAGTTCGATCCCGTTCCCAAGTGTTGCAACGCCGAACGAATCGTAACCCCGGTACTCGAGTTTTTTCAAACCCTCAACAATAATCGGGGCCGCCTCTTTCCTGCCAACGTATCCGACTATGCCGCACACGTCATATCACCATACTGTCATCGGGAATACAACGGGTGCAGATGGAGCTACTCCCCTCAATGGTCACATTGTTGCCCACAAGGGAGTTCTTAAACCGCGCAAAAGGTCCGCTCTTGACGCTGTCACCGAAGATAGCGCCAAATTCCGAGCGTATTGCAGTCTCTTCGATCTCCATAAGCCCCGTTGCACTGGATACCGAGGTATGATCGGCAAGGGAACAGCGCTCCCCGATAACGGTGTCAGTGATCCGCGAATGTGAGCCCACGGATGTGTCGTCCATGATCAGGGAATTGCCGATGAAAGAGAACGGTTCAAGAGTCACCCTTGAACCAATGCTGGTATCGGGAAGGATGCAGCAGTTCGGCCCGATTGTGCAGTCATTCCCGATAACAACGGGACCGGTGATTACCGTGTTTGGCCCGATGGTTGTACCTTTCCCGATCCTGACCGATCCCCTTATAACCGTCTGCCGGCTAGCCACACCTTCCCGGGTCGGGGAGAGTGTGCTCAGCAGACGCCGGTTCATCTTGAGGAGATCCCAGGCAAAGATAGCATCCTGCCAGTCATCTGCGGGTATTCCCCGGACCCGGTGACCGTCTTCGATCATCAGAGATATGGCATCCGTAAGGTCATTTCCCTGAATATAGGAAAAAATCTCCATATTCAGGGAGTATATTCCAGTACTTACCATGAAACTCGGGGAATGTTCTGGTTTCTCCACAATGTTGGTGACAAATCCTTCGTTTAAGAGGACCACCCCGAAGTTGGAGGGACTCGGGTGTTCCTTGACCAGCATCGCATTCGGGAGATCTTTTATCCGGGCAATGGAATGCGGGTCTATGTAGTTGTCTCCAGGGAGAAGCAGGAAATCTCCTTTTATTTTGGATTCCGCACACATGAGGGCGTGTGCCGTTCCGAGTTGCTTTGTCTGGACAACCACTTCGATTGGAATATCAAGCTGGTTTAAGAACCGGGTAACCTGCTCTTTCCGGTACCCGACAACGACTATGATGTCCCGGATACCGTTTTTTACCAGGGCATCGATGACATATTCAATAATCGGGCGGTTAGCAACCGGTATCATTGCCTTGGGCCTGCTCCTTGTCAGGGGCCTGACCCGCTTACCTTCTCCTGCTGCCAGAATAACTGCCTGCATTTTTTACACCTACCTGATGATGCCGTTTTCTCCAATGCAGCCCTCTATACAGGACCCGGGCGCAAATAGCGAGTTGCTTCCAATCATTGAACCTACATTGATCGAACAGTTGATCCCAAACAGGACATTATCCCCGATAATTGCCCCGAATTTTTTTCTCCTGGTATCTTTCCCGCATACCCGCACGTTGGTGTGATCGTGGCGCAGGTTGGCCACTTTGGTGCCTGCACCAAAATTACATCCGGATCCAATAATAGAATCACCAATATAGTTAAAATGAGGGATTTTGGTCTCTCCCATGATGATGGAATTCTTGATCTCGGAACAATGGCCGATGTGGCAATTGTCTCCTATACTTGTGGAACCCCGGATATATGCGTGGGGACCAATGCGACAGTTTTTCCCGATAATGCAGGGACCTTCGATATAGGTCCCGGATTTGATAACGCTCCCCTCGCCAACCATTACCGGCCCGTTCAGGGAGACCCCCTCTTCTATTGTTCCCTGGTTTTCACTTGAAATGGATTCCATGAGCGTGGCGTTGGCATCCAGCATATCCCACGGGTAACCGACATCCATCCAGTAGGAGAGGGTATGTGACTGAAGTCTCTCCTCCTCTATCAGGACCGAGAGGGCATCAGTCAGCTCCAGCTCACCTCTCGGGGAAGGCCGGACATTATCGATATACTCAAAAATTTCAGGCGTGAAAAAATATGCACCGGCATTAATGAGATTTGATTTTGGCCTGGCTGATTTTTCCTCAAGAGAGGTCACCCTGTCATTATCCACCAGCACAACCCCGAAATCTCCCGGGTGGTCAGTGGTGCTGGTGCTCATGCAGGGAGCAGTTTTCCGGCACAGATCGGCTATGTCTTTCTGCCTGAGTACCATGTCGCCATTCATAACAAGAAATGGCCCGCTGATAAGTTCCTGTGAAGCCTTCACGGCATCGGCAGTACCGTGCTGTTGTCTCTGGGAGGCATATTCGATCTGGATCCCCCACCGGGAACCGTCGGCAAAGTACCTGCGAATCTCCCGCTCCCCGTATCCAACCACAAAAACAAATCGGGAAATTCCGGCATCGCGGGCTGCAAGAACCAGATGCTCCATCATAGGGCGGTTTGCCAGCGGAAGCATCACTTTCGGGCGCTTCGCCGTCAGAGGGCGCATGCGTTTCCCCTCACCTGCGGCGAGAACGACACATTCCATACGTACAGCTGTTACTCACAACATTTAAGCAGTTTTCCCCTGCCGGATGCGTTCTTTGCCCTTTGCAAGCATATCCTTTGCTTTTGCAAGAGTCTTGCCTTCAGCGGTTATCCGGATTTTGGGTTCAGTGCCACTTGCCCGTATGAGATACCAGCCCCCCTCTTCTTCAATGCGGATGCCGTCAGTCGGGCTTGAAGCGCCCAGCCCGACAAGGGTTTCCCTTGCCGTAGGGCTAACTATCGATTCCCTGATTATCGGGTATGAAGGCATTGCGTCGATCTCTGCTGCGATATCCCACTGGGATGCCATTTCACAGAAGAGTGCAGCAGCGTGAGGACCGTCAGGACAAAGAGAGATCTTCGGGAAGATCCAGGCCCCAGAAGGCTCACCCCCGAAATCACCCCATTCGATGAGTTCCTCAGAAACATAGGAATCTCCCACCGGGGTGCGTTTTACCTCGGCCACATCATCGATAATCATTGAGGCGTCACTGGTTGTGACCACCCGTTTTGCATCCATGTACCGGGCAAAGAGAAGAAGCAGGTGGTCGCCTCCGATATATCTCCCCTTGTTATCGAAAGCCATCATCCTGTCGGCGTCACCATCATGAACAACTCCGCAGTGGGCATGGGTCTTTTTAACCATCTCCCCTACATACCCGAGATGTTCCTCAAGGGGTTCCGATGGCCGGGCAAAATGGCCGGATGGATTGCAGTTGAGACAGGTCACTTTTGCCCCCGCATCTACCAGGAGGGCTGGTGTGAGTGTACATCCGGCACCGTTTCCGCAATCGAGGACTACCGGAATATCCGGTTCTATCCTCACGGACTTCAGGATGGCATTCTTGTGGGGCGTGATGGCATCGATCACCTTTTCAGTTCCCTGGTTCTGCCAGTCAGTCCAGTACCGGGATTTGAGCAGTTCCTCCATCTCGGTCTGCTGGGACCGGGTGAACGAGGAACCGTCCGGGTTGAAGAGTTTGAGCCCGTTATATTCTTCGGGATTGTGCGAGGCGGTGATCATGCAACCGGCCCTGGCGGTACGGGTGGCATATGCCACGGTAGGTGTCGGAACAACTCCGGCAGTGCGGGCAGTACCCCCGCTCCCGAGAACCCCGGATACGATAAGGTGGGAGAGGATGGGACTTGTGGTCCGGGTATCCATCCCGATGATAATGTCCGATGACCGGTATGCCAGCGCAGAGCCCACTTTCAAGGCGGTATCGATCAGGACCTGATCGTACTTCCTCCGAATTCCTGACGATCCGAAGAGCATGGACCAGTATTGGAGGTCATTCCAATTATTTTATCGCCCGGCGGAATCCTCATTTTTATAGGAACGCGTGCTGATGGCTCAGGGTCTGCCGAAAGGACACCAGAGTTCAAGTTCATGCAGCCGTGCAATACCCGCCGTGGAGGGACCAATGCACAGGATCCGCCGGGATTTTCGCCAGGTCTCGATAAGGTCTCCCGTGCCGGGAGCAATAATTCCCTCGCTGCCGATAAGGATGATCTCAGCATCATCAGGACCCACGGCAAGGGAATGCCGGAATTCCTGCTCAATTGCCGGTATCTCGCCCACGCACCAGACCCTTTTCCCCGCCATTTCCTGCATCAACCGCTCCCTGCACGTGTCATGGCTGGCAGCCGGGCAGGAACGGAGAACACGGGATAAACAGAAGAAACCCGCGGCTGCATTTACAATCGCACATGCCGCACCCCTTACCTGGGGGGTATCAAGCGGGGCACCGAACATGAAAGAGATCTTTGTGAGGGCCCGGATGGGGTCGAATGTAATAAAATCTGCAACTCTCCCTCCGAACGTCGCAGTCATGCACGCCCCTTTCTCATACCGGCAGTTCATGGTATCCGGGTTTACCTCAAGAAGGACATCCCCGTTTTCGCATCCGCTGTGCTCCAGCAGACATTCGAGTTTTTTCACGGATTCTATAACAATATCCATCAGGAGTCCTCCTCAAGGGTGGAAAGGACGACCCGTGCAGGAGACCCGTCAAGCCCCATAATCCGAAGCGGCAGCGCGATCATCCGGTAATCACCTTCCGGAACGGTGGAAAGATCGAGAAGTTCTATGATTATGCAGGAATGGCTGAGCAGTTCGCGGTGGACGGAGCCATCGCAGTTGAAGACTTCAATCGAAGGAGAGTCAATACCGATACACCGGATCCCGCAGGCAGTAATAAAACCTGCAGCATCTGCGGTGATACATGGGTAATCCTGGACAAAGGTGGATACTCCGGAATATTCTGTTTTGAGCAGGAGGCGCTCCGATCCTTCGATCTTTCCTTCAAGATCCTTTTTCATGATTTTGCTTCCCGCCATGCTCATATCAACAACTCTGCACCTGCCAATCAGGGTCTCAAGGGGGACCTTGTCGATGGGATACCCTGTATCGAGATAATGGGACGGGGCATCGATGTGAGTTCCGGTATGCGAGCTAAGGCGCAACTCGCTGATGCGGTAGAGCCCCGGTTTTTCCTGCCGGAAGACCGGGCTGATATCCCCCGGGTAGACCAGAAGTTTTTCAGAAAGCGGACGTGTTACATCATACCATTTCATGCGTTTTCACCCTCCCATCCATATTTTCCTATCAACGGGACGAAACGTACTCCCCCGTGATATGATTCAATGATCCTGCTGCCCCTCCGGCAAACCAGGATGAGCTCCTGGAGATCGCGACCTCCTATCGGTGCAACGAGCCTGCCGCCATCAGCCAGCTGTTCAACAAGCGGCGTTGGGATCTGCGGCGTTGCTGCAGTTATAAGAATCCCCTGGTATGGGGCTCCTGCGGCATAGCCGAGGGTTCCGTCACCGGTTACCAGATTTACGTTGGTGATTCCCAGGTGTGCAAGGTTCGATCGGGCAAGATTTGCAACTGCGGGTATCCGCTCGATGGTGATTACCTTCTTTGAGAGCCTTGCCAGAATAGCTGCCTGATACCCGCTCCCCGCCCCGATCTCAAGAACCGTATCATCCGGCCCGGGGCTCAGGAGTTCTGTCATTAGGGCAACGATATAGGGCTGGGAGATGGTCTGCCCGTTGCCGATGGGGAGCGGGGAGTCCTCATAGGCAGAACGATCGTATGGCGGGGGGATAAAAACATGGCGGGGGATCTCCCGCATCGCGGCAAGAACACGGGGATTTCGGATACCCCTTGAGACGATCTGGCGCTCAACCATCCCTGCGCGTTCATCATCCCTGGGATACTGGTTCATACAATGGCCTTTTATCAGAAGCCCGACTTTTCTGCTACATCGATCGATGCATCGATCTGTTTTTGCAGCGATTCCGGAAGACCCGTGATCTTCACGTCAAGGAAACCCCGGATAATAGTAGCCGTAGCTTCATCCTCATCGAGTCCGCGTGCCATCAGGTATTCGATCTCATCTTTTGCAAGCTTCCCGACTGCTGCTTCGTGGGAGAGTTCTGTACCAACGACCGATCCCTCGATCTCCGGTATGGCATAGATCCTGCCATCCTTGAGAATCAGGCCCTTGCATTCCAGGTGACCACGGGTGCCGGCAACTTTCCCGTTGATATGGCCACGGGATATGATCGTTCCCCCCTTGGTGATGGCGCGGGTGATCAGTTCTGCACTTGCCCCCGGGGCTTCAAGGATTGCCCGGGAACCAAGATCCATATATGAACCTGATGTGGAGACAACGATGCTGCTGAACCGGGCAACGGAATTGGCCCCTTTGAGGGTAGCCGTCGGGTACATCTGGACCTTCTTTACCGGCTGCATGCAGACATAGTTGGAGAGGAAGACCCCGTTCTCTTCAATGAGTGACGCACTCCTCGGATAGACCTCAATATCTTCGGTCCAGTTATGAATCATCGTGAAACTGATCTTGGCGTTCTTTTTGATGTAGAATTCAGAAACTCCGTAATGCGCCCCGCCTTTTCCTACGTGTGCACCGCTTGCACATCCCGAGATCATGTGGAGTTCGGCACCCTCTTCTGCGATAACGATATTGTGGACATGCTGGATCTGGTCCTTCCCCAGGTAAAGACAGGCCTGGACCGGCATAACATTATTCGAGCCCTTGTGGGCGATGATGACATACCCTTTGGGGTCTTTCTGTGCTGCAACGTATTTTGTTATGTCATCCTTTTCCGGTGAGACTGCCTTCCATGCATAGTCGTTGAGCCAGTCGTACTTCTCCATTGCCCGCTTGTAGGAGAGTACCTCGATCCCGGACTCATTGCACTCGGTCTGGACAATGTCCTGATCCATCTGAATGTATGTCCCGCACCGGTTCTTCGCTGCGAGATCGATCCCGGACAGGGCAATACGTTCTTTATCAACTTTCGAGAGTTCAGGGACGTTTACGGGTGACGGCATTCGAGACACTCCTTGTAACCGCGCTGTTTGATATCCTTTAATATTTCCCGGGGGTTTCCGTGGCACCGGATCTGCCCGTCGCACATCACGTGACCCTTGTCAGCATCGATGTAATCGAGAATGTAACCCGTGTGGGTGATGACAAGGCCGCTCTTCCTCCGCTTTATGAGGTGTTTGTCCTTTTCAAGGAGGGACCCTATGGTTGTTCCGATAAGGGATATGTTCTCAAGATCCACCCCGCTCTCCGGCTCGTCAAGCATAACGAAATCCGGGTTCTGGATCATCAGCTGCAGTACCTCACTGCGTTTTATCTCGCCCCCGGAGAAGCCCTTGTTGATGTCCCGTTCCAGGAACTTGTCCATATGGACCGATTTTGCCAGTTCGGGTATGTCCTCATTTTTGGTCTTGGAAATTGCCGCCAGCATCTTCCCCAGCTTGAGGCCGGATATGGTTGGTGGACGCTGGAAGAGCATGCCGATACCCCTCTGGGCCCTTTCATGGGCATGCATTGACGTTACATCCTCCCCACGGAAAAGGATCTTTCCCTTGGTGATCGTATAATTGGAAAAACCCATGATCGTCATGAGAAGGGTGGTCTTGCCCGATCCGTTCGGGCCAAGGAGCACGTGCGTTTCCCCGTCCCCAATGTGGAGGTTGATATCGTGCAACACCTCTTTGTCGCCGACCTTCACATGCAAGTTCTTAATCTGCAGCATAGAACAATCACACACACTATGTCCATTGCTCCAATTAACGCTTTTGACGTGAACACAGGTTTTTCATATTCCGACAGCCTTTAACCCGCCGGGGTAACAGCATTGTATATTCAGTGATCGTGATGAGGGCACAGAAGGTATCCGATAAAGCGGGTAAAGCACGGGTGAGGTGCGGCACAAAGCATGCCAAAGAAGAACTTTCTGTGCAGGAATCTGAGCAGATACGCCAATATACCAACCGTATCCTCTGCGGGGATGCAGAAACGGCCCTCTCCCGGCTACCGGCGGAGAGCATTGATCTGGTCATAACATCCCCGCCTTATAATTTTGGCCACGTATATGCGGGGGATCCTCATGATGATACCCACGAATGGAATGCCTACTTTGAGAAACTGCTGGGTGTATGGAAGGAATGTAACCGCGTTCTGAAACCCGGTGGAAGGATAGCGGTGAATGTCCAGCCGCTCTTTTCAGACTACATTCCCACTCACCATATCATATCGCGCCAGTTAGCCGGTCTCGGGCTCCTCTGGAAAGCGGAATTTCTCTGGGAGAAGAATAATTACAATGCAAAATTCACGGCATGGGGGAGCTGGAAATCCCCATCAATGCCATACATCAAGTATACGTGGGAATTTATCGAAGTCTTTGATAAAACCACCCATAAAAAAACAGGGAAGCGTGAAAATATAGATATCACCGCCGATGAATTCAAGGAGTGGGTAATGGGCCGGTGGTCGTTTCCCCCCGAAACCCGGATGAAGGATTACGATCATCCTGCCATGTTTCCGGAAGAGCTCCCCCGTCGTCTCATGAAACTCTTCTCGTACAAAAATGATATTGTCCTCGATCCATTCAATGGTGCGGGAACCACAACGCTCGTTGCGTGGAAACACGGGCGGCGTTTTATCGGAATAGATAATTCACGCCAGTATTGTGACAGAGCAATGCAACGCCTTGGGTCAGCAGCAGGCGACCAGGTATCATCAGATGATTATCCATCCCCTGCATTGATCTCTCTATTAAAAAAATTCTGAAAAAACTCGCGGGCAGGCAGGCAATTTCCTATGACGGAATGTTCGCCTTTATATAATCATATACCCCCTTCCTGTCATACCCGTGACTGATGATATAATTATAGACTGTCGCGTACTGTTCGTACCGGGTTCGAAGCTTCTTATACATCTCAAGTTGTGTGTTATATTCTGACACAAGGGTGTTATGCTCTGCCACCCGGGCATTATATCCCCCGATATCCCCAGAGGATTTGAGATTCATCATCTGCCCCTCGAGCCGGGTGACCACATCCCACCGGCGTTTCAGGTCCCGTTCCCTCTCCTGAATCTGTGGCTCGAGTTCCTTTGCTTTTTTTTCGGAAAGCACATTCATTTCATTGATATACCGCGTCTCTTCCCCAAGATGATACGTGCCTGACCCTTCTCCTATAGGGATGACGACTGGATCCGAATGAAGGATCACTCCGTTGTTGAGCGTTCCCGTGGGAACCCCGACAAAGGAAAAGTTCGTTGTCTCTATGAATGCATACTTCGTGTTTTTGTATTGAGAATCGTCTGAGCCGACACCAACTGCCATGTGAGCTTCAGGCCCGAACGAGAAGAGTGCCACCTGGTAATTTTCACGCGATAACAATCCGGCGAGCAGGAGGCTTTTGTCATCGCAATCCCCCGAAGCATCCACTACCGTTTCAACCGGGAATTTTGCCGGGTTTTCCGTGACCGTCTCGTACCGGAGTGACTGGGCGTAAGCAGCTATGAGTTCGAGGTATTCATCATCAGTGAGACCCATATCAGATTTTACTTTCCGGAACTCGGTGAGAAGGGAACGATACAGTTCTTCCTGGGTGGGATCCCCCGCCATAGCCCGGTAGCTGTCTGCTACCCAGACATTCTCAGAAATATTCCCGAAAATAGTGACCGATTTATCTGCACCCCGTGCCCCGTCATAGACCGACCGGTTGACCGGTACCGAGATCGTAATAAGCGACTGTTCAAACGGGAATGAATGGGTTGCAATAATGGGTGGTGTTCCCATAGTTCCGGGTCTGATGTGCGGGACTACCACCCTGTCTTTCTGGAAAACTGAGCTGAAATATCCCCCGGCAATCCCTATGGATGTCACCAGAACCACCACACACAGAATAACCAGAATCTTCTTGTACATGGTGAATTCAGGGCTCCTTTTTAGCGGTTCTGCAGAATTTCTGTGATCTGTGCGATCGAATCTATGATATAGTCTGGTTTAATGGCTGCGGAATTTACCAAATTTTTATGGTATTTTCCGGTCCTTACCAGGATCCCTGTCATTCCTGCCCGTTTCGCCCCCCCGATATCCGTAGTGATATCATCACCGATCATGGCAACCTGGCCCGGCAAAAGTCCCATATCCTGCAGGGCAAGTCCGAAAAAAGCCGGTGATGGTTTTCCCATTACTGCAGCTGTTTTTCCCGAGGCAAATTCAAGAGCGGCGATCATTGGTCCTGCAGAAAGGGACAATCCCTCCGGTGCCATCCAGTACCGGTCTTTCTCAAGGGCAATCAGGTCCGCCCCGTCCATCAGGAACCGGAATGCTGTATTGAGTGAGTCGTATGTAATTTTTTCACCGGCATCTCCAACCACCACATAGTCAGGTCTCATGGAAGGTGTACACATTCCAGTGGGGTCGAAATCGTTCTCAACATCCCCGGTAGTGATGAGAAAATATCGCTCTTTCTTGGCATTTTTCATATAGGCGATCGCCGCCATCGGCGGTGTGAAGAGTAACTTTTCCGGAATATCCATCCCCATAAGAGAGAGACGGCGGGCAATAGTGGCACGGCATTTGCGGGTGGTGTTGGATACAAACCGGAACTTGTATTGTTCACGGGTCAGGAACTCGATTGCCTCCTTTGCACCGCTGATCGCCTGGTCCCCCACATAGAGAACTCCATCCAGATCAATAAGAAATCCTTTTACCCGTGTCAATGGATCCATCCGTCCAAAAATCTCCTGATACCGTATACCACATATGTTCCCTCCAATCCAAGATATTTTTCTGTATCCGCGATCATCCGGATTATATCAATCTCCTGACGGAAAGGATACCATATGGTCAACACCTGCAGGAAATCAGGATATGGCGATCCTTCACTTTCATCCTGCGCGGTGGGGTATTTATCTGATTTCGTTCTGGATGTTCCTGCAGACAATGTCTGTCCTTCAGGCTCATTCCCGGATTGGTACCCTCTGGCGGCAGCGGGTAGACACGATACGCGAATACGAGGTTGTCCGTGACGGAAACGTCTTTCTTACGGGTTTTTCCAATAGTTTTGTTTTTTCTTCAGAATATGACCAGGCCCGCCGTCTTCTGAATGAATTGCTTGACCAGTATCATGGCCATCCTGTGGAAACCGTCTTTCATGGAAAGGAAATTTCCAATAACGGGGGTTCCTGCCTCCTGATTGAAGAGCGGCACCCACTGAATCCGCCTCAGTTTGACATTGACTGTTTCAAAAATGAGATTTGCAGGGATATTACCCTTGTACGGGGAATCGGCCCGGCAACAAAAAAACGACTGAACGAACGCGGGTTTTACCAACTTACCGACCTTCTGGGGCATCCGAAATTCCGGGCCGGGGCACACCACGTGCTTGACTGTCTTGACCGGGAAAATTCCCTGGAAATGATGGATCTTATCGGATGCAGGCATACCAGATCCCACCCTGCTGTTCTTGGTACAGCCGGCTTTCATAAGTCCGGGGACTTTGTATTTTTTGATATCGAGACTCTCGGCCTGTTCTCACGGCCGATCATCCTCTTTGGTATCGGAATCATTGAACGGGGCGATCTTAATGTCCGCCAGTACCTGGTGCGGGATATTGCCGAGGAGCAGGCTGCACTTGAAGCGACATCAGATCTCCTTGCCGGCAGGAATGCCGCACTTGTTACTTTCAATGGAAAGTCCTTTGATCTGCCTTACCTGTCAGACCGTCTGGCCTACTATGGCATGGACCCCCTCCAGCAAATCCCCCATTTCGATGTCCTGCATTTCAGCCGGAGAAGATGGAAAGACCAGTTTCCCTCCCTCCGGCTCACCGCTCTCGAGCGCGAGGTCCTGGGAGTCCGGCGGGATGGTGACATCCCCGGGCAGATGGTGCCGGAATTCTTCGAGACTTACCTGCGGACCGGTAATTGCGGACCCCTGGTTCCGGTTATCAGTCACAACCGGCAGGATGTAGTATCGCTCGCCCGCCTCTTCTTTCACCTGCTCGGGGAGTCCTATGGCTGTTGCTGATCTTATCCGGCTCCTCGGGGTAAATCCTGTGTACCGGGAACGGGTGGTTCATATCGAGACTACTGCCCCTCTGGCCCCTGAATACGGAATACTGGACCGGCCGCTCTCTCCCGCACTCCAGTCCTATCTTGACCAGACCGGAATACGGTTGTATTCCCACCAGAGTGAGGCTATCAATTATCTCCGTGCCGGGAAAAATGTGGTCATCACGACACCTACTGCGAGCGGCAAGACTCTTGCATTCAATATTCCCGTTTTTGAAAACATCGAGCTTGACCCGGGAGCCCGTGCCCTCTATCTCTATCCCACGAAGGCACTGGCAAACGATCAGCTTGCAACGCTCGGGCAGATGGAAAAATTTTGCGGGATCGAGGTAAAACCCGCCATATATGATGGCGATACTCCCCAGTCACGGCGGGCTGCAATACGGGAGAATGCCCGGATTATTGTCTCGAATCCCCATGAGCTTCACCAGGTCCTTTCCTGGCATTCGAAATGGCGCCCGTTTTTTTCCGGGTTGCACTTTATCGTCATAGATGAAGCACACCGGTACCGCGGGGTTTTTGGATCCCATATCGCGTTCCTGATCCGGAGGCTCCAGCGGATATGCAGGTATTATGGTTCAGATCCCAGGTTTATTCTCTCAACTGCAACCCTGGCAAACCCCCTGGAATTTGCCGGAAATCTCACTGGTCAGCATTTCGTACTGGTTGATCACGACGGCTCCCCGCATGGTACGAAAAATTTCGTCTTCTACAATCCCTTCTTTAATGGTATAGGGGATCGTTCTGCGTTCCAAGAGACAAAGGATCTCCTCCTCTCCTGCGTGAAAGAGGATCTCCAGACACTCTGTTTCACCGGTTCACGTAAGATGGCAGAACTCGTTACCGTCTGGGCCCGGGAGGATGCCCGCCGCGTTTCAGCAAAGCTTGCAGACTCCATCTCTGTCTATCGCGCCGGATTTCTTGCAGAAGAGCGCCGGGGAATAGAACAGAGCGCAAAGATCGGGGCCCTGCGGGGAATTGTCTCAACCAACGCCCTTGAACTCGGGATTGATATCGGGTCGCTTGACGCTGTGATTATTGCCGGCTATCCCGGGACCATGATGTCCACACGCCAGCAGACCGGACGGGCCGGGCGGAGCGGGAAAGAATCCCTAGCAATTCTCGTTGCCCAGTCAAACCCGCTCGACCAGTACTTCATGAACCATCCGGAAGAATTCTTCAAGCGTTCTCACGAGCATGCAATTATCGATATACAGAATCCCTATATCTTCTCCGGGCACCTTCTCTGCGCTGCTGCAGAGCTGCCTCTTGGTGATATGAGCGAAGAGCCGTTCTTCTCCCTGCCATTCTCTGAACATCTTTCTGAACTGGCTGCCAGTGATCTTTTAAGAAAGACTTCCCGCGGGTGGGTTTACACAGGAAGGGGAAGGGCTGCGGATGCGATCAGGCTTGATGGCATTCCCGGTGAGACCTTCCGGATACTGTGCAATGGAAAACTGCTCGAGACCCTGAACCGGGAGCAGGCATACCGCGAAGCGCACAAGGGCGCTGTTATGATCCACCAGGGAGTGACCTACCTGGTCAATGAAATGGATCTTGATTCCCACAACATCCGGGTAACGGAAACGGATGTGGACTACTATACCCAGCCATTAAAAGAGGTGGATCTGTCGGTGATCACCATCATTGAAACAAAGACTGTTCACGGGTTTGAGTGTGCATTCGGGGAGGTCGAAGTAACCGAACAGTATTCCGGTTATAAGATAAAACGCGGGGACACCATCATTGGTGTCGAGCCTTTTTCCCTGCCCCCGCTGACATTCCGGACAAAAGCCTTCTGGTTTGTTGTGCCCGAGGATACTGAGAGAACAATTACCCGTGCCGGCCTTGATTTTGCCGGGGGTCTCCACGGTGCGGAACATGCCATAATCGCGCTCATGCCCCTGCATGTGGTATGTGACCGCTGGGATATTGGCGGGCTCTCCAGCCCCGCATTCGGGGATAGCGGAGTATCCACCATATTTGTGTATGATGCCTTTGAAGGCGGGATTGGTCTTGCAGAAAAGGCGTACGAACTTCTTTTTGCCCTCTTCAATAGCGCACATGAACTGGTCCGGGACTGCAGCTGCAAAGACGGCTGTCCTACCTGCATCTACTCCCCCAAGTGCGGGAATGACAACCAGCCGCTTGACAAGGGTGCAACAATCCATATTCTCGGTAGCATGGCAAAAAAGCCGGAAGAGAACGAATCATCTGATTGTTCAGCAGAACCTGAAAATGCCGGCTGTGTTTCTCCGGTTCCCGGATAATCTGCGAAGATATGCGATTTCAGGAAGTGAGTGCCGACCAGAAAACCACCGGGGAAAACCGGGTTCCTGAATAATAGCAGATCTCAGGAACCTGCCATTTCACCGGGAGATTAAAAAAGGGTATTACTCCTGGATAACCGAGCTGACCGAGAGGAAGACCGGGCCCCGGACATCGACTTTCTTCTTGTTGTCCGTGACAAAACGCATCGCGTACTCACCGATCTTCAGGTTGATGTCGCTTGGAAGCTTTGCCATCTTCACCTGGACGGTTGTGCCCTTCCCGCATCGTGCTGCTTCCTCGATCCTTGCTGCGGCCAGTGCCGATACGGCACTCAGGTAACTGAGCCCGGTTGGTACGCCTTCAGTGCGCACCTGCTTCCACTTCTCGGCATCCGGAACCCCGAGAACCGAACCATCGTGGACAAAGATCTCGTTGGCACAGGCCGGCCCGCAGAGCTTAGCATTCGATTCGGTCTCGTCAACCGTTACCCTGAGTTTCACTCCGCCAATGGCCCCTTCCCATGCGGTAAAGGAACAGGGCCCCTGGGCGGAGGCATTTACTGATGCGGTTTTTGCGATTGCCACAGCCAGGTTTTTACCTTCAGGGGAGACCGGCTCCTCGCGCAGGTGAACTGCCCGGGCAATCTCCTGGTTGCTTAATGGGCGGGGGAAGAACTGGGGGAAGCAGAGCTGCCGGACATCGTTTGCATTATAGGCAATCATGGCAAGCCGCTCCACGCCAAGGCCAAGGTTCATGACCGGGACTCCGATGCCATATTCGGCAAGGGCAGAGGGGGAGTACATCCCGAATGTTGCCACTTCGACCCATCCATGTACGGGGTGCCTGGCGTACACTTCCGTCTGGGAATCGGGCATGTAATACTTGGAACGCTTCTCGTCGGGCTGGAACCGGAAATCGGTATAGCCGAACGCGGAGAGGAGCGCTTCGCTGACTGCTTTTCCCTCCTCGATAGTAACTTCATCACCGGCAACGATACATGAGGCGGAGTGATAGGTCATGAGCCGGGTCGGTCCCTCTGCCTGTTCACGCCTGAAACAGCGGTCTACCGAGAACATCCGGAGCGGCAGCGGGCTTTTGTCCCAGATGGAGCCAAGCGTCATGAACCAGCCGCTGGTCATGTGGCTGCGGAGGGTTGAGCGCGAGGATTCCGGAACAAGCGCCCGGAACTCGGGGAAGACTGCATCGAGGATGTGCACAACCAGCGCGTCATCCACGCCGAGAACCTTGGAGAGCTCGAAGGTGAGTTCATCGCCATCGATCTCGGATTTCTTGTACGCATGGAGGGTCTCCCGCAGGTGCTCCTCGGTCTCCGTTGTCATGGGCTGATAATGCTCGTGGGGATGGGCTTGTGCAACCGGCACTGAATCCCGGTGGGCGAGCGGGCTTTTGTGGCTCATCAGGATCTCGTTGATCTCATCGAGCTGTTTGCGGGCGATCCCCACGTTCGGACGCGGGAGTCCGCCAAGGTAGAAGACCCGGTCGAGCACGGCCATTGCTTCGGGCCCGAACTGCCGGTAGATGTCCTTCTCATCAATAATGACCGGGTTCTCTGCCTCGTCAAATCCAAGCGAAAGATAGGTTTCGCGCAACCGGTTGATGGTGGCAAAGATCGGGTGGGCCTGCGCCCGCTTGTACACCCGGCACGGGTACGTATCGGCATGTGATGCAGGGGTCAGGACCGATGGTCCCTCGTGCCATGCTCCCTCAAAATTCTCATGCGATCTATGTTTCCAGTCCTCGGGATTGAATCTCATCTCAAACGCTCCAGCACTACCACTCTGCTCAGTTCATTCTCATCCTTGAACCGGTAATCGCATGCGGTTGCAACCTTCTCTGCAAAGGACCGCACCAGCGCATGCTCCGGCATATTCTCTCTTGCCAAACGGTTTCTACTGTATCCAAGATACATATATCCTTTTATTTCAACAAAACTAGCGCCCGAATCCTGCAAAATTTCGGCATAGCGCTCCGGTGCAAAATCATTCAGCCCTTTGACTAATGTCACTCTCACTGCAGACCTGCGGGAACCAAGCAGCCGGAGGCTCTCGTTTACCCTGTCCCAGTAATCCCCAAGAGGACGGCACACGGCATGGTAAGTTTCCCGGTCCGGGGCATCCAGCGATACGTACATCTGGAAGGGATGACATCTTTTCAGCATCTCGGGATTGGTACCATTACTCACCAGGAATGTGGTGTACCCTTTACTTTTGAACAGGTCGATAAGTTCCGGGAGTTGCCGGTAAAGCGTGGGCTCGCCCGAGAGGGATATTGCAACATGCTTTGGGTCAAGCGCCTCCTTCCAGCGTTCTTCTGTCACCGTGTTGTCGAGTACCGCGTTGTATCCCGCCAGCGCCTTCTTCTGGTACCGGTGGATGCCGGCAAGGATTGTTTCAGGAGAGCACTCCTCTTCTTCCGCAGGTTCGTGCTCGAAAGAGCGCCAGCAGAAGAGGCAGCGCTGGTTGCAGCGCAGCGTGGGGGTCATCTGGACGCAGCGGTGGCTGTCGATACCATAGAACTGGTGCTTGTAGCACATATCGCCCCCCTGCAGGGCACGCTTGCACCACATGCAGGGCTTGAGCGCGGCTGTCGACAACGGGGAAAAAAACTGGTATCCCTGCCTGCGCAGGGGATCACATGGAGTGGATGGCATCGATCCCAAGGGTCTGCAGGGCCTCTTTCAAGGTATTCTGAACGGCTTTTACAAGCGTGAGCCGCCGGTTGCGGGTCTGGCCCTCGCTTTTCAGTACGGGTTCGTAATGGTAGAAAGTGTTGAATGTGTCCGCCAGTTCCCGGGCATAGATGGCAAGGATGTGCGGGCGAAGCTCGGAGACCACGTTCTCGATAACCTGCGGGAAGCGGGCAATCTTCTTTGCAAGGATAATCTCCTGTTCGGTCTCGAGATCATAGGATTCGGCAAATGGCCCGGCTTTCTCCAGGATACTACAGGCCCGGGCATGGGCGTACTGGATGTACGGGCCGCTCTGCCGCTCGAAGTCCAGCGCCTCTTTCCAGTCAAAGACCGTGCTCTTTTCAGGAGAGACCTTCACGATATCGTACCGTATCGCGGCAAGCCCGACTGACTGTGCTATTGACCTGCGGGTCTCCTCGTCCAGTTCCGGCCTGCGGGCCGTCACTTCATCGAATGCCCGCTTGCGGATCTCGGTGATCAGGTCGTCCGCAGAGACGAACTTGCCGGCCCGGGTGCTCATCGAACCTTCGGGAAGCGAAACGAACTCGAAATGGACGATCTCCGGCACCTTTACCCCAAGGAGTTTCATGGTGCACTGGAGCTGGGCCCCGATGAGCTTGTGATCGGCACCAAGGACATCAATGACCCGGTCGAAGTTAGCCCCTTTCCATGCATGGAAGGCGAGGTCGCGGGCGGCATAGACCGATGTCCCGTCACTCCGCCGGATGACATATTTGTTCTCGAACCCGAATTCGGAGAGATCGAGATAGAGCGTCTCCTCTTCGTGCGCCTGGGGGATCCTCTTGAGCTTGTTGATGATCCGTTCCGTGTTCCCGTTCCGGATGAAATCGCTCTCCCAGACGAAGCGGTCGTGGGCAACGTTGAGGTCTTTCATCGTGACCTTGAAGCCGTCGAGGCAGCGGGAGACCTCCCGGCGGAACTTCTTCACGGTTGCCGGGTCGCCGTTCTCCACGAGCTGCATCAGGGTATTAACCTGCTGGGTGATCCCCTCGTCCTTCTCGATCTCGCGGTTTGCCGCTATGTAGATCCGGGCAATGTGGGCATCTTCCTTCTCGCCATCGATCTGTTTGCTGTCAAGGTTGTCGAACCCCCAGACCACGATGGCGATCTGCCGGCCCATGTCGTTGACATAATACTGGACTTCCAGCGGGTAGCCGGCCTTTCGAAAGGCGCGGGCGAGCGTGTCTCCGATGATCGAGTTCCGGATATGTCCTACATGCAGGGGGCCGTTCGGGTTGGCACTGGTGTGCTCGAGGACAACCCGCGTTGGTTTTTTTGGAAGGTTTCCGTATCCGGGTTGAACCGCGGCCCTGAGCGCCTCGCTGACATAGTCATTCCCGAAAATAAAATTGATATACGGCCCTTTTGCTTCAACCGTGATCCCGGCGAGATCGGGACGTTTTGCGAGCTCCTGTGCAAGTTCCTGTGCGATCTTTGCCGGTGCTTGCTTTCTCTGCCTTGCAAGCGCAAAGGCGATGGTGGACGCAAGATCGGCATGCTCTCCCCCGTCGATGAGCAGGGCATCCGGTGCACTGGTATTTTCTTTAATAGCGTTCCCGATTGTTGTGTACATGTCGTGCAGCATCAGTATCCCGTCCTGTACCGGAGGATCGCGGCAATCCCGCCGAATGCGGTAAAGAGGATCGACCCCTCTTCAAAGTCGTCGGAGATGATCTCGACCTTGGAGCTGCTCATGTCGGCAAGCTTTGTCAGTTCGTCGACGATATCTATCTCCTCATCAAGGATAAGTGGTGCCGAACATTTCGGGCAGATTCCAAGGGAGATATCGCCAACCGATTTGCCCGGCTCGATATTGACCGTCTTTTCAGTGGTATAATCGCAGCTCTGGCACTTGATCTTCAGCCGGGACTTCCTCAGGTTCGCCGAGAGCAGCAGGGTATCGACTGCACCAATCCCAAGGTTGTGCCGTATGCTCTCTTCGCCGTATGCTGCAAGCCCGTCTTCCTTGACCAGTTCTTTCAAGAACCGGTCCATGAAGGCCTTCTCCTTGATAACCGTCATCCCTTTGAGGGCGTCCTTTGCCGCATCCACCAGTTCCGAGAGCCCGTCCTCATTGGTGTAGGCAACATCGAAGAGGCCGATGATCCGTTTCTGGACCTCGTGGTGGAGATAATTCCCCTTCTCAAACTCCTCTTTTGTCGGGCTCGGCCCGCCGATCAGGACCCCCTTGAACCGCTCGAAGAAATCCTTTTCTGCAAGGTAAATTGCGCTTGACCGCTCGCCGATTTTTGTATAGAACTCGTCAATCGCGATCTCACGCAGGCGCCCGAACCGGGCTGCCGACTGGCCGCCTTTCCGCATTTTTCCCGGCACGGTCGAGTTTGCCCCGCCCATTGGTTCTATCCGGTTGCCACGCAAAAAGCCCCAGTACGCTTCCCGCTTGTCGAGAACCAAGAGGCCGTACACGTACTTCTCCTCGAGCATCTGGAGGAGCGGTTCTAGCTCGAAGTTCGAGCTGCAGCGGTACATGTAGAGGTTGAGGGGTTCCGGTGGCTCGATGATAGTGCACTGGAGATCGGTGCGGTCACCGAATGTTTTCACGGTACCGCAGAAGACCGCAAGCCCGCTTGCCGGCGGACGCTTATAGTATTTCAGGCGGGAGAGGATGGAAGAGATGGCGCTCTGGACATTGGTCTTGGTCTGCTTGCTCTTGATGTTGGCACACTGCCCGAACTCATCCTTGAGCTGGTTGGTCACATCGTAGATCTGCTTGTCGGGAGGGATGTAGAGCGTTATGAGCTCCGTCCCGTCTCCCTGCTGCGACTGGAGCTTCTCCAGGGTCTTCTTGAATTCATAGCGCTTGCGCGCATCGTCCATCTCCACTGCTTCTTCTGCCATTGCCCGAATCAAACCTCTCTTTTGGAGCTATTACCTATTCACCCGCGGGGGGCATAAATTTGCGCCCATTGCTGCAGGATCAGCCGGTCCACATCAGGGTTTATTCCATGATCCCCGGAAAATTCAGTAAAAGTCCTTGGCTCACCGGCCTTTTCGAAGAACTGCTCCCCGTTTTTGAAGGGGATGACAGGATCTTTCTGTGCATGGAAGATCCAGACGGGGCGCGGGGATATCATACCGACATAGGTACCTGGTTCCAAGGATGCAGCAAACCGCACCGGGTTGCCGGTATACCCCTGTCCAAGTAAGGAATCAAGAAGCCCCCAGTCAGAGGTGGAGATTCCCACATAACCGGCAAACTGAGGATCAACACCGGCTGCCACTGCAGCATACCGGCCCCCGTTGCTCGATCCGATCGCATACACGGGTACATTATATTTCCCGGTCAGGATCTTCTGCGCTGATACAAGATCGCAGATACTCAGATAGTACTGGGGCATCTCACCCATCTCAAACCGGGCATAATCCTGCTGGATCAGCTGCTGGCTGAAAGGCATTCCTGCAGTCTCGCCTCCGTTGCCACGGGTATCCACAAACAGGAATGCGTATCCTGCCGCAGCGAACCTGACCATCCGCTCTTCGTGCCCGGCAAGCTTCTCGCCAGCACCTGGCACATAGACGAATACCGCTTTTGGCATCTTCGGCGCTGCAAGGTACGTTACTACGTCGCCGTTTTCCGTGTGCAGCACGATCCGCGATTTTGTGTACGTGTCATTGGTAAAAAGGATCTCTTCGCTGGTGGTCACCGGAGCGCAGGACAGGGAGAGAACCCCGCGAGAATCCACAGAATAGGATGATTTTTCAGGTGGGGCATTCGCGGTGCATCCTGCCGATACCAGGCAGAAAATGAGCATGAGCGCAGGAATGAAAAACAACCGCATGATCAGCACCCGAGGCACCGGTATATGAGGCAGATTGTTTTGGCATCGGTGATGGCACCGTCCCGCACCATCCGGGGGAGGTCACGAACCGCCACGTCCACGACTTCGATAACCTCATCCTCGTCCTTCCCGAACTCCTGCGATGGGGTCAGCCCGTGAGCTTCATAGAGGTAGATCTTCTCATCGGTATACCCCGGGGTAGTGATGATAAACCCCCGGGGCTCGATGGTACTGGCTGCAAACCCGGTCTCCTCGATGAGCTCCCGTCCTGCTGCCGCCAGCGGGTCTTCGTCTTTCTCAAGTGCCCCGGCGGGGGCTTCCAGAATGTAATCGTCGATGGCGTACCGGTATTGCCGGATCAGCTTGCACCGGTCTTTCTCTATGGGAAGGATTGCAACGGCGCTGCTCGGGTGGACAATAAGCTTCTCCCTCTCAAGCCCGTTTGGAAGCTGCACCCGTCGCTGTTCTATCCAGAGCCTTCTCCCGCGAAAGATCTCCATTTATTCCTCGTATTCTATGGGGTCTTTCATCCCGATTGCTCCAAAGGCTTCCTGCCGGAAATGGCACGAGCCGCAGGTGCCGCAGGCTTTTTTATTATTCCGGTAGCAGGACCAGGTATGTTCATAGGGGACACCGAGTTTTATGCCTTCACGCAGGATATCGGTCTTGGTCATCCTGATAAATGGTGTGAAGAGGGTAATCTTCGTCGTGTCTTTCGTGCCAAGATCGATCACTTTCTGGAATGCTTCAATGAATGCAGGGCGACAGTCGGGATACCCGCTGTAGTCCAGCGACTGGACACCGATGAAGATGGCCTCCGCTCCTTTTGCCTCGGCATAACTGGTAGCCATCGAGAGCAGGTTGGCATTCCGGAACGGGACATAGGTGTTGGGCATGTGCACCCGCGCAGGATCGAACTCCTCGACTGCAATAGTACTGTCGGTAAGACTGCTTGCCCCGAACCTGGAAAAATACCCGACATCCAGCTCGAGGAATTCCCGGGCATCCAGCAGGCCGGCGATCTTCCTTGCGCAGGCCAGTTCCTTGTTTTCAGTCCTCTGCCCGTAATTGAGGTGGAGGGCCAGGATCTCGTACCCTTTGCTCTTTGCAACGTACGCGAGGGTGGACGAGTCCATCCCCCCCGACAGGAGACATACCGCTTTCATCATTTCACCCCAATTATCTTGTGTAACTGCAGCTGGAACCGGACGGGGAGGTTGTTGATGAGTATGAACCGGGTTATCGGAAGATAATCAGTTCCATAGACCGGGGAGAAGAAGATCTCACCGGCTATCCGGTGCGTACTCATGACTTCCTGTGCATACCGGCAGTCCGCCTCATCGTGCACGACGAATTTTACACTGTCCTCCGGGCGTATCTTCTCAAGCAGGCCAAGGCTGCTCTGCTCTCCGGATGACGGGCACTTCACGTCCATGCAGATCGATGCGTACTGCTGGAGGCCAGAAAAATCCATGGTTCCGTTGGTCTCAATATCAATCTTGGTCCCCCTCCGGGAGAGCGAAGCAAGCAGCGGCTCCAGTTCGCCGGCCTGCATAAGGGGCTCTCCCCCGGTAATACAGACATAGGGAGGGTTGACGCGCCAGACCTGTTCAAGGACGGTATCAAGGCCCATCTCAATACCCCCGGAGCGCGATTCCGGCGTATCGCACCAGTGACAATTCAGGTTACACCCGGCTAACCTTATGAACAGGCAGGGCTTCCCCTGGTTCTTCCCTTCGCCCTGGAGGCTCCTGAAAATATCCGCGATCTTCATTCGGTGAGCTCGGCAAATGCGGTTGGTGATTCCCACACGCGGATTTTTGGTACTGTTGCCTTTATTCCCTCGTCCCGGCAGACTGCATAGAGATCGTCCCGGATAAGGACTGCCATCAGCTCACTGGTTGGCTCCCCGGGAGTAGTGATAACCGGGTGGAACTCCTGGATGCGTGGCACCATGGGATCATCACGGTTCAGGATGATCTGGTGATCGTACTTGTTGATGACCTGCTTGATAAGGCTGTAATCGATCAGGATTTGTGATACCGGGTCCGGTTCCCCCTCCATCCAGACCTCGATCTTCCATCGGTGCCCATGAAGGTTGGCGCATTTCCCCTTATAATAGAGCAGACGGTGACTGGTGTCAATCTGCACCTCTTTATAGATCCCGACTTTCATTGCCCATTATTGGAGAAAGAAGGATATAATGTTATTATGAGCAACGGACAATAGTATAAGACAGGCAGGTGGGATGCCACAATTTATAAATCGATCACCCGCGTTAGTATATATCTCAGTGTGGGTTATCGATAACCACAAAAACAACTAAAATGAGGCTATTTAATGGGACAGGGTAAATTCGCAGCCAGAAAACTGGTTCGGGACTCAAATAAGTTCCGGTGGGCAGACAAAAATTACGCCCGCCGTGAACTCAACCTCGATGTGAAGTCGGATCCTCTTGAGGGCGCTCCACAGGCGAGAGGTATCGTGCTCGAGAAGATCGGTGTCGAGGCAAAACAGCCCAACTCTGCAATCCGCAAGTGCGTGCGCGTCCAGCTCATCAAGAACGGACGGCAGGTCAGCGCATTCGCAGTTGGCGACGGTGCCATCAACTTCATTGACGAACACGATGAAGTCGAGATCGAAGGTATTGGCGGCCGTCTCGGCCGGTCCATGGGAGATATCCCTGGTGTCCGGTACGTGGTTACCAAGGTGAATAACGTCTGCCTCCATGAAATGGTTATAGGCAGGAAGGAGAAACCGCGCAGGTGATTTTAAGATGACAGAACCAACCACAACCGGAAAGAAACTCCTGTTCAACCAGTGGGATGCCTCCGAAGTCAAGGTCAACGACCCCAGCCTCACACGCTACGTTACCCTCTCCACCCAGATCATCCCCCACACCTGCGGTAAGTTCTCCCGCCAGGAATTTGGCAAGAGCAACATGATGATCGTCGAGCGACTCATCAACCGCCTTATGCAGACCGAGAATAATACCGGAAAGAAGCAGCTTGCAATCCGGATCGTGCGGGATGCATTCGTGATCATCAACAAGAAGACCAAGCGCAACCCCATTGAAGTGCTGGTCGAGGCAATCGGCAATTCTGGTCCCCGTGAAGAGACCGTCCGCCTGAAATATGGTGGCATCAATGTCCCGAAATCGGTTGACACTGCACCCATGCGCAGGGTTGACACTGCAATCCACTTCATTGCCGAAGCAACCCTGAAGGGTTCCAGCACGAGCAAGAAGAGTGCAAGTGCAGTTCTCGCCGACGAAATCATCGCCGCATCCAAGGGCGACATGAAGTGTTACTCGGTCGGGAAAAAGGAAGAACGCGAGCGCATTGCAAAATCCGCCCGTTAAATTATCTTTTTTTGAGGTCATTTCATGTCCCGCGGCAAAAAAACGGTTGAGCGCGTAGTAGAGCTCATGAAGGATCCGAAGCACATTCGGAACATCGGTATTGTAGCGCACATCGACCACGGCAAGACAACGCTGTCCGATAACCTGCTCGCAGGTGCCGGTATCATCTCTGAGGAGCTTGCCGGAAAGCAGCTCTTCATGGATTCGGATGCCGAAGAGCAGGCCCGTGGTATCACCATCGATGCATCCAACGTCTCGATGGTTCACGAGTACGATGGTCAGGATTTCTTGATCAACATGATCGACACGCCGGGCCACGTGGACTTCGGTGGCGACGTCACCCGTGCTATGCGTGCCGTTGACGGAGCCGTCGTGCTCGTCGATGCGGTCGAGGGCACCATGCCCCAGACCGAGACGGTTCTCCGCCAGGCACTCAAGGAAGGTGTCCGCCCTGTCCTCTTCATCAACAAGGTCGACCGGCTCATCAACGAGCTGAAAGTCGACGATATGGAGATGCAGATCCGGCTTGGCAAAGTGATTGACAAGGTCAACAAGCTGATCAAGGGCATGAACGAGGAAGCCTACAACAGCGGCTGGAAGCTCGATGCAGGTGCAGGAACCGTTGCATTCGGCTCGGCTCTCTACAACTGGGCGGTATCGGTACCGTTCATGAAGAAGAGCGGCATCTCCTTCAAAATCGTGTACGACAAGTGCCGTGCAGGCGACATGAAATACCTGGCAAAGAACAGCCCGCTCTCGGAAGTCCTTCTCGATATGGTAGTGAACAAGCTGCCAAACCCGCTCGAAGCCCAGCCACGGCGTGTCAACGTCATCTGGCATGGTGACAAGACCACCAAGGAAGGAAAAGCCATGCTCTCCTGCGATGCAGCCGGCCCGGTTGCAATGATGGTCACCGACATCTCGTTTGACCCCCATGCAGGGGAAGTTGCCACCGGCCGTCTCTTCGCCGGCAGCCTCAAGAGGGGCGATGTGCTCTATGTTATGGGCACTGCCAAGAAAGAGAACCGGCTCCAGCAGGTCGGTATCTTCATGGGGCCCAAGAGGGTTGAAGTCGAGGAGATCGTTGCCGGGAACATCGCCGCAGTCACCGGTCTCAAGGATGCAATCGTCGGATCAACGGTCAGCTCCCTCATGGAAGTCACGCCGTTTGAATCTCTCAAGCACTACAGCGAACCCGTCATGACCGTTGCCGTCGAGGCAAAGAACATGAAGGACCTGCCAAAGCTTGTTGAAGTGCTCCGGCAGGTGGCCAAGGAAGATCCCACTCTCAGTATCTCCATCAATGAAGAGACCGGCGAACACCTGATCGCAGGTATGGGAGAACTCCACCTTGAGATCATCACGGGCCGTATCAAGCGCGACAAGGGTGTCGAGATCGTTACCTCCCCGCCGATCGTGGTCTACCGTGAGACCGTTACCGGCAAGGTTGAAAATGTCGAGGGCAAGTCCCCCAACCGGCACAACCGCTTCTACTTTACCCTCTCACCCCTCCCCGATGAGATCGTCGCCCTGATCAAGGCGGGCGAAGTCTCCATGAATCAGCAGATGCTGGAGCGCCGTGACGTGCTTATCAAGGCCGGCATGGACAAGGACGAGGCAAAGAGCGTCAAGATGATCAAGGGTACCAACATGCTCATCGACAGCACCAAGGGTATCCAGTACCTCAACGAGACCATGGAACTGGTCATCGAAGGTATCCACGAGGCACTTGCCGGTGGTCCGCTCGCTGACGAGCCCGTCCAGAACCTCAAGATGGTCCTTACCGATGTCAAGCTCCACGAGGATGCAATCCACCGTGGTCCCGCACAGGTCATCCCCGCAGTCCGTGGCGCCATCAAGGGTGGCCTGTTGCTTGCCGGGGACTCGCTCCTCGAGCCGGTCCAGAAGATCCAGATCACCGTCCCGATGGACCAGATGGGTGCAGCAACCTCCCAGATCCAGGGCCGGCGCGGTCAGGTTTTCGATATGACCAGCGAAGGCGACACCATCACCGTTGCGGGCAAAGCTCCCGTTGCCGAGCTCTTCGGGTTTGCCGGAGATATCCGGTCAGCAACTGAAGGCCGTGCAATGTGGAACACCGAGTTTGCCGGGTTCGAACTGGTTCCCAACAACATGGTCAAGGAAGTCGTTGTCAGTATCCGCAAGAGGAAGGGCTTAAAAGAGCAGATGCCCACCCCAAGCGACTATCTGTCCGTATAATACCATCCCAACACCCCAACCCCAAGTCCCATTTTTTTATATTTTTTTTGTCCCGTTGAGATCGTCATCTGTTACCAGCTATCCCGATGACAAAAAGATCTCAGGTACAGCCCATCCTTTCATTGATGTGTGGTCAACACCCGTCCGGAGCACGCGTTGTGTGGCGGGATTTACACGGGAAGACGCTCTATGCAGGCACAGGTGGCGGGCACGGGAGGAGCGACCTGGCTCAGGAATTCTCCCGTATGAATTTCTTTGATGCGCCATCCTTTTTCCGCTGTAAAACGTGTTTGTAATTCATCAGGTGAAATTTGGCAGGGAACATGGGGTATTGGAAATTCAACGGCAAACTCATGCAGATAATAACAACCATGGGGTTTCAGGATTTGGGCAATTTCATCGATTAATTGCTCGCACTGGTCCGGATTAAATAAATGATAGAAGCCCGAATCGAAAACCGCTCCAAATTTTTCCTGAAGCAGGGAGGGCTTCAGAGCGTCAGCCACCTGAAAACGTACTGAGAGAGGAGTTGATTGAGGAAGAGCGGCAACTTTGTCCCGGGCGTCCCTGATGGCAGATTCAACAAAATCAATCCCAACAACCTGATGCCCCAACATTGCCAAATAAATCGCAAGGTCGCCGGAGCCGCAGCCAAGATCCAAAATTGGATCTACGGGCGGATATTTCTCAATAAGAGCAGCCATGGCAGGCTGAGGTGCCCCGATATCCCAAGGTGCACTGTTCTGGTACACGGAATTGAAAAAACCAAGCGGGTCAGAACCAAATCTACTCACGATAATTCTCCGGATGGTGTCCTGTTGTGCAAGAGCTTGACTGGATGGTTAGTTATGTGTTGCCTTCGGGAAGATGTTCTTTGCGACCTTGATCAGTGGCTCGTTGCCGCTATGAATGAGTATAACGCCTGCACGCTGAATGGCTATCAGTACTTTGTTGCCCGTTACCCGGGGAAGTATCATACAATGACCGGAAGGCACTAACCCCCCTTCGGCGTGGGATCGACAGTATCCGCGGTGAAAAGGTATCTCTTCGTCAGAAGCGAACCTGAAAAAAGAACATGCGATCCCTGCTACCGGGCAGGGATCAGGGAGAAAACCGGCCTTCACTCCATCGTTGCCTTGACGATCACAACGTCCTTGAGCGGCTTGTCGCCATGACCACTCTTGGTCTTGCCAATCTTGTCGACCACATCCATCCCCTCGACAACCTTCCCGAAGACCGGGTGTTTCCCGTCAAGGAAATTGTTGTTGACCAGGTTGATGAAGAACTGCGACCCGCCGGTGTTGGGGCCGGCATTGGCCATGGAGATGGTCCCGCGATCGTTTTTGTTGCCCGGCGGGAATTCATCCTTGATTGCATACCCGGGGCCCCCGCGGCCGGTACCTGTGGGGTCTCCGCCTTGGATCATGAACCCGCTGATAACCCGGTGGAAGATGACGCCGTTGTAGTAACCTTTCTGTACAAGCGTCTCAAAGTTTCCTGCGGTTATGGGCATGTCAGGAGCAAGGGCAATGGCAATTGTTCCCATGTTCGTTTCAAGCCGTACAATTTTTCCGGTTTGCGCTGGTGTTGTCATGATGAAGTACAGCAATATTGGTTCTGCGGCTTCATCTGTGTTTTGAATGAACGCATACGTGAAAAGAAAAAAATGATCAGATAATTTCAGCTTTTATGATTATTACTTTCTGGAGCGGGCGGTTTTCCTGCCCCCCCGTGGTTGGCACTTTCCCGATCTTGTCGACAATATCCATTCCTTCAACAACCTTCCCGAAGACCGGGTGCATGCTGTCAAGGTAATTGTTGTTGACGAGATTGATGAAGAACTGTGACCCGCCGGTGCCCGGCCCGGCGTTGGCCATGGCAATTGTTCCGCGATCGTTCCGGTTGCCGGTCTTGAACTCGTCCTTGATGGTGTAGCCCGGGCCGCCCATTCCCGTGCCCGTGGGATCGCCACCCTGGATCATGAACCCGTCAATGACGCGGTGGAAGGTCACGTTGTTGTAGAATCCCTGTTTTACGAGTGTTTCGAAATTGCCCGTGGTAACCGGCATGTTCGGGTCGAGCGCGATAACAATATCGCCCATATCGGTTGAGAGCCGGACACGTTTCCAGGAATCCGTGGGGGCGCTTGCAGCAGCAGTCAGCGCTGGAGCAGGTGCACTTGCTGTTGTTCCAGGTGTGGTCACAACCGCTCCCCCTGCATCTGTTTTTACTGGCGATGCTGACTGCTGGGTACACCCTGCAGCGAGAAGAAGTGCTGCTATGAGGGCACATGCCAGCAGCATGTTCCGGACTGGTATTGACATGGTAAATCTGGTTGGAAGGATAAGAAAATAGAATTTGCGGGATTGAATCCCGCGGGCCGGAGATTTTTATTCGCTCTTCTTCTCGATCCTGCGACCGAACCAGAAGATCGCGCCGACTGCGATGATCATCGATACTATGCCCGTGAGAAGGATAAGGGCTCCTTTTGAGGTGTACCGGTTGTAATCATCCGCAGACATGTCTATTGCGAGGATCGCATACGTGTTGCCGGATGAACCGACGCTCGAGTCATCGATGGGTGCATACGCGGAGATGAACGAGCCGTATTTAGTGGTGTAGGGCTCTTTGGAGGTTGTCGGCCCCGAGAGTGCCGAGAAGATCTCGAGTTTGTCGGGAGCAGTTGAGACCTCTCCAATCTTAGCCGAGCCCTGCGGGTCGTATTCCGCGAGATCATCGACAAGGAAGGTTATCGTCCGGTCCGGGTTCACTTTGAGAATGTACGCGTTGAGGATATGGTCGTCCATACTGCGCATGTTCCTCAGCTGGCGGGTTTCTGCAATGTATGCCGGTGAAGCGTCATCGCCGGGCTGGAATTTGGCAATGTCACTTGCATTAATCTGGGTTGCCATGGCCCCGGCCGTGGATTTCATTCCCTGCTTAACCGAGTCCTTGAGGGCATCATTTGCATTCGTATACGCGTACGCCGTGAGTGTCCCGATGATAATGATCACAAGGATAGCGCTCAGGATCTGTGTTGTGGATAATTTACATGCACCTGTCATTTCAGGATCGCCTCCTTAGGTAAGCTCCGATTGCAACTATTCCTGCAAGTCCCCCGATCAGGACTGCGAGTGACGGGGCTGATTGCGGCGTTGGTGCCGGAGCCGGCTGCAGGCTGACTGCAAGCGGGGTTGTCTGGCCCGAGATCACCGATGCTGTTGTCGAGTAGTCGATATACCCGGTATATTTGAGCAATACCTGGTGCTGACCGGGGGAAATCCCATCGAATATGCCCGGGGTATATCCTTTGAAGAGATTGTCGATATAGACTTCGGACCCGGCCGGGGTCGAGACGATATTGAAGGCTCCCGTTGCCGGTACCGGGGTCGGGTTGGTTCCAACCGGTGTCAGGGTTGCCGTGAATGGCGTCATGGTATTGCCCTTCACATAGATCGTGTTCATCCAGTCATTGTATCCGGGGTTGGTAATTTTGAACAGGTGGTTCCCGCTCAAAATGTTGTTGAGGGTCAGGACCCCGGAAGACGGGATCTTTCCCATGGTGTTGCTGTCCATAGAGACGGTTGCGCCGGGCATGGAGGTGATGGAAACCGAACCATAGGAAGCCGATGTCATGACGGCGTTGAGGTTCTGGGCAGTCCCCCCGTTGACATACACGGTTGTAGTATAATCATTGTACCCTGTGAGGGTGAGACGGAATGAATGGCTCCCGGGATAGAGGGTAACCGTGAGCGGGGCTTTGCCCTGGTAATTCCCGTCAACATAGATCAGTGCATGATCCGGGCTGGATGTTACATAGACTGTACCGGTGCTGCGCGGCGGCTGGGGGGACTGCTGGAGCACCGGGGAATAGTACGAAGTCTGTCCGGCGCTGACATATACCGTCCCGGTATTGGGTGTATAGCCGGAGAGTGTGGCTTTCATGGAGTAGGAACCGGGAGCAAGGTTCGGGATCGTGACCGGCGCGTACCCGTAGAAGTTCCCGTTCATGTAGATCTGCGCACCGCCCGGAGTTGACTGGGCATAGATAGTACCGTACTGGACCGGCGGAGTCGTGGTGGGAGTTGAGAGGGGGTTGATGGTTGCATATACCGAGACCGTTTCCTGATCGGCCGGCATGTGGGATGGAGCGCCCTGCCACGTGCTGTACCCGGATTTGGTTACCGTGATGGACGTGACCGGTGTTCCCGAGGGGCTTACGGGAACCGTGAGACTTCCGCCGGCCGTTGTTCCCTGGATGACCCCGTTGAAGGATACGGTGGCCCCGTCAACATTGCAGTATGTGGTGATCCACCCCTTCCCCGAGCCCGGCTGGGTCGGCTCTATCGTTATGGTTGGTTCTGTAGTCGGCAGAGTGACCATCGTCGGGACGGTGACCGTTGGTTCGGTTGTAGGCGCGGTTGTCGGAGCCGTTGTGGGTACTGTTGTTGGGATGGTTGTTGGTTCTGTAGTGGGCTGGGTAACCAGGGTCGGCACCGTGACCGTTGGTTCCGGCGTGGGCGTGGTTGTTGTGACCACGGGACCATCGATGGGACCGTCATCGCCGGAGACCATGGGCATGGCAGCCGCAGTGATCAGCAGCGCGAGGAGCAAAATCAGGTATTTGTGCGTCAAGAGCATCTCTTCCTGTACAAGGAAGATCTGGCTGACGAACGTATATAAATCGCGCCGGTTTACACGTGCAGCATGCCGTGGATAACCGTCGAGAGCCGGTGCATACCTTCGGTGATCTGCTCTTCCGATGCCGAGGAGAAGTTTAACCTGATTGTGTCGGTTCCCCCTCCGTCCACGTAAAACGGCAGGCCCGGGAGAATGGCAACCTTCTTTTTCACCCCTTCATCAAATACCGCCCGGGAGGATAGGCCCGGTGGCAGGGCAGCCATGAGAAACATCCCCCCCTGAGGGTTCGTATGGGTGAGTTCCGGCATGAGATCATCGAAGAGATCGCACATCTGCCGGCACTTTTGCTCGTACACCTCCACAATGATTTTGATCCGGCTGTCAGGATCGGATGTGGTGAGGTAGCGGTGCAGGATCTTCTGGCAGAGGAAGTTGGAATGGAGATCGGATGCCTGCTTTGCGATATTGAATCTGGAAAGGATCTCTTCCGGAGCAAACATCCAGCCTATCCGCATGCCGGGAGCAACGGTCTTGGAGAACGAGCCGGAGATCACCGACTGGCCGGGGAGATAGCTTTTCACCGGCAGCCGGGATCTTTTGTCAAAGAAGAGCTCACCGAATGCATCGTCCTCGTAAAAGACGGTTTCATGCCCGCCAAGGATCTCTGCAATCGCCCGGCGCTTCTCCTGCGAGTATGTCCTGCCGGAAGGGTTCTGGGAGTTCGGGATGCCATAGAAAAATTTGGGCTGCGTGGAAACGATCATCCGTTCGAATGCCGCAAGGTCCGGGCCATCGTCTTCCAGCGGGATGGCATCGATGACCGGTTCGTAGAGCGAGAATGCCTCAATTGCCCCAAGATAGCCCGGCCGCTCCATGCCGACATGGTCGCCCGGGTCGAGAAAGATCTTGGCAAAGAGGTCGAGACACTGCTGCGAACCGTTAACGATCTGGATCTCTTTTGCCTCTGCCGGGATCCCAAGCCGGGTCCGGTACCGGGCTGCGATGTATTCCCGGAGGGGCAGGTATCCGTCGGTTGTCGTGTACTGGAGCGCGGTGTGCGCTTCCTCTTCCATGACCTCGCGGGTGGCCCGTGCGATCCCTTCGGTATCGATCAGCGCCGAAGATGGAAGCCCGCCGGCAAACGAGATGATGGTAGGATCTCCTGATACCCGGAAGAGTTCATCAAGGAACGATGCCTTCAATTTTCCCATTCTGCTGGCAAACCGGTACGACATCTGGCAGTTCTCCGCTCTTTTACTGGTACTATGATAGGTCATAGTGGACAAAAATCCCTTGCCTGCCTCTCTCCGGCTGGGAGCCCGTTCCAGTATGAGGTGGGGATAGCAAACCTGGCACTCGGTGTTGTGGGCATCCTCTGCTACCATTTCCGGGACAACTTCTGGCTTGCAACCATCCTTGCAAATGCGGTATTCCTTCTGGGAGACGGGGTGGGTCATGTGAGGGATATCCTCCTGAATGCAAACTATGCCCCGATGAATGCTGGCGTACCCCTCTACAGGGACTTTCTCTTCCCGCTTGCCCAGATCCTGCTCAGGCTGATGCTCAGGAAAGCAAGGATTCTCTCACCGGCATACCGGAAAGACGTGCTCTGAATACGGACATTTTCCTTTTTTATGGTATTTTGCACAGCTGTATTCAGTATCGGGATCAGTAATCCTTTTTCCCCCGCGGTACAAGCTGTACCGTATGACTCTCACACGTGCCGATGATGCAGAGGCCACGTTTACGGGTGGCTTTTCCTGCGCACAGTCGGTCTGCCTGGCATTTGCCGGAGATTACGGGATTGACAAGGAGACCTGCCTGAAACTCTCCTGCGCCCTGGGGGGCGGGATGGGTCATACCGACAATACCTGCGGGGCGGTGACGGGGGCTCTCATGGTTATCGGGATGAAATACGGGCGAACCCGTCTTGACGATATGGCTGCAAAAGAGAAGACGTACGAGGTGACTAAAGAGTTTATTGCGGAATTTATGCGCCGGAACCATTCTCTCCGGTGCACGGATCTCCTGGGCTACAATCTTTCTCATCCCCGAGAGTTCGGTCTTGCAAAAGAGAAAGGGGTCTTCAAAAGTACCTGCCCGCTTCTTGTGCGGAGCGCTGCAGAGATCCTCGAAGAGATCCTGTAACCCTTTTTTTTCGATAAGAATTTTTCACCGGCCTGTTGTGATCCATTGTGAACGATGACAGAACCCGGTGTTGTTTAAAATTTTACCTATATCCCTGGGTAAAAAGGCTCGTCTGTTCAGATTCTCGTCCGTCACTGCGGTATTTCCCCTGGATGTTGGGGCGTGGGCAGTGTCTTGTAAGAATTCCTGTTACAAAAAAAGGTGAAATTAAAAACCCGGCGCCTCTTTGAACTTTACGCCGGGTCAGCGACTTCGATTCTGATGATCTCAGAATGGACGGATGCGATAATCGAGTGCAGTTCCGCATTCTGTTCCTGTCGCACCTGCTCGATCTCTTCCCTGATCCTGGCAATCGCCTCACCCTGAGTGCTGCCATGACCGCGAGCTTTCGGGATCTCCACGCATCGGGCAGTAAACCCGCCTTTCTCGTGAGATTCCGTCACTATTGTGTAGTGCATGATCGTACAGAAAGGACGCCGTCCTAAACAAAGTTTCTGGTCAGATCCAGCCTATTCAGGCGGGGGCTGCCCATCCGGTACTGCCAGCTTCCTGCGCTCGTACTCGGCCATATGCCCCACAACCCGCTCACGGAACTCATCCTCGAACCGGTTGAATTCTGCATCAAGCAGCAGCATCCGAGCCGCATCGCCGATCGCCTTGTGGGGTTTGATCACGTACCGGAATTGTTCCGGGATCCGGTATGCGATGTTTTTTGAGAAGAATGAGGTCTTGTTGATCCCAAACCCGATAACAAGCGACATACGGTCAAGCGAGACGTGCTCCTTTAAAGAGAAGCGGCTTTTGATCTCAGCCTGGAGATCGCGGATAACAAAACCCTCGGTATTCACCCGGGCATGGTTGAAAGTTTCGATCTCCCGTTTTCGTGCAAAAAAGACGAGGGTGCCAATCTCCCGCCGGTTGAGGGCCTGCATGAACATGCGGAGATCCCGGTGGACCGCATTGATTGCCGTCCATGCAGCGCGTTTCTGCGCGGAATCGAGGCTGAACCTGCGGTCGTAGTCGTAAGTTTCATTCGGATTTGCAAGATTGAACACCCTCCTCTTCCCGTCAACCCGCTTTCCCACATCATCGGTGATATTCTTCCAGAGCTCAACATCGATGTCAAAGCTGAACGGCTTACCGGCAAACGAGAGCGTGTCAGAAGCCGGGTCATGGAGGACTACGCCGATCTCGATGGGGATCTGCAGGATCTGGCGGGTACCGTAGATACCGGCAAATTCCATGTCTATGTAGGCAGTCAGGGGCGGGGACATATCAGGTGAACCGGGGTGTGAGGGGAGGATCGTAGATTTTTCGTGTGGTAATCTTTCTGCTACCTGCCGGTATGGTTTGTGGCCTGCGGCCCGGCGTTATCTGGTCAGTCAGCGTCGAGCTGCTCCTGGATTTTTGCAGCAATCTCTTCTGCTTTTGTGTCGAGCGGGACAAGCCGGATCCCTTTGGCGGATGAGACCCCGATACCAAGTTCTGCCGCACGTGCAATCTGTTCCTGGTCAAATATCCGTCCGTCTGCTACATCCGGAACGGTACCAAAGGAACGGAGGAGGGCAACTCCCGTGGCATCGATGGCAACCCGGTCCGAACCTGCCAGGATCACCCCGGGGCGGATGAGCTTGCCCTTATCCGGGCCACCGCTTGCAAATCCTTCCGTTGCATCCAGCACAACCAGATCGGTGCGGAAAAATTTGTTTACCTCTGCGATCATCAGGCGCTGGTCCGGAGAGGTGTGGAGCTCGTTCATGAAATCGTAATTCAGGTTCTGCACCCTGCGGGCGATACAGCCCACCGCATTTTTCAGCGAGAGCGTGAAGTGGCCGCCGTACCGGTGGGTCTTGAGGCAGCAGGTCTGGACAACATGGTCGGATCGGATGAATGGTGCTGCAATATAAAACCCCCTGGCCCAGTGGAGGGCCGGAGCCTGGATCTCATGCCACCCGCTGCGCTCCATCTCGTCCAGTACCGTTACTGCAAAACCTCTTTCCTTTGCAAGGGCAAGAACCCCCATCTGGGCAAGTACATCCCGCGTCTCACCGCCGCCGCTGCGCTCTGCAAGGGTGATCTTTGCGGCTTTCTCGTCTGCGATTGCAGTACAGACGGCATCCAGTGTCTCGAGATGGGTTGAGGCAGGGAAGGGATCGGCGCTGTTATAATTAGCCTTGACTGCTACTGTTGAGCCGGCAAGGACCGAAAGGTCAAATCCTCCAAGAACGCTCTCAACGCCGCCGAAGCGGTCCGTTGCATCGGCAATGAAGATATCAACTTGCTCTCCCATGGTAATCTGTAATGAATCGTACTGCGCTGAAAGATATCAAGATGTTCATCGCAGCTTTCCCGCATCCGGGAAGCTGAACCAGATATCCCGGCGGGTCCTTTTCAGATACGGCCATTTCGCAAATCTCCTGGAATGGCGCTGAAAAATAAACACATGCCGGGGGACGAAAAAAGGGGGGATTAATCCCGTTCTCCTTCAGTCATGATCCGTCCGGACGCAATCTCGCAATAGCGCAAATCGATCTCCACGCCGATCCCTTTCCGGCTGCACCGGGATGCAGCAACGAGCGTGGAACCGCTCCCCATGAACGGGTCGAGCACGGTATCTCCCACAAACGAGAAGAGCTTCATGCACCGGAGGGGGAGCTCGACCGGGAAGGGTGCCGGGTGCCCGATCTTGGTCTTGCGCTCGCCATTAAATGTCCACAGGCCGTTGGTCCAGGCCATGAACTCATCTCTCGTGATATCGGATTTCCGCGTTCCGCTTGTCTTTTTCCAGGAATCCTTGTACAGGACAATGATCAGTTCCACCGGTGCGATAACGTACGGCGCAGAAGCGCTCAGCCAGGAACCCCATGCAGTCCGCCGTGATATATTCCCCTCGTTCCAGACAATGGTCGAATGGTAGGAGAATCCTGTTTGTTTTGCAAGTGTGGTGAGATCGGCACCCACGCTCTGCTGGCCGCCTTTGTTCTTGTCAAGCGGGATGTTCAGGCAGAACCGGCCGTCGTTTTTGAGCCATCCGTGGCATCGTTCCATCCACCTCCGGGAAAATTCCAGGTAGTCATCATAGCTTACCTGATCATCGTGGGAATTGTACTGGATATCAACATTATAGGGAGGCGAAGTGACAACGAGATCGATACTCCCGTCCTCTATGTTCTCTGTTGAGAATATATCCTCGTTGAGGATCGTGCACTCTCCCCTCTTACAAAAAATCCCGTTCACCACGCGTATGCCTTCTTTTAGATCTTCGCTCTGCCTGCGGTATAGTATTTCGCTTATCCGGTTTTTGATACCCCCCATTGAGCTAACCTCAAGGTTACAGGAATAACCCCTGCCATCATAGGAATATTATTTACCACGATGCCCATTACGAATAAGTGAACGGCTTTATGGTACTTGTGTGGGGGAGGCGGGCAGATGCATAAACGGGTGTTCTCGATAGTATGCCTGCTCCTCATTATCGGGAGTCTTTTCCTTGTCACCGCTGTCTGTGCAATTGTGGAAAACATTGAGGTTCCTGCAAGCAAAGACCCGCTTGACCGTGACCGGCCGGAAAACATCGCCGCACTCAAGACCCATATCGCGTATGTCGGGGAATCCCAGGACGCCCGGATGAATGGCGTGATCACCTACGTGAACAATATAAGCGGGAGTGCGGGGGTCGAGAGACTCAAGCAGATTCAGGACGATTACCTGGCGGCTGCAGCCTCGATCCCTTTCATGCAGACTGCTGACCGGATAAATGCGCTCAGGGATGACATGTGTACCCAGACCCGGCTCTTTGCAGAAGAGACAAAGATGCAGGTTGTGACGTTTAACGGAACCCCTGAGGGAATGCGGGAGACTGCTGACGCTTCGATGAAAGTATTTGACCTGTCCTTCAGCAGCATGACTGACCCGCTCTGGCTCTCCCGGGAGAATGCACGGATTAAGGTTTTTACCCAGGAATCACAGGAACGTAACTTTACCCTCAGGAGCCTGAGTGAAAAAGGCATTGACATAACCCAGGCACGGCAGATATCGGACCAGATAGATGCAAAACGAGCCGATCTGGAAGCTGCTCTCCGCAACAAACAGGAGCAGGGGATGCTTCAGGCAAATACCGGGATCAAGAACCTCAACCAGCAGTTCCGGAACACGGTTGCCGGCTACCGGGCAAATCTTGAGATCCAGATGAAAACTGCTGCAATCATGGCGGCCAGCAACTAGATCTTTTTCTCATTCCTGTTCATGCCGGATGCGATAGCATCATCTTCCTCACTGCTCCACATTCCAGTATGGAACAAAGTTGCGGGGATAAAAATGCCATTACCTTTTTTCCCATTGGAACAATTCACTCCCCTTTCCACGATATTGCCGGAATGCCGATCCAGCCGAATGGAGCACGGGGCGTTCGGGGAACCGTGGAAATTGCTGACGGGTTTGCTGAAGGTCTCAAAGATCTCGACGGGTTTGACCGGATAATCCTCGTGTATTCCTTCCACAGGTGTAATGGTCATGACCTGCACGTGAAACCGTTTTTGGACCCGGCACCTCATGGCATCTTTGCCACCCGGTCCCCAAGACGCCCGAATGCGATCGGCCTCTCGGTTGTACGGCTGGTTGCAGTGAATGGTTCAACGCTTCTGGTGGAAGATGTGGATGTTCTCGACGGCACTCCGCTTCTTGATATCAAGCCATACGTGCCCGCGTTTGACTCCTACCCGGAATCCTGCTGCGGATGGCTGGAGACCGTGGCACAGAATGCCGGGTCTGTCCGTTCGGATGGACGGTTCCGGTGAGCGGGGAGAGAACAACCGGAGTGCGGGAAGCAATCATTTATTGGCCCCGTGACCGACGTTATGATCGATCATGACCACACCTTCCCCCCTGCACGGGGTCACCGGGATCACGAATCCGCAGCTTATGGCGCCCATTCGGGAGCGTGATCAAAGACCAACCGGGTTCTCAAAAAATTCATTTCAACCAGGGTCTGGTTGATCCGGAATCGTTTTTCAATCGCGATCATGATCGCGATGAACTTTTTGAAATCAAACCTTGATTGAAAATAAAAAATCAAAGTCTGCCAAAAAAATTTTCATCACGGTTTGATGATAAAAAGTTAAGTACTTGTACACTAGTGCACACGTACCGTTCACGACGGAGGTCCAATCACGGGTACGGTTTTTCAATCACGGTGCGGTTGATTTTTTTCCATCAAAGTCTGCTGAAAAAATTTTCATCAAGGTTTGATTGTAAAATAAAAATCAAGGTTCGATTGATCTGCGAACGGTTTTCGATCACGATCATGATCGCGATTAAAATTTTTTTGGCAAGGTCTGGTTGAAAAATGGGGTTCCGTTGAAACCCAGACATGGGACCGGCATTTGATCTTGGGTCAGGGGGATCTGCCCTTGGGCTGCCTCCCCCTCCGGGGTGTTGCACCGTCCCTCGAGAGGATACGCAAGCAATAGGAAAAGAGGATTTCCACAACGCCTGTTCCCCCTCTTGAACGGGATAACACCCTTGCGATGACTATCATCCCACCCGGGTTATTATGCAGGCTCTTACCGGGATTCTCGTTTGTTTTCCTCAGGACAACGTGTTTTTGCTTCGTTATCCCGTCTTTTGGCCGGGTATCCCCCGTGTTTAGATAAACCCGCCGGTGGTTTATTGAACAATCCGGGGAGAGAATGTGGTTTTTTTTACCCCCCAAAAGCGTGCAGCATCGGATCCCGATAACGGGATCTCTGCATCCCCGTATCCTCTGATGAGACCCATAATCCAGAATACCGGTCGTTTATCATACTTTACCAGAACCGGTGTCGGACCGACCGATCTAACCCCCGGGAACGGGTACGCACGCAACCGGGGGGTGATTGTACCCTGTATCCGTAATGAGTCGTTCACCGGTTTGCCGGGTCACATGGTGCTACAATTACCGACAGATCTCGCCCCTCCGTAACCCGTGCGGTATTTATGATACAACACATTGAGATGGGTGAACGAAAATTTTTCCAGAAATGCACGACTGTCAGAGAGTGGCAGACTGCAGTCGGAAAGAAAAAAAATTTAGAGGTATGGGTTGCGGAGCGCCTTGCCCACACCGAAGGTTGCACGACCCGCGAGGGTTGCCTTGTTCTTCGTGATCTTCTCGTTTGCGAGCTTGGTCACGAGTTCAAGACCTGGCTTGACCTTCTCGATTGGCTGGGTCTCAAAGACGCCTGCTGCCATTGCCTTGCCCCAGACCGAGTCACCGATCTTGGACCTGACAAAGACGGTTGACCAGCCGTCGGGGCTGCCAACTGAGCCGGTGGAGATGTCACCGAGGTTTGCTACATAGTCAAGGCAGACGTGGCAGCCGGGCTGCTCGTACTTGTGGGTCACCTTGAGCGGAAGCTGGACAACCTGTCCGCGCTTGCCGTATACCCAGAACTTGCCCTTGCCGATCTCCATCTTCTTGACGGACTCGAGCTTCATGGCCGCGTGGTCTTCCACGAGCTGCAGGATGCTCTGGTAGGGGAAGTTCTCCATGCAGAAGATACCTACTGCAAGGGCAATGCTTGCACCAACGTCGCGCATACCGACGGGGTACAGCTGGGCTTTCCGGACTGCCTGCATCTGGCAGGGAGTTCCGACGATACCGATCTTGTCCAGACCGAAGCTGCGGGTTGCCTCCTTGAGGAGTGCAATGTTCGGGCTGATGTTGTACTTGGTACCGGCTGCTGCGAGCAG
>Ga0265296_1000123_pt1 | contig 152457 bp, 160 predicted proteins | sample MunlanPumphouse1_FD_189073 | JGI IMG/M metagenome (GOLD analysis project Ga0265296, IMG submission 189073) | Groundwater microbial communities from a municipal landfill in Southern Ontario, Canada - Pumphouse #1 | ecosystem: Environmental > Aquatic > Deep subsurface > Groundwater | place...
TAGAGCACGACCTTGCCAAGGTCGGGGTCGCGAGTTCGAGTCTCGTTTCCCGCTCCAATTTGTACAGTGTTTGTTGTTGTGCTACTGACAGCGAATACTTTGAGGCCGAGTAGCAAAATGGTTATGCAGTGGATTGCAAATCCACCTACGCCGGTTCGATTCCGACCTCGGCCTCCACTATCAAAAACCCCGTAGATCAATGATCTACGGGGTTTTTTGTTGTCTGCAAAAAAAGTGGTGTTCACCTGTTTGCGGAGGGTCAATCAGTCAAGCACGATCCTGTCTGGATGTGGCTGGCACCTTCCACCGTCAGATTCGAGAAAAAGATGCAGCCAATGAGCCGCGCGAACAGCGTCAATGTCTCTGCAAGATCGGGGTTGTCAAACAGAACAGCCCTTGAGTCCAGAGCACATAAGGCACCCCAGAGTCTCCCGTCCGGCAGAAAAACAGGCGCGCCTGCGTAGCTTTCAATTGAATACTGCTTCACCACTGGACGTGACGAAAGTCGTCCATCCTGGCTGATTTGTGGAAGGAAGAGGGCTTGCGGATTTCGTCGAAACTCACTGCAAAGGGTGGTTTCCAGATCCAGCGTATCGCCGACGTTTATACCCATTTCGATGGGATCGTATGCCGAACACACGATCCACTCTGTTTCCGTGAATTTTGCGATACCGGCAAAGCGTGTACCGGTCAGACGGGTGACAAGCTGCAGGATATTGGTGGTCGCTTCGATCTCGGCGATCGCCGAGCGCTCCTCTTGGCTTAAAGACGCTTTTAGAACGGTGTCACTCATTTGCATGGAATCAAATCTCCTGATTGCTTGTACATCCCTGAGCTCTGCTCTGGTGACGTTCTGTGAGGCGTGATCGTGGTTGAAGGGGGGCGTGCTGATACCCTTTGGATTATTGATTTCGGCGCCAACCTTTAGCGTAGACATCCCGTCCAGACTTGGGTTGCCTGCTCATAATCTCAATCGATGAATCATCTGTCACCCGTGCAGCTACGGTGATATTGAGCATCTGAATCTTTTGTGTTTATCGCCCCAATTTCCAGTCTGGTTACTGCGATTTGCCACTAACCTCGGCCTCTACTTCAAGCAAACTCCGTAGCTCCCTGATTTCTGAGGCTTTTTGATTTTCCGCGGTCAGCGATATTTAGTTCTCAAATCGCGCACTCCAAACTTGCTTCACCGGGACGTGATGTATATATTCCCCGCTCGGCTTTTCAAGCGGTCATCCTGTCAGGATCCAACCGCAAGGCTGAACAAAGCAACACCGCGCTACCGCCCGAATGGCGAAACTGGTAGACGCATGGGACTTAAAATCCCCCGCTCGTAAGGGCGTGCCGGTTCGATTCCGGCTTCGGGCACCATGAATATCAAGGGCTTGCATGACATATGTCATGCAAGCCCTTATTTTTTGTGCGGTGGAAATGTTTTCCACGCTCCTGGCTGGCCATTCCGTCACCGTCTGGTGCCTGGACATCCACTCCTTTCTTCAGCGTCGATTGCATCCATCAGCGAGCAAGTGTTTCCGGCGCCACCACCCACACACTACAAGGCATTTTGTACAATAGATGCTCGACCGTACTGCCAACCAGTCGGGCGATTCCTCGGTGGGTGACGCGGCCCATTACGATCACATCGATGTCGTAAGCATCGGCATAGCTGGAAAGCACCTTGGCGGGATCGCCCACAATCATGTGCTGGTTTTCTGCCGGAATGTTGTTGCGCGCAGCCAGCGCCTGGAAGGCTTCGCCTTGGGCTTCGAACAGTTTTTTGGCTGCGCTGGAAGAAAAGATCGCTGAGGCGTTATTGAAGCCGAACTCGGCAGCGCTGATCGATGACAGGTCATGGGCATAGATCACGTCCAGGCTGCCATTGCAGACACTGGCCAGTCTTGCTGCTTCGCGCAGGATCCGATCATTGAGGCCCTGGTATTGGCCCTCACGATGGAAGGGGTCGACCGCCGCGACGATTCGGCGTGGCAGAGCGTTTTGAGCGTGGCTGACAAAATGCAGCGGCACCGGGCATTCGCGCAACAGATGGATGTCCAGCGGGGTGAACATCAGCCGCGACAGAACTGATTCGTGCTCCAGAGCCTTTATAAGGACAGCCATCGGCTGTTCCTTCAAATGAATGAGGATTTCCTTCAAAGGATTGTCCACCCAGACGACCTCGGTGGTGACGGTCACCCCGATCTTGCGCAGCGGCCGGGCCTGGTCTTCGAGCCATTGATGATGGCGTTCGACATAGCCTAGGCGCATCTGCTCCAGGGCTTGCTCGTTGACCATTCCTGCGGTCGCCAGGCCCTCCAGATAATCAAACGCGACAATATGCAGTGCGGCATCCGACGCTTTGGCCAGTGCGGCGGCGCGGTCGAACGCCGGACTGTTTTTCATCAGCGGCGACACGACCAGCATGAAACGCGATTGCTCAGACATGACAGAACTCCCGAGGGTAGTCACCCAGGCATTGCGCTGCATGCCTGGAAACAGTGAGTAGTGGGCATGCGCCTATCGTGGAGCGAGCCAGCAGGGCGGGGTTGACATTTATCAACCAGACATCAGCGCGTGGTCGTGAGCGGATGTACGGTCGAGCAAGACCACTGATCCTCGGATAGTTGACCATTATCAACTACGACCCTGCCGCCGCGGCTCAAGCTCTGCTCTGCACTCACCTGTCGGCGGAGGGAAAGCCATCATGGCCACCATGAAAGCCGCAATATTCGTTGAAAAAAATCGCATCGTGCTCGATGACAAGCCGATTCCCGAGGTCGGGCCGCTGGATGCGTTGATCCGCGTGACCACCACAACCATTTGCGGCACCGACGTGCATATCCTGCGCGGCGAATACCCTGTGGCCAAAGGGCTGACCATCGGCCATGAACCGGTCGGCATCATTGAGCGATTGGGCTCGCAAGTACGCGGTTTTGTCGAAGGGCAGCGGGTGATTGCCGGTGCCATCACCCCCAGCGGGCACAGTTACGCGTGCCTGTGTGGCTGCGGCTCGCAGGACGGCCCCGACACCCGGCACGGCTTCAAGGCCATCGGCGGCTGGAAGTTTGGCAACACGATCGACGGTTGCCAGGCCGAGTACGTGTTGGTGCCGGATGCACAGGCCAACCTGTGCCCGATCCCCGATGAGTTGAGCGATGAACAGGTGCTGATGTGCCCGGACATCATGTCCACCGGGTTCTCGGGGGCCGAGCGCGGCGAGATCGCCATCGGCGACGCTGTCGCGGTATTTGCATTGGGCCCGATCGGCCTCTGCGCCGTGGCCGGAGCACGGCTGAAGGGCGCCACCACGATTATCGGTGTCGACGCGGTGGCCGAACGCATGGCCATGGCGCACCGACTGGGGGCGACTCATACCGTCAATTTCAAGGACGGCAATGTGGTGGAACAGATCATGGCATTGACCGATGGCCGTGGCGTGGATGTGTCCATCGAAGCGCTGGGCACCCAAGGCACGTTCGAGTCGGCATTGCGGGTGCTGCGCCCGGGCGGGCGCTTGTCCAGCCTCGGGGTGTATTCCAGCGATCTGCACATCCCGCTCGGCGCGTTTGCCGCCGGACTGGGCGATTACAGCATCGTTTCCACCCTGTGCCCGGGCGGCAAGGAACGCATGCGTCGACTGATGGCCGTGGTGCAGAGCGGCGCCGTCGATCTGTCACCGCTGGTGACTCACCGTTTCAGACTGGACGACATCGAGCAGGCGTATGAGTTGTTCGCTCATCAACGCGACGGGGTCATGAAAGTCGCAATCTCTCCTTGAAAGCACCTTGGCGTGCCGCTGAAACCGAGGTTTCCATGAACATCAAGATCACTGAAAAACACGCTCCCCACGGCTGGGTCGTGCACATGGATGACTGGGATGTGGGCTTCAGGAGCCTCAAGGCTGCGCAGGAATTTGTCGAGGTGCTTGAGGCCCGTATCAACGCCCCTCACGAGTGGCCGAATGCGTTTGCCCAGCCGTTGCCAGCAAGGCCGGCAACGGCGCGCCGCATCAGCGCAAGCGTTGAATGCTCGCCATAAACCGAGTGCAGCAGGGTGCGCAAATCCTGCGGGACGCTACCCATCATGAATGAGGTTTTTGATCTGTCCGGCGCCGCTGCGGCGTTGGGGATCGGCATGCTCATCGGTCTTGAGCGTGAACGGCACAAGGGTACTGGCGATGCGCGACACTGCGCCGGCTTGCGCACGTTCGCCATTACCGCGCTGTTGGGGTATGTCGCGCTACAGGTCGGCGGTGGCCTGCTGCTGGGGATCATCGCTGTCTGTGTCACGTTGCTGACCAGCGTCGCCTACTGGCGCAGTCAGAGCGACGATCCCGGGGTGACCAGCGAGGTGGCGTTGACCGCAGTGCTGGTCCTGGGCGCGTTGTGCGCAACCGCGCCGGCGCTGGCCATTGCCCTTGGCGTGGTGATCGCGGGCCTTCTGGCGTATCGCCAGGCGCTGCATCACTTTGCCAACAGCCAGTTGTCCGAAACGGAAATGCGTGATGGCCTGATCCTGCTGATCGCAGCGCTGGTGATACTGCCTTTGGCACCGGACCGATATATCGGCCCGTACGCCGCGATCAATCTGCGCACCATTTGTACCGTGACGGTGTTGCTGATGCTGGTCGGCGCGTTCGGCCACATTACCGTGCGCGCCTTGGGCTCGCGTTATGGCTACGTCATCAGCGCGATTGCATCCGGCTTCGCCTCCAGTACCGTGACGATCGCGACCATGGGCCAACGCCTTGCCCATGAGCCGGACAACATCCGCATCCTCAGCGCCGCTGCGATTTTTTCCAATCTCGCGACGGTGATACAGATCGGCCTGATCCTGACGATGGTTGATGCGGATCTGCTGAACAGTGTATGGGCGCCACTGCTTTTCGGCTTGATCGCTACGTTGTTGTACGGCGCCTGCCTGATGTTCCCCGACCCCACGCGAGGGAGCCGCAGCAAACCGGTCGACACGGCAGGAGCGTTCAATCTGAAACTCGCGGTCATCGTGACACTGACCCTTACCGGCATCACATTCGTCTCATCGGCCATGCTCAGCCACTTTGGTCAGGCAGGCTTGTGGCTGACCGCAATGCTTTCGGGCTTTGCCGATGCGCACTCTGCCACAGCGTCCATCGCCAGCCTGGCCAAGGCGGGCCAGGTGCCTTATGACTCGATAGCGGTGCCAGCGCTGATTGCCGTCAGCAGTAACTCGGTGAGCAAATGCGTGGTGGCGTGGGTCAGCGGCGGCAGGCGTTTCGCTGCCTGCGTGATCCCGGGCCAGGTATTGCTGACCTTGGCCATGTGGGCGGGCAATGTGCTGTTTTGAGCGCGATCGGTGCTCTTGCTGATAAAGATCAAGCTGCCAATGGCCACAGCATTCACCCTGAAGTCTGTTTCTCCTGGCTGGCCGCATGCCGAGGTATCCCATGTCACAGACTCCGCGTTTACTGTTGATCGCTCCTTCAGCCATGGAGCGCACGCCGGCGTTCGAGCGCGCGGCTGCACTGGCCCAGGCCATGCAGTTGCCGCTGCACATCGTGGCCTTCGACTACTTGCAGGCGCTGGCCGTGGCAGGGCTGTTTGCCCCCGAGCAGATCCGCCTCGCCCGCGATGGTTATCTGCGCACTCACCGGCAGTGGCTCGCAGAGCAGGCTTCATTGCTGGTGAGGCATCAGATCATGGTCACCAGCGAGGTGATGTGGGTTCAGGATCCCTTCGCCGAGATCCTGCAGTTCATCAACGAAATGCCGTTGCTATTGATCATCAAGGATGTGCAGCACGAGTCCGTGCTGGAGCGTATTTTCTACACCCCGCTGGACTGGCAACTGTTGCGCGATTGCCCGGTGCCGGTGCATCTGGTGACCGACGACACCCATCCGCGCCCACGCCGTGTGCTGGCCATCGTCGATGTCTTGCGCGGCGAAGAGCAGAACTGCGTGTTCAACGATCAGATCATCGATGCCGCCGCCCAACTCGCCGCGCAGTGCGATGCCAGTCTAGATGTGGTGCATGTTTACGACTGGACGGCGGTTTACGCCACGGACATGGGGTTCGGCGCATTGCCGCTGGCGACCGGGATTCATGAAGCGCTGGGCACTGCGCAGCATGAGGCATTTACGGCCTTGGCCGAGCGCCACGGCGTGCCGGTCTCATGCCGGCACTTCATCGAGGGCGCGCCGGTGCGCAGTATCTGCGGGTTCGCCATCGACAAGCAGATTGACGTCATTGTCATGGGCACAGTGCAGCACCACGGCTTGAGCAAGTTGTTAGGCACCACCGCCGAACAGCTGCTGCATCGGGCACCTTGCAGTGTGCTGGCGATCAAGCCGCAACCCACACTGCAATCCTGAGACACGATCGCCCCGAGGTGAATCGTTGGCCGACCCACCTCAGGGCGATTCATTTACAGGTCAAGACGATGAATGACCTGGCGTGCGTCGTCAGGATCATTGTGGGTTTCGAAGCCCAGGCTTTTGGCCAGGTCGCGCATCGCCGCGTTACTGGCGGCATCGACTGAGTACATCTGGCGGAATCCGTTGCGGCGGGCTGCCTTGATCAGATGCTCCATCAGCAACGTGCCCAAGCCCAGGTGCTGCCATTCATCGGCGACCGTCACCGCGCACTCGCATTGATGGGCGCCTGTGCCGGCATAGCGGCTGATGCCGATTTCGATCAACTTGCCGTTCTCGTGAACCAGTGCAATGAAGGCGGTGCGCTGTTTGTTATCGGTGTCCATCAACTGGTCGAGCAGAGCGGTGCCGGGTTCGCTGATCTGGGCGAGAAAACGCATGTGCCTGGATTCGGGCGACAGGCGCTTGATGAAGTCGTATTCGCGCAGGCGATCCTTCTCCGTGAGGGGCCGGATCAATACATGGCGGCCGTCCTTGAGCGCCTCAATCCAGTATTGTCCGGCGACCGCCGCATAAGCGGCCACGGCCTGATCGTTGTGGTCTTTGACGGTGAGCATGATCATTCTCCATCCGGTTCGAAAGGCTGGCGGACGCTGAAAAAGCGTCCGCTTGCCTCCCTTCTACGCGGTTGCCCACGGCGACATCTGATCTACATCAGACAGCTGCCATGCGCCTCGCTCATTGACCCGGGCTTGATGTAAATCAACGCCGGGCAAGGGCGAGAGGGCGCAGTCTTGAAGCCTGCCGGCCCACCGCGCCGGTGCCGAGCGGAGGTGTGTGATGGGCCAATATGAACGTCTGTTGCTGGTCGCCGACCAGACGCTGCATCAATCGGCGGCGATGCTGCGTGCCATCGCGCTGGCCAAGGCGAGCGGGGCGGCGCTGGATGTGCGGGCCTTTGTCTCGCCGGTGCCGATCACCCATCTGTGGGAGGAAAAAATCGATGACATGGATGCTCAGCGCTATCAGCGGCGCTACCGTCGCTGGGTGGCCGATGAGCTCGAGCAGCTCAGCAACCAGGGGCTGGACGGCACCGTTGATGTGGTCTTCTCCAGCCATCCGCTGCTGGACATCCTCAAGACCGTCCATGTGCTCAAGCCCGACCTGTTGATCAAGGATGTGCGACTGGAACCGGCGCTCAAGCGCGTGTTCATCACGCCGCTCGATTGTCACCTGCTGCGTGAGTGTCCGATCCCCGTGCATCTGGTCAATCAGATTCGCTATGCGTTGCCGCATCGTATCGTCGCGGCCGTTGACCCGTTTGATCCAGATACCCAAATCAATGGCTTGAACGACGTGATCATACGATCGGCGAACACTTTGGCGTTGCAATGCGACGTGCCGTTGCACCTGCTATGCGCCTACGATTTGTCCGCCGCCTTCAACGGCGATGCACCAATGATCAACGGTGGCTGGAACGAAGATCTGGCGAACGAGTTGCGTCAGTCACTGCACCAGGCTTTTGTCGCCCTTGCCGATCGCCACGGTGTGCCCCCTGAGCGTCGACACTTCGTCATGGGCCAGCCAGTGCAGGTCATCAATGAGTTCGTCGAGCAATACCTGGCCGACGTAGTGGTGATGGGCACGGTTCATCGAGTGGGCATCGAACGCGTGATCGGCAGCACCACCGAGCGCGCCTTGTATTCGGTGCCGGGGAGCATTCTGGCGGTGAGGAAAGAGCCTGTGCGGTGAGCATGATCGCAGCGTAGCGAGCCAGCCTGTTCGCTGGCTCGCTAGGGTATTGCATAGATCTTGAACAGCTTCCTGGCCGCATCGCCGGCGCCGCCCAGATGTTTGTCGAATGCCTGTTCGATTTCGCCGGTTCGGTACATTTCACTCAGCGCAGTGTCGACCAGAAGACGAAAGTCCTCATCCTCTCGATCCACTGCCATCGCCGTCGGTGCGTACTCGAAAATCCGCTCCAGCAGCACCAGGTTGCCCGATGGATAATTTCTGGTCAGCAGATGCTTGAGCATCATGCGTTCAGCGAAAAACGCATCGGCTTTGCCATCGGCAACCAGCTTCAGACCGGCTTCTGCGTTCTCTACCGTGACCAGCGTGGCTACCACACCCAGCAATCGCATCTGCTGTTGTATCCACGTCTCCGTGACCCCGCCGGCGATGGCGGCATAGGTCTGGTTGGCCAGACCACGGTTCACCGTGGCTCGCCACGTTGGGCCGGTATGGGCCACTTTGCCATTCAGCACATTGAGCAAGGTTTCGGACGCATCCTGGCGCACCACAGCCGAGAGGCCAGCGGTGTAAATCGGCACCGAGTAACTGACGATCCTACGCCGCGCCAGCGTGGGTGGGGTCGGCGAACAAAGAATGTCGATCCTGCCGGAACTGACGGCGTTCATCTCGTCATTGAGCGAGACGGGGTGGTACTGGATTTTCAACGCCGGCAGATTCAGATCGGTCTTGACCTTCTCGGCTACTTTCAGACAGAGATCGATGGCATAGCCGCTGGCTTTATCGGCGGCCTGATCACTGAACGGCATGAAGTCAGGCACGTAGCCAAGGGTGATCGCTTGACTGGCACGGATGCGCTCCAGCGTATTGCCATGGGCGATTACCGGTAGCAGCGCAAGCATGCAGACGAGCAGCAGGTGGTGGGCTCTGATCAGTTTCACGTTCATGCGCGCGGTTCCTCGAATTCAGATGGCTGTGCTGTACCGAAGACTTCGATCAAGAGTTATCAGGCCGGGGGCCGACAGGCGCAGGGGCATCGACAAAACGTTTGGCAAGGAAACCGTAAAGCAGGTAGCCGAACACCAGGACCAGGATGCCGCCAAAGACCGCGTCCTTGCCGCAGGCATACAGCGCATACAAGGAATAGGCCACGGCAACCACTAACAGCAGGGTATTGCGCGTGTATACGGCGGCGCTGACTCTGGCTTTGTACATCATCACCAGCAGCCCGGTGGCTGCCGTCACGTAGGGAATCAGGTTGGTCACCGCCGCGAGGCTGACAAGTTTTCCAAACTGCGCGCTCGCGTTCGGCGAAATGGTCGACAGCGCCATCAAGGTCTGCAATACGCCGCAGACCAGCATCCCGACGATGGGGGCGTTGCGTGCGCTGACCTTGCTGAACAGTTTTGGAAACATGCCCTGATCAGCGGTCACTTTGGCCGTTTGCGCCAAGGTGAACTGCCAGCCCAGCAGCGAGCCGACACAGGCCATCACCGCGAGCGCCATGATGATGTTGCCCACCAAGGGATTGAACATGTGCGCATAGACGAGCGCGAAAGGCGCTGACGAGTTGGCCAGTTCGGCGTTGGGAATAATGCCCTGAATGACCGTCGTCGATAGCACATAGACCACCGCTGCCCCCAGTGTCCCGAACAGACAGGCCAGCGGTACGGTGCGCTTGGGGTTTTCCACCGCATCTGAGGCCTGGGCTGCCGACTCCATGCCGAGAAACGCCCAGAGCGTGAGGGGAATCGCTTTGCTGATGGCCTCGGATATCGGCAGTTGGTTCGGGTTCCAGGCGGCGATGATCAGCTCCGGTTTGAACCAGAACCAACCGATGATGCTCAAGCCCGCTACAGGAATGATCACCCCCCACACCGTAACTGCACCAATCCTGCCGGTGATGCCTGGGCCGCCGAAATTCGCCACGGTGGTCAGCCAGAGCAGGCCGACCGTTCCAATGAATAATGGAATGGCGCCGCTTCCCAGCCAGGGCATGAACGACGTCATGTAGCCCACTGCCGAAATGGCCACCGCCACGTTGGCGATGGCCAGCGACAGGAAGTACAGGTAAGAGCACAGAAAAAAGCCTGACTTTGCATGCGCCTCTTCGGTGTAGGCGGATAGCCCGCCTGAGCGCAGGCAGAAGATCCCGCATTGGGAAAAGCAGTACGCGATAGCCATCGAGCCGACAGCGGTGACGATCCATGACAGCAATGAAACAGCCCCGAGTTGGGCCATGCTCGTCGGCAACATGATGATGCCTGAGCCCATCATGTTCACCGTCACCAGTGTGGTGAGCCCCATGAGGCTCATTTTCTTGCTTGAGTCGGCCATCGGAGTTCCCTCGATTTGCGCAACGCGTCACCGCTCAGCCATCGAACGCACTGGGAGACAGGCTCAGACCGCCGACGAAAATGGCGACGGGCTATCTGAGCAACTGCCGGAAAAGGCTCATGCGCCTGCCCATTCCTTGCGCTGTGAGGGGTGTTCGGGCAGACGCTTGATCACGTCCCGTCACAACCCTAGTCGCGGCAGACGGTGGCATTTCTGACAATTATCAATTAATCCGATTTGCCAGCCGTGACACCCATGGATTGGCACTCAAGCCATGGAGCAGCACGCTGAGTAAAACGGTACAGGCCGCCACGGCTACCAACGTCCGACCGGTTTGCAGAGGGTAGTCCAAAATCATTATGGCGAAGACGATGCTGGCCAAACCTCGCGGGCCGAACCAGCCGATGAACAGGCGGGTTTCGAAATCGAAGCCGGTTCCCGTCAGGCTGACAAGTACCGGCACGATGCGAATCACGGTCAGACTGAGCAACGCATACAGCCAGACATCGACCGTGAAACTGCTCCAGACCGAAGGGATCACCAGCGCGCCGAACACGACCCAGGTGATGATCGACAGCAGGCTGGCGAACTCTTCACTGGCCTTGAGCAGGTCATGTTTTTGTTCAGCGAACAGATAGCTGGCGAGCAGCCCGCCGACGAACGCGGCGATAAACCCGCTACCACCCAGTGTTTGGGCGGTGGCAAAGCAAAGCACCGCCAACCCGGGCAGCGTCAGCTGCGACCACATCGGTGTCTGCCAGTGATGTTTTGCAGAGTAGCGCTGCATCAGCCAGGCCATGAAAGTCAGGGTGCCGCCGATGAGCGCGCCGATACCAAGCTCCTCGAAAAAAAGCTCTATCGCCAGCGAGAGGGGGGACTGCGTGTGCTCTTCGATCAACAAGGCCAGGAACATCAACAACACCGGAACACAAATGCCGTCGTTGAGCCCGCTTTCCACGTTCAATCCCTCGCGCACGGGCGCCGCAACCTTGGGATTGGTCACGACAGCCTTGCCCAGCGCTGCGTCTGTGGGGGCCAGAAGGATTGCCAGTAATGCCAACTCGATCAAGGGCGCCTGCGGGAACAGCCAGATGCCCAGCAGCCAGCCACTCAGCATGGTCAGCGGCAGACCGATCAACAGCAAGCGCAGCGGTAATCCTTCGTGCGCCTTGAGAACTTTGAGATCGGCATTGGCGGCATCGCTGAACAGGACGATCGCCAATGTCAGTTCTGCAAGAATCCTGAGCCCATGACTATCGATCCGTGGTTGCAGAATGCCCAGAAACGCCGGGCCGAGAATCAGACCCGCCAGCATGAACATCAGTGGTCCATTGAGCAGACGTGACTCGAATCGCCCGGCAAATATGCTGTAGGTCAGAAGGAAAGCGGCAAGCAGGGCGAGGTTCTGATACATGACCGCTTGCCTGTTCTGATGGATGCCACAGCAATGGCATTACGGGCCTTCTCAGGCGGGCATGGACGGGCTCAATGACTCTGGCGGTTGCAGCCCGACACCATCTGCTTGAGGCCGTCCATGTTGCGGATTTTTACGTCGCGCGCGGTGATTTCCACCAAACCCTGATCGCGCAAGTGGGCAATGCCGCGGCAAATGGTCTCCAGACGCAGCCCAAGGTAGGAGCCGATTTCTTCGCGGCGCATTTTCAGCACGAACTCTTTCGAGGAATAGCCACGGGAGCTCAGGCGTTGTGAGAGGTTGAGCAGGAAAGCGGCCAGACGCTCATCGGAGTTCATGTTGCCCATGAGCATCAACATGCTGTGATCGCGCACAATTTCCCGGCTCAGCAGTTTATTGAGGTTGTGCTGCAGGGATGGCAGGCTTTGCGCGAGTTTTTCCAGCTGTGCGAAGTGAATCGGACAGACTTCGCTGTCTTCCAGCGCATACGCAGTACACGCGTGTTGATCGATGCTGATGGCGTCCAGCCCGAGCATTTCGCCGGGAATATGAAAACCGGTCACTTGCTCGCGGCCATCGACGGAGACCACGCTGGTCTTGAACGAACCTATTCGCACGGCGTACAGCGAGCGCAGCGGGTCCCCCGTCCGGTAGAGCGCGGCACCTTTCTTCACCTTGTATCGCTGCACGATCAGCGTGTCGAGCCGCTCGACCTCCGGGCCCGTCAAACCAAGCGGCAGGCATAACTCGACCACACTGCAGTTGGAACAGGCAGTTTTGAGAATCGGCGGGGGCGAGTGGGCTTCAAGCATGGATTAGCAGCCTCCAATGAGTGTGATAAGCATAGAAGTCTTCGCAGCGCACGTGCCTTTCGTTTGGCGTGCCAGCGTGATTACGGACGAACGGCGGGGAGGGGAATCACAAAGGCAACGGCCTCTGCGCCGCTCTTGTGTCGCAGGGTTGATGGGGAGACTTGATGCATATCAAGCGTGGCGGTTGGCAGAGTTGCAGAATCGTCCGATGGCGCTGACTGGAAACACTCGTGATGTTCAGGCTCAAACGCATTCTGTTGATCGCACCTGCCGAAATGACCCGCACCCCGGCGTTTGATCGCGCCCAGGCGCTGGCTCGGGCCACTGGCGCGTTGCTGCACATCGTGGCGTTCGATCATGTCCAGTCCCTGGCGTTGGCCGGTCTGTTCGACCACGACGCCATGGCGCAAGCGCGTGAAGGCTATTTGCAGATGCATCGCCAGTGGCTGGAGCAGCAGGCCCGGTTCCAACGTGGCGCCGGCGTGCAAGTCAGCACCGAAGTGGTCTGGGCCAAGGCCACGCCGGCGCATGTACTTGAGTACATCAATGACTTTCATGTCGATCTGGTGATCAAGGATGCTCACCATGTTTCAGCGCTCAATCAAACGTTTCATCCGCCATTGGACTGGCTATTGGTACGAGATTGTCCCGCCTGCGTGCACCTGGTCACCGAGGCCGCACATCCGAAACCCTTGAAAATACTGGCGGCCATTGACCTGTCGCATCTCGAGGATCTGACCCAAGGGCTCAACGACCGGGTACTTGGCGTTGCATCGACGTTGGCGTCGAAATGCGATGCATCGTTGCACTTGTTGAACGTCGCCAATTGGTCAGTGGTGGGTGATGCGGCGATGAGCGTGCCGAACTTGAGCCTGGACCATAGCTTGTGCGATGCGATCAACGACACTCAGCAGGAAGCCTTCGATACGCTGGCCGATCGCTATGGTCTCGATGAACCGCATAGCCACCTGCTCTCAGGTGTCCCGTACCGGGTGATCGAAGACTTCGCCAGGCAGCACGCGTTCGATCTGCTGGTGCTCGGCATCTGTCACCATCAAGCGCTGGACGGCTTTATCGGCGGCACGGCCGAATGCCTGATGAACCGAACTCCTTGCAGTTTGTTGATGGTCAAGGCAATGCCTGCCACAGCCTGACCGGTCATCGCCGCAGTTGATGGTAATCGGTTGGGGGTAATCCATCAGTGACTGCGCCCGCCGTGTGCGTATTGCCACTGTTGCCAGGCGTGCCGATATTTCTCATCGGCACGTTTCCTCGCTTCAGTGAACTTGTGCATGGTGTCTGGAGAAAACGGCTCTTCAAGGACGGCATAGGCCCGTTCGCTGAGCCGATCGGCTTCGTGAAACAGTGCGCCACTGTCATCGATCGCGTCGGGGTCATTGGCGGTTGTCATGGCTGGATCATTGATGACCATATCGTGAACCTCGCAAAGCAAGAATGAGGGTGGGTTGCGGACCTGTCACCCTGTGGCCGCATCTATAACTTTCACGCGTTCGAGCAGCTTGTGACTGTCCCTGATCCGAGATGCGGGCACAGCCGAGTCATGACTCTATTTCGATCCAGTTTGTCGTCGCAGCGATTGATCCAGATCAATGTCGCTCGCCAGTTTCATCGCCGCTTTGTCGGTTTTCCAGGCGCTTGCGCAAGGGTGGTGGACAAGCCTCGATATTCAGGTTTTTCACTGTACCAAGACCCCTGCAGCGTACTGGCGGTCTAGCGCAAACGCTGGTGCACCTTACAAAGTCAGCGTTCCGGCCCACAACATCCGGCCAGCGTAAATCGCGACGGCCCAGATGATGATCAACACACCCGTTTCCGGACCGCTGAGCGGCTGGCCCTGGCGCGTTTTCAACGTGCCCAGGTAAATCAACGAGCCAGGCGCGTAGAGCAGAGTGCTGAGCAGCAGGTATTTGGGGCCGGCGGCATACAGCTGAATCAATCGGATGATCATTCCCCCGCCGGAATCGATAACGTCGCCCTCAAACCGCCCTCTGCGCGGTTTGTCAGTTCAATCCGTCCGTTCAGTCGCATCGCGATGGTGTTGACAATGGTCAACCCCAACCCGGCGCCATGCGCCGTGCCACGGCTGTAGAAACGCTCGAACAATCGCTCTCTGTCCGATTCATCGATTCCCGGCCCTTGATCGTCAACCGTCAAATGACAGAAGCCATCGGACTTGCTCAGGTGCACGGTGATCGCACCGTGTTCGGGGGAGAAATTCGCCGCGTTGGTGATCAGGTTATTCAGCGCGATATCGATGGCGGCGGGGTCGGCGAGGACATGAAACGGTTGGTCGCTAACCTCGAAGATCAACTCAAGGTGTTTGCTCAGCAACCACGGTGTCAATTGCACCAGGCTGTTGCGTACGGTTTCGCTGAGATCAATGCGTTGCAGTGGCGGCGGGTTGGGTTTGGGTTCAAGGCGCGCCATGGTCAGCAGCTGGTTGACCAGTCGGCTGGTGCGGTCGACTCCGGAGATCAGAAATTCCAGCGACTCACGGCGCTCCTCTTCGTTACCGGCCTCCTGCAGATTTTGTGCATGCACCCGCAGCACCGCCAGCGGCGTGCGCATTTCGTGCGCGGCATCGGCGATAAAGCGACGTTCCCGGCCGAGCACTTCCTGAATCTGCGCGAGCATGCGATTGAGCGCTGCCTGCATGGGCTCCAGCTCACTGGGCAGGGGCGTCAGTTGCAGCGGCTCAAGTGAACCACTGTGACGGGCGCGCAGAGTCGCCGCCATGTCTGCCAGGGGCTTGAGCCCCCAGCCTATGGCCAGCCAGATCATCGCGGCGAGGATCAGGCTGCCGAGCATGTTCGGCCACAGCGTGTGGCGCACGATGCGGTCGACCAGGTCGGTGCGCACATCGTCGCGCTCGCCGACCCAGATGCGCAGGCCATTCTGCTTGTCTTCCAGCATGAACGCTCGCCATTGCCGACCTTTCAGATCGACCACATCGCTGAACCCCGTTCTCGTCGGCGGCGCAGTGAAGGAGGGCGCACTGGCGGTATGTACCAGCACCTCGCCTTGCGGGTTCCACACCTGAAAGGCGATTTTGCTTTCGTAAGGATGTCCGTCAACCCGTGGCTTGGCTTCGCCGAGAGCCTGATTGAAGGCCTGATACAACTGCGCGTGCTCGGTACTCGCCATCGGCATACGCATCACGCCCTGCAGCAGGCGTGCGTTCTGCGCCAATTGCGCGTCGTAGACCTCGGCGATTTCGTGGTTGCTGTCATGCACGTTGAAGAGGCTGAGTACCGCCAGACCGGCCAGTAACAGGCCGATGATCAGGGTCAGCGTGCGCCGGCGGATCGAGGTCATCGACGCTCCTCCACCAGATAACCCACGCCGCGGATGGTGCGGATCAGGTCGGTGGAGAACTTCTTGCGCAGGTGATGAATGTGCACTTCCAGGGTGTTGCTTTCCGCTTCTTCATTCCAGCCGTAGAGCAACTGGATCAATTGATCGCGAGTCATCACCCGCCCCGGCGGCGACAGCAGTTCGTGCAGCAACTGATATTCCTTGGGGGTGAGCGCGACCGGTTGGCCTTGATAACTGACCTGCTGGGTGCCGGGGTTGAGGCTGATGCCGGCGTGCTCGATCAGCGCCTGGGCGCGCCCGGCACTGCGGCGCAATAAGGCGCGCAGACGGGCTTTGAGTTCGGCGAGGTCGAACGGCTTGACCAGGTAATCGTCAGCACCAGCGTCGAGTCCGGCAATGCGGTCTTCGGTGGCATCGCGCGCGGTGAGAATCAACACCGGCAGGTTCGATCCGCTGTCACGCAGACGACGCAACACTTCGAGGCCATCCATGCGTGGCAGGCCGAGGTCCAGCACGGCGACGTCAAACGTTTCGCTGAGCAGCGCGTGCAAAGCGCTGCTGCCATCTTTGAGCCAGTCGACCGTGTAACCCTCGCGGCCTAGCGCCTGATAGATGCCTTCACCCAGCGCCACGTCATCCTCGATCAGTAATAAACGCACGCGCACTCCTTTCAGTCGAGTTTCTTGTTCACGTCCACCAGCAAGGCGTCGATCTCTTTACGACGCCCGGCATCGGCACTTTCGCGGCCCGCACGGGGTGCGGCTTGTCTGGCCTTGATCAGCGCTGCCTTGGCTTCAGCGTAGCGCTTCTGACGGTAGAGATGGTCGCCCCAGAAGTACAGACTGTCGATGCCATCGGGGTTGAGCTGCAGGGCTTGTTTGAGCAATTGCTCGGCCTTGTCGCTGTCGCCGAAGCCGATCGGCCAGCCCGGTACCCGATCGTACAATGCAGCGAGGCTGGTGTATGCCGAGCCTTGCAGGGCTTTAGGGTCAAGCGTCAGGGATTTTTCCAGGTCCGCCTTGGCGTCCTTGGCTTTGCCCAGGGCACCAAGCCCGCCTTCGGCACCGGCCCAACTGCTGGTGACGATGCCTTTCCAGATCCAGGCTTCGGCCACATTGGGACGTTGCGTGGTGAACGCGTTGGCTTCGCTGGCCAATTGCTCGAACGCCGCGGCGCGCTGTTTTTCCGCCACCTCGTATTGAATGTGCGCCCAGTTCTGCTGGATGCCGGTGAGACGTTGCTGATCAGCCGGCTCAAGCGCCCAGACACTTTGACTGAGGGCGGCGAACAGCAGGCAAGTGGAAAGTTTTTTCATGGCTTTGAAGCCTCGTTGTCAGGTTTTTCACTGAGACGGCGGATCAGTGGCAATTGCTTGCGCAGACCGCGATCCACCAGATGCGGCAGTAAGCTGTTCAAACGGACGAAAAATCGCTCCGGCCAGCCTAGGTACAGATCACGACGGTCGCCGGCAATCGCATGGATCACTGCCGACGCAACGGTCTGCGGATCGTCAACGCTGGCCTTGAGGGCATCGTTCAAGGCTTGCGCAGCGGCGCTGTTCATCGAGGTACGAGTTGCCCGGGGCGCTACATACAACACGCTGACCCGCGTGTCGGCCAGCTCGCGGCGCAACGCCTCGGAGAATCCGCGCAGGGCAAATTTGCTCGCGCAATAACTGGCGTAACCGGGGTAGCCGATCGAGCCATAGGTCGAGCCGACGTTGACCACCATCGCGCTGTCAGCCTGCTTGAGCTGCGGCAAGAGCATTTTGGTCAGGCAGATTGGCGCGCTGATGTTCACCGCCAGCATCGCGTTGATGTCACTGTCATCGAGCTGTTCGAGCATGGCGAAGTGATTGACCCCGGCGGCGTTGATCAGCAGATTGATGCCGCCGATGCCGTCGGCGGCGGCCAACACTTTGCGCCGATCGCTGATGAAGGTCAGATCGGCGGCGACCCAGCACAGGTTCTGCGGATACCGCTCAAGCAGCGGCAACAGCGCCTCCTGATGCCGCGCCACGGCCAATACCCTGGCACCGGCGGCGCACAAGGCACTGGCGATGGCCAGGCCGATGCCGCCACTGGCACCTGTCAGGACCACGCGGGCTTCATGCAGCTGCATGTTGGGCCTCAGCATCGCGCGGCAGATCACGGAACATGTCGGTGTAGAGGCGATAGACGACTTTCGAGGCATGAATGACCGCCGCTTGATCGTCAGGGTCTTGCAGCTGATTCATCAACCGCCGATAGGTCTGCATGTGCTCGATGTCGAGCGCGCCGTGGGAGCTCAGATAGCTGAATGCCGTTTCCGGCAGCGTCAGGCGATCGCGAATGCTCCCCGCCGCGTGGGTGGCCAGGGCAATGCTGGTGCCTTCGAGCACGTTTACCATGCCGAACAGACCCACCGGATTGCCCCGGGCGATCAGGTCGTAGAGAAAACTGACCATCAGCTCGATCGATAACGACGGCTGACCATCGCGCACGGCGTCGCGATCACCACCACAGGCGGCAATGTCGTTGAGCACCCACTGCTCGTGGCCGTATTCATCTTCAATGTATTCGCACACCGCTTTGCGCAGCCATTCCAGGCGCGTCGGCAGGCGTGCACCGCAAGCCATCATCAGCGGCACGGTGTGGCGCACGTGGTAGTAAGCCTGGGCAAGAAAGGCCCGATAGCTGTCGAGGCTGACCTTGCCTTGCAACGCATCGACGATGATCGGCAGGTTGAACAGCTCGTGGCGCTCGCGTTGCGTGGCTTCTTGCAGGGTGTCGAAAAAACTCATTATGCGGATTCCTCGGAAGTGGCGGATTCGGTCAGTTGCGTGCGGTACTGCGCGATGATGGCGTCGCGGCGCGGCCGGCCATTGGCGGTGAGCAGGCCGTTGGCGGCGGTGAAGGGCTGCGCCAGGCGCGTCCACTGATGCACCTGGGCGTAATCGGGCAACGCCTCGTTCGCTTCGGCGACGGCGGCGGCCATCTCGGCATCGGTGCAGTCCGGACGATGCGGCCAGAGCAGGGCGTGGTTGTGCGGCATCGCCTCGCCATAGACGAACGCTTGAGCGATGTGGCGGCGCTGGGTCAGTTCCGACTCGACCCATTCCGGATTGACGTTTCGCCCGTAGCTGGTGACGAATTGGTGTTTTTTGCGGCCCTTGAGATAGAGAAAACCTTCCGGATCGAACTCGCCCAGATCGCCACTCGGCCACCATTGATCGGTATACGCCGGCTCCCCCAGATAACCGAGCAACACCGAACCCTTGATCAGCACTTCACCGTCCTCGGCCAACCGCACCTCGATATGAGGCAGAGGGCGCCCGACGCTGCCCGGACGGCGCGCGCCGGGGCGATTGAGGCATACGACCGAGGCGCACTCGGACAAGCCGTATCCCTCGTAAACCGCTAACCCGACCCGTTGCGCGCGGTGCAGCAGATCCGCTGACACCCGCGCGCCACCGACTGCGGCGAAGAGCAAGGTTTGCGGATCGAAAGCCTTCTGTTCAGCGGCGCTGACCAGAACTTGCAGCAGCTGTGGCACGAGTATCAGGCTCTCCGGCGCACGCTTGGCCAGATAACCGAGCAGGCGCGCAACATCGATGCCGCTGGCACCTTGAATGCCGAGGGTTGTCTGGCTTGGCAGGCTCAACACCGCACCGGCGTACAGCGCGGCATAACAGCCCAGGTTCTCCAGCAGGATCGCCAAAGGCAACAGCGCCAGATGGTGCTCCGGCCCAGTAGCTGCGCTTGCCTGATCAAGCTCCCGGGCAACTCGCAAGAAGCTGTCGGCGCCCAGGCACACCCCTTTCGGCGTGCCGGTGGTCCCGGAGGTAAACGTGAGTTTCGCGGTGCCCGGCGGCATGCGACTGGGGCCATTGAACGAGCGACACCAGAACTCACCCCGTTGTTGATATCCCGCCGCCAGCAGCTCGGCTTGCAGTTGCGGCTCGGCGATCACCCGTTCGGCCTGGCTCTGTTCCAGACAATGGGCGCGCTGCGCGGCGCTGAAAAACGGCGGCAGCGTTACGCAGGTCAAGCCTTCGAACAACACAGCCAGATCCCAAAGCATCGCGTCGACGCCGTTGTCCAGCGCCAGCGCAATCACCTGCACCTGCTCATCGCGCAGGCGCTCCTGGCGATACAACACCTCGGCATACAGCGTGGCGTAATCTATTCTCAGCGTGTCGCCCCACAGGGCTGAGGCGTTGTCATTGCGCCGGGCATGGTCGCGCAGGGTTTCCTGGAAGCGTTGCAATTCAAGCGACATGGCAGGCTCCTTCAACAGAAGTCGGCAAACCCAGGCGAGTGAACAGGCCAATATTGCGCAGATGAACAAATCCCGCGCGAATGTTGCCGACGTGCACCCAGGGTTTGCTTTCGTAATAACTGCCCCAGTGTTGACGCTCGTCACCCAGTCGCTGTGGATCAGCGGCGCACAATGTCACGGGCTTCAATCCGAGGCGATGGAAGCTGTTGACCAGCCCGATGTTGCCGGTAAAGGTCACCCATTCCAGGCCGCCCATGGCCAGCAGATAGGTGATGGCGATGATGCTCAGGCGCGCACTGCCGGTATCGCTGGCGGCGAGGTTGCCGACTTCGACGATGACCGTGCGATCCACTGCACGACCGGCGGCGGCACTGATCAACGACTGGATCGGTTCATCCAGATAGCGCTCGAGAAACAGTGCCTGCAGATGCGCTCGACGGACTCCTGCCACGGCACACAGCTGGCCATCGCTGTTGTGCATGCCGAACAGCTCGGGCATGAAATGGCGGATTTCCGCACCGTGAGCCGTGCGGAAACGCTGCTGGATAAAGGCTTCGAAGGGCGCGCGCAGCTCGTCCTCCGGCAACGCGTTTCTCAGCGTCATCGTCATCGATTCGGCCTGGCCGAAGTGCAAGGGCAGCGGGATGTTCCAGTCGAATTCGGGCATGGGCAGAGCGCCTCCCTCAATGGGTTTGAGCGCAGTATCCAAGCCATTTCTTAACGAAGTCTGAAGATGAAAAACCGTTAACCGCAGCGCCGATCTTCAGACTGTCTTAAGGCTGGGCGAGCACGGTAGGCCAGCGAAAAGTTCGTCGTTCCACAACAATCACGAGGCGTTTCCTATGATCCGCGACACCGCTGTAACCCGTTATGGAAAACTCTCAATCATCCTGCACTGGCTGATGCTGGCGTTGTTCGTCGGGGTGTATGCGTGCGTCGAAATCAAGGGCTACCTGCCCAAGGGCAGTGAGGGACGCGGCGTGCTGATGGGCCTGCATGGCCTGTTCGGCGCAAGCATCTTCGCGTTAGTGTGGATTCGCCTGATCGGCCGCCTGACCCCGCGTCCGCCGATTATCCCCAAGCCGCCGGCGTGGCAGACCGCAATCGCGCACCTGACACACCTGGCGCTGTATGGATTGATGATTGCCACACCGCTCCTCGCGTGGCTGATGCTCGCGGCGGGCGATAAGCCGTTTCCGTACTTCGGCTTCCATGTGCCGGCGCCGGTGGCTATTGATCCGGACCTGGCCAAACAACTCAAGTACTGGCACGAATGGATTGGCAGTGCCGGCTACTGGCTGATCGGCCTGCACGCGCTGGCGGGGTTGTTCCACCATTACTGGGTGAAGGACAACACGTTGCAGAGGATGTTGATTGAGCGTGCCCGCTCTTGAGGCAAGCATCTTGCGCTGTTCGTCGAAGGGAGTGTTCGCCGCAACTCAAGCGCATGGCTGCGGTGGAGCTGCAAATCCGGAACTGCCAGCCCTCGCCGATGCCGAAATAGCATCGACAACGAGGGCAAAGCCATGACTGAAGAAAAAACCGAAGTGCCGCAAGAAGTACCGGATCAAACAACCCCGGCGCATTCCACCGAAGAAGAGCGCGAGCGCTTGAAGGACTTCAACAAGGACGGCATCCCGCCGGGCAGTTGCTGATCACCTGTCACCGCGGCTGCGTCACCAGTTCTCCGCTGATCGCATCCATCATCGCCGGATGCTCCTCAGCGGCGACGCGCAAATCCTCGGTGACCCGCAACTCCGCACCCGTCGGCGAATAGGTGGCTGCCGCCGTGAACGGTGCGGGGTTGGCTGGCACCGGGCGTTTGCCGCGGCGCCAGAAGAAAAAGCTGACCATGCTCAAATTGACCACTGCGAAGACCCAGAACAGGCCGTTGGCGCCGAACGAGTTCATCACCGGCGAGATCATCATCGGGCTGATGGCCGAGCCCAGCGAGTTGATCAGCAGCAAACCCTGAATCATCGGCACCAGCGCTTCGGCCGGGGCGCGGTCGGCCGCGTGGCTGACGGCCACGGGGTACAGCGCGAAGACACCGCCACCGAGCAGAAACAGCATCGCCGCGAGCATTGTCGAAGACAGCGGCAGCAGCACAATCACCAGTGATAACGCGGTGCACGCCACCGTCAGCAGGGTCAGCACCTGCAAGCGATCGGTGCGGTCGGACCAGCGTCCGACCGGATACTGCAGCAACATCGCGCCGAGAATCGTCCAGGCCATCATGCTGCCGACTTCACCGACGTCCAGACCTCTGCGTTGCAGATACAGCGGCAACAAGGTGTAGATCGCCGCGATGGTCACGCCCGAGCCGAAACAGCCGACCAGCCCGGTCGGGGTCACGCCCAGCAGTTGCCGGGGCTTGAGTGGCTCGACCTGATCGAGCAGCGGCGATACGCGCGGCAGGATCACGATCGGCAGCACCGACAACGCAGCGAGCATGCCAGCGACCATGAACGGCGCGCTGTCGCTCATGCCGGTGATGGTCCCCAGCGTCGCCTGGCCCAGAACGCCAGCGCCATAAAGCACGATCATGTACAGCGCGAGCAAACGCCCGCGAATCTTCTCGTCACCGGCCAGCAGCAGCCAGCTTTCGATCACCAGAAACACACCGACCGTCGCCCAGCCGTTGATCAGGCGCAGGACCAGCCAGCCCCAGGTGTCATAAAACAGACCCTGCAACAGAATCGTCACGGCAATCAGCGAGGCGAAGCTGCCGTAGGCACGAATATGGCCGATGCGCAGTATCAGCCGGTCGTTGAACACTGCGCCCAGCGTCAGGCCGATGAAGTAGGCCGACGAAACAACTCCGATCATCGTCGCCGAGGCACCGGCGGCGTCCAGGCGAAGGGTGGTCAGGGAAGACAGAAAACCATTGCCCAGAGCAATAATGAACAGCCCGAGCAGGGGCGCCAGCGCCATGGCCAGCAAACGCGGAGACATAAAAACCTCAAGAAATCGTACAGCGCAACGTGCGCCTCTGCGCATGCGGTTGCCAGGCTGGAACAGGTGTTGTGCAAATGTCTGCCGATCGGGCAGGGCGGTGGCGTCGGACGACATGACCAGCCCTGCAAGTTCGCGTCTGTGACCAGACGCGCGCTTGCAAGAGCGCGCGGGATTCTACGGCTTGCGCAGGATTTGCCAATAGCTGACGGCTGCGACGTTAGGACGCAGGCAATTTCGAAGTCGAAGAGGAGGCTGAAAACCCACCATCGAGCTCAGCTCTGACAAGGGCCTGCCAGCGAAAGCTGACGCAGGCCCTTGCTCGTTTCAGCGCCTAAGTATGCGAAATCAACAAATCACTGATGATGCAGATCGAGCCATCCTCTGGCGGCGTGGCGTCGGTGTAGTCGATCTGGTTGTAGACCCCGCCGTGGAAATTGAATACCTGCGAATTCCAGGTTGAGTCGAGCTGCAAGTCACCTGATGTGCCGACAACGCCGTTGTAGTCGACAGTGACTCGAGCCACGCCGGCAGAGTTGGCGCGAAGGGTGATCTTGAACTTCGCCCCCAACGGTACGCCCTTGAGCACCGTGGTGTTGACCGGGGTGGGCTGGTTGAAGCTCTGGCGGAAGCCCATGGTGATGTTGCCTTTCTGCCAGAACACTTTGATTGCAGGGCTGTCGTCGTTTTTCACATGCATCTGCGAGATAACCACTTTCTGCGCAGAGTTGACCTTGGTCACGGTCATTTCCTGATAGTTGAGGTGGTCAGCGGCGCTGGCCAGCGACCAATAGAAGGATTCTTTCCATTCGCAGCGAGTGCGGTGAGTGCTCTTGCTCGAGGCGCCTTTGGTTGGCGCGGACAGTTGCAGCGATCCATCCGGCAGCACCGTGACGATGCTGGGGAACTGCGCAATGGCCTCGGCGCCGTTGAGCTCAAGTGCGACCGGATTGGTTGCCGAAACGGGGACCGGGGTGGACAGGGTGAGATTGCTGATGTTTACGGCCATGGTTTGTACTCCTGACGATAAAAATCATTAGCGACCCAAGCCTTCGGTGGATTGGCACATCTGTCCGCGCGGACTTTCACCATCTCTTGGGCATAGCACCATGGCGGCGCAAGCGGCCGCCGCGAAAACACACAGGGCAAAGGTCACGCCCGTTGCCTCCAGCACTGCGCCGAAAATCGGCGTGCCGGCGGATTGGCCGAGTGCCAGGAGCAGAAACGGAATGCCCAGCCCCAAGTCCGGGCGATCCGGAAACAGGCGGATGCCTTGCAGCAGATAAACGCCCGAGGAAACGATATAGGCCGCGCCAAACAGGCACATTGCTGCGAGGGCCAAGCCGGCTGAAACGGCAGCGACCGCCAGGCCCAATGTCCCGAGGGCGATCCCTGCCAGTGCCAGATGCTGAATACGCACGACACCGAATCGGCCGGTGAACACGCCCGTCATGCATCCGCTGATTCCCGCCGCCCCCAGGACGATCCACGCCCAGGCGATCGACCGATCACTGAATCCAGCCTCGCTGCGCAGAATGTCGGCACCGAATGTCCAGATCGCCGTACTCGCCAGGCCCATCAGGAAAGCACTGGCGCACAAAGGCAGTACGCCGGGTCGACGCAGCATTGCCAGCGAGAAGTTCTGCGCGACGTAATGCTCGACCCGGCGCGGTACCGCAAACCAGAGCCAGATCGTGACGCCGATGCCGATCAAGGCAAACAGGGCATACAGCTGGCGCCATTGCCCGGCTGCCAATATCGCCGCCAAACCGGAAAAAACGATGCCCGCCGCTGTCCCGGCATTGATAAAACCATTGGCCCGTGGGCGATCCGCATCATCAAGACGCGCTGCCACCGCACTGGCCAATGGCGGCGAAGTCAGACCCGTGCTCAATCCCGCCAGCGCCACACCGCAGCCCAACGTCAGCCCCGACGAGGCGACAACCACCAGTCCCATACCCAGCGTCGCAGCGGCGCCGGCCATCACCGTCAACCCACGCGGACTGACTTTGCCGTTGCAGGCAAACGTCGCAACGATGCCCACACAGTAAGCCGCAAACGCACTGCCTCCTATCCATCCGGCAGCGGTCACGCTGAGCGTCAGATCCTGACGAATCTGTGGCAGCAGCAGTCCATAGGCGAAGCGTGCCAGGCCATAGGACAAGGCGGTCAGCGCGAAGGCTGCTGCGACCAGATTGAGGCTGCGTCGATTGAGGCTCACGGGGAAATCGGATCGCTGGCAGGGAAGGTTTCCTCGACCGCCTGATCCAGTTTCGAGTCACTGACATTGCGCTCATCGGCGCCAAGGTTCTGCTCGCAATGGCAGGCCGAGGACGGGCACGGTTGGCCCTTCGGGTGAAGATCGGCGCAGGCCTGACTGCAAAACTGCTTGCCGTCACGCTCGAAGGTTTGCTCGCCGCTGCATTTGCAGGTGCAGCCCGGGCAGGCGCAATCAATTGTTGAAGGATCGTTAGCCATGGGTTTCCTCCAGGTGGTCTGTAAAGGCAGTCGTTACCGATTGTGATAACCCGCCCCGCACCTGCGTTTGATGATTTTCCGCCACGCCCGATGAGCGGTAGAGCGCAGAGGGCGAGGGCAGTACGGCGTTCAGTGCCAAGGAAAGATTCAGCGCCAGGATCAGCAGGATCGACACGCTGAAGATGCGCCTCGCCCAGACTTTCGCATTGGTGGTTCGCACCGGTCGCAACGTCAGATAAAACCAGTAGCCGCCCAGCCCGAGCACCACCAGCGGATAAGAAACATTGATAGCCGCCACCCAGCCCAATATCGCCGCACTGATCAGGAACGCGACCATGTACAGGTTGATCTCGCGTCGTGCCTGTCTGAGCGTCAACGTCGGCAATCCGGCGGCACGAAAATCTTCATGGCGCATGACGGTGATCGCGTGGGAGTGGGGCATCTGCCAGCAGCAAAACACCACGATGAGCATCAGCGCCGTGGCATCGAAGCTGCCGGTCACGGCGCAATAACCGACCACCGGCGGCATGGCCCCGGACAGGCTGCCGACCAGCGTGCCCCAGTGCGAACGGCGTTTCATCAGGCAGGTATAAACGCCCGCATAAACGATCAGACCGACTGCCGCCATGGCGCAGGCCAATGCTGTGGTGCCGACCCACAGCAAACCGAAGCCGATCACACCCAGCACCGTCGCGTAGCAAAACGCACTGGGCAACGACACAGCGCGAACGGCCAGCGCCCGATGACAGGTGCGCACCATGCGCCGGTCGATATCGCGGTCGACGCAGTTGTTGATCACGCAACCGCAAGCGATGACCAGCGCGGTGCCGAGCAGGGCGGTCAATAAATGCGCCAGGGACACCGGGCGGCCACCGGCGGCAAGCAGATAGCCGCCGAACACCGAAGCCAGATTGCCGACGATGATGCCGGGCTTGGTCAGTTCCAGCCCGACATTCAGCGACAGCCGCCATTGCTTCAGTGCGCCAGCATGTTGTGGTGAATGCTGTCCATGATCCATAGCGAAAGCCCAACCAGCAGAAGAATGATCACCACCGAGAAGATCAGCGCTCTGAGGTTCCAGCGTTGCTCCTTGGCGGTGTCCAGATGCAGGAAGTATTTGAGGTGGGCGAAGACCTGCACCACACCGAGTGCGACCACCACCCAGGCGGTGACGCTGCGTGGCAACGTCGGGTACATGACCAGGCCAAAGGGAATGACGGTCAGAATCACCGAAATGATGAAACCGACCATGTACGAACGACTGGTGCCATGGCTGGTGCCGGCACTGCTATGAATCGGGCTCTGGTTATACATGTCACACCACCCCCAGCAGATAAACCACGGTAAACACGCAGATCCACACCACATCGAGGAAGTGCCAGAACAGACTCAGGCAACTCAGGCGCGTAGTGTTGGTATTGGTCAGGCCCCGGCTGCTTACTTGCAGCATCAACACCGCCATCCACACCAGACCACTGAGCACGTGGGCGCCGTGGGTGCCGACGAGGGTGAAGAACGCGGTCAGGAATCCGCTGCGATCCGGCCCGTAGCCTTCTGCGATCAGATGATGGAATTCGTTGATTTCCATGGCGATGAAGCCGCAACCCAGCACGAAGGTGACGCCAAGCCAGCGCAGCACGTGGGATTTGTCATTGCGGTTCATCGCCAGCATCGCGTAGCCGTAAGTGATGCTGCTGAGCAGCAGCAACGCGGTTTCGGCAAGGACGTAGGGCAGTTCGAAAATGTCGACGGTCGAAGGCCCGCCAGCCACGCTGTCACGCAGTACCGCATAGCCTGCGAACAGCGTCGCAAACAGGATGCAGTCGGTCATCAGGTAGATCCAGAAACCGAAAATGCGCATCGAGCCCGCGTCTTCATGGCCATGTTCATGGCTGTGCGCGATGTCTTTATCCAGAACGATGTTGGACATGTTCAAGCCTCCGCCAAGTCTTTGAGACGCGCTTTTTCAATCCGCGCCACTTCCTGCGCCGGGACGAAATAGTCGATGTCTTCGTCATAGCTGCGCACGATCATCGCCACCACCGAAGCGACCAGGCCGAAGATCGCCAGCCACCAGATATGCCACACCAAGGCGAAGCTGCAGATCAGCGCGAAGACACTGATCACCAGGCCGGCGGAGGTGTTGCGCGGCATGTGAATGGCGCGGTAGTCGGTGTGACTGAGGGTGCTGACGCCGCGCTCTTTCATGCCCCAATAGGCGTCGAGATCGTTGACTTTCGGTTGCTCGGCGAAGTTGTAGAACGGTGGCGGCGAGGCCGTGGCCCATTCCAGGGTGCGACCGTCCCACGGGTCGCCGGTCAGGTCGCGCAGTTTCGCGCGGTTGCGGATGCTCACGTAGAGCTGCAACGCCTGCGCGGACACGCCGCAAAGAATGATGCCGACGCCAAACAGTTCCAGCAGCAGCCACGGTTGCCAGGCCGGGTTGTCGAAATGGTTCAGGCGCCGGGTCATGCCCATGAAACCGAGGACGTAAGACGGCATGAACGCGAAGTAGAAACCGACCAGCCAGCACCAGAACGCAATGCGCCCGAGGCGGTCGTTGAGGCGGAAACCGAAGGCTTTCGGGAACCAGTAAGTCAGCCCGGCCATGTAGCCGAACACCGCGCCACCGATGATCACGTTATGGAAGTGCGCGATCAGAAACAGGCTGTTGTGCAGCAGGAAGTCGGCCCCGGGCACCGCCAGCAGCACGCCGGTCATGCCGCCGATACTGAACGTGACGATAAAGCCCAGCGTCCACAGCATCGGCGTTTCGAAGCGCACGCGGCCGCGATACATGGTGAACAGCCAAGTGAAGATCTTCACCCCGGTCGGCACTGCAATGATCATCGTCATGATGCCGAAGAACGCGTTGACGTTGGCCCCGGCGCCCATGGTGAAGAAGTGGTGCAGCCAGACGATGAACGACAGGATCGTGATCGCAATCGTCGCCCACACCAGCGAGACATAGCCGAACAGGCGCTTGCTGCTGAAGGTCGCGGCGATCTCCGAGAAGATCCCGAACGCAGGGAGGATCAGGATGTACACCTCCGGATGGCCCCACGCCCAGATGAGGTTGACGTACATCATCGGGTTGCCGCCGGCCTCGTTGGTGAAGAAGTGCATACCCAGATAACGATCGAGGGTCAGCATCAACAGGGTGGCGGTAAGGATCGGGAACGCAGCGAGAATCAGGATCGAGGTGCACAGTGCGTTCCAGGTGAACACCGGCATCTTGAACAGGGTCATGCCTTCGGTGCGCATCTTGAGGATGGTCACGAAGAAGTTAACCCCGGTTAACAGCGTCCCTATGCCGGATATCTGTAATGACCAGATGTAGTAATCCACCCCCACCCCGGGGCTGTAGCCAAGTTCGGACAGGGGCGGGTAGGCGACCCAACCGGTGCGGGCAAATTCACCGACGCCCAGGGAAATATTCACCAGTGCCGCGCCAACCACGAACAGCCAGAAACTCAGCGCGTTGAGGAACGGGTAAGCGACGTCGCGGGCGCCGATCTGCAGCGGCACGACGATGTTCATCAGGCCGACCACGAACGGCATGGCCATGAAGAAAATCATGATCACGCCGTGGGCGGTGAAGATCTGGTCGTAGTGTTCCGGCGGCAGATAACCCAGGCCGCCGCTCGAAGCCATGGCCTGCTGGGTGCGCATCATGATCGCGTCGGAGAAACCACGCAGCAGCATGACCAGCGCGACGATGATGTACATGCAGCCGATCTTCTTGTGGTCGACCGAAGTGAACCACTCGCGCCAGAGGTAACCCCACTTGCGTTTCCAGGTCACGGTGCCGACCAGGGCAAAGCCCATCAGGCCGACGATAGCCAGGGTGTACATGACAATCGGCTCGTGCAGTGGAACCGCGTCCCATGAAAGTTTCCCGAACATGATTTAACGCTCCTCGGCCAGCAGACTCGGTTGTTGATTGACGCGCACATCGTCGCCGTTGCGTTGCACCTGGGTTTCCTTCTTGCGCGGTGCTTTGTTCATTCCTTCGTACTTGTCGACGATGTCGAGAAACAGTCGCTCCTGCACAGCCGAGTAATAAGTGATCTTGTGCGCGACGGAGGGCTTGGCTAATTCCGCGTAACTGGCTTGATCAAGTTGCCCGGGCGCCGCTTTGACTTTGTTGACCCACGCTTCGTAATCCGCGCCACTGAGTGCCAGGGTGCTGAAGTGCATGTCGGAAAAACCGTGGCCGTTATAGTTCGCAGCAATCCCGCGATACTGGCCGATTTCATTGGCGATCAAATGCAACTTGGTCTGCATGCCGGCCATGGCATATATCTGCCCACCGAGTGCCGGAATAAAGAATGAAGTCATGGCCGCGTCGGAAGTGACGGTGAAACTTACCGGCGTATTCACCGGTATCGCCAGTTCATTGACTGAGGCAATACCCAGATCGGGGTAGATGAACAGCCATTTCCAGTCCGTTGCCACCACTTGCACATTGAGGTGCGGCACGTCGGAGTCCAACGGGCGATAGGGATCGAGTGCATGGGTGGTTTCCCAGGTCACCCAGCCGAGTACGCAAATAATCAGGAATGGCACGCCCCAGACCACCGCTTCGATCTTGTGCGAACTGGCCCAACGCGGCGAATAACGGGCCTTCTTGTTGGTCGCGCGGTAGCGATAGGCGAACAGGAAGGTCATGACGATGACCGGGATCACCACCAACAGCATCAGGCCCGTGGCGAGAATGATCAGGTCGCGTTCATCGCGGGCAACATCGCCCTTGGGGTTGAACACCACCAGATTGCAACCGGCGAGCAGAACGCTGGTAGCGAGATAGACCAGGCAATAGCTGATTGTTCGCTTCATACATGCTCCTGTTCTTTATATCGATCCTTGTTTTCTTCGGGCAACAGTTGGCCATGGACAGAAAACCCTGTTTCTGTACCGGCTAATCACACTGGGCTGAATAACGAGTTGTACTTGAGCTCGCCTGGGCCACGAACTTTTTGAATGAGCATTCCGGCGTTGGTTTTACAGAATGTTACGCAAGCTGACGAACGGTTGAACTAGCGAAACGGCGGGCGCGAAACAACGCGCTATGCTGAAAATGCCTCTTGGCAATCCGTGGAATTATTCCGCCAAAGGAAAGATCTTTGACGTGAGCGAGTTGAGTTCAGGAGTACGACATGTTCAAACGCGGCGAAACCTACAACAAATGGAAGGCGACGGAAAAGGCGGAAAAGTGCCATACCGAAGAGGTTGAAAACGGCTGTCATATCGAGGTACGGGCACGGGAAGCCGATGATGGCGACGTCGAAATGTTCATCAGCGTTTACACCGCGACCGGCGAATGCGCTTACGAGCGCATCAGGAAATTGCCCGGCGTGGAGTGGGAAGTCGAGGACGCGCTCAAACGTGGCATCGATCAGGCAGAACGAATTGCCGGCGGCGAGTCCGGACGATTGTCCTGTGCCGATGCGCACGGCCATGAGAATGAGTGAGCGTGTGCAACGCACAGTTGGCTTGGCGCGCTCCAACCTTTCCGAGCGGTTTTGGGGGGTGCGGGTATCGAGGGGGAGGGATGGCGCTGGAGGACGGCGAGATCGTGCAGGGCGGCACGCCGCAGGAGCTGCACGCAGGCCAGGGGGGAGATGCAGGCGCTGGTCCGTAACCGCTGAGCGCTGACTTATTGCTCTGAGCGCGTCCAGACCCTGACGTAATCGATGCGAAACACCGACGGCAGGTCAGCATCGTCGACCACGCCGAACCAGTCCCACATCGCTTCGCTGTCGAAGACGATTTGCATCGGGAAATGCCAGTAGTTGTTTTTCGCCTCTCGCACCAGCACGCCGTCGACGTACCAGCGCAAAGTCTCGGGTTGCCAGTCAAAGCCGTAGACGTGAAAGGTATTGGCCAGCCGCCACGGTGCGACCCAGGTACTGCCGGAACTCAAGTGTTGATCATTCTGCGGTCTGGCCCAGACATGCGCGTTCATGTTGTACCGGCGATCAAAGGCTTCGTTTCGGGTCTTGCCGCCGATTTCGAAGATATCGATTTCCGTGGCGTTGTCCGGCAGCCCCGTCCAGGCCAGCCAGAAGGCACTGGAACCGGCAGAGTTCATCGGTTTCGCCCGGGCTTCGTAATAGCCGTACATCCCCCGTTCGTTGGTTCGCACCATCGCCGAGCTGTAGTCCTTGTAGCCCAGTGCGACGTATTTTTCCGGCAAGGTCTGCTTGCGGAAAGTGATGTTCAGATTGCCGTTGCCGAGCTTGGCGTTCTCCGGCAAAAACAGCGCCGGTTTGCGCCCGAGGGAATCGGTGCCGGTGGCGTTGTTGACGTGCCAGCGTTCGGCATCGAGGGCGCTGCCGTTGAATTCGTCGGACAGCCGCGTATCGCGTTTCCAACCGCCGGCATTGGCCTGGTCCGATAACGGCAGGTCGGGCGTAACGTGCGTCGGGGTCGGGCCTAGCGGACCGACGCGAGTCCAGGCATCGACCTGTTGCGGAATGGCGACCGCCCACTTTTGCGCCAGATATTCGAACACGTTGCGGCGTTCTTCCTGGCTGCTGAATGGGCGGTCATAAACCAGTACTTCGGCGATGTCACCGCGGAGGATTTCCGAGGTGCCCACCACATTGCGCGCCACCGCAAACGGGCCGATCGGCACGTCAGTGGTTTCCAGCAACGCCAGCGCCGGCTCGTACGCGCTGGTCTGCTGCACGCTGATGCCGAAGTTCGGCGCGACGTTATCGTTATCCGCCAGTTGCGGCCGCGAGCTGAACAGGCGCTGCCAGGCCTTGCCGCCGGCTTGCTCGGGCAGACGCCGCGAGACAACGAACACCGTCACCGGCCCTTTGCTTGTGCGGATCGTCTGGCCCATGAACGCCGCCGTGCCGCTGAAGCGCACCACGCCGTGGCCGTTGACGGCGCCATCGACGCGTGTGGGCAAAGTCGTCGCCGCGCGGTTGTCGACGACCACGTCATTGCCCTTGCCGGATTTATCCAGCCAGCGCACGACCTGATTTTGTCCCTCCAGCGTCATCGAGGCCGGATCATTGCCGTCCAGCCACAGCACCAGTCCGTCAGCCACCGGTCGTGGAATATTGGCGTTGGCGCCAGCGCTCAGCAGCAGCAAAACCAACAGCAAGCAGCGTGATCTGTTCATGAGTCGTCCCTAACGTGGATTTGCCCCGTTATTACGTGCCCACCGCCAGCAGCGGCGCCGGTTGCGGGCGGTAGCCCCAGGGGTTGTTGGTCTGCCAGCGCCAGCTGTCGATGAGCATTTGCGTGAGCTCGCGCTCCGCCCGCCAGCCCAGTTCGCGCCCGGCCTTGCTCGCATCGGCGCGGCACTCGGCGACATCACCGGCGCGGCGCGGGGCGAAGCGGTAGGGAATGCGCAGGCCGGTGACGTCTTCGAAGGCGCTGATGATCTGCAAGACGCTGTAGCCGCTGCCTGTGCCGAGATTCCACACGTGCAGGCCATGTTCATCGTCCTGCAAAACCTGTAGCGCCTTGAGATGACCTTCGGCCAGATCCAGCACATGGATGTAGTCGCGAATACAGGTGCCGTCGACGGTTGGATAGTCGTTGCCGTAAACAGTCAACGCAGCGCGCTGGCCGCTGGCAACCTCGGTCAGGCACGGCAGCAGATTGTTCGGCCGACCGTTGGGCGCTTCGCCGATCAGCCCGCTCTGGTGCGCGCCGATCGGGTTGAAGTAACGCAGCACGGCGATGCTCCAGCGCGCATCCGCGAGGGCGAGGTCGCTGAGCAGTTCTTCGATCACCAGCTTCGAGCGCCCGTACGGGTTAGCCGGTTTGCCGGTGCCATGCGATTCCACGATCGGCATCACGCTCGGCTCGCCATAGACAGTGGCCGAGGAACTGAACACCAGATTGAACACCTGCGCGCGGGCCATCGCCTGACACAGGTTCAGTGTGCCGAACACATTGTTGGCGTAGTAATCCATCGGGCGGCGCACGCTCTGCGCAACGGCTTTGAGGCCGGCGAAATGCAGCACTGCATCAATCGCGTAGGTGCTGAAAATCTCGTCCAGCAGCGCGGCGTCGCGGATATCGCCCTCGATGAAATCGACGTGCGAGTGACTCAACAGCTCCAGCCGTGCGACTGCTTCGCGGCTGCTGTTGCACAGGTTGTCGAGGATCAGAACCGAGTGTCCAGACTCGATCAATTGCAGTGCCGTGTGCGAACCGATGTAGCCGGCACCGCCCGTGATCAACGTGGTTTTGCGCATGACGACGTGCTCCATTGCGAGGAAATCCGGCTCAGCGGGCGGTAAACACCAACTTGAATTCTTGCGGCCAGCGCGGGTGCAGCAGGCTGTAGGCCAAGGCATAGGTCAGCGCGCCGATGGCAATATCGCCGGCCAGGTGCGCGTAGCCGGACAGGCCGGTTTGCCGCGACGCCCACATCACCACGACGACCATCACGAGAGAGGCAAGCAGGCTGCGGTAACCGGACTGAAAGAAGCTGCGCCAGTCGTAACCGATCGCGGCGTGCAGGCCGCGTACCTGCAACGGCGTGATCAGCAGCATGCGCAGCAGCAAAGCCAGCGCCGCCGCCATGCCGCCGTAGCTCGCGCCGAGCAGATACACCAGCACCAGCGCGAGCAAGGTGGTGGCGACTTCCGCCTTGAGGGTCAAATGCGTGCGGTTGACCGCCACCAGCGCAGTGGTTGCATACAGCGCCAGGTTGCCCAGCGCCGCCGTGCAGGCGAGCACTTGCAGCAAGGGAATCGCATCGGCCCATTTCGCGCCGAAGATCAGCAGGATGATGTCCTCGGCGGTCAGGGCGATGCCGCAGAACAGCGGTGTCAGCACGAAGCCGCTGATCGCCGTGGAATCGCCAATCATCCCGATCAGCCGCGCCGGTTCGGCACTGCGCCGGGCGAACACCGGCAGGGCGTAACTCATCAAGCCGTTGTAGATCGCCGAGCGCGGCAGGTCGATGATGCGCATGGCCAGGTTGAACATGCCCACCGCATGCGCCCCGGCAGTCAGGCCGAGAATCAGGTTGACGCCGCGTTGCAGGGTTTGCGAACTCATCACGTTGACGCAGACGGGGAGACCGGCGCGCAGCAGTTCGCCTAGCACCTGGCGGTCGATAAGGAAGGGAATGCGCCGACGCTCGCTGCGCATCAGTACCAGTGTGGAAACGCTGTCCATGATCAGCGCCTGGGCAACCACCGCCCACGGGCCGAAACCCAGCATCGCCACAGCCACACCGCCGACACCGCCCGCGACTTTGCCGAGCAAGGTACGCGAGGCCAGCAACTTGAAATTGCCGCTGCGGCGCATTTGCGCCACATACACCCGCGCCATCAGGGTGAAAAGGATTTTCACCGAGGCCACAGCGGTCATCCAGCGCAGCGCGGTGGACGGCGTATACAGCACCACTGCCAGCGAAATCAAAGCAATCGACAACAGACTGACCAGCACGGCAAACCAGAACACGCTGCTGATGTGTTTGTCCTCGACACGTTGCAGGCGCACCAGCGGATCTTCCAGCATCGACGAGAATAGAATGCCGACCACTTCGACCACGGCGATGATCAGCGTGCCAATGCCCAGCTCCGTCGGCGTCAGCAGATGCGCGTAGACGACGAAGGTAATCATCGACAGAAAGATCAGGCCGAACTTCTCGGTGAAAATCCATACGAGGGTCATCAGGCGACGGTTGGCCATGGCGCGATCCCTGTAATTCAGCGGCTGTTGCCCAGGCTTTTCAAGCAGGCGTAGAGGTAGCGCAGGGTCGGTTTGCCCTGGAAGAAGAACAGCGTCTGCCACGAATGCCCGAGCATCTGCCGGAACACCTCGATAACCCGTCGATGATCGCCGCGCCGGGAAAACGCATTGAGAAATTCCACGTGGTTGGCGAGGACGAAATAGATCCGTTGCTGTTTGTTCAGCCGGGTGCCGTAACGCGCCAGGTACAGCTGGATGAAGCGCAGTTTGTGCGGGTAATACTTGTGCGGTTGCGCGGTGATGTTGGCGGCGTTGACGGCGCGCCAGTGGAGGATCTGCGGCACGCTGTGGATCTCGCTGATTTCCGCGATGCGCGTCCACAGCAGGCGATCCTCAGCAAAACGCAGGCTCTGATCGAAGCCGCCAATGGCGACGATGATCTCGCGCAGGGCGAGTACGCCGGAGGTGCCGTTGATGATGTTCTCGCGCATGAAGTCGGCAAAGTGCTCGCCGTGTTTGCAGCGGTCCTCCAATTGGCGTTTGCCGTCGCTGAATTCGCTCATCTGAAAGCAATCGATCAAGCCGACTTTGCGTCCCTGTCGGGTCAACTCTGCGTGCAGCGCCAGTTGTTTTTGCAGTTTTTCCGGATGCCAGCGGTCATCGGCATCGAGGAAGGCGATAAAGGTTTCTTCGGCGCTGAACACGCCGTGATTGCGCGCACTCGCCGGGCCTTGGTTGGGCTGCTGCAACAGCACGATGGGCAAGGGCGCGGCGTAGTGCTTGACGATCTCTGGACCGGCATCACTGGAACCATCATCGACGACAATGACTTTGTCCGGCAGGCGGGTCTGTGCGCACACCGAGTCCAGTGTGCGTTGGATGCTGGCGGCGGCGTTGTACAGCGGAATCACCACGCACACGGTGACGGCGGAGGGATCATTCAGCATGGGCGTTGCTCCCGGAAAGTGCCGCGCATTGGCCGAGCATTCGCCGCTGGCAGCGGCTGCGGACGGGCGACGAGGTGGTGGCGGAAGGTCAGGCTGAGCACGCAGAAGATCAGGAACTCACCCGAGCGATAGTTTGGGATCACGTAGGCGACGTAATTGGTAACGACGAACAGGCCGATGATCACCAGCGCACAGGCCTGATAGCGCGCGGACTGATCTGCGGTGATTGCGCGATAGCGCTTGCTCAGGGTCTGGGCAAACATCAGCAGCAGGGCGATCAACTGGATCAAACCGCCGTTGAGCAGGGTTTCGACGTAGCCGCTGTGGGCATTGCCGATGTAGCCCCACCGCGTGATGAACGCATCGGCATCGGCACTGGCCCAGAACGCGCCGAAACCGTAGCCCTTGAGAAATTGCGCATCGATCAGCGGCTGCAACAGCTCCCAGATCAGCGTGCGGTCGGTCAGCGACGGGTCACGGCCAACCAGTTCCAGCAGCATCGCGTAGTTGGCGTAGAGCACGCCACACAGAAGGAAGAACACCAGCGTCGCCGCTGTGAACGCCAACAGTGAGCGGTTGATGCGCAAGCGGATCAGCGTGATGAAGTAGGCGTAACTGGCGGTGCCGGCGACGATCAGCGCAATCGCCGTGGCTGACTGCGCCAGGCCAATGGCAATTAGCGCGAACAGGCCGTAGAGCATGGCCATTGGGTTGCGCTGGCGGATCATCGGCAGCAGCAACAGGATCGCAATAGCGTTCAGGCGTGCACCGGCATTCTTTTCCGCGAACACCCCGCGAAACGCACCGTCACGGATGCCGCCGGAAATGAAGGCGATGTCCGGGCGAATCACGGCGAAGATCAAGCCGACCAACGCCGCCGCACCGATCACACAGCCGAACAGAAACGCAATGCGTTCCAGGCTGTAGCGCCAGGCAATGAAACCGGCGAAGAACACCACACTGAGCAGCGCGACGAAACGCTTGAAGCTGAGCATCGGCTCGCTCGACCAACTGATCGACGCCGCCACGCAGCCGAGAAACAACAGCAAGAACAGGTTCTGCCGGTAGAAACTCTTGCTGAGGAACACCTTGTGCCGGATGAAGAAAAACAGCGGCACCAGCAAGGTCAGCAAACCGCAGACTTGATTGGCCAGATTGCCTTCCAGATCCTGCTGGGCATCGTCCAGCGTGCTCACATTGCCCAGGCGCAAAAAGAAGCCGATCACTTGCGTATAGAACAGCACACCGAATAGGGTGAAGGCATCGGCCAGCGTCGAATAACGCACTTGCAGGCGGTTCATCTCAGCGCCTCCCGAGTAACGCCTTGAGGTAGGTCTGCACCGCGCGAGCATTGACAAAGCGCGCGGCAGCATCAATGCGGCGCTGGCGATGCACGGCTCGCGGCGTGGCCAATTGTTGGCTGATCGCGACGGCGAGCGCGGCGGGATCGTCGACCTCGACCAAGGGCGCGACGGCGCCATCGGCGAGAATTTCCTGCGGGCCATACGGGCAGCGGGTCGCCACGACCGGCGTGCCGGTCGACAGGGCTTCGACCAGGGCGTTGGGGCTGCCTTCGAAACGTGACGACAAAACAAAGCAATCGGCCCGAGCGATTTCGGCGATGGGGTCGCTGGCATACCCCGGCAGATCACAACGCTCCGCGACGCCGAGCGCTGTCGCCCGGGCCAGCAGTTCGCCGCGCAAGGCGCCTTCGCCGAAGATGATCAGCCGCGCATCGCGTTGCGGCAGACGGGAGAAGGCGTCGATCAGAGTGTCGAAGCCCTTTTGCTGCGCCAGGCGACCCACGGCGACGATCACCGGAGTGGTTTTGTCCTTCAACCAGGGATGGCTGGGCGCGGCGGCGGGCTTGTCACGAAAATCGTTGTCGAGCACCGGGTTGTCAGCGGTGGTCACATCGCGCGGGCGGGCGATGGTGGTGTCGACCAGATCCTCGGCGACGCCTTGTGACACGCAGATCACCGGGTTGGGAATCAGCCGGTACAGCCACGGCGCCAGCCAGTAGGCGAGCTTGACCGACAGGGCCGGGTTGACGTGTTTGTCCCGCGAAAAGGCATTGCGCTCGCTGACGTGCAGCCGCGCCAGCGTCCCGGACAGCGCGGCGGCGGCAATCGCCACGACGTTGACATGAGTGAGCACCGCCAGTTGCGCGTCGTAGCGATTGCTGCGCAAAAAGCGCATCAGCGCGGGCACGGCGGCGGCACTGCGCGGGCTGTCGAGCAGCACTTGCCTGACCCGTGGGTCGAGCGCCGGTTGATTGATGCCGGCACCGGTGAGCATCAGCAGCGTCACTTCGTTGCCGGCCTCGACCAAGGCACCGGCGAGGCGCACCATCATTTTCTCCGCGCCGCCGGCGCCGAGGTCCTGGAGGATGATCAGCAGCTTTTTCATCGGTTCCACACTTGGTAATAGGCCTGGGCGGCGTATTGGCTGGTATAGGGCAGGATCGCTTCGCTGACTGAATGTCGGGCTGGAGCTGCCGCTTCGCGGTTGGCCAGACTGTCGAGCATTGCCTCGGTCAGGGCCGGCACATCATTGACACCGACCAAACGCCCGAGGCGTCCATCGTCGAGCAACTCGCGCGGCCCGCTGCCGCAGTCGGTGGAGATCACCGGAGTGCCCAGCGCCAGCGCCTCGACCAGCACCGTCGGCAAGCCTTCGTGCAAAGAGCTGAGCACCAACAGTTGCGAATGGCGGATCAGCGGATAGGGATTGCGCAGATGCCCGGTGAAATGCACCAGGCGTTCGATGCCCAGCCGTTGTGCCTGCGCTTCAAGCGCTGTGCGCAACGGGCCGTCGCCGGCAATCACCAGATACGGCAGCGGGCGTTGTTGCGCCGCCAGCGCGTAGGCGTCGAGCAGCAGATCGAAGCCCTTGGTGTGCACCAATCGGCCGATGCCCAGCCAGTAATGATGGGGCACACCACCGGGCAACGGCGCTTGTGCCGCACGCATCAGTTGTTCGCTGATCACTGCGTTCGGGCAATAACGAATACGCGGTCGCCCCCACGGCATCAACCCGGCAAGCGACTGGCGCAGACCGTGGGACACCGCGACCACCTTGCCGCTGCCGCACAGGTACAGCGCGTACAACAGCCGCAGGCTGGCGCGCCCGGTGTTCTGCTCGGCACAATCCAGCGCGGCATGGCGGGTGTAGATGACTTTGCAGGGACTGCCCAGGGTGGCGAACCAGGTGCAGAGATTGGCCTGTTCCTTGGCGCCAATAAGGTGCGTCACGCCTTCGCGGCGAATCAGCCGGCGCAGCAGTACGATCGATTTCAGCCAGCCAGCAAGGCCGCCGCCGCCACCGGCCATGCTCGGCGCGCCGTCAACGTTGGGCGAGTCGCCGTTCATGACGAAAAAACTCACCCGCCGTCCGTCCGCCAGAAACTGCTCGGCGAGGCGTTGCTGCACGCACTCGACGCCGCCGCCAGTCTGATAATCCTTGAGCGTGAACAGAATATGCATCGGCACAATCCTCATGGGGCAGTGACATTGATTGCCACTTGCTGGCGCAGAATCAGTTCGGTCAGGCGCAGCGCATTGCTCGGGTAGTCGAGCAGGTAACGCTTGATCGTGTGCGGCTCGCGATACATGCGGTAAAAGGCGCGCAGGTGCAGGCGATTGATCGCGTCGGGGTAGTAACGCTCGCTGGCATTGGCCTCCTGACGAATGAAACCGCCGCAGGTGAACGCCACGCCGCTGAAACCACCGCGCAGTGCTTCGAGGATAAAGCGCTCCTGCAGACCTGCACCGAGACCGACCAGCAGCAGGTTGGTGCGCTGTCGGCGGATGTCAGCTTGAATTGCCGCACCTTGTTCGGCGTCGAAGTAACCGTTGTGTGCGCCGACCAATTGCAGGCGCGGGTACTGCGTGCCGAGTTTTTCCACGAAGCGGTCAAGCTCTGCCTGCTTCGCACCGACCACATACACGCGCTTGCCGCGCTGCTCGGATTCACTCAGCACCGGGTCGGCAATCGAGGTGAAATCGAAACTGACCCGCTGCACCGCGCGCCCGGTGATGCGCGACATGAACCCGGACATCAGCATGCCGTCGCAGAAATACGCCAGCGACGGCGGCGGCTGGCGGATGAAACTGCCGATCGAGGCGAAGTTGAGAAAGGAGAAGGCCCGGTTGGAGTCCAGCAGCGCCGGCGAATAACGGTCGAGCAATTCCAGGTGGATCATGACGCGAGATCCTGTGCTTCAGCGGCGCAGGTTGGCCGTCCGACGCTGATGTAGGTGAAGCCGCGTGCGCTGAGGCGTTGCGGATCGAACAGATTGCGGCCATCGAAGATCAGCGGAGTTTTCAACTGGCGGGCGAGCAGTTCGAAGTCTGGTGCGCGAAACGATTGCCATTCGGTGACGATCACCAGCGCGTCGGCATTTTTCAGCGCCGCCTCTTTGGTCCCCGCCAACGAGAGGTCATCGCGCGCGCCGTAAAGCTGCTGCGCCTGTTCCATGGCTTTCGGGTCGAACGCCTGCACGCTGGCGCCGGCTCGCCACAACGCCTCCATCAGCACGCGGCTGGGGGCTTCGCGCATGTCGTCAGTGTTGGGCTTGAAGCTCAGGCCCCACAGCGCGAAGGTTTTGCCTTCCAGCGCGCCGTTGAAGTGCTCGGCGATCTTGTGAAACAGCGTGCTTTTCTGCTCGTTGTTGCGTGATTCCACCGCGCGGAGCAGGCGCGCATCGATGTCGACGCCGTGGGCGGCGTGGATCAGCGCCCGCACATCCTTGGGGAAACAGGAGCCGCCATAACCGATGCCGGGGTAGATGAACTGATAGCCGATGCGTGGATCCGAGCCGATGCCGTGGCGAACCATTTCGATGTCGGCGCCGAGCTTTTCCGCGAGCCCGGCCATTTCGTTCATGAAGCTGATCTTGGTCGCGAGCATGCAGTTGGCCGCGTACTTGGTCAGCTCGGCGCTGCGCACATCCATGACGATGATTTTTTCGCGGCTGCGATTGAACGGTTCGTACAGCTCGCGCATCACTGCTTCAGCGCGCGGGCTGTCGGTGCCGATGATGATCCGGTCGGGGCGCATGCAGTCGTCGACCGCGCAGCCTTCCTTGAGAAATTCCGGATTGGAAACCACATCGAAGGTCAGTGCACCACGGCCGCTTTCGCCGAGGATGGCGCTGATGCATTCGCGCACCCGATCCGCCGTGCCCACCGGCACCGTGGATTTGTCGACGATGATCTGCTCGCCGCGCAGGTGCTCGCCGATGGTGCGGGCGACGCTGAGCACATGTTTGAGATCCGCCGAGCCGTCCTCGTCCGGCGGCGTGCCGACCGCGATCAGCAACACATCGCCGTGCTTTACCGCAGCGGCCAGATCACTGCCGAATTGCAGACGGCCGCTGTGATGATTGTCCCGCACCAGGCTTTTCAGCCCGGGTTCGTAGATGGGCAGAGTGCCGTCGTTCAAGGCCTGCACCTTGGCCGCATCGACATCCACACACAGCACGTTGTGGCCAACCTCGGCCAGCGCGGCGCCCTGGACCAGTCCGACATAACCGATACCGAATACACTCACATTCATGGGAAAACCTCATGCGTGGCGGGGTGGGCCAGAGCGCAGGCCGCTGTCAGTAGATGTTTTTCGAGAACAGGGTGAAGGGCGTCTTCAGCAGGATCTTGATGTCCAGCCACAGCGACCATTGATTGATGTAATTGAGGTCCTGGGCGACCCGGCGCTGCATCTTTTCCACGGTCTCGGTTTCGCCGCGATGCCCGGTGATCTGTGCCAGCCCGGTGATGCCAGGCTTGAGCCGATGCCGCGCCATGTAGGCGCGCACCTTGCCGGTGTAATAGATGTTGTGGGTGACTGCGTGCGGGCGCGGGCCGACCAGCGCCATGTGACCGAACAGTACGTTGAACAGTTGCGGCAGCTCATCGATCGAGCTGCGTCGCAGAAAGCGCCCCAGCGGCGTGACGCGGTCGTCGTCGCGGGTGGCCTGACGCACTTGCTGATCGTCGTGCACGCGCATTGAGCGGAATTTCCACACGCGGATCACTTCGCCGTCGCAGCCATGGCGGTTCTGCTTGAACAGCACCGGCCCCGGCGAGCTCAGCTTGACCGCGATGGCCACGCCGAGCAGCAGCGGGCTGAGCAGAATCAGCGCCACCGCAGCGACGCTGCGTTCAAACAGGTCCTTGCAGAACAGGCTGCCGGGGTGCGAGGTGAGCAGGCTTTCGTTGAGATAGATCGCCGGCATGCGCTCGATCTCGGAGATCGAATGATTGAGCAGGACCATGCTGCCCAGATCCGGAATCCACACCACGTCGACGTTCATGTCGAGCAGGTTGATGTACAGCGCTTCGATGGTCGCTGCCTCAGCCATCGGCAGCACGATGTACACGCGCCGCGCCTGCAACCGCGTGATGATTTCGCGAATGTCCTCGACCTCGCCGAGCAGCGGCAGGATGCTCGGCGCCGGGCCGCTGTCGGCTTTCGCCGCGACAAAACCCAGCAGCAGTGCGCGATCCGGGTCGAGCAGTTTGCACGCCAGTTCATGGGCGGTCGGGCAGGTGCCGATGATCACCGCGCGGCGCTCGTTGCAGATCATCTTGGTGTACATGCGCACGAACAGGTGCAGCGGCAGAAACGTCGCCGCCTGGGCGAGAAAACCCACCACGGCCCAGACAATCACCACTTGCCGGGAGAATAACGCGCTGGTCTGGGTGACGAAGGCGATGCTCATCAGCAGCCCGAGCAGAATCAGCCAGCCGGCGAGCAAACGCCCGAGCCCGACCAGCAGACCATGGCGCTTGTGGTAGACCTGCACCAGGCCGTAGACCGGCATCGAGCCAAGCACCGTGAGAATGATCAGCAGCCGATATTCACTGGGCAACTCGCCGATGCGCCAGTGCACCAGCACGATCAGCAACAGGTTGACCAGGGTCATTGCGCACAGCCATTGCACCCAGAAGGTGAGGCCGCGACGGTGTGCCATTTGCGCGGAATATTGCGAGGTCATCGGCGCGATCTCCGATTCGTCGAACAGGGAAGGATTTGCTGTTGCCGGGCGGCACGGCCCGAAGGATCAGCGCGGGGCGAAGTCGTAGTCGTAGAAGGAACGGGAATGGCCATGGCCGTACTTGCGCGCCTTGCGCAGATCGACCTGATTGAGCACCACGCCGAATACCGGCGCCTGGCTCTGCTGCAACACGGCGATGCTTTTGCGCACCTGGCCGACCGGCGTGCTCTGCGCCTTGACCACGTAGATCACCGCATCGGAATGCTGGGCCAGCAACAGCGCGTCACTGACAATTTCTGCCGGCGGCGAATCGATGATGATGTGCCGGTAGCGCGACTTGAGAATCTGCAACAGCCGGCCGAGGCGCGGTGAGCTGAGCAAATCCTGCGCCGGCGCCACGGCATTGCTCGAACTGCTCGAGGCTTTCAAACGCGGTGCCTCGAACGGATCCAGCGCCGATGGCGTCAGGCAGCCGGCCGGGAGCATGTCGAGATTGCCGACGCTGCGGATGCAGTCTTCCAGCCGCGCGGTGCCGGCCATGAGGTTGGAGAGGCCGGGGCTTTGGGGCGGGAAATCGAAGTTCAGCGACAGCGTCGGCTGCCGCATGTCGGCATCGATCAGCAGCACCCGTTCCAGTGGCGCCAGCGACGAAGCGAGATTGTTGGCGATGGTGCTCTTGCCTTCGCCGGACACCGAAGACGTGACCAGCACCACCTGCGCCGGGCGTTCGTTGTTTTGCAGCATCAGCCAGGTGCGCAGGTTGCGGATGGTTTCGCAGAAACGCGGGTGGTCGTTGTCCTCGAACAGCCGCGCCAGCTGCCGCCGGCTCTTTTTCATCACCAGCGGCACGACGCTGAGCAGCGGCACATTGAGCAGGCTCTCGACGGTGTCGTCGGTCTTGAAGGTGTTGCTCAGGGTATCGAAGAGGAAGGCTAGGGCGACGCCGACGACCGCCGCGACCAGCGCAACAATTGCGAGAATCAGGTTCTTGCGCGGTTTGCTCGCTTCCAACGGTGCGATCGCCGGGTCGACGATGCGCGCCTTGGCCGAATCCATGTCCGAGGTGGCAGCGGTTTCCTTGAGTCGGGTGACGAAGGTTTCGTACAGCGCCCGGGTGCTGTCGACTTCACGCTGGAATTCGCGCAGCTGGAATTCCTTGCGTGAAATGTCCTGAATCTGCGCCTTGTTGCTGTTGAAGGATTTGCGCAGCGCGTCTTCGCTGGCCACTGCCAGTTGATACTGGCGCTCAATACCGGCAACCACTTGCTGCACTTGCAGGCGCAGGCTGTTGGCCGCCGTACGTTGTTCGGATCGCGCGGATATCAGCGCCGGGTGCTTGGGCCCATAACGGCCGGACAACTCCTCGACTTTGGCCTGGGCCTTGGCCAGATCGGCCTGGAACTGCTGAATCAGCGGATTGCTCAGCACTGCCGGCACGCTGGACAAACGACTGATGTCGCCGTTGCTCAAGGATTGCGCCTGACGGAACTGGCTCTCCGCTTCAGCACGGTCGCGGCGCGCATCGATCATGCGGTTGCCGGTCATCTGCAGCTCGTTGGCACTGATGGTGGCGACACCGTCGACATCGACCAGACCCTGTTCCTCGCGGTAGGCCTGCAACTTGTTTTCGGCGACGCGCAGGTTGTCGCGCAACTCGACCAGGCGGGTGTTCATCCAGCTGGTGTTGTTTTGCGAAGACTTCAGGCTGGTGTCCTGCTGGCTGTCGATAAAGCCTTGGGCGAGGGCGTTGGCCACCGCCGCAGCGAGTGCCGGGTCGGGCAGTTCGACTTCGATTTCCAGCAACTGGCTCTTGCCGACGAATTTGACGCTGGTGTGCAGCATCAGATTTTGCGTTACGTCGTTGAACACCTGTTCTTCAGTCGCTGGCGGCTTCGGCGGCGGCAACAGGTCCAGCCACGGCAGCCACTGGTCACGATTGAGCTCCGCCAGCCATTGGCGCGGGGTGAACCAGCTCTGCGCCTTCTGGCGTGGATCGGTGACCGGGTTGGTAGTCAGGCCAAGTTTGCGCACGGCGCGCTCGGCCAGCTCCCGCGATTGCAGCAGGGCTTGCTGGGTCTGCAAGTAATCAGTGGTGGTGGCACCGCCGGATTCGGCGGCTTGCTGAAAACTCAACACCGGCGGCGTCTTGTCCTTGATCAGCAGTGTCGCACTGCCGACGTACTGCGGCGTGATGAACGACAGCGCCGCCACGGCCAGCGCGCAACTGAGCAGCACCAGCCAGGCGATGTTCCACTTCGCCGACCAGATCACCCGCCACAGGTGCAGCAGATCAAGGGTGTCCGACTCGTCGGCGGCTTGCGTTGGCAAGTGGCCCTGGAGCGGACGTTCGAGGTAGGTGCTTGGGCTGTTGTCCATGATCAGAAAAAGCCTTGTGCAATGGAAATGGTGTCGCCGGGGGCGATGACGGTGGTGCGCGAGATGTTCTCGGTGACCGGTGGGCCGCCACTGCCGCGCAAAATCGTCACGCGTTTCATTGAGGCGCGTTCGGTCAGGCCGCCACCCAGGGCGATGGCTTTTTCCAGAGTGAGCCCGGGCTGGAAGGGATAACTGCCGGGCTTCTGCACCTCGCCGTTGATGTAGAACGGGCGGTATTCGATCTGGCTGAGGCTGACTTTCGGATCGACCAGATAGCCTTGCCTCAGGCCATCGACGATCTTCTGTTCGACCTGATTGGGCGTCAGGCCCTTGGCGACGATTTCGCCGAGAAACGGGTAGGAGAAGGTGCCGGCATCGTTGAGGCGGATCTTCTTGAAGCTCAGTTCCGGCTCGCCGAACACGATGATGCGCAAGACATCGCCAGCGGCCAGGCGGTAATTGGTGTCGGTGTCCGCCGCCTCGACCGTGGGCACTGTCCAGAGCAGCAACAACAATAAAATCAGGCGCGTACGCATGGCCCAACCCTCCTACAGACTGACGTCGAACGTGATCTGGAAAACATTGCGGGTGAAGCTTTCGTTGTCGGCATCGGAATCGTTATCGCGGTGGCGGTAGGCGACTTCGACGTCCAGCCAGCGGCGCATTGCGTAATTCACGCCGAGTTTGTAGTCCTGCAAATCGTCGCTACGGTCCTGGCCTTCGTAGACGTAATGGCCCATGCCGACTTCGGCAACGCTGGTGATGCGTTCGGTCCAGCCGTGACGCCAACCGATCTGGGTGAAGGTGGCTTTCACCGCGTCGGAGCCGTCGTCGCCTTCGGCCATGGCCTGGCGGGCGAGAAAGGTGAAGGTCGAGTAGGTGCGCGGTTTCCACGCCAGATCCACTTGCCAGGTCGGGTTGCTCAGATCGTCGGAACCGCTCTGGTCGAAGTTCTTGCGCTCGTAACCGACGCGCAATTTGCCGGTGGTTTTCGCCGTCATGTCCCACTCGGCACCGGCCAGCACTGCGTCGGAGCGACTGCTGCGCGGGCTGTTCGATTGCAGGTAGTCGAAGCGGGTGTGGTCGTATTCGAGCAAACCACGGGTTTTGCTGCCGAGGCGGTGATACCAGGTGCTGGTCAGGTTGCTGGTGTTGCGCTCCTTGTCATCGTTGATGCCGTCGGAGTTGTCATAGCGCAGTTGTGCGTAACTGGCGCCGAGGTCGATCTGGTTCAGCGCACTGCGCGCGCCAAAGGTGTAGACGCCGCCGACGCGCTGACTCTCGATCTTGTCGTTGATGCCGTCGACGGCGGTCGAGGTGGTGCGCTCGTATTTGCGCGCCTCGGCTTCGAGTTTCAGACGATGCCGATCAGTGAACTCCATGATGCTGTCGGCGCGCAGGCGCTGGGCGGTGTTCGAAGCGTCTGAGGCGCTGTGATAGATGTAGCGGGTCGGTTCCCAGATCACCCGCGTGGCGCTGTTGCGGTCCTCCGCCTTGAGCTCGAAGGCCGGCGCCAGACGGGTGACCATGGTCGATTCGACATCGTGTTCGACTTCGCGAAAGTTGTCGTCGTAGCTTTCCGACAAGGCAAAGGTCGGGGTGAAATCGAAGCCGTAGACATTGATCGCTTGCGGCTCAACGCACCAGGCAGCTTCGGGGGCACAGCAGGCGACGACTAAAACCAGGGAACAGCGAGGCTTCAGAGCCATGGATCACGCTCCTGATTAAGGGGGTCGGGGTCAGGGCGAAGCGGATCCGGACTATTGTCGCTGGCGTTCGAGGTAACTCAGCGGGACGCTGACGTGCTGTTGGCGGTTGAGAAAATTGAGCAGCATCATCACGCGCTCGTCGCCCTGCATGGACAGGAACACGCCTTCGAGCGGGGACAGTGGGCCCTGGACGATTTGCAGAGGTTCGCCGGGCTTGAGTGTCGGTTCGGCAGGAAAACCGAGCGACTCCTGGCTGCGTTCGCGCAGTTGCGCAATCACGTCTTCGTCGACCCGGGCGGGCACATGGTTGAATTCGACGATGCGGCTGACACCGCGGGTCGAGCGAATCGGTGCCCAGTTATCGTCGCGGCTCAGTTCAATGAATACGTAGCCGGGGAACAGCGATTCCAGTGTTCGTTGGCGTTTGCCACGAATACTTCGCTCGCTCATCAGCTGCGGCCGAAAGGTCGAATAGTTCTGTTGCTGCAGATTGAGTTGTGCCCGTTCATCCTGGCGGGGCTTGCACTGCAATAAATACCAGTTAGAGCCGTTGCGGCAAACCGTTAGCATGCTGGAGTACTCCATACATAGCGATCGTGTAAGCAGGGCGGCCGATAACGTGGGACGAGCCGCCAAGCTTGCTAGTAGGTAGTAGGCTGATCAAGGCAAAGTGCCGAGCCAGATGCATCAATGTTTATTGGCAGAAGAAGTGTTTCAAAAATGAATCAACTTGATTGGGTTGTTGTTATATCCATGGCCGTCTTGGCTATAACGAGTCCGCGCTTTTGTTTGAGCAAAGCTACCGCACGGTTCGCAGTTGCGACCTTCAGGATCCAATTACATAAATAGCCGGAGAGCAGAAAAGTGCGCGTCGGCGCGAGCTCATCGGGCAGTGATTAGTTATCGGCCAGTCTTTGCAAGCTGTCAATTGCTAACAGTCAAAAACATTACCTTTCATCCGCTGATGATGGCCATCTCACGTAAGTCATTGTTTGGTCAAGGCGGATTTTATTCGTCGGGTTTTTTAAACTTTTCGAAGTTGTTGAAGTCGCGCGGGTTAGATGGCGCGCGTGATAGCAAATTAGTTTCAATCTTACATGTTTCGGTTCGTAAGAAGTTTTGATTTTAGATGCCTCGCGTCGGATGCTGCTGGCCCGAGTAACTAAGGTCGTCTATGAATAGTTACGGTCGTTCGCAGGTAAATGTTCGGGCTGCATATTTCTTGAAGTCAAACCGCTGAGCCGAGGCAATCATGAGTGTTCTGGTAACGGGTGCCGCAGGTTTTATCGGTTATCACACGGTCATGCGTTTATGTCGCGAAGGGCTAGAGGTTGTGGGGATCGACAATCTCAATCCTTATTACGACGTCAAACTCAAACAGGCGCGTTTGCAGAGATTGCAGACGCTGGCCAATTTCACGTTTCAGCGGCTGGACATTGTCGATCAGAGCGCTTTGACCGCGTTGTTCGAACACGGCCACTACAAACAGGTCATTCACCTCGCTGCGCAGGCCGGTGTGCGCTACTCGCTGGACAATCCTGATGCCTATGCGCAGTCGAATCTGGTCGGGTTTCTCAACGTTCTGGAAGCGTGCCGTCGTCACCCTCCAGAGCACTTGATCTATGCATCGAGCAGTTCGGTGTATGGCGCCAATACCAAGATGCCGTTTGCAGAAGACGATCCGGTCGATCAACCGGTTTCGTTGTACGCCGCGAGCAAACGCGCCAACGAACTGATCGCGCACAGTTACTGCCATCTCTACGGCTTGCAAGCCACCGGCCTGCGCTTCTTTACCGTGTACGGCCCGTGGGGTCGACCGGACATGGCGCTGTTCAAATTCACCGAAGCGATGCTCAACGGGCGCGCCATCGACCTCTACAACCAAGGCGAAATGGCGCGCGACTTCACCTTTATCGATGACATCGTCGAAGGGATTTTCCGACTGCTCGACAAACCGCCCGCACTCAGCGCCGAGCGCGGCACCAATCGCCTGTTCAATATCGGTCGCGGCAGTCCGGTAGCGCTGATGAGCTTCGTCGAATGCTTGGAGCAGGCACTGGGCATCAAGGCTCAGCGCCGTTATTTGCCGATGCAGGAGGGCGACGTGCTGAAGACCTGGGCCGACGTATCGGCGCTGGCACGCTGCATCGACTTCAGCCCGCAGATGCCGATCGAGCAGGGCGTGCAAGCGTTCGTGCAGTGGTATCGCGAGTTTTACCAGGTCTGATTCAGTGCAGGGTGACGGCCCTGCGACTTTCCCCGATGCGGATCCGGTCGAGGGCGCGGTTCAGCGCATCCAGTGCATCGAGCAGCGCCTTGGCCTCGGCCTCACGCCCGTCGCCCCACAGGCGTTCGGCCATTTTGTTCAAGGCCAGAATGGCGCGTTCGATGTCGGCTGCACTGGCGGTGTTCTCAGGGGCTGATGGTTTTTTCGGCATTCAGGGTTCCTCGGCGGTCGGCAAACCACCATACCGCCAAGGCGCCGAGCTATACAGCCAGAAGTGTCGCCGATCAGCAGCGAATGCTGTCTGATCAGCGAGCCGCCCCAATCAACCCCGCCTCGATAAACCGCACCGAACTCTCCAGCGCCTGCTGCCCCTCGGCCAGCATGCCCGCGTAGAAATGCCAGGCGTGAAACATGCCGGGCCACACTTCAAGATTGACCCGGACGCGGTTTTCCGCCAGGTGATTGGCCAGACGCATGGCGTCACTGAGCATCAGTTCGTTTTCGCCGATCTGCACCAGAATCGGTGGCAGTCCGGTGACGTCGGCGAACACCGGCGACGCCAGCGGATGGTTGGCCAAGGTGTCGCCGAGAAAGGCTCGCGCGAGGATGTCCAGCACTGGCTTGGAGTTTAGCGGGTCAAGGCCTTCACGATTGCTCATGGAAGCGCCGGTGTGTTCGAGGTTGGCCCATGGCGAGATGGACGAACCCACTGCGGGCAAGGGCAAGCCTTTGGATTTTGCCGCGACCATCACGCTGACCACCATCGCGCCACCCGCCGACTCGCCTGCGAAAGCAATCTTGCTGTTGGCGATGTTCTGCTCAAGCAACCACTCATAGGCGCGCAAAGTGTCATCGATGGGGGCGGGGAACTGATGCTCGGGTGCGAGGCGGTAATCCGGCATGTACACCCGCGCGCCAAGCATTTTTGCGTAGTTGCCGCCGATGCCGTGGTAGCCGTCAGGTCGACCGACGATGTAGGCACCGCCGTGGATGTACATCAGCACCGCATCGGTCTTGAGCTCATCCGGAGTCACCAGCGTAGCGGGCACGCCGCCCATGTTGACTGTTTCAAACCTCACGCCAGCCGGCGGCTGATTCTGCCCGAGCATTTTTGCGTAGGCATCGCGGATGTCGCTCATCCTTGTGGTGGTATCGGTGCCCTTGAGCACAGGTACCAGATCGCTGAGGCTGTTGGCCCAGGTTTGCACGGCTGCTTTTACTTCAGTGTTCATATGACCTCGATCAGACGTTAGTGATGGCTTAACTAATCGAGATGGTATGCTCATGATTGGGGAATAGGGTTCCCCATAACCGGTGCCAAGCCGCTTGAATGCCAAACCCGGAGGCCACATGGAACTGCATAACCTGAACGACATCGCCGCCTTCGTCGCCTCGGTGGATACCGGAAGTTTTACGGCGGCGGCCAGGCAACTCGGGCTGACCCGCTCGGCCGTCGGTAAATCGATCGTGCGGCTCGAATCGCGTCTGCAGGTCCGCCTGCTCAACCGCACCACCCGCAGCCTGAGCCTGACCGACGATGGTCGGGTGCTGTATGAGCGATGTGTGGGCATCCTGCAGGATCTGGACGAGGTCGAAGAGGCTTTGGCGTTCCGCCGTTCGACGCCAAGCGGCCGCTTGCGCATGAGCCTGCCGGTAGCACTGGGCCGGCTGCACGTTGTGCAGCACATCGAGCGCTGCCTGAGAGACTGGCCGTCGCTCGCCATCGATGCGACGTTTTCCGATCGGCTGGTCGACCTGATCGACGAGGGTTTCGATCTGGCGATTCGCATCGGTCCGCCCAAGGAAGACTCCGGACTACTCACGCGCACGGTGGCTTACCAGCAAATGATCACCTGTGCCTCGCCCGATTATCTGAAAGAACATCCGGCACCGCAGACACCCGAAGATCTGGCCGGGCATGCGTGCCTGCACTTCGTCAGCGGCGGCCGATTGCTGCCGTGGAATTTTCGCGTCAATGGTCAGCCTGTGCCGGTCATTCATGCCGGACGGCTGCAAATGGACAGCGCCGAAGCCTTGCATCAGGCGACTGCGGCAGGCCTCGGTATCGCGACGTTGCCATCCTATGTGGTCAACGGTGACCTGCGCAGTGGCAAGCTCGTGCAGTTGCTCGCTGAGTACGCCGAGGCTGCCGAGCCGATCCGGGTGATTTACCCGAGCAAGCGACACCTGTCGCCGAAGATTCGCCTGTTCATCGACAGGCTGGTGGAAGCGTGGTCACCGGCGCCTTGGGACTGATCAGCCCCCATAGGAGCTGTGCCGCAAATTCACAGCAGGTGTGCTTTTTCAGCTATATCCAGCCAATCTTGGCGAGCCGTACTCTTGCAAACAGTGGCGCAGAAACTTGCGTGTCATCGCCACTGTAATCCGACGATGTCTGTGCTCGGCACGGATCATTTGAAGGAACAATAAAAACAATATCTGCGGGAGATGAATCCAATGAGACTCGCTCAAGAGGAAGCCGTGGCCGTGGCGGCTACCGCGAAAAGCTGGCTGAAAGCTGCCGGCATCCTGCTTTGCCTGTCCACCCCGGTCGCCGCGCTCGCGGACATCAGGATCGGCGCGCTTTATCCCCTGAGTGGATCCCTGGCGTTACTGGGCGACGAGAGCTTCCGTGGCCTCGAACTGGCCGTCGCCGAACGAAATGCCTCGGGCGGTTTGAAGGGCGAGCCGATCAAGTTGCTCAAGGCCGACGCAGTCGATGCGGGACAAGCGGTCGGTGCCGCGCGCCGGCTCACCTCTGTTGAGAACGTCACTGCTGTATTTGGCAGCTATTCCTCGGCGCTGTCATTTGCGGCCACGCAGGTGACGGAGATGGCGGGGGTGCCGTTTTTCGAATTGGGTGCGGTGTCCGACCACATCACTGAGCGTGATCTGAGCTACGTGATGCGCAGCAACCCGACCGCCAGGAATTTTGCCGAGGGCACCATCACCGCCATCACGGACATTGTCAGCCCATCGCTCAAGGTCGATCCGAAACAATTGAAGGTCGCGATCATCCACGAGGATGCGCTGTACGGTACGACCATCGCCGGGTTTCAGAAAAAAATCGCTCAGGAGCAAGGTCTGAATGTGGTCGAGGTACTACCGTATTCGGCCAAAGCGGTCGATCTCTCATCGCTGATCCTGCGTTTGAAAGGCGCCCAGGCGGATGTGGTATTGCAGACCAGTTATCAGAACGACACGACGCTGTTTTTCCGCCAGATCCGCGAAGCCGGTTTCAGGCCCAAAGCCGTTATCGGCGCCGGCGGCGGCTATTCCATGCAGGACACGGTCAAGGTCGTCGGCGCAGCCAATATGGAAGGCGTGCTCGATGTCGATTTCCCACAGTTCCAGACCAATGAAAACGGCGCTCCCGGTATCGGTGCGTTCGCCAAGGCATACAAGGATCGCTACGGCAGCGAACCGCGCTCGGGCCACAGCCTGATCAACTATGTCGGGGCGAAGATATTCCTCGATGCCATGGAAAACAGTACTTCGCTGGACGCCGATGCGATCCGTGCCTCGGTGGCAACCATCGATATTCCTCTCGGTGGCACGGCTGCCGGCATCGGTGCCAGGTTTGGCAAGAACGGCCAGAACCAGCGCGCCAATACGGCAATCATGCAGTGGCAGAACGGACTGCTGAAAACCGTTTACCCCCAGGCAGCCGCCGTTGCCCAAGCGCGTTTTTCCGACCAACCCTGATATCTGAACCCGCAATCTGCTGAAGCTTGATCATTGAGCTTCACGGGTTCGTTCGCTCGCAAAGAGGGCGCCAACCGTGGAAATTTTCATCCAGCTCCTGTTGAACGGCTTATTGCTCGGTGGCACGTTGGCCATCATCAGCATCGGCCTGACTTTGATTTTCGGCATCGTGCGTGTGGTCAACTTCGCCCATGGCGAGTTTCTGATGATCGGCCTGTATGCCGTGTACTTGCTGAATTCGCACTTCGGCATCCACCCGTATATGGCGATCATTCCTGCGACGATCCTGTTGTTTGCCGCTGGTGCGGCAATGCAGCGTTTCATCATTCAGCCGTTGCTTGGCGCCGAGGGACATATCCAGATTTTCGCCACCGTCGGCGTCTCGATTGCCCTGATGAACGGCGCGTTGCTGATCTTCGGTGCCGACGTCATGACGGTGAAGAACATCAGCGTCGGTACCACGACCGTCAGCTTCGGCGCCTTTCGCGTCAGCAGCGGTCAGTTGATCACGTTTGTCGCGTCGCTCGCACTGGTCGCGGGGCTGCACTGGTTTTTGCAGAACACCTTTCTCGGCCGGGCCGTGCGCGCTACTGCACAGCATCGCAACGCGGCGCAACTGATGGGCGTCAACGTCAAGAACATCTATGTGTTTGCCTTCGGCCTGGGTTGCGCCTGCCTGGGCGTCGCCTCGGGACTGATCGCTCCGCAATATCCGGTCTTTCCAACCGTTGGCACTTTCTTCGTGCTGACGGCGTTTGTGATTGTGGTGCTGGGCGGTATGGGCAGTCTGTCCGGCGCACTGATCGGTTCAATGCTGATCGGCATCGTCGACAGTCTCGCCGGTTACTACATCGCGCCGGACCTCAAGGAGGTTGTCTATTTCACGATTTTCCTGGGCATCCTGGTGTTTCGTCCGACAGGTCTTTTCGGCGCCGGTCGCGGGTCTGAGTGAGGAAAATGGTCATGAATATTTTGCACCCGCGTGTCTATGTCAGTGCACTGGCCCTGGCGCTGTTACTGATCATTCCATTGAGCGTTGGCTCGCCGTTCGTTTATCACCTGTTCATCCTCATATGCAGTTATGCGGCACTGGCCAGTGCCTGGAACATCGTCGGCGGGTTTGCCGGCCAGCTGTCGTTGGGTCATGCCGTGTTCTATGGAGTGGGCGCTTACACGACGACGCTGTTGATGATGAAACTGGGCATCAGTCCATGGATCGGCATGTTCGCTGGCGCAATCCTGTCGTCAATTGTCGCGGTGCTGATCAGTTGGCCGTGCTTCAGGTTGCGCGGGCCGTTTTTTGCCTTGGCGACCATTGCGGTGCTGGAGGTCGTGCGTCTGGTGGCGATCAATCAGCATGACGTGACCGGTGGTGCGGCAGGGCTGGGCGTACCGCTGAAGCTCGGTTTCGAGTGGATGTTGTTCCGCCCGCGCTGGCCATACCTGCTGATTGCCTTCGCGTTTCTGCTCATCACATTGGCGGTGTCGTGGAAGATCAAGAATTCCCGACTGGGTTATTACCTGATCGCCGTGCGTGAGCGTGAAGACGCCGCCCATGCGGTGGGCGTGAACTCGGTCAAGGTCAAGCTGATCGCCGTGGTGTTGTCCGCATTTATCACCAGCCTGGTCGGCAGCTTTCACGCGATGTACCTGACCTTCATCGAACCCGGCTCGATGTTTTCTCTCGAGATGTCGATTCAGATCGCCATGTTCGCGTTGATTGGTGGACTGGGCACGGTATCGGGACCGCTGATCGGCACTTTGCTGGTGCTGCCGCTGGCTGAACTGGCACGCGGCTGGCTTGGCGATCTGGGCAGCGGGGTGCACGGTCTGGTCTATGGCATCGTGCTGGTCGCGGTGGTGCTGACTATTCCGCAAGGCGTGGTGGGGCGTTTTGGGGCCCGGATATTTGCCTGGATCGACTCATTGCCCGGCGGCCGTCGTTCGATGGCAAATACAAAAGCACCGATCGGGCCGACCTTGGCGCAAGCCCACTCGGCCACGCACGGTGAGCCGGTTCTGGTCGCAGAAAACCTGCACAAGTTCTTTGGCGGACTGCACGCTACCAACGATGTTTCGCTGAGCTTGGCCGAAGGCGAAATCGTGGGTGTGATCGGCCCGAACGGCGCCGGCAAAACCACGGTGTTCAACCAGCTCTCCGGATTTCTCCTGCCGTCCAAAGGCCAAGTGAAAGTGCGCCTGCTCAATGGCGACTGGGTCACCCCGAGCAGCCCGGCCGAGTTCGCCCGGGCAGGCATTGGCCGGACCTTTCAGATCGTCCAGCCATTCGCTGATTTGAGTGTCTGCGAGAACATCATGCTCGGTGCATTCATGCACACCGCCGACGCGAAGGAGGCGAGGGCGATCGCCGAGCAAGTCGCCGAGCTGACCGAACTCACCGCGCTGCTCGACACCCGGGCGCGCAACTTGACGGTCGGCGGCATGAAACGCCTGGAAATGGCCCGCGCTCTGGCGACCCGCCCGCGCATCCTGCTGCTCGACGAAGTCATGGCCGGCCTCAACCCGACGGATGTTGCCAGGGCCATCGCAGTGATTCGCCGGGTGCGTGATTCGGGCGTCAGCGTGTTGATGATCGAGCACTTGATGCAAGCCACCATGAGCCTTTCTGACCGCATCGTCGTGATCAGTTCCGGCACGCTGCTGATGCAGGGCGCGCCTCACGATGTGATCAACGATCCTCAGGTTATCGAAGCCTACCTCGGTAAGGAGTACAGCCATGCTTAAACTCGACAACGTCCACAGCGGCTATGGCGGTACGGAGATCCTTCGTGGCGTGTCCTTCGAGGTCAATGCCGGTGAGGTGGTGACTATCGTCGGCGCCAACGGCGCCGGCAAAACCACGACCCTGCGCAGCTTGTGCGGCATCGTCACACCGTCCCAAGGCACGATCGAGTTTGAAGGCCAGCGTATCGATGGCAATCGCCCCGATCAGATTGTCGACGCGGGCCTGACGCTGATACCGGAGGGGCGCCAGTTGTTTCCCTTCATCAGCGTGCGCGACAACCTCTTGATGGGCGCCTACAAACGCAGTGCACGAGCGGGCTACAGGCAGCGTCTGGACAATATTCTCGATCTGTTTCCGAGGGTGCGCGAACGTCTTGATCAGAACGCCGGGACACTGTCGGGCGGCGAACAACAAATGGTTGCCATCGCCCGGGGCCTGATGGCCGAGCCGAAATTGTTGATGTTTGATGAGCCGTCGCTGGGCCTGTCGCCGCTGCTGGTGTCGCAGGTCTTCGAGATCATCAACAGGATTCTCCAGTTGGGCACCACCGTGTTGATCGTCGAGCAGAACATCGTTCATACGCTGCGCATTGCTCATCGAGGTTACGTGCTGGAGAACGGCGAAGTGGTGCTCAGCGGCACCGGCCAGGAACTGCTGGAAAACCCGCACGTCAAGCGTGCTTATCTGGGGCTCTGACCCAGTCCATTCATCTGCAAGCGAGAGAAGGTCATGACTCATTCCAGACACGCCGGGCGCACCGTAATGGTCACCGGCGCCGGTGGCGGCATCGGTGCGGCGATCGCGCGGTTGTATTGCGAAGAAGGTGCAGCCGTGGCGCTGCTCGACGCTGATGTCGACAAGGTGCAACAGCAGGCCGGGGCGTTGCGTGATGCGGGTTTTGCGGTCGCGTGGGCGCAGGCTGATGTCGCGAGTTTTCAAGACTGCGCTGCTGCATGCGAGCGCGTGCAAGGTGAGCTCGGCCCCATCGATACCCTGATCAACAACGCCGGCATTTCGCCCAAACACCACGGCGCACCCGCGCCGATCTGGACCATGGCACCGGATGAGTGGCAGCGGGTTGTCGATATCAACCTCAATGGCTCCTTCAACCTGGTGCGAGTGCTCGCGCCCGGCATGGTCGAGCGCCGGTTCGGGCGCATCGTCAATATGTCTTCGGTGGCGGGCAGCGCGTTCTTGCCGATTGTCGCAGCGCACTACAGTGCGACCAAAGCCGCAATCATCGGCTTTACCCGCCACCTGGCCGGCGAACTCGGGCCGTTCGGTGTCACCGCCAATGCGCTGGCACCGGGACGAATCGAAACGCCATTGCTCAAGACCGTATCGGCCCAGGCCAATCAAGCCGTAGTCGACGAGACACCGCTGCGCAGGCTCGGCACACCGCTTGAGGTGGCGAGGGCGGCGTGTTTTCTCACGTCAAGCGAAAGCGACTTCATTACCGGCCAGGTGGTTGATGTCGCGGGCGGCTGGTTGATGCGCTGATGACTTCTTGCGAGGACGTTTGTCATGGTTAAAACGATGGGATTTCCCGGACGCTACGAGCAGGGTCCGAATGCATTGCACCAATTGGGCAGAGTGCTGAGCGACATGGGCCGATCACGGCCGCTGGTGCTTTGCGATGAGTTTGTCGCCCGGCATCTATGGCCGCAGGTTGGCGCCGCGTTGCAGGACCAGGGATTGGAGCCATTGCACATCGAGTTTCCCGGCGAGTGCACGCGCGCTGCGATTGCGCAGTTATCCGAGCAGGCATTGCTGCATGCCCCCGACACGATCATTGCGCTGGGCGGTGGCAAGACCATCGATACGGCGAAGGGGCTGGCGGCCAATCTCGACGTACCGATCATTGTCTGCCCCACGATCGCTTCAAGTGACGCGCCAACGAGTCGGCTGATCGTGCTTTACGACGAAGAGCACAAAGTGGTGGGCGTGGAGTTCCTGAAGATGAATCCCGCTGCGGTGATTGTCGATACAGAGGTCATCGTTCAGGCGCCGGCACGGTTCTTCGCGGCCGGGATCGGCGATGCCATCAGCAAGAAATTCGAAGCCCGACAGTGCTACGCCGCCGGCGGCCACAACTCTTTCGGTACACCGCCGCTGCACACCGCGTTGATGCTCACCAACCTGGTTTTCGACACGCTGATGCAGTACGGCGTGCCGGCTTATCAGGCGGTGTGTCGACATGAACTCACCGATGATGTCGAGCGGGTCATCGAAGGCACCGTGCTGATTAGCGGTGTCGGTTTCGAGAGCGGTGGTTTGTCACTGTCCCATGCCCTCGTTCGGGGGCTGACCGCGATACCGGCGATGGCGTCGATGCTGCACGGCGAACTGGTGGCGTTCGGCACACTGGTGCAGATGGCGGTGGAGGCGCGACCGGTCGACGAGATTGAACAGGTCGCGCGTCTGCTGCACGCGGTGAAGCTGCCCGTGACGTTCGCTGAGCTGGGTCAGCGCACGCCGTTGACGACAGCGCAGATCACTATTCTGGTGGACGCGACCTTATCGGCGGCATACGCCAGAAACATGCAGCCGCCCTTGACCTACCAGCGCCTGGTAGAAGGATTGGCGGCGGCTGACAGCCTGGGTGCGCGGTTGATCAGAGGCTGCGCGAAGCCGCCCGCGACGCTGTGATCCTGTGTCACAACAGGTATGACCAAGTAGCTGTTTTCTCCCGTACAGCGACGCCATAACCTTTCCCTCAAGCGAAATCCTGGCGCAATCAAGTGCTGTGAGTTCGTCAAGAAAACCTAGAGGCCTGACTATGAATACTCCTGTTAAACCTGATGAGCTCGCCATTGCGTACCAGTTGCCGCAAGTTCCCTTCATGACGCCCGACATGGTGCATCCGGGCGTCATGACGCAGTGGCTCGAAGACGATGCGCTGTGGGTGCCGGTAACGAAATCTGTCTCCTTCAAGCCATTGCTGCTCAACACCCGCGGCGGCTATTACATCAACCTGTTGCGGGTGCGTCAGGCCGGCGTGCTGTCGCGTCACCGCCATACCGGCGGCGTGCATGCGATCGTGCTCAAGGGTCGCTGGTACTACCTGGAGCATGACTGGGTCGCGGAGGAGGGGTCTTTTGCCTATGAGCCGCCCGGTGAAACGCATACCCTGTTCGTCCCCGAGGATGTGAGTGAAATGATCACCTGGTTCCACGTGCAGGGTGGCTACACTTACGTCGATCCGCAGGGCGTTGCCGTGGGTTACGAAGATGTGTTCACCAAGCTTGAAGCCGCCCGAGCGCATTACAAGACGCTGGGTTTGCCGGACGACTACATCGAACAGTTCATTCGCTGACCCGGACCCCAGGAAAAAGCGCGCTTCGGCGCGCTTTTTCATGAGCGTTGAGACAACATGCCTTCAAGCTTTTCGCCAGGACCGGCCATGGACAATTATTCGCAGCTACTCGCTTTTATCTGGTCTACCGAATGTGGAAGTTTTTCTGCTGCCGCGCGCGCCCATCACCTGACGCCATCAGCGGTCAGCAAACTGATCACTCGCCTGGAAGATCGCTTGCAGGTCCGGCTGTTCCAGCGCGGCTCACGCGTGCTGACGCTGACCGAGGAGGGCGCCGCTTACCTGCGCAGCGCCAAAGCCGTCGTCGAAGCCATGAACGAGGCGGACTCGCTGGCCGAGGCGTTGCCCTCCAGGGTCAGTGGCACCCTGCGCATCCACACCATGACCTCTTTCGCCAAACACCAGATCGTGCCGTGGCTACCGGAATTTCTGGATTTGTATCCCTCACTGGACGTTGAGATCCAACTCGGCGCGCAATTCGTCGATCACTTCGAGCAAGGGCTCGATATCGCCATCCACAGCGGCGTATTGCCCAGCTCATCACGCATTGCCAGACGCATCGGCGAATGTGAATGGCTGATCTGTGCCTCGCCCCAGTACCTGGCCGTACACGGCACACCAACCACACCCGCAGATTTGCTGAATCATCGTTGCTTCAATTTCAGCTTCGTCAGCCCGTGGAACAAATGGTCATTTTTGCAGGATGGAGACGGCGTCTCGGTACCGGTGACCGCCAGCGCGTCGTTTACTCAAGGCGATCTGTTGCGCGACATGGCGCTGTCAGGCGCTGGCGTGGTGAAGCTTGCGGACTTTCATATCGGGCTTGATGTAAAAGCGGGAACGCTGGTGCCGTTGCTTGAGGATTTCAAAACGGGTGTGGTCGAGCCGATCTACCTGCTTTATTCGGATCGCAAGCATTTGAGTCCACGGATACGAGTGTTCATCGAGTTTTTTCAGAACAAGTGGCGTGAGCATCCGTGGAAAACTGAAAGCTGGCTGTAAAAGACTGGCGTCAGCGACGGACTACTCCGTCGCCAACAGCCTCTTTACCTCACCCACAATCACCGCAATATCAAACGGCTTGGGCACCACCACATCAAACAGATCCGAGCGCTGCATGCCGATGTGCGCTTGCGCGCCACTCATGAGAATGATCGGCAAGTGTTTGACGGACGGCTGGGCACGCACGGCTTCGGCGAATTCGAGGCCGTCCATGACTGGCATCATGAAGTCGGTAATAACCAGCGCCGGACGTTCTCTTTCCAGCACTTCGAGCGCTTTCTTGCCGTTGCTCGCGGTCACAGTCATGAAGCCCTCATCCTCAAGCGCAAAGCCAAGAATGTCAGCAATCAGATACTCGTCGTCGACTACCAGAATGGTGGTCATGTTATTTCAACCCGCTTGAAGACTTACGAAATTGAACCAGGCAATGACTCAGCTGCGACTGAAGGTTCATTTTTCAAAGCCTTTTCCAGGAACACATCTTGATCGCGTACAACCACCTCGAACCGCGACGGGTTGTAGGAGCTATCACGTACCTTAAGAATGGAAAGCGTCCTGCGAAGTTCAGCGTGATTTTCAAAGAACCGCATGAGGATCAGGTTGTCGACAATACTGGACAGGTCAGAGTTCGGTGCGCTGACCTCGGAGCCGAACAAATCGCGCATTTCCCAGGAGGCAAAGACCGTCACGCCTCTGGACCGCAGTTCGTTCATCAGTGCACTGAAAAAGTCGGTGATGCGTTCCGGTGTGGTTGACACCCGTGTCATGCCGCTCAGGCTATCGATGAACAGGCGCTTGATGCCTCTCTCATCGACCAGGCTCAGCAGGCGTGCGCCGAGGCCATCGAGCAAACCCTCCGTTGTTGGCTGCCAGGCAATGCTCAATGCGCCGCTGTGTTCCATGTGTTCGATATCAATGCCCAGCGAACGGCCTTTCAGGCGCAGGCGCTGCGGGCTTTCATAGAAACCGAAATGCAGGCCAGGCGCTTCGGCCGTAGATTGCGCGAGAAACTTCAGGCCCAGCGTGGTTTTGCCGATGCCGGAAGGACCCATGACCAGCGTGACGCTGGAGCTGTGCAAGCCGCCACCGAAGATCTTGTCGAGCGACGCAATGCCGCTTGGAATGCGAGTCATGTCCGCGCTGTCAGGGGCGGAAGGGCGCTTGTAGAGACTTTCGAGGCGCGGATAGACGACCAGGCCGTTATCGGTGATTTCGCATTCGTGAAGACCGGTCAACGCGCCGCTGCCGCGAGTCTTGCGCAAATGAATGCGGCGCACCGAACGGGTACCGAACAGCTCTTCACCCATTTCGATGACGCCGTCGACCATCGTGTGCTCGGGGCTGCCGTCGTCCAGGCGCGAGCTGGTCAGGAACAGCACGGTGCAACCGGCAAATGCGGCATGGCCTTGCAGTTCGGAAATGAACTTTTTCGTGTCGATCGGCGAGTCGGCTTTGGAGCGTGCATTAAGCAGGCCATCGACGACCATGACGGTCGCCTTCTGCCGAGTGATTTCGCGTCGCAGCAGCTTCACGACTTCATCAAGGCCTTCGTTTTCCAGCGTATCGAATGCGCTGACAAACTGAATTTCCGCGCCGACTCGCGAGGCGTCGAAGAAACTCATGGTCGACAGGAATTGGAACAGGCGGTCGTGGGACTCGGCCAGCAACGTGGCGACCAGCACACGACCGCCATTACGGGCATGGTGAAACCCTAGCTGGTTGGCAAGGATGGTCTTGCCGGAGCCCGGGCGCCCTTGAATGATGTATGAGGCGCCGGCGACAAAGCCCCCCTGAAGCAGCGCGTCGAGCCCTTCGATCCCGCTTTGAAGGCGTTTTAGCTTTTCCACAATGCGACCCTGATCTGAATAAACAGGCTTGTTCAGCCGAATGAGTGAAATGCTAACGCCATTTCCGGTTGAGGGCCATAAAGGCTGGGGAAAAGTAGCGTTTTTGCAATGTGAACCTGGCACGTGACTGCTCGGGATCAGGGGGTAGTGACAAGTCCGGCACAGGAAGATTCGATTTTTCGAAACCCGGAAGCCGATAACGGCCATATGCGCTGCTGCGGACCATGAGGGTAGCGCTTGCCACTTTGCTTTCATGAAATCGTCACAAAACTGCTGCAGAGTTCGGGAGCCCGTAATCACTAGGTGTCATTTAATGAAAAGTTTGATGAAGTCTGCTGCGCTCGCCATTGCGGTATCTCTTTGTGCCACCTCGGCCTCCTTTGCAGCAGAAAATGTTCGCCTGACGGGGTCCGGAGCAAGTTTCCCGGCGCCGATCTATCTGACCTGGTTCAAGGATTTCAGCAAGAAATCCGATGGCGTCACTGTCGATTACCAATCCAAGGGCAGTGGCGCGGGCGTACAGGACTTCTTGAACAAAACCGTGGATTTCGCTGCCAGTGACTCGGCAATGAAAGACGAAGATATCGCCAAGGTCGCCGAAGGCGTGCAGTTGCTGCCAATGACCGCCGGTGAAATCGTGCTGGCCTATAACCTGCCGGGCAATCCCAAGGGTCTGAAGCTGCCACGCGACGTCTATTCCAACATTTTCCTGGGCAAGATCACGCGCTGGAACGATCCGCAGATCGTCGCAGCCAACCCGGACCTGAAACTCTCCGATACGCCGATCACGGTTGTCGTGCGTGCAGATTCCAGCGGTACGACCGCGGTATTCACCAAGCACCTGGCAACCGTCAACGCCGAGTTCAAGCAGGCGTTGGGTGAGGGCAACACCGTCAACTGGCCGGCCAGTGACAAGTTCATCAAATCGCCGAAAAACGATGGCGTAACCGCTACCGTGCGCCAGACCCCTGGTGCGATTGGTTACATCGAATATGGCTTCGCCAAACTGGCCAAGGTCGACTTTGCCCAGTTGCAGAACAAGGCTGGCAATTACGTCGTGCCAAACGCCGAAAGCGGTGCCGAGGCCCTGGCGGCGGTGAAGATGCCGGAAAACCTGGTGGCCTGGCTGCCTGATCCGGACGGTGCCAAGTCCTATCCGATCACCTCTTATACCTGGATGATTTTCCGCAAGGACAATGGCAACCCGGCCAAGGCCAAGGCCATGCGTGAAATGGTCGAATACAGCCTGACCGAGGGGCAGAAGATTGCCGATTCGATGGGTTACATCCCGTTGCCGCAATCGGTCGTCGAACAGGTTCGCAAAGCGTCCGCCAACATTCAGTAACGCCGTGAGGTCTCTCTCGGCGTGTGCGTCTGCGCCACGCCGGGAGAGTTTTCCCCCTGTTCCGGACTTAGCCCATGAACAAACCTTTTGTCGTACCGGTTAATCCCGACTCTGCCTGCCAGCCACCTTCGACGAAGGATTTCCTGGTTGATCGCACCTTCCGCGCGCTGGCGCGCATCGGTGTGGTACTGATTCTGGCGCTGGTATTTGCACTGGTGTTCGAAGTCGGACGCAAGGCACTTCCCGGTATGGAGAAGCACGGCTTCGATGTGCTTCTGGGCAGCGTGTGGGACGTCAACCAGGGCAAATACGGCATTCTGCCAGCCATCTGGGGCACGCTCTACAGCGCCTTGATCGCGTTGCTGATCGCCGGTGTTTTTGGTGTGAGCATGGCGATTTTCCTGACCCAGGATTTCCTGCCAACCAAGCTCGCTGCGCTGTTTCGCACCATCGTCGAACTGCTCGCGGCCATTCCCAGCGTGGTCTATGGCCTGTGGGGGATCTATGTGGTGATCCCGGCGATTCGGCCGCTGACGACCTGGTTGAACAGCGAACTGGGCTGGATACCTTTTTTCGGCACGTCCCTGAGCGGTCCGGGCCTGCTGCCCGCAGCGCTGGTGCTCGCGATCATGATTCTGCCGACCATTGCCGCCGTGTCGCAGGACGCGCTGACGGCTGTGCCGATGAAAACCAAGCAGGCCGCGTACGGCATGGGCACAACCCATTGGGAAGCGATTCTCAAAGTGATGGTGCCTTCGGCCGCCACCGGCATTTTCGGCTCTCTGGTGCTGGGCCTGGGCCGCGCGCTGGGTGAAACGATGGCGCTGGCCATGCTGGTCGGCAATGCCAACAACATTTCCCTCTCGTTGTTTGCACCGGCCAACACGCTTGCCGCTCTGCTGGCGCTGAACTTCCCCGAAGCCGGGCCGAACGAGATCGAGGTGTTGATGTATGCCGCGCTCGTGCTGATGTTGATTACGCTGATCGTGAACATTTTCGGCTCGATGATCATGATGTACGCCCAACGGGGTAACAAGTGATGACTGATCTGACCGCAGCAACAGACCTGACGGCGCCAACCGGTGCGATGCCCAGCTTGCAACGCAGATTCGAAGGCCGTGCGCTGCGCAGCCTGATCCTGACCACCCTGGTCTGGGCAGGTGCTTTGCTGGCCAGCGTGCCGCTGATTTCCGTGCTCTACATGCTGATCACCCGTGGTGGCGCGCGTCTGAACCTGGAAGTCTTCACCGAACTGCCGCCGACCGGCTTCGAGATGGGCGGCGGTTTCGGCAACGCGATGGCGGGTACCTTTGTGATGGTCGGTATCGCGGCAGCGATCGCGGTGCCGGTCGGGATCATGGCGGCCATTTTTCTGGCTGAACTGGGCCCGGACAGCAAGCTGGGGAACGCCGCACGTTTTGCCGCCAAGATGCTTACGGGCCTGCCATCAATCCTGGCAGGTGTATTTGCCTACGCCTTGGTAGTGATGACCACCGGCACGTATTCGGCACCGGCAGGTGGCGTGGCGCTCGCCGTCCTGATGCTGCCTATCGTGGTGCTGACCGCCGAAGAATCGATGCGGATGGTGCCCAAGATCATGAAAGATGCTGCTTATGGCATGGGCTGCACTCGCTCGCAGGTCATCTGGAAAATCATCTTGCCGACCGGCATGCCGGCGATCCTGACTGGCGTGATGCTCGCCGTGGCGCGTGCCGCAGGCGAGACGGCCCCTTTGTTGTTTACCGCGCTCTTCAGCAACTACTGGATCTACCACCAGGGCAGTCTCGATGTCATGAATCCGACTGCCTCGCTGGCGGTGCTGATCTACAACTTCTCCGGCATGCCTTTCGATAACCAGCTCGAGCTCGCATGGGCGGCCTCGTTGGTGCTGGTGATGATCGTGCTGTTCGTGAACATCATCAGCCGGATTTTCGGCAAGCCCAAGTATTAAGAACGGGAGCATCTGATTTTGAACGTATCCACTGCGCAAATTGCCGCTCCGTTTGTCACCCAGGCGCCTGTAGTCATGGACTGCAAACTGGACAAGATTTTCTACGGCAACTTCATGGCAGTACGTGACAGCCACGTGCCCATCGAGAAAAACAAGATCACCGGATTCATCGGTCCCTCGGGCTGCGGCAAAAGCACCGTGCTGCGCAGCCTCAACCGGATGAACGATCTGGTGAAGGGCTTTCGTTTCGAGGGCCATGTGCATTTCCTCGGGCAGGACGTCTACGGCAAGGGCGTCGATCCGGTGGTCGTACGTCGCTACATCGGCATGGTGTTTCAACAGCCTAACCCGTTCTCGATGAGCATCTTCGACAACGTCGCGTTTGGCCTTCGCCTCAATCGCTACAAAGGCGATATCGGCGACCGCGTCAAGCATGCGCTGCAAGGCGCCGCGCTGTGGGACGAAGTCAAGGACAAGCTCAAGGTCAGCGGCCTCTCGCTCTCCGGTGGCCAGCAGCAACGCCTGTGTATCGCCCGGGCGATCGCCACTGAGCCGGAAGTCCTGCTGCTGGATGAGCCTTGTTCGGCACTGGACCCGATCGCCACTAGGCGCGTCGAAGAATTGATGGTCGAGTTGAAGAAGGACTACACCATCGCACTGGTGACCCACAACATGCAGCAAGCCATCCGTGTTGCTGACACCACGGCGTTTTTCTCGGTGGATATTTCCCAGGGCACACGCACCGGTTATCTGGTCGAGATGGGCCCGACGGCGCAGATCTTCGACAACCCCCGTGAACAGATGACCGGCGATTACATCAGCGGCAAGTTCAGCTAAGTCACAGCACCGGTCACGGCCGCCTACCTGCACAAGCCAAATGGATTTGGCGGGCATCGGTGGACATTTACCAAGCGTTTCCAAGGAGCTCCAATGCCTGCCACGCATCGTCTTGATTTGCCTGCGATTGAACGTGCACTGCGGGAAGTGCAGAGCCGTTTCGCCGAGCTCAGCCGGCACTTCACCGAGCCCCGAGACCCGTTGACTGATGAAGTGCTGCACAACGTGCTTGAAGGCTATGCGTTGGTTGACGAGTATGTTGCCCGCGGCGTCGACCTGTTCGATCTGCAGCAACTGAACCTGATGCTGGAGATCAATGCCACGGTGCTTTGTGGCCGGGATCCGGCGCGCCGGCTCGAATACGCCCAGCATCTGGCAGCCACCGAGGCGCATTTCTTCAACAACGTCGAGGGCGGCATCAAGGACTTGTACAACTGGTATTGCGCTTATCGCAGTGAGTCAGTCTGGAAGCGTGCAGCGGGTGTCTATGTGCGCATTCTGAGCAAGCCGCAGCTGTTTATCGAAGGCAACAACCGCAGTGGCTCTCTGATTGTCAGCTACTTGCTCATGCGGGCAGGGCTGCCTCCATTCGTGTTGACCCTGGAAAATGCCGAGGGCTATTTCAACCCGTCTTCGGTCATCCGCAACTCCGCCAAGCATGGCGTCAAGGCGTTGTACGAATTGCCAAAGATCAAGAAAAAATATGCAGCATTCCTGGAAGAACAGGCGCCCGATCCAATGAAGTTCTTTCTCAAAGGCAAGCCTTTGCCTCTCTCTCAAGGTGGCCATTGATGAACTGGGCACCAGCATTTGCCAGATTGACAACCTTCGGCAGCCGGGCAGGGCAGGCTATCCGCTGCGCTTTGCCGCAGTTGTTCGAACGTCAGCGCATACGGATTTCGTTCGATATCGATGACACGCTCGCCTGCCAGCTTCATCACTGCGCAGTCGAGAACAGTCGACTACCGGCCTGTATTCATCGCTGGTTGGGTGAGCCGTTGCGGATGGGCACGCGATCGCTGATCCGAGAGCTGCGTCGCCAGGATTGCAGTGTCTGGGTCTACACCTCATCCGGGCGCACGCCGTCCTATATCAGGCGTTGGTTGGCGCTGTACGGTATCCGCGTCGACGGCGTGGTCAACAGCGTACTGCACAACCGTGCCCTGACGGCGCACGGGATGTCGAACGCGCCTTCCAAGTATCCGCCAGCGTTCGATATCGACTTGCATGTCGATGATTCGGAGGGCGTGCAGATTGAAGGCAAGGATCATGGCTTCCGGGTGGTCGTGGTGCATCCCGAGGATGATCGCTGGGCGCAGAAAGTGCTCGATTCGGTGGCCAAGGTCCAGGCGCAGCTCGCCTGGCAGCAAATGCGCAGACCTCAGGCGCCGGTGCAACAGCGTGCGGAGGCTGTCTTTGAGTCGCTTGGCTGAGGGAGTACGCATTGGCTATTCGGGCAGCAGCGCCTCAGGTGTACGAGGCACTGCTGTGAAATGACTCAATAGATGCGCAAACGCGGCTGCGCAAAACATGTCTCGCAGAAACGACAAAGCCCTGAATAATCAGGGCTTTGTCGTTACAAATATGGCGGAGGCGATGGGATTCGAACTCATGGACCTGTTACAGTCGACGGTTTTCAAGACCGATATGCAAAGCCAATGAAACCGGGGCCTCTAGCCGCTTTTCGTTACGATACGTTTATTTTTTGACATCTCTACAGCCCGCATTCTACAAGGGGCGAATTTTGAGTTTTGTAACGGTTTTTGGGGCTATTTCGATGGCTTTGCAATGGCGCCAATTCGTCGATAGACGCGCTCGGTAATGTCTCCTTTGGTGTGCCCCAAGAGTAGGCTCGCATCGCCGACATCGAGGATTTCCGACGCCGCTTTCGGCCTGATGTCTCTGAACTGGAAACCTCCGATTTTCTCCGCCAGCTGAACATCGCCTTTTCCTTCAGCTTCTTTCTTGGCCCTTTCTCTGGCGTCGTCCCATCGATCGCGAAGCATCTTCGCGGTCATTCGCTTGCCGCGTGCGCTCACGATCAAATAGCTGCAAATGTGCTGAGCATTGCGCTCGGCCATTTTCCCGATCAACAGGCCCAGACTGTTTGGCTCATCACCATCAGTCATCTGGATACGCAGCTTTTTATGTGTCTTGTTCTGTTGCACACCCAAGTAATTTCCCTCGACATCGTCCTTCCTCATGACCAGGACATCTGCCGGTCTTTGCCCGGTCAGATAAGCCAAGTCCATCGCGTCTTTCAGCTCTTGAGCTGCCTTCATGTAAACAGCATCCCAAACCACGTCATTCGCGTAATAGTCCCTCGGTGTTTCCTTATTTTTTCGCACGCCTTGGCAGGGATTTTCTTTGGTCGTCAGTCCCCATTCTCGAGCAATGTTGATAACGTGGGAGAGGGTGGCAATCTCGCGATTCGCCCGAACCTTGGCGGTCCGCGCGTCGCGGTACCCGGCGATAGTTGCTGGGGTGATTGAGTCGATAGGAGCGCTGTCGAACATCGGCCGAAGCTGCTTGATCTCCGCCAAATTGTCCTTCTGCGTCCGTGCCGCTTTCTTCGATACGATGTCGCGGATATATCGGTCGAAGATGCCCTTCATCGTGCGCAAATCGAGTGGCTTTTCCTTAGCCTCAAGCTCTGCCCATTTCGCTCTTGCCTGGTCCAGGTCTTTGCCCAGCGGGATGGCTTTACCGGTTAGGTCGAGATAGTAGTAGGAGATCCAGACCTTTCCGCTCTTCCGTTTTCGTGTCCACTGATACATTCGGGGAGGCAAATTGCGGGTTTCGGTCTTGCGGGGTCGCATATCAATTCACTCGCGAATAATCAGGTGTCCATGCCGGTGTAGCCGGCGGTGGGTTAGGGTCGGTATTGGTCGGGCTGACCATGCCCAGCTTCATGCGGGCATACATCCGACCAACCAGCGGGCGCTTGCCTCGGCTTTCGACGAAGACCCACTGGCGATCAATCAGCCAGCGGCGTTGGTAGGCGCGGGCCTTGTAGCCAGTTAGTCCGGCCAGCTCCTCGTCGGAGAGAATTTCAGTTTCCATTGTTATGCTCCATGCCGCGATTGGCGGCAGAAGGTGGTAATGAGTTACGCCTAGACCTTGGCCAGCGCCGAGTCGGCCATGACCATTGCAGCTTGGGCGTCATCCACGTAAGCGGGATTGAAAGCGGCGACGTCGTAGTCAGACGTCTACCCGGGCATGTCGTTAAACTCTTGGATAACCGGCGCGCAAAGGTCAGCCCTTCATTAGATTTTCTTGATAGGGTTTTTTTGTCGCCATGCCAATTGACCCTTAAGATTCGTGTCTCTGATCTTCGGGCTTTCCAAATCGCGCGTCAGTCGTGGCAATTTTTACTTGCAACTTGCGGCCGCTCGGCTAGGAGGATGTAAATGTAATTTTCATGTATCATTGAGTCCTGATGGAGTTGTCGATAACTCCGTGTGGCAGTGCTATTAGCTTGAGTTAAGGGGTTGTAACGTTTTTATGTCTAGTAAAAAAAATAACTTGGATAAATATAAGCCCTCGCTTGTTGAAGCGGGGTGCGAAGTCGATATGACCTATGGGCCTAGTGAGCTAGGGTTTGTTAGTGATGAGTTGAATTACATTCTTCGCATAGATAAAGATGATGACGGTTTTGTAGAGATAATTCTCCCGTATGAGCTTGAGGGTGATCCGGATTTTGCGAAGCGTTATGAAGTGTGTAATCACATCGCGAAGACTTATAAGTTGGTAAAGTGCTTTTATGTGGAAGATGGAGTTTTTGTTTCCACTGAATCCTTTGTTAAAAGCGTAGAGGATTTTAAGCGGTCACTGCATTATGCCTTGGAGAGTTTGCACGTCGCCTATGCAGATGCTTTGGCACGATACCCCGATGGAGTGTGAGGTCGATGTCAAAGGATGATTCTTACGCTCGACTGAGTTACTCTACCTGCTTTGCTGGGGCCGTTGGATCTTTACTTACGTATATAGTCAGCAAATATCCAAATGATGTTTTTTGGGGGGCGATTATGTTCGTGATTCCTCCCGTAACGCTCGTGGTGTACACAATTACTGATTTTATAGAATCTAGAGCTCGTGATTGGTGGGCGTCCCGCGAAGAGAAGGCGGATGTGGAATTTATTGTGAAGGAGTGCGATAGCATTATAAAGGATGAGACAATAGCGAGTAACGATAGAGATGAAGCGTTGAGAACCAGAAATTTAGCTAGGATGAGTGTGATAAAAAACAAAGCTGAGCGTTTGAAGAAGCATGAAGTTACAAGCTCTAGTGCTTCCGCGCATGCGAGCAAGCGTAATCGGTCTCCTAAGGTAAAAGCATCATAATCAACTCGGTTGTTGGTGTGTGATTATTCTAAAATTGTCCTTAAGGAGCTGAATTTTTCAATTCTCATTAAAGCCGTTGATTCATGGTGTAGGCTTATTGTTGGACGGAAATTCTGATCACTAGTTTTTTGGTGCGACTGAAATCGAGAATCTGTTTACTAGCTCAGTAAATACATACTGTGTCGCCAACTCCGACTACGCAGCTTCAGTTTGTAGTTGATCTGTTCGCCACGGATCATTAGCCCGCGCTAATACTGCCATCGGAGGTGGGCTAACGCTATTGCCGCACATGTGGACCTGCTGGGTTTTGGTGAAAGGCTTGCCGTCTGCGCCGTGGCTGATGATGTAATCGGCGGGGAACCCTTGAGCCTTGTACAGCTCGGCCGGTTGCAGCATCCGTAAACAGATGTCGACGATCACGTACGGTGTGCCCTTGATGGTGACGGTGACCAGGCCCAGCCGGTCCCTGGTGGTGATAGTTGGCGCTGGGGCGTCGGCGGCGCTCATGTTCTCGGTGCCGTAGTAGCTGATCAGGAATGCCGCGACCCGCAGCGCGCCCGCTTCTACTTCTGGCGATAGCTGCAGCTCGACCAGCGAGCTTTTGCCGCCACCGCCTGCCGTGATGGTCGGTGCTGGTTCCTCCACACCCTGGCCAACGCTGCCGCCGAACTGGCGTTCCATGAATGCGGTGACCAGCCCGAGATGGGTGCCGCCGGCGCTGATGGTGTGCAGCGGATCGGCGGCATCCCGCGCATTGCAGTTGCCTCGTAAGTGCATCAGGTTCGCCGTCACCAACTGCTGCTGGCTGCCGGTGTTGGTCACGGTGGTCATCGGGTCCTCTATGCTCTTGGCGGCCGTGGTGTTGAAGCCGCCATTCATCTGGGCCATGAAAACCGTTGAAATGCCCATGGCGTGGGCGGCACCGGCAGGGCGTTGGTAGTTGCCGCCGCTGGTGATCGTCGGCAGCGGTTCGTTGAGCGCTTTGCCTTCGTCCGCAAACCGGAACTTTACCAGGTGCGCCGCAGCGAGTGCGTGCTTCACACCACCGGCAACCACTGTTCCTAATGGTTGATCTAATCCAGGCACTCGAGGCTCTCGCCCGGCTCGCTCGCCATAACCGGTTTGAATCAGGGTAGGGCTGATCAGCGTCAGCTCGCCGCGATTGGCACAAGTCACCGTGGGCAGCGGGGCGTGTGGGTCGTTGATCCGGTCGCTGCCTTGGTGTGTTGCTGGCGCAATGATCGGGCTCGTCATGGCGAACGATCCGCCGCGTGGCCACGACGTTACAGTTCGCAGTGGCTCATGTGCGGACTGCACGCTTTCACCTGACCAGTTCGCGATCGGCACAATGAACGGGTCAGCAGCATCAATGACAAACTTCTTCATGCCCTTGGCGATGCGGCGCAGGGTTGCCGGTGCCAGCGGTTTTGGGCGGTCGAAGATGCTTTTGCTCGGGATGGTCCAGTCGATGCATTCGCCGGCGGTGCGCCACTTCTGCTGACCCTTAACCGGGTTCTTCGCGTGGGTTGGCTCAGGCCATACAATCGGCTGTCCGTCGCAACGGGCGATCATGAACAGTCGCTCGCGGCTGGTGGGCGCGCCGAAGTCGCATGCCTTGATGACCCGCCATTCGACCACGTAGCCAAGCTTCTGCAGTTCAGCGACGAAAACCGCCCACGTCTGCCCGCGGCGTTTCGGGTCAGGCACCAGGAACTGCTGGTGAACCGGCACGATTTCGCTAGGCTCGGCAATGGCACCGCCCAACTTCATTACCCGGCCAGTCTCCTTGCAGCGTTTGGCGATAAGCGGCCCCCACTGGAGGATCTGTTTCACGTTCTCCAAGCTGATGACGCGAGGCTTCTTCTTACCGGCCCACTTCAGGCCGATCCACGAAAGGTTGCGAATCTCGCGCTTGCGGGGTTGACCGCCAGCAGCTTGGCTGTGGTGCGTGCAGTCCGGCGACATGTGGAACCATCCAACGGCCTTGCCGCCGCACTCCGTGTCCGGATCACCCTCGAACACATCGGTGGTGTAGTGCACGGCGCCCGGGTGGTTCAAGGTGTGCATGCTGATTGCCTGCGGGCTGTGATTCTTCGCCACGTTGACCGCGCGGCCCAGGCCCATTTCCAGCCCGGTACCGGCACCTCCACCACCGCAGAAGAAGTCGACAACGATCTCATCGTCCTGAGTACTGAAGCCGAGTCCGTATTGAGTTTTGAAATCGAAGGGGTGTTTCTTCTGTTGTGCGGACATAGGGGATCCTCGCCGGCTGGCGTGAAGTGGTGAAGTAATGGAAGATCTGAAGCCTTAAGAGCATTCAGAGGAAGAAAGGCATGACCCAGAGCCAGCAGCGTGCGAAGGACCGGTTTTTATCGTTTTTACTGTTATCGGTATTTGCGGTGGTGTTGGCAGTCATCGTGGCGGTTGGAGCTTACCGATATACGTTTGGCGGAACCTTGGCAGTTAAGTCCGTAGAGTGGGCTAACTTCGGTGGATACATCGGCGGTGTTTTTGGCCCACTCGTATCTTTTGTAACGCTTTTGGCAGTACTGAAGACTGTATATATGCAAAGAGAGCTTCTAGATGTTCAGAAGCACGAATTTGAAGAATTACTAAAATTTCAGCGTCTCGATTCCTTCAAGCAAGACGAACAGCTGGCGCTTGCAAAGTCTGAAGCTAATAGGGCAAAGGTTTTGGCCTATCAGACTTCTATCCTGAATTTGATAGAGAGCTACAGTAACGAATTCAGACTCGATGCAAATGAAATGTTCGCCGCCGCTGAGAGAGCTACATCAGGTCATCTGCCCATTCTTGACGGCATAGCTGCAGAAGCCAAATACAGAGATAAGTGTGATGAGGCGAGAAAAAAAGTTGCAGCCTTTAAGATCCTAGCGCTCGAGCTTTCCGTTGCTGAGTTTTCAGATGTTCGCGAGGTAAAAGAGAAATTTGCTCCGCGAATGCTGGAAATATTGGATAGCGGAGAGCCTTAGAAGTAGTTCTATTTCGGGATTTCGATTTCGTCGTTAGGCTCTGGCTGATCGTCGGCGAGCGACTTCATGCCGGCCGCTTCAATAAGTCGCGACACCTTTTCAGTAACAACAAAAGGTGTCGTGACACACTTGAGCATCTTGGCTTGGGTTTCGAAGTTTGCGGCGATCAGGTTTCTAATGAGGTTCTGATGGATCTCCTGCTGGTTGTTGAAGTCGTGGGCCTTCATCACCGTCTTCAGATCAGGCTTGAACACGCCAGCCACTTCAACCGTAAACTTCTCGACGCCCAATGCAGCGTCCTTTGCTGCTGACTTCTCGCGCTTCCTGCGCTGCTTGATGGCCTCCTCTGTCGGCTGGGGTTCTTCCACCGTCAGTTCCTTTTCCTCGGCCATGGCCTTCCTCTTCAATTCCGCTGGCCGGAGAATCCATAACTCGTGTATGTATCTCTCAGCTCAAATAGGCAGGAGGCCGACATGAGGTTGCAGAGCGATGTAGATGCGCTAGCGGCTATCGAAGAGGACGCTAAAGCGATGCTGAAACGGATAGGGCTGCCGGACGACGCGGTGAAGCTGGAGGTGGTCGTGTTTCTTCGGGAGGTGATCGACCTGGCCAGCTACATGGAGTCGGCGCATCGGCTGGTTGAAGCGCCGAGCAGCGTCTGAGCTCAGCCTTGCTGGCAAATTGCCGCCCTTTGCGGTAATTATGTTCGGCCCGGCATGGGGCCGGAGAGGGAGTTACGTGACAATCGAAAATATGATGCTGACTGTCCACAGGGTTCCTGAAATAGTCCTCAACACTGGCACCGACTACAAGATTCTGGCCGGGTTCGCTTTGACCGCTCTAGCCGTGTTAGCAGGTTCATGGGCCACCGCTTATACATTCAAGAAAACAGTGGCGAGCCAGGAGGATATTGCTACTGCTGGCGCCATCCGTTCCAGCCGACAGGGATGGATCAACGAGCTTCGTGATGCTTGCGCCAATCACGTTGCAGCTGTTACGCAGATTTCTGATCTGCGAACTCAAAGAGCTCAGTGGCTGGAAGAAAAGAATGTGCAAATGACGCCGCTGGGGGCATATCAATTCTTCGAAAAAGAGAACCCTAATTGGGCCGGATATTCATCAGTTGCAGTTCATCAAGCCCGAATGCTTCGGGCGAAGGTCGAGTTAATGCTGAATCCTGATGAGCAAGAAACGGTGGATCTACTGGCCTCTTTGGATGCGGCCTACGACGGAGCAGCCAGTGATGTGGACGATCTTTCTGACCTCTGTGATGCGGTAGTAAGCCGCGCCCAAAAAATCATTAAGGCTGAATGGCGTATGACGAAGTTGGGAAAATAAAATTTGATTCGGTGGCGGACGAGGTGTCACGGCAGCATGTCACGCTATGCGAATGTGATCTGCCAGTTGTTCGTCGTTCATGCTGTCAGCGCCGCGAATGAATCGGGAAATCAGATCCTGCTCCTCGTCGATGCCGCACCTGGCCATGACTCGCTTAAGTGCAGCGTCATCATTGCGATAAAGCTTCGTGACAATCCGCCGTGACAACAGCGCGGCTTCTTTTTCCGCCTGGGTTAACTTGTCCCGCTCGCGCTGATCTCGCTTGCGCTCTGTTGGCGTCTTGGCCATGGCCTACCTCTTCAATTCCGCTGGCCGGCAAGTCCAGCCAGGTTTGTCGGCGGCGTGTCGTCGCCCGGTTACTGATGCGTTTCATGAGTTGAACTTGAATCCGTTCTCGCTGGCGATCAGCGCAACCCGCTTGACGTGCATGTGCAGTGTCTTGGCCGTCTCGCTGATGGTCTTGCCGGCTTCGGCCAGTTCGCGAACCTTCGGGGCGATCTTGTTGCGCTCGACGCGCAGACGGTCGTGGTGCGGTGTGGATGCCAGCTTTGGATCGCCAGTGACGCCACTGGGGATTTGCTGAGCCTTACCGCCGGAACCGAAGAACTGATCAAGTTGCTGGTTCAGGTTGTCGAGCAACTGGTCTCGTGGGTTTGGCATTGGTGCACCGATCAATGCACACCTTCCGCCAGGCGATTGGCCTGCTTTTCGAATGCGATCGCCATGTTCAGCGCGACCTGATAATTGAAGCGAAAGGCCTTTGTCTTGCCGGTGACCAGGTCAACGATGTGGTAGGCATTGCCGACGGTCTTGACCTGGAAGCGCACTTTTTCTTCCGGCGTCGCCAGACCTGCAAGGCGCGCGAACTCTTCACGGGCTGCGCGGGAGCGAACAAATAAGGCTTTGAGAACTTCCCGGCGCTGCTGCATCAGTGGGTGCATTTCGACCTGAGCAATTTCTGTTGCGTGCTTCATGGTTGATTACCTATCGGTTGTCATCCCAAGCAGCCCTCGCGAGAAGGCTGCTCAGTGATGCTTTCCGTTTCTCGCTGCACTTCAACGCCGGAGTCCTCTCTCTGCCCGCTGCCGCAACTGGCGTCACATCGGGTGGCTGTGCAACTTTGCGTGCTCTCATGAGGGAGCCCGGCCAGTTCCAGAGCTGGCATGGGGATCGAAATTTGTGTTTCGCGCTGTGCCCGTTGCCGGGGATCGATCCGCGAAGATTCCAAATTGTGAAAGAGCTGCGCGGCTTTCGCTGCTGGGCCGTTGTTGCCTGGCTTGCGAATAAAAGTAGCAGCGCTGCTATTTAAAGTAAATAGCGCTGCTAATAATATTTTCTGCGCGCGTAAAAAAGCCCGCACTGTGCGGGCTTCTCGCGGGTGAGCGCCGAGAAGCAGTGCGGCGAGCTGTTGCAGCTAGCGGACGAGTACAAGCTTGCTGGGGTTATCGATGGGGAGGATTGGCGGGATCTGATGGAGGAGGCGAATGCGTTCTGTGCATATGCGGTCAAGGATTAGAGCGCAGTACATAAGGGGGGAGGGCGGAAAGAAAAAGCCCGGCAAATCGCCGGGCGGGTTGTAACTGATTACAAACTGATCTGAAGATCCTGATTGATTACTGCGCTTTCAATGTCTGCAGCCATAGCACGCACCGCGGAGTCATATACGGAGTCACTTTTGTCCGTTGATCTTAATGTCAGAACGAATGACACCTTCTGAGGTGGAAGCTCGGAATGATGATTCACATCGAACTGGTACAGATCTCTCGCGAAAATTCTTGCATTTAACCTCATGGTGTTACCAGAGATTCCTGTGCGAGTGTGCGGTTTGCAATGATTCCTCACAGGACTCCACTTAGCGAGTTCCGATCTAGCAGTTACCTCTTTCTCTTTGTCCTCTTTCATTGAGCCGGCAAGATTAATTCTTGCGCCTGTCTCGGATGTTGCCTGAAGCGCAGTTTGGACCCGAGATGAAAAATAATTTTCGCCAACCATGTCGGAGACTAGGGGCTCCAGCACGGCGGTTAGGACGACTGTACCTGCAAACTTACCGTTTTTAATGAACTCTGGTGGAATTGGTATATCATTCCAGTAGTACCAGTACCCCGGTTTTAGCTCTGCAGACCACGCCATCGTAATATCTCCCGGGGGACAGTGCCAAGGAAGATTGTTTTCCGCCCAAGGCGTGCCCCAACCGAGCCCGTTGTTGTGTGAAGAAAGTTCTGCCTTGTTAATGAGCAGAGCCCTTACCAAGTCTGGAGTAGCATTTTTTATATTCGCAAAAGTATGTGCCGCGAGTGATGAAACTAGTGGGGTGCTGAAACTAGTTCCGATTTCGCTGTTACCACCTAGCACCCGGAGTTCAGAATACCAAGCCAGGTCAGGTTTTTTCATCCCCGCTGGTGCGGGGCCTTTCAGGCTGTGAGAACACTTGTCACCAGGTCTTCGTGTCAGTGCGTTGAATCGTCTTCCGCTTATTGATAGTGATGCCTCACAGTCCGCTGGTGGACACAAAATGCCGGTGGCAGGATTGTGATTGTGATTTCCAGCAGATATAACGGGAAGAATTTTATATTTTCTCGCTAATTTGCTAATTCTGTGTCCGAGCAGGCTTACTTCTTCTGTTGAGGCTAAGGATGCAACAGTATTAAATGATAAATTCCAAACTTTTGCATGCCCTGCCGTTTTTTGTGCAACATCCTCTAGGTATCTTAGAAGTTGGTGATGGTTTGGCGTTTTAGGGACGCTATCTTTGCATATAACTTGCGCTGAGATGTATGTGCAGTCAAGTTCAGGTAGTGGTCTCTGGTTATTCCAAGCGTAAGCGTGGCAAACTAGGGATGCGACTTTGTTGCCGTGAATTAAGTTTGCTTGGTTGTTGCTCACAAGTGGAATTAAACTTACCTTTTCAAGATGAAGGTAGCTTTGTGCATTGACTCCGCCATCAATAATTACAACTGTCGGAGAACTTGTTGGGATCTTTTTCGGCGAAGGTTCAGGACCAATGCCAGGGTTATGAGAAACTGTGATCTGTGGAGCCGGTTCTATTCGATAAACCGCTCCAGATGTCACTAGTTTTTGAAATGCGTATTTTGAGGAGAGTTGTATCGAAAACGCTGCGTTTCCCCTAGCCATGTAAGTCTCTATGAGCTCATCGACCGCATTGTACTTCATGATATCAGCGCTAGGAGGGCTGTCGTACTCGGGGTGCCCCAGAATATAATTTCCGTCTTCCAGTATATTCTTTATTTTAATGGCTAAAGCTTTACGTGCCGAAGTATTCTTAAACGGTTTTAGCCATATGTTTGCAGATCCGGCCTCGTTAACCTTAGACCATAATTCGTCAGGGCTCATCCCTCGAAATGTTTCCAGATCATCGAAAATGTCAATCGTGGAGATTCTCGATATGTCTACTTGGTCTTTTACATTTTTCGAGTTGGTTATGTGCATGCGTAAGTCGTTCAGTTTTTCGCGACTTATCTCAATGATAAAACCTTTATACCCTGGAGAAATAAGTCGGCAACCAACGCGTGAATCGAATAGATCAGTTGGCGTCCATGTTGGAGATAAAGCATCGTCGTCCATTTTCGCTATTAGGTGCGTAATGCCCGAAAACGTCACATCGTTCAAATCGCGAGAGTCGATGCTTTGGATCTGACTTGAAAGCCGACTCCTCTTATCGTGCAAGCTTTCTTTTTTTATTCCGTTAGCGTTCTTTCCACCACCAGTCACTCCCTTTGGAGTAGGTTGCTTGAGGAAGGTTACAACAGGGTTGATGGCCGGCTTTAGAGGCATGTAGCTAATCCTTTAGATACGTAGATAATGTTTGGCGACTAACTTTTACTAGAGTAAGTATTTCTGTCTGATTTAGGTGGTGTGTTCTATGCAAAAAGTTGCAAATTGTTTTTTTGTCCGTTGCATCGGTATCAATCTGTGGCTGTAAAACGTCCTTTGCTACCTGGTGAAGATCTATTGCAGAGTCGGTAATCACGGCGTGACGGCGAGCTGCCAGGGAAATAGACTCTATGTCCGCCCCGCTGAGTTTTGCAGAAATCTTCGCAAGAGCGGCAGTAGTGCAAGACTCTCCGTCATCACAAAACAAAAAGTGATTCCATAGATGTTTGCGCAGATCCTCGTCTGGTGTGTTGAAATTCATTCTGTACGGAAAACGGCGCCAGATCGCTCTGTCCAGCAACTCAGGGTGATTGGTTGCGGCAATTACAATGGCACGATCATCTAGTGAATCAAGAGACTGAATAAGAGTATTAACAACCCTCTTCAGTTCGCCTAGCTCATGATTGTCATTTCTGAGTTTTGCAATAGCATCAAACTCATCCAGAAAGATGATCCCATTCTTCTGCGGTATGAAGTCAAATACGCTTCTAATGTTCTTTGCGGTATCACCTAGCAAGGAAGACATAAGCGAATCCAAGCGGACAACATACAGCGGCATAGATAAAGCAGCGGCAATATGGCCGGCTACGAGTGTCTTTCCCGTACCGGGAGGGCCGGCCATTAGTAGATTCATTCGACCTGACAGACCGTGTTGTGCCAAGAGGTCATATTTCTTCGCGCTCGCGATAAATGAATCGAACGTATGCTTCAGTGCGCTATCGAGAAATATTGGTGATGTAGGCCAAGGAAGCTCTTCAACAAGAGCACCCCTAGACTTCGGGTCTACGGGGAGAGATTCCGAATAACCAGCGGCACGAAGCGGAACTCCATTACGCCTGGTAGCGAGCTTAATACGCTTACTCACTTCAGGGGAGGCTGCCATGCAATTTTTTGCGATCCTGCTACAGACCTGTCTGACAACCGTGTAATCGGCGTTCAAAGCCCCTTCTATCAGACCCAAAAGATCGTTTTCAGTGACAGCTATGTTTTGTGACATTTGACAAAAAACCCTAAAATTTGGATTGAATGTCTAATTTTTCCGAATTTTCGTCAAGTTTAATTCGACAAATGTCACATAATTTTGTGGATTGTGTGAGATTTTTGCAATGGGCCAATCGATTACCTCGAATACATCGCCCACCAGAACACATGCCCTAAGATCGAGATCTGCTGCTCCTGGATTTGCTGGAACGTGTAGTCCTCGTCCGGGTGCTCGTCACGGTTGAAGCTGCGCAGGCGAAGCCCAGTAGGGATGCGGTAAACCTGCTTCACGCGCAGCTGGCCGTTGTGGTTGATGGCGTACATCTCACCGTCGACGATATCGCTCAGGGAGTTTTTCCCAACGTTAACGCCAACCGTGGCGCCGTCGCGCAGCACAGGCATCATGCTGTTCCCGCCAACCCTCACGCACTTCGCGTTACTGAACTGCACGCCGTTATGGCGCAGGTCTTTCTTAAAGAAGCGCAGCCGAGAGGTATTGCTTTCCTCAATAGCAAATCTTCCAGACCCAGCCGCCAGCTCAACTTCCTGAAGGAAGGGGACATAGACCTCGTCATCATCGAGCGGGGTTTCGTCATCCCATGTCTCGATTGTGCCAAGTTTCACGCTAGGCTGTATTCGGTCTTGCTGCACGTTGGCGACAGTGGATAACAGTCGAGAGCTGACCTCACTTGCATCAAAGTCGAGCGCCTTAGCGAGCTTCAGCAGTGCTTCCACATTTAATGGCACCTTCCCGGTGGCGTATTGGCTGAATGCACTTTGCCCAGACCATCCACACGCTTCAGCAACGTCCGCCTGCGTAAGGCTGCGCCCGGCAGCTTTTGCAGCTGATTTGCGCTGTTCGTAGATAGCTTTGAGCCTGGCGCTCTCTGCGACTTCTTCGGGGGTGAGGGGGCGACGTATTTTCATACTGGCAAGAGTATGAGCAGAGCTGATATCCACGCAAATAGCGCTGCTAGTATTTTGTTGCTGATAAAAAGCAGCGCTGCTACTATTCATGGCAGATATCAAGCCGTGGAAATTCCATGAAAAAGATCCCTTTGAGCAAATACCTAGAAGTGCACGGCACTCAAGCCGCGCTTGCTGCTGCTCTCGGCGTGAACCAGAGCGCGATCTCGCAAATGGTTCGAGCCGGCAGGAGCATCGAAATCACCCTTTATGACGACGGGCGTATTGAGGCGAATGAGATTCGTCCGATCCCTGCGCGACCCAAACGCACAGCAGCTTGAACTGTTCGTTGCTGACTGCCTTAACAAATGATCGCCTACGCACTGGCAGGGCGCCACGGAAACAAATTTGAGGTTTTACGAATGGAAGATTTCTTGAGGGCTTGCCACGCCACCGTCAAGGAAAGTGGGGCAGAGGAGTTGGCCGGGAAGATGTGCATGGCACACGTGAGCTTGCTCCAGCGCTCGAACCCGGACAACGCGGCGCATCACCTGACTATTGAGCATCTGTTCGGAATTTTACTGCACACCGAAGACATGCGCCCGTTGAAAGCGTTGGCGGATCAGTTCGGTTTTGAGCTCGTTCCGAAGGATGCGCCGGCACCCAGAGAGCTGACCGCCTCGCTGGTACATGTAGGCAAGGAAGTAGCTGATCTGACCATCGCTGTGCACGAGGCTTTGGATGACCAGCACGTTTCATCCGGCGAGAAGACCGACATTCTCACTGAGATCGGACATGTACGCGAAAGCCTTCATTTGCTCGAAAGCTCGGTGAAGGCAGCTTGAGTTTCAGGCACAAAAAAGCCGGGCTGCAACCCGGTTTCTTCAAAACGCAAAAAACTGAGGGGCCATTATGAATACGAACGTCACCCCTGGTAGTCCCTTCATTCCTGCGACACGTTATGGTCAATCGCAAAAAGTGTCTCGACACACGTCATCTCGTTTTGCCGAATTGAATATCGGAGCCTCGCTGTGAGCGTTCAAGCAATGTCATGGGCGCTGTCTTTGCCCACGCAAGTTCTCAAGGATGCTAGCGCACGGCACGTTCTGCTGTGCCTGGCCAACTATGCCGGATCGAACGGCACTGGCGCGTTTCCGTCAGCTTCCACCCTGGCTCAGGACACCGGTCTATCCGAGCGCACCGTGCGTTACAAGTTAGATGACCTGGAGAAGTCGGGACTGATCAAGCAGGGCAATCAGGCGATTGCTGCTGTTCACATTGATCGCCATGACCGACGCCCAGTCGTTTACGACCTTCAAATATTGCGGGGTGCAAATGCTGCACCCCGTTCGGAACGGGGTGCAAATGACGGCACGGGGTGCAATCCACAACAGAGCGGGGTGCAATCTACGACAGAACGGGGTGCAGCGGCTGCACCCAATACGTCAATTAACCATCAGGTAACCGAACAGCAGCTGCAGCGCGAGTTTTCTGGCGTGGTCGATGATCAGGATCGACAAGCTCTCGATGCTCTCGAAGATCCTCGCCAGCGCTTCTCGATGTTTGCCGACTGGGAGTTCAGCGCTAAACAGTTGGAAGACCAGCTTCGCCTGATGTGCTTGCCGATCTCATCGGCTACCGATGAGTTGATTAACTCGTTCAAAGGTTTCTTCATCGCGAAACCCGATACCCGTGACAACGCCGCCGGCTGGTGCCACCGCCTTGCCAAGTGGATCAAGCGTGATCGCGCAGTGAAGTCCGGCGACATTGAGGAAGAGATGGATGCGACCGGTGACTGGACTGCCAAGGGGGTTCGGGTATGAAATCTGCACGCGATCTTATTGCCGAACGGCGAACCGACCCTACCTACAAGCCGACGTCCGACCCAGTAGTGGCCGAGGTTGATCCATCGACCAAAGCTGTCATCGACGATTTGTTCCTGCGTCTTCGCGGTGCCTGTGGCGCATGGCGCCAGTCTTGGCCGACTGAGGCCGTGATGAACGCCTCGAAGCTTGAATGGCTCGGCGAGTTCATGCGCTCCGGGATCAACCGGATGGAGCAAATCGACCACGGCATGCGCGTCCTGAGTGCGAGTAAGTCGGCATTTGTTCCGGCGCCTGGCGTTTTCGTTAGCTGGTGCTTTGCCCCTGAAGGGCTGGGATTGCCGAGCGTCGAAAAGGCGTACGCCCAGGGTCTTCGCAACTGCCATCCCGCTATGCGTGATTCGGCCAAGTGGATGCACGCTGCGGTCTACCACGCTACTGCGGCCGCTGGTTTTCATGGCCTGCCATTGCTCTCGCGTGAACTTGGTTTGGCGAGCTTCGAGCGTCACTACTTGGCCCAGTGCAGGAAGATCTGGAAGGGTGAACCCCTAGGCTCTATCCCTATTGCTGAACTTGCTTCGCCTAAGCCTGATCGCAACCCCGAAGTGGGTAACATCGCTTTGGCCAACTTGCGCGCGATGCGTGCGGGGAGGGCAGAACGTGTGTGACCGTCGCCTTGCTGTACCCGAAATCGATACCTATCGATTCGCAGTGTTCTGCTGCTCGTTCAAGGTCGATTTGAGTTCGCCACCTGATCACGCGCTGGCGCTGTTTGCCGACGAGGCCATGGCCAAGCGGTATGGCTCGTGGATGTGGCCGGGGACCTATGAAGTCGTTGACGTCGTGACGGGGAAGCCTTCATGCGAGTGAGCTCGAAGAAGCTTCGCGCCTCGGCCAATGGCCAAGAGTGCACCGTCTGGATGGCAGGCATCTGCAATCACAATCCAGAAACCACCGTCCTCGCGCATCTGCCTTGCGGGCAGAAGGGCATGGGCATGAAAGGCTTTGACACCGTGGCGGCGTACGCGTGCAGCGCTTGCCACGACGTGATCGACGGCCGCGCCGCCGGCGAGATCGACTGGCAGGACGTGCCGCGCGCCATCGCCGAAACCCACGAAGCCCTGATCAGGGCTGGAATTCTCACCGTGAAGGGGGCCGCATGAGTACCGCCGCGGTGAAGATCACCGAAGCTGAGATCAAGCGCCAAGTGGCCGGCACCGTACAGGACGTACGCGACATTGAGAATAAGGGCCTGTACCTGCGCTTCAACAAGGCTCGAACCGGTGGCTCGTGGTACCTGGTGTTGAAGGGCAAGTGGAATCCCATCGGCACGTTCCCCGAGCTGACTCACAAACAGGTTGTAGCGGCGCTGCCGTCGCTTCGGCTGCGTCTGGCAGCCGGGGAGGGCGCGAGCCTGTCGAAGTGGAACGCTGTTGGCGAACTGCTGGACTGGTTCGCTGATCGCATGTCGCGCGATCGTAATCTGTCGACCAAACGCAAAAACACCGGCGCCTCGATCATCAAGTGCCACCTGAAACCGCGCCTCGGCGAGCTGCCCATGATCGGCATCGACAAGGCAGCTCTCGACACCCTGCTGATGTGGCCCCTGCAGGAGACGGTTTCCATCGACTACGTGCGTTCCGCGTTCCAGCTGTTGGCCTTGTCATTCCGGCAGGCGGCCAAGCTGGGGTTGATCACGTCCAACCCGATGGCAGCGATCCGGTTCAACGACTTCTCTAAGGCAAAGGTCGGCATAAAGCCGTCCCGTCTGCGCGGCGTTCAGTTGGAAGGCCTGCTCGGGCAACTGGCCGAAGTCATGAGCACCGCACCGCTGGATTCGATGCTCGCACTGATGATGCTCTGCCATGGCACCCGGATCGGTGAAACCCGGATGGCGCGCTGGTCGCACATCAGCCTGGCCGAACGCGAATGGTTCATCCCGGCCGAGAACACGAAAACCGGTGTCGAGCATCACCTGCCTCTGACCGAGCAAGTATGCACGCTGCTGACCCGGTATCGAGAAGGCCAATACGCTCGAGGCTATGAGGGCCAGTGCCTGTTCCCGGCACGTAATGGCAAGGCGCTGGGCGAGGCTCAGGGCTGCGCAGTGTTTCGTCGACTAGGGCAGGGCGATTGGACCAGCCACGACCTGCGCAAGGTGGCGCGCACCGGTTGGGCAGACCTTGGCATCGATCACCTGATTGGTGAGCTGCTGATCAACCACGCGATGGGCCACAACGTGAAGGTTTACATCCAGTCGGACGTGATGAGCCGCAAGCGTGATGCCCTCGAGCAGTGGCACGCGCATCTAGATCAGAAAGGCTTTGCAGCGATTCATGGATTGACCGGTTTTAGATTTGAAGATTCCGGTAATTCGCTGCAAGCCACAGACCATAAGGCCTGCAAGGCCATTGAAGAAACAACCATAGGCGAGGTTTCAAATCATGCAGAAAGGGCGAGTACCTGGCTTTAAGCGAGAACGGATCGAGCTGGAGCCTTGCTCTATCTGCGACGGGAAAGCGGTAGTAAATGGGCTGTTTTATGAGCTGGTTTGCACTGATTGCAACGGTTCAGGTTGGGTTGTTATGGGTAGCAAGTTGGTGCTTTCTTCCGACGAGTTGGTCACACAGTTGAGTTTCAAATTGCAGCAGGTACAGCGCGAAGTCTTGGCGTTAAAGACTTCCCCAACACCGATAGGGCCGCAGAGCCAATACGAGCAACCAAACCGCTTGGGAGCAGGCGGAACAAATTACACAGGGGATTGAGAGCATGATGATTCGTAAGCCAGCTGGCCGGCCTTTGGGTGATACAGAATACCTGCTTGAACAGTGGGGCTGGTGGAGGATGGATGGGGCTGGGATTCCAAGTTACGCATCGCCTAACCTCGCGTTGATGCGGCAGGCTAACGCTTATCCATCATCGAGCAAGAGCTACTGCATTACTGACGATTGGGCGACGGCTATCGATGGAGCGGTTGCGAGGCTGACCCATCGCGATCAGCAGATGGGGGACGTTATCTGGCTGTACTTTGGTGCAAAATGGCCCATGTTGCGTGTGGGAAAGCATTACGGGCTAAGCGAGGGAAAGACTAGGGAGTTGGTGCGAGCAGGAGTAGCTTGGATCGACTGTGTTGTTTGTCCAATGTATAAAGTCGCATAATGTGTTAATTGTATATCTGCCGAGCTCGCGTCGGCAGATGTTTGATACGGCTATAGTTATTTTTAATTAATAATCGGCATAGTCTGGATAGGCAAAAAGTCTGCGTGATCGAGCGTCATCTAGCCATTTGAACGCGTTTTCAAGGCCGTAAGTACCAATGATGCTTTCCGCTAGCACGGTGTGTTGCAGAGCAAATAGAGATATCAAAATATTATCAATGGCATTGCTTTTGTTGAATATGTGCATGAAGTCATCTTTTAAGTTAGTGCCGTATGCCAAATTAGCATTAGCTTGAGCGAGGTGGATGCCGAACAATCTGTCATAATATTCAACGAATTCCCTGTCGCGCGCGAAATAAAATAGGGTTTCAATCCCGGCTAGATACTCGGCGTTAACTTCGTAAGTGAAGGCATCCCATAACTTATTTTGTGGGGCACATCTCGCTAGCAGGCTCTCTAGCAAACTTTCTCTGTCAAACATTGTTTCAGTATATGGTTTGTCCTGATCTTTGCGGAAGTCAGGGTTCTCCTTGAACCACTCATCTATAAATCGCAGCAATTTTTGTTCGGAAATACCTTTGAGTGGGAGCGGGGAGTTGATAAGTGGAGCGAGATTGTAATGGTTTTTTATGAGATCCACGGCCTTAGAAAAGTCCCTACTCCCAAGCCCATACTCTGCTTTGATACGATCTTTTACGGAAGTGAATTCCTCATCTCTCCACTTCTCAATGCGTGGTAGCTCTTTAGCAATTCTAAAGATTTCTGGACGAGATAGTTTCTCTGTGAAGGAGCCTTGATTGTATTCCGACTGCAACCAGTTATTAAGTTTGTGGAGTGAATCCAGGTTTTTTTCGAGTTCATTAAACTTCTTCTTCAGAAGAATGAAGTTTATGAGGGATACTTCTGTTAAATGCTTCTGAGAGTCGTTGTTGGTTGGGTAGCGAAAAGTTTGGCCGGTTGGATCAATCTCTGAAATATCTAAAATAGTCGCTTCTGCTCTTTGATTTGCGGATATATATCTTTTGTCGATATTCTCCGATTGCGTTTTGAAGAAACTCCAAATCATGTTGATGTCGTGAGAGCTGGAAGAGTTGAACTGAATATTTATTTTTTTCAGCTTGGCGATTTCAATGATTTCGTCAATCGCGCCTTTCAGTCTTAATTCGACTGAGTGGCGCATATTGAAACAGACTGGGTAAACAAACTCGTCAACACTGAGGTGAATGCTTTCATCATTGATAACTAGGTCAATTAGAATGTTTGCCGCTTTCGAGAAACCCTCCGAATACTCAATATAACTAGGTTGACCGTTGTTACCAACACAGGCGTTCGCCCATGTGGGTTCTGCTCCACGAAATGTTGGATTTTTGTTAGTCATCAGCCTGGAAATTTCCTTGTTGGGGTCTGAGTCGATGCATTGATGCCATTCTAGGGCGGGTTGTGGGGAGCGCATATCCTCAGTGGTCGTAAATGAGAAAAAAAGCTTTTCCGCGCGGAATAGGTCTGTTTTTATTGCAGCGTGAACTGCTGTGAACGCAGCGAGACGCTTTCAAAACCCGGCCATCGAGCCGGTTTTTTTTTACCAATTTCAGGCCCTGCACAGCGCGGGGCTTTTTTGTTTTCGGCCCCACGCCTGTCTCCTTGCCTCAAGCGGACGCCAGCGACGTGGAGGCCGACCTATTTGAGGACTCAAGATGAACTCCGAGCATCAGGCACTGACCGATGTACCTCTGTGGTTGTTGGTTCTGTTGAGCCTCGCTGGTTTGTCTGGAGAAATGCTTCGCGCATCAGGTAGTGACTTGGGTCTGCGCCAAATCCTTCAGCGAGTAGCACTGCGCTTTCTCGCTTCTGGCCTGCTGGGTATGGCCACGCTGCTGCTCGCAATGGCTTTGTGGAACAACCTTTACCTCGCAGCAGGCTTGGGCATCGTCATTGCGGTAATCGGTGCTGATGTAGCGGGTGGTTTGTACACCCAGTTCTTGGCAAAGAAGGCAGGCGTTCAAGTCGACGAGTAAGTGACTAACAATCAAATGTTCAGAGGATATCGGCCAATGCAGGTTCGCGTGATAGGCGATGACGGGAAGGAGTTGTGGGTTAAAAGTGAGACCCGACCTGACCCGGAGCTGATATCGCCGGGGACCCTGGGGGTATCCGAAGGGTACGGGGTCGGAAACCCGCGGGAAAGCGTTAGCCACAGGGCTGGAAAGTTAGTTGACAGCGGTTGACAGGTTGACAAGGAATTCTGTGTTTTCAGCGACAGAGTTCGCATGATCCAAACAGTGTTTTTTAGTGAAGTCCCCCCGGTTCTATTGGGCTGTATAGGCTATTCATGCCTGTTCATTTTCTTAAACAGCAGCCCCGGCGCAATGGGCGGAAGGCCTGTCAACTAAGCCGGGTTAGTTGACAGGCTTAACAAGCCACGACGATGGAGGCCGCATGGCTTTTGTAACTCGCAAGGAGTACTGCGAGCTGAAGGGGTGGTCTCGGCAGTACGTTGGCAAGCTGGTCAAGAGTCAACGACTGGTTCTGAATGCCACCGGGAAGATTGATGTGGAGGCCAGCGAGAAGCTTCTGGCCATGACGAGCGACCCGAGCAAGGCCGCCGTCGCCGCTCGACATGAGCGCAATCGCCCGAAGCGGGGTGATCAGCCACCGCTGGAAATAGTCATCGCAGACTTTGTAGATGACCCCTCTGGCCAGGTACCCGACTTTCAAAAGTCACGCGCGCTTCGTGAGCACTACCTGTCGCTTCAGGAAAAAAACAACTTCCTTAAAGCCCAAGGCACCTTGGTAGAGCGCAAAGCGGTCGAAGATGCGGCCTATAACGCCGGTCGCTTACTGCGCGATCTTTTGCTTGGAATGGCGCCACAGCTATCGCCTGAACTGGCCTCGCTGTCTGATCCATGGCAAATCGAAAAGCGTCTGACGGCGGCTTTACGACAAACACTGGAAGATGCTGAGCGACTGTCTACAGCAGATTTAGAACAAGCCATTACCCCGAGCTAAACCTATGTCCTTAGAAATGTCGAACGGTGCGACGGTGTACCGCGAAGCGTATTTCCGTGGGCAGCGACCAGAGCCAGATGTCTGGATTGACCAGTGGGCCGACGAGTACATGCGCATTCCGCGCGACACGGGTGCGGCCGAGCCTGGTCAATACCACACTTCGCGCACCCCTTATGCGCGTGAGCCGATGCGCTGTCTGTCACCAGCCCACCCGTGCAAGCGGGTGGTGACCATGGTGGCTTCGCAGTTGATGAAAACGCAGATCGCCTTGAACTGGATCGGCGGCCTGATCCATATGGCCCCGTCCAACATCCTGACGTTGTTGCCCAGCCTGGGGTTGGCCAAGCGGGTATCGTCGCGTATTGGTAAAACCATCAAGGCTACGCCGGTTCTGCGTGAGCGCGTGGCGTCCAACCGCTCGCGAGATGCGCGCAACACCATGGACACGAAGGAATTCGAGGGTGGTTCGCTGTACATCACCACGGCCGGTTCTGCGGCCAACCTGGCGGAGCTTTCCGCACGCTACATCTACGGCGACGAGGTTGATCGCTGGAGTGTGGACGTGGGTGAAGAGGGCGACCCGGTCGAGCTGGCCGAGACTCGCGGTAGTACCTTCGGCCGCAACGCGAAATTTTACTTTTCCAGTTCGCCGACGGTCAGGGGGGCGTCACGGATCGCTGATCTGTTTGAGGTCAGCGATCAGCGTTACTACTACGTGCCGTGCCCAACCTGTGAACACATGCAGGTTCTGGAGTGGGAGCGTTTGCATTACTCGGCGGATTTTCAGGTTGTGCATTACCAGTGTGCCGGTCCCGACTGCGACGTCCTGATCGAGGAGCGCTATAAGGGCGAGATGCTGGCGAAAGGGGAGTGGCGAGCACACACCCAAGGCGATGGCGAAACCATTGGTTTTAACTTGAATGCGTTGTACTCGCCGCCCGGCTGGACCGGTTGGGCCTCGTTGGCCAAGCAATTCGAGAAGGCTAAAAAGGCTCAGGCCAAAGGCGATCTGGAGCCGATGCAGGTGTTTTACAACACCCGTCTGGCCAAGGTCTGGGATAGTGCTCAGGAGCAAACCTCAGCCGGTGTGCTGATGGATCGGGCGCGACTGGAAAGCTACGGGCTTGGCTCAATGCCCGACGGCGTATTGATGCTGACCGCTTCCGTTGACTCCCAAGCCAACCGCCTGGAACTGATGGTGATGGGTTGGGGCGCTGGCATGGAGCGCTGGGTGGTCGACTTTCAAGTCATCTCCGGCGACCCCGCCGATGAGCGCACCTGGGCGGCGCTGGACGAGTTACTCAAGGCCCGTTACCGACACCCTTGTGGTGCTGAGCTGATGATCATGGCTACTGCGGTCGACTCCGGTGGTAACCATACGGATGAGGTCTATCAGTTCTGTCGTATGCGCCGCTGGCGCAGCGTGTTCGCCATCAAGGGGGCGAGCAAGCGGGGCCGGCCGGTGATCGCGCAGCGACCTTCGATGGTCGACGTGACATGGAAGGGCCTGACTGAACGGCATGGCGCCGAGCTATGGATTGTCGGTACCGACACGGCGAAGGACTGGATCTACAACCGCTATGCATTCGACACCGGCCCGGGATCGCTGCACTTTGCCAACGACCTGCCGGATGACTTTTTCGCCCAGTGTGTGGCTGAGCGCAAAGTCACCCGTTACGTCAGGGGGCATAAACGCATCGAATGGACCAAGGGCAAGGCCGAGCGCAACGAAGCGCTCGACCTGTTGGTTTACAACCTGGCCATGGCCCATTACCTCGGCATCAATCGCTACCGGGATCACGATTGGGCGCGGATTCGGCAGGCGGTCATCCAGTCGGCTTCGGGCGATAGTGGCCAACCCGTTCAGAGCGAGCGGCTCAGCCGGCCAGTCGAAACACCGGCAGCACCACAGGCGCAACCAGCCGTGAAATCACGTCCGGCAGCCGCTCCCCCACAACGCCGCAGCTCCACCAGTGGCTACCTGAAGAGACGCTGATATGTCATTTACGAAAAAGCACCTCGACGCGGTTGAGGCGGCCATTGCTCGCGGTGAGAAAACTGTGCGCTACACCGACCGTACCGTGGAATACCGCACGGTCGATGAGCTGCTCAAGGCGCGCGAAGAAATACGCTCGTCGCTGGCCAGCGCCGCCGGGGCACGTTCGCGCGTGGTTCGCCTTTATCACGGAGGCAAGGGACTTTAATGGCCCGACATTTTCCGACGTTGACCCGTAACGGCTTTGTGCTGCCGTCCAACATCAAGGCCAGTTACGAAGGCGCTGGTGAAGGCCGCCGATCCGCTAACTGGGACGCTCCCGACAACGGGATCAACAGCATCAACACCCCGGCACTGCGCAATTTACGGTCGCGCTCCCGGGCAGCGGTTCGCAATGACCCGTATGCCTTCAACGTCATCGACAAGCGCGTCAGCAACCTGATCGGCACCGGCATCACCCCTCGGCCAGCGACCGATGATGATGCCCTGCGCAAGCTGCTGCAGGAGCTGTGGAGCGATTGGGTTGATGAATCTGATGCGGATGACCGCACTGACTTTTACGGCCAGCAGGCGCTGGTGGCGCGCACGGTGGAAACATCGGGTGAATGCTTTGTTCGCTTGCGTCCTCGCAGTCGGGACGAAGGCTTGGCGGTTCCGCTGCAGTTGCAGATTCTGGCGCCGGAGTTCGTGCCGCACGACAAATTCGAGAGCACCAAGAACGGCAACGTCATCCGCGCCGGCATCGAGTTCACGCCTGGCGGCAAGCGGATAGCGTATTGGATGTACCTGTCGCACCCGCGTGATGCGGCCTCGTTGAACGCCGGCTACAACCAGCTAGTGCGCGTCCCGGCCGCGCAGGTGCTGCATATCTTCGAACCGGTCGAACCTGGCCAGTTGCGCGGTGTGCCGCGATTGTCGCCGGTACTCAAACGGCTGCGCAGTCTGGACAACTACGACGACGCGGTGCTGTTCCGTCAGGAGGTGGCCAACCTGTTCGCCGGTTTCATCAAGCGCCCGTCGCCTGACTCGGGTCCGGCTCCACGCGATCCGGTCACCGGCGCGTTATTGGATCTGGACCGCGACGGCTTCACGCCCATGGTTGCGCTCGAACCCGGCACCATGCAGGAACTCGGTCCGGGCGAAGAGGTGGAATTTTCCAAACCGCCGGATGCGGGCAACAACTACCCGGACTTCATGCGGCAGCAATTGATGGCTGCAGCAGCGGGATCGGGCACGCCTTACGAGATCCTCACCGGCGACATGCGCGGCATCAACGATCGAGCGCTGCGGGTGTTGCTTAACGAGTTTCGGCGTCGCCTGGAACAACTGCAGTTCAGCGTGTACGTGCATCAACTCTGCCGCCCGGTACGGGCTGCGTGGATGGACATGGCGGTGCTGTCGGGTGTCTTGGTGCTGGACGATTACGCACAGAAGCGCCGGCAATACCTGCGCACCCGCTGGGTGCCACAAGGCTGGGCTTACATCCAGCCGGTGCAGGACGTGCAGGCGCGAGCGATGGAGGTTAGAGCCGGTTTTTCGTCGCGCAGCGAGATGGTTTTGCGCACTGGCTACGACGCCGAAACGGTCGATCTGGAAAACGCTGCTGATCTGGCACGCGCCACCTTATTGGGCCTCAACTACAACACCCTGGATGCCGTCGAAGACACCGACGACAAGGAGCAACCATGAGCAAGCGCGCGAAACCGCGTATTTACAACCGCGCCGGCAAACGCGTCGAGGTCAAGGACAAGACTTGGTACGCCGTTCATGCAAGCGGCGAGTCCAACGAGCGAGTGATCGAAGTCTTTGTCTATGGCGAGATCGGCGCGTGGGGCATCACTGCCAATCAGTTCGTGCAGGATCTGCGCGCCATGGACGACGGTGTGTCGCCGGTGGTCGCCGCGTTCAACAGTATCGGCGGTGACCTGTTCGACGGGCTGGCCATGCACAACGCGCTGTCGCGGCTGGGCGAGCGCTGCACCGGCCGGATCGATGCACTGGCGGCGAGTGCCGCCAGTGTGGCTGTGTGCGGTGCCCACCGCGTAGTCATCGCGGCGAACGCCATGTTGATGATTCACAACCCATACACCTATGCAGGCGGGGGCGCCGAGGACTTCCGCCGGGTCGCTGACGTATTGGATCAAACCTTGGAGGCGATCATCGCGGCCTATAAGGCTAAGGCGCCTGACATCGATGAGGCCGAGCTGCGGCGATTGGTTGATGCCGAAACCTGGCTGACTGCCAATGAAGCAGTGGCTCTTGGTCTTGCAGACGAAGTCGGCGACGGCATCAAGGTCAAAGCCTGCCTAGGTCAAGGCGCGGTCTTGCAACGGTTCCAGCACGCTCCGGCTGAGTTGGTAGCGCAGCTCGACGAGGCACCCGAACCGGATCCGGATCTTGATCCTGTCGATCCGCCGCTGGTGCCGCTGGTGCCGCCTGTAGTCGACTCGACCAAGTTGGCATTGATGGTCACTCAGCGCTGCACGGCGGCGGGCATCAGCAACCTGATCGAGCCGCTGCTCAAGTCCACCAAGCTTGAAAGTGAAGAGGTCGTTTTGGCGGGGCTGGCACGCGCCAAGGCGATTAACGACCTCTGCGTGGCCGCGCGGCTGCCTGAATTCAGCGCTGAGTATGTCGCGGCAGGTCTGGATGCGCCGGCGGTGCGGGCGCGTCTGTTCGACAAAATTGTCACCAGCGGTAAGGGCTTTGAAATCGACAACAGTCTGCCGCTGGCGGACGATCTGGCGCCCAAGGTGCTGGCCAAACAACCTGACCCCAACTCGATTTGGGCTGCTCGCCAAGCGGCCCAAACTGGAACCGCGCAAAGCGCGAAAGGAGCAAGAGCATGACCATCAAACAGGAACCGATGCACGCGGGTGAATTCCTGCTGTCCGAAGGCGCCGGCAATATTTCGCGTGAAGCGATCAACGTCGCTGCCGGTCAAGAGTTGTGGCCGGGACAAATCCTCGGGCTGGTGACCGCTTCCGGCGAATTCGCACCGTACAACCCAACGGCTGAGGACGGCACCGAAAACGCTGTCGCCATTCTTTACGGCCCGCTAGGCGAATCCGATGTGGTGCGTCGCGGTCGCGCCGTGGTGCGGTTGGCCGAGGTCAGTGAAGCGCATTTGACCGGCCTCGATCTGGCGGCCGAGAAAGCACTCGCCGCGCATTTCGTGATCGTCCGCTAAGTCGATCCTTTTTTTGTATGCATCCCGCCGCGTGCGGGATTTTTCGTTTCTGGAGAGTACCCATGGCCGATATCGCCATTTTTGAAGACGAAGCGTTTACCGTTACCTCGCTGACCGCTGCACTCAATGATCAACCCTACCTGCCGGGCCGCATCAGCGCCCTGGGCCTGTTCCGCGAGGAAGGCATAACCACCCTGACCGTGCAGATTGAAAAGGACGGTGACACCCTGGCACTGGTGCCGGCCGGTGAGCGCGGTGGTTCTGGCCTGGTGGTTGCTGCGAGCAAGCGCAACCTGATCCCGTTCAACACCGTGCACCTGCCGGAGCGTTTCACTATCAAGGCGGATGAGATCCAAGGCATCCGCGCCTTCGGCACTCGCACCGAGCTGCAGGCGGTGCAGGACGTGGTCAATGCGCGTCTGGCTAAGGCGCGTCGTCAGTTGGACGCCACGCATGAGTTCCAGCGCATGGGCGCACTCAACGGCCAGATCCTCGATGCTGATGGTTCGACGGTGCTGCTGGACTTGTATGAGCGCTTCGGTGTGCAGCGTCAGAAGATGTCCATGGGGCTGACCAAGGCCGATACCGAGCTGCGGGTCATGTGCGGTGAGGCGCTGGACATGCAGGAGGATGCGCTGGGCAGCGTGACCAGTACCGGTTCGCGCGCTTTCTGCGGCAAGAACTTCTGGAACAAGCTGATTGTTCACAAGTCGGTCAAAGAGACCTACCTCAACAGTCAGCAAGCGGCAGCGCTGCGTGGTGACGCCCGGGAAAGTTTCGAGTTCGGCGGCATCATCTGGGAGCGCTACCGTGGCAAGGTCGCCGGCGTGTCTTTTGTCCATGACGACAAGGCGCTGCTGGTTCCGGAAGGCGTGCCAGATCTGTACATCTCTGTGTTTGCACCGGCCGACTACATGGAAACGGTCAACACCCAGGGCATCCCGTACTACAGCATGATCGAGCCGCTGCCCTTCAACAAAGGTATGGCCGGTGAAGCACAGTCCAACCCGCTGCACCTGTGCACTCGACCGCGCTCCCAGATCCTGCTGGAACTCTGACCATGGGCTTTCGCGATCTGATCGCCGAGGTTGACGCGGTGGTGTTCGAAACGCTGGGCGACACCGCACGGATCGAGGGTCGCGAAGAGCCAGTGCTCGGCATGTTTGCCGCGCCCTGGCTGCAACCCAAGTTCGGCAAGCTCAACACTGGGTTGCGCGAGCCTCGCTTCGAGATCTGCGTCAGCGATTCGCAAGGTCTGGAACAGGGCATGCTGGTCAGCGTTGACCTGCCTGCCTTGGATGGCGGCGGCGACTACGACCTGATCCAGCTCGAACCGAGCGGTGACGGGCTGGTCGCCCTGATTCTGAGGTTGCGGCCGTGAGCGTCGGCAGCTATTTCAAACCCTCGGCCGGGGGCGGGATGATCTCTATCCAGTCCTCGGCCGCAGATTTTCAGGCGTTCCAGGACTTTGCCAAGGTGGTGCCGAAAGCGGCTGCTGCGGCGCATCGGCGCGCAATCAACAAGACGTTGGGCTGGTTGCGCACGCACATTGCCAGAGCCGTCAGCCGGTCAGAGCGCATTGCCGTAGCGGCGGTGCGTCAGCGGTTGCGCAGCTATCCGGTTTCCGGCGGTGCCGCGAGCGGCAAACTGTGGTTCGGGTTGAACGCCATCGAATCCAGCCGGATCGGCCGGGCGCGGCAGACCGGGAGAGGTGTGTCGGTGGCGGGGCGGCGTTACGAAGGTGCCTTTCTCAAGAAGGTCTACGGCAACAAGCCCGACATCTGGATTCGCACAGCCTCCAAGCATTTCAACGGGGACGACTACCCGGACAGCACGGTGTCCCCCGGTCGCGGGCCGAGTTCGGGTTGGGTCGCCGAAAACGGCAGTCGTTTCCCGCTGGCCAAGGCCAAGGTGTCGCTGGAGCAAGCCCGGCCGCATTTCGACAGCTGGGTCAAAAAGGCAGATGAGCGTCTGCTGGAGATTCTCAAGCAGGAACTCAACTTTGAGCTGCAGAAATACCTTAAGAGGATCGGCAATGTCTGAAGAACCGTTCAGCCTGGACCAGTTTTATAGGGCGGTAGAACAGCATCTTCGTACCCACTTGCCTGGCGTGCAAACCGTCACAGCCTGGCCAGACATTAAGGATCGCGTGTTGCTGCCAGCGGTGTTTCTGGAGGTGGCCGAGATCGAGCCGGGTAAAGATATCGGCACCGGCGAAACCTCGCTGGTGTGCAAGTTCGAGGCTCGGATCATTGTTGACCCGATCAAGGCGCACCATCATCAACAGGCCGTGCAATTGGCGACGCAGTTGGCGGTGCTACTGCGTTCTCAGACGTGGGGGTTGGCAGTTGAACCCGCCGAGTTTGTGCAATCGCTGCAGGACTGGACCCAGCCGCACCTGGATGGATACACGGTGTGGCTGGTGGAGTGGACTCAGCAGGTTTATCTCGGCCTTGAGGAATGGCCGTGGCCGGACGAACCGCCGGGGTCGTTGGTGTTTGAAGTCGATCCGGGTGACGGGCAATTCAGGCCGGAGGATCTGCCGTGAGTTACGCAAGCGCGCAGCATGACCGCATGATCGCGGGTGCGGTAAAGGCTTGCTACGTGGTCGCGGTGGATCTGTCCGCTTCGCCGCCGGTGTGTCGCGTCTCGGATGGCAGTGAATGGGTCAGCGCCTGGGTGCGGTGGCACAGCATCGCGGCGGGCAAGGCCAGACACTGGCGGGCGCCGTCCATGGGCGAGCAGGGCAGTTTGATCAGTCCCAGCGGTGACGTGTCACAAGGCACGTTTGTCCCGGGCCTGTATGGCAATGCCGGACCGCCGCCGGATAACCGTGACCATGTCGAGGTCTGGCGTTTCGATGATGGCGGCTCGCTGGTCTACGACTGGCAGGCCAAGTCTTACACCATCACCCTGCCGAGTGGCACGGTGGCGATCAAGGTCGGCGGCACGGACGTCGTCGTTACGGATAACGCGGTAACGGTGAAGTCGGGAATGATTGATCTTGAAGCGACCGTGAATATCAAAGGGCCTGTCAATATCGACGGCGCGTTATCCGTAACGGGCAACATCGACGGCGCTGGCAACATCATGGCCGTCGGCAACAGCGACAACCACCACAAGCATTAACCCAAACATTCATCCAGCCCGCCAAGTGCGGGCTTTTTCATGCCTGGAGAACCACATGGCCAAGATCGATATGACCTCAACCGATGCGCAAACGTCCTCGGAACCGGCATTGTCATCCTCAACTTACTCATCGCCTGAGTCCTTGAAATTCCGCGACAAGCTCTACACGTCGCGACTGGTGATCGTGCCCGGTACCGACCGTTCCTATCTGGTGGAGAAGGCGGCGGTCGTGGTGCCGGCCTCCGACATCGAGGCGGTCAAGTTCCTGAAAGCCAGTGAAGAATACGAGCCGTTCAAGGAGTGACATCGATGATCGGAATGGATCGCCAGACCGGCCTACCCATATCCGGCATCGAGCATCTGCGGCAATCCATTGCCGACATCTTGAGCACGCCGCTGGGCAGTCGCCGGCACCGCATGGAGTACGGCAGCAAGCTGCGGCGGTTTGTCGATTTGCCCGTTAACGAGGGCTGGAAAAGCGCCGTACAGGCTGAGGTCGCCCGCGCTTTGGAGCGCTGGGAGCCACGTTTGAAGCTCGACCAGGTGCGTGTCCTCTCCGTCATTGATGGGCAAATCAATCTGCAAATCGTCGGGACGTACCTGGGCGACAGCGTCACGTTGGAGGTGGCCGCATGAGTACCGTAGATCTGTCGTCGCTGCCAGCGCCGACCGTGCTGGAGCCTCTGGACTTCGAAGAGGTTTATCAGGACGGGCTGAGCGTGTTTCGCGGGTACATGGGCGGCAACTGGACCGCCGCGCTGGAAAGCGATCCGGTGGTCAAGGTGCTTGAGGTCGGGGCTTACAACAAGGTCGGCAACCGCGCTCGAGTCAATGACGCCGGCAAGGCGCTGTTGCTGGCACATGCCATTCGCGGCGACCTCGATCACTTGGGGGCCAACGTCAATCTGACACGCTTGGTCATTCAGGCCGAGGATCTGCTGGCGGTGCCACCGGTGCCCAGGGTCATGGAAGACGATGATCCGTTTCGCGAGCGCATCCAGTTGGCCTATGAGGGCTTGACCACGGCCGGCCCGCGTAACAGCTACATCCTGCATGCGCGTAACGCCTCAGGGTTGGTGGCAGACGCCACGGCCGAAAGTCCGAAGCCATGTTATGTCACGGTCACGGTGCTGGGCCTAGACGGAGAAGGCGAAGCGCCGCCGGAGCTGCTGGCAACAGTGGCCGCCGCTCTGAATGACGATGATGTCCGCCCGGTTGGAGATCGGGTGACTGTGCAGAGCGCGCAGGTGATCCGTTACGAGATTGACGCCATTTTGCACATGGCCAGCGCCGGTCCAGAAGCGGATGCCAGTTTGGCCGAGGCGAAAAGCCGCTTGGCAGCCTGGATCAACCCACGCAAGCGGCTGGGCGTCGAGGTCGCCCGCTCCGCTGTCGACGCCCAGTTGCACGTTGCCGGCGTTGCCCGAGTCGAGTTGGTCGGGTGGCAGGATCTGGCTCCGACCAAGGCGCAAGCGGCGTTCTGTACGCGGTACAACTTGAGGCTGGCGGGTTGATATGAAAAGTCTCCTACCGCTCAACAGCACTCAACTGGAACGGGCCATGGAGGCCGCGTTTTTCGAAAAGACCATTGTCCCTCTGCGCGACCTCTACAACGCGGATACCTGCCCGGTGCATTTGTTGCCGCACCTGGCATGGGCGTGGTCAGTGGATCGCTGGGACTACCGCTGGACGGAAGCAACCAAGCGCGCGGCCATCAAGGCGTCGTACTACATCCACAAGCACAAAGGCACCATCGGCGCGTTGCGCCGGGTGGTCGAGCCGCTTGGCTACCTGATCGAGATTGTCGAGTGGTTCAACACGGTGCCCGAGGGCGTGCCGGGTACATTCGCGCTGAAGGTCGGGGTGCTGGATACCGGCATCACCGAAGAAATGTATCAGGAGCTTGAGCGCCTGATTGACGATGCCAAGCCCGTCACCCGGCAACTGACCGGGCTGGCGATCAGCCTGGAAACGGAAGGCGATTTGAATATCGCTGTGTCCCTCTATGAAGGCGACGAAATCGACGTTTACCCGCCCGTCATGCGTGACATTGAGGTCACTGGCAGCTTTGGCGTGGTCGGCCGCGAACACACCATAGATACCCTGGACGTTTATTATGATTGATGCGAATTCGCAGTTTTTCGCGATCCTTACCAATGTGGGGATGGCCAAACAGGCGAACGCCGACGCGCTCGGCATTCCCTGGCTGATCACGCAAATGGGCGTGGGGGATGCCAACCCAAACGGGCTGGCGGACCCGCCGAACCCAGTGCCGTCGGCCAGTCAAACCAAGCTGCTCAACGAGTGGCGCCGTAAGCCGCTTAACCAACTGAAGATTGACCCGATCAACCCGGCAGTGATCATCGCCGAGCAGATCATTCCAGCCGATGAGGGCGGTAAGTGGATTCGCGAAATCGGCCTCTACGATGCGGACGGCGATATGGTGGCGGTGGCCAACTGCGCGCCAAGCTTCAAGCCGATGCTGTCGCAAGGATCGGGCCGCACGCAAATCGTGCGGATGAACTTCATTGTCACCAGCACCGGCAACATTCAGCTCAAGATTGACCCGTCGGTGGTGCTGGCTACGCGTGAGTACGTCGACGCAAAGATTCTGGAAGAGTTGTACAAGCTCGACAGCAAGCAGTCGGTGCGTGTCGCGACAACGGCCAACATTGCGCTGACGGGGCTTCAATCCATTGACGGCGTGGCGCTGGCTGTCGGTGATCGGGTATTGGTGAAAAACCAGAACGCCGCCAAGGACAATGGCATTTGGGTTGCGGCAGCGGCAGGTTGGTCGCGCGCGGCAGATGCAGACTCGAATACCGAGGTAACCTCGGCGCTGTTGGTATCGGTCGAGCAGGGCGCAACATTGGCCGACACGCGCTGGCAGTTGATCACCGACGGGGCGATTGTCCTGGGCACCACGGCGCTGGTGTTTCAGAACATCACGCAAGGCTTTGCGCCTCTCAAGTCCCCGGCATTTTTGGAGGCTCCAACTGCCCCGACGCCGGTTAAGTTTGATAGCAGCAAGTTGCTTGCTACGACGGAGTTTGTACAGCACTCAATTGGGAGTTATACGGACTACTTAGAGCTTAGCGTTAGCACGGTGTTGACGGCTACTGATGTTGGCAAAGTGATCAAATCGGGTGTGGTCGATGTAACACTTCCAGCGCTAGCCAGTGTGCCCAATGGAGCCTCTATCCTGATCCGTACTGGCCAAGGTGGTCGGTTGTTGGTTCAGGCAGGGGATCAGTTGTTTAGCCAAGTCGGCCCGCTTGCTACCCCGCATGTAACTGTGCAGCCGCAAGCTTTCCTCATCGTCAAGGTGGGAACCGCTTGGCAGATCCTTTCTGGCGATGGGGCGTTGCCTTCTTCTGCGTTGTTTGCGTCTTCGCTTGCGCCTTCTGCTGTTAGTCAGCAACTGCCCGGCTTGATTATAAAGGCGGGGAATATTGCCAACATTTCCACCGCGGCAACCATTCCGCTGACGTTTCCGGTGTCGTTTCCGAATGCCTGTGTTGCCCTGGTGCTTACACCATGGTCAACCGGCGGCAGTGCGTACTCGCATAATGGACGAGACAAGTCGGGCGCCACCATTTCCCGAGTGGCTAACGCCAATTTCTACTTTGACTACATCGCTATCGGGTATTAAGCATGGGCAAGTTTTATAGTCGTATCGATGCTGGCCGTGGTGGTTTTTTTGACTCGGACACTCATGGGGAATTTGGAAGTCCGGGCTGTACCATTCCAATCGGAGCCAAAGAAATCACTGATGAGCTTCACGCGGATCTAGTAATTGCCCAGAGTGTGGGAAAGTTGATTGTCCCTGATTCTGATAGTTATCCGATCGCGATAGATCCGCCGCCTCTGGATGCTGAATCGCTGGCCGAGGCAGAGCGCGATTGGCGTGATGGGCAATTGGCGCTGACCGATCCGTTGGTTTCGCGCCATCGCGACGAGGTCGAGGAAGGCGGGTTGACCTCGATCACGCCCGAGCAATATGCCGAGCTGCAGGCCTACCGTCGGCAGTTGCGCGACTGGCCACAAGGTGTGCAATTCCCGCTGATCGACTATCGCCCGATCGCGCCGCCCTGGCTGATCGAGCAAACCCAATAAACGCCCCGCACTGACGGGGCGTTTTCTTTTCCGTTACGCGTAACACGAACACCCTCACAGCCTCGCTTATGCGGGGCTTTATCGTTTCTGGAGACTGACCCTTATGAGTTTTTTCCACGGCGTCACGACCACGTCGGTCGACACTGGCGCGCGCACCATCTCGCTGCCGTCTTCGTCGATCATCGGTCTGTGTGCCACCTTCACCCCGGGCGTTCTCGGCGGCGGCACGGCCAAGGCCGGCGAACTGAAGTTGATCACCACCGAGCGCGAAGCCATTGCCGCCTTCGGCGCCGATTCGGCAATCACCAAGGCCTGTCAGGCGATCTACGTCAAAGCCAAGGCGGTGATCGTCGCCGTCGGCGTGGCGAAGCTGGAAGACCCTGCGCTGCAAACCTCGGCGATCATCGGCGGCGTGCTGGAGTCGGGGCAGCGTACTGGCTTACAGGCGCTGCTCGACGGCAAGAGCCTGTTCAATGCTCAGCCGCGATTGCTCATCGCCCCGGGCCACACCGCGACTCAGGCGGTGGCCACGGCGCTCGATAGCGTGGCGCAGAAGCTGCGCGCTATCGGCATCATCGACGGCCCGGGTACGACCGACGAGGCCGCTATTGCCTACGCCGAGAACTTCGGTAGTCGCAACCTGTTCATGGTCGACCCGGGCGTCAAGTATTGGGACACCATCACCAGCAAGACCGTCGACGCGCCCGGTTCGGCTTGGGCGGCGGGACTGTTTGCCTGGACGGATGCTGAATACGGCTTCTGGGCTTCTCCATCGAACAAGGAGTTGACCGGCATCACCGGTACCGGTCGCGCGGTCGAGTACCTGGACGGCGACGAGACCTGCCGGGCTAACCTGCTCAACAACGCCAATATCACCACGATCATTCGCGACGACGGTTACCGTCTGTGGGGCAACCGCACGCTGTCGAGCGATCCGAAGTGGGCGTTCGTTACCCGCGTTCGCACGCTGTTCATCCTCATGGACGCTGTGCAGGCCGGGCACAAGTGGGCGGTTGACCGCTCGATCACCAAGACCTACGTGACCGATGTCACCAACGGTCTGGATGCATTCATGCGCGACCTGAAAGCCCAGGGCGCAATCATCAACTTTGAAGTGTTCCCCGACACCGAACTGAACACGGCCAGCCAGATCGCCCAGGGCAAGGTGTATTGGCGCATCCGTTTCACCGACGTGCCGCCGGCAGAGAACCCGAATTTTCTTTTCGAAGTCACCGATCAGTGGATGACCGAAGTGCTTGAAGCAGCCTAAGGGGGCGTAACCAATGATTCCTCAGACTTTGTACAACACCAACCTGTTCGTCGACGGCGTGAACTTCTCCGGCGACGTGCCGAGCCTGACGCTGCCCAAGCTGACCACCAAGACCGACGAATATCGTGGGGGCGGCATGGCTGGCCCCATCGAGATGGATCAAGGGCTGGAAAAAATGGAAGCCTCGTTTGTCACCAAGGGCGTGCGCCGCGAGTCGCTCAAATACTTCGGTCTGGCTGACGGCACGGCGTTCAACGCCACGTTCCGAGGTGCCTTCAAGGGCCAGAAGGGCGCGGTGACAGCGGTCGTTGCCACCCTGCGCGGTCGTCTCAAAGAGGTCGATCTGGGTGACTGGAAAGCCGGTGATGCTGCAGAGATCAAACACGCCGTTGCGGTCACGTACTACAAGCTCGAAATCGACGGGCGCCTGATGTACGAAATCGACATGGTCGCCGGCATTCAGGTGATCGACGGCAAAGACCAACTGCTCGAAGTGCGCAACGCGCTCGGCCTGTAAGGAATAGATCCAGATGACTCAAGCAATCGCTCAAAACCTGCCGGCCTGGCTGTCGCTCAGCGCGCACGGCGCGGTCGTGACGCTGACCCGGCCAACCAAAGCCAACAGCATCGACGTCGAGATGTTGAACCTGCGCAACCCGACCGTGCGTGAAGTGCGCGCGGCTGATCGTGCTGCCAACGGCGATGATGAACAGCGCGAACTGATGCTGTTCGCCGGTCTCGCCGAAGTCGGACTGAAGGATCTGGAAGGCCTCAAGCTGACGGATTATCGCCGCGTGCAAACGGCGTATTCGCACCTGGTACCGAAAACCGATTATTCGGACTCGATGCCGGCGTGGTTGTCGCTGACCACCGATCAGGTGCTGGTAACGCTGTCGTGTCCGAGTGAAATCAACGGCGTGACCGTCGACAAGCTGGCCTTGCGTTCGCCGACTGTGGGCGACGTGCGGGCGGCTAACCGTGAAGTGGGTGGCGATGATGAGCAGCGCGAGCTGGTGTTGTTTGCTGCATTGTCCGGTGCGCGTGTGGCGGATCTGGAGGGGCTGAAGCTGGTGGATTTTAACCGCTTGCAGGCCGGCTATTTTCGCATGGACAACGACGACGGGCTTTAACCCCAGCGTTATCAAGTCGGCGGCGAAACGTCTGGCGGCGGAAACCGGATTTTCCGCCGCTGAGATCCAGTCGATGCCGTTCGCGGATATGGTGTGGTGGCTCACGGATTGAGCCGCCATCGGTAGTGCTGGGCACATGAGGGCCACGACATGGCAAACAAACTCGCCCTCGGGCTGGTGATCGGCGGTGCCGTCAGTTCCACGGTCGGCGCCGCGTTCAAGGATGTGACCGGGCGCATCAAGCGCCTTGAGGCAGAAGGCAACAAAGCGCGCGTGCTGCAGCGCACGATTGGCGACACCATCCGCCTGCGTGAAGAATGGAAAAAGGCTCACGACACCGGCGCGGCCGGTGCGTCCAAATTACTCAGCCGTTTGAACTCGAACCTCGACAGCTTGAAAAAGCAGGGGGTCGAGGTCGGCCGGCTGGAAAAAGCCTATCGCTCGATGGGGCAGACGGCCAACAAAGCCGAGCTGAAAGCCAAGGGTCATCAGCAGATTGATTCTGGCGTAAAGGGCATGAAGGGCGCCGTCGGTGCGGCGGTGGTCGGTGTCGGTGCCATGGCGGTGCCGGCCAAGGTCAGCGCTGATTTTGGCGCGATTGTCCGTGACATCGCGATCAAGGCCGGCATTGCCAACAAGCCGCAAGAGCAGGAGATGTCGCGCAAGATCATCGACACGTCACGCGATACCGGCATGGCGCGCAACGATGTGGCCGACGTGGTCAATCAGTTGGTCGGCGCCGGTATGGACTTGAGCAAGGCGCTGGAATACGCGCCTGTCGCGGCCAAGTTTGTCGTGGGGCAGGGATCCAGCGGCGTCGACACGGCGAAGATGATCAACGCCCTAGGGCAGAACGCCAAGATCACCGACCCCAAGCAGATGCAGCAGGCGCTGGAAGCGATCGCCTACCAAGGTCAGGCGGGCAGCTTTGAAGCGGCCGACATGGCCAAGTGGTTCCCGGAACTGCTGGCCAACATGGCCAGCAACGGAATCACCGGCTTGGATGCGGTGACCCAACTGGGTGCCATGCTGCAGGTCCAGATGAAACAGGCCGGCAGTTCGGACGAGGCGGCCAACAACCTGAAAAACTGGATGGGCAAAATCGGCTCGACCGACACGGTCAAGGCTTACGAAAAAGCCGGGATTGATTACAAGGGATCGATGCAGACCGGTTTGCAAAACGGCATGTCGACGCTTGAGACCAGCATGTCGCTGGCTCAGAAATACATTCAGGCGACCGATCCGAAGCGTGCGGCGGCCATGGCCGAAGCGACGTCAAAAATCAGCAAGGAAGCCAATCCCGATAAGGCCAAGGCCATGATGGCCTCGCTGGAAGAATCCCTGCGCACCGGCGACCTGTTCGCCGACATGCAGGTCAAGGCCGCACTGTCGGCCTACATGCAGAACAAGGCGCTGTACAGCCAGCTCAAAAACGATTCGCGTGACGCGACCGGGATCCTCGACAAGAACCTCGCCGAGCGGCGCGAGTCGTCATCGCAGAAATGGGCGGAAATGGCCCAGTCGATGGATGACGCCATGCGCAGCATCGGCGATGCCCTGCGGCCGGTGACGGACACCGTGGCCGAGTCGTTGACCAAGGTGACTAAAGGCATTACGTCGCTGACGGATAGCGCGCCCGGGGTGGTTGCCGGTATCGCCACGGTCGGGGCGGGGCTGATCGCCTTAAAAGGTATCTTCAGCACGATCAAGATCAGCAAGGGGCTGCTAAACCTTGCGCGTGGGTCGCGCGGTGGCAGGAATGGGAGCGAAGCCCCAAATAAAAACACCGGAGAACTTGATCTGGTAGCGACTGGCCTGGATGTTGTTTCGCGGGTGAAGGACGCGGCAGCAGGCGGTGGCCTTGGTGCTGAAAGTGGTGCAGGTAACGACGGCGTCAAGAAGGTTTTCGTCGTCAATGCCGGCGCTATGGGTGGCGGTGTGGATGCGTCGGGCGAATCGCGCCGACGTGGACGTGGATCAAGGCGAAGCGCTCGGCGCCGGTCGTTGCCGAGTTCGAGAGGTCCTCGCCCATCTGTGCCTCATCCACCTGTTCCGGTTTCACGTCCCGCTGTTTCGATCCCGGCGCCATCAGTCCCTTCCGTTCCAAGTGGGGCATTGTCCAAGCTTGGCGTCGTCGCCGAAACCGTCGGTAAGGTCAGCAAGGCGGCCAAGGTCATTCCTGGCGGCACGCTGCTGGAGTCCGGCGCGATGGCGCTTGAAACCTTTCAAAACGCCAAGACCAAGGACGAAAAAGCCGAAGGTTACGGTTCGGCTGCCGGCAACCTAGCCGGCACCATGGCCGGTGCAGCAGCAGGCGCCGCCATTGGTTCGGTTGTGCCGATCATCGGCACCGCGATCGGCGGCATGATCGGTGCTTACCTGGGCAGTCAGGGCGGTGCGGCGCTGGGCGGGTCGTTGGGTAAGTCGCTGTTCGGCGGTGAGGATGAAAAGCCCGAACAAACGGCAAAGGCGCCGGTGCCGACCACGCCGCTCATGATGGCATCAGCGACGCAGCAAGGCCCGGTGCTGGGGGATGTCGCGCGCTCGATGGCAGTGACGGCGCCGCTCAAGTCGGCGGCGATGGCCATCCAGCCCAAGGAGGCGGCGAAGCCGGAGCCGGCCAAGGTGGATCAAAAGTTTGAGTATTCGCTGAGCATGCCGGTCACGGTAGAGGGGGATGTCAAAGATCCCCAGCGCCTGGCGCAGGATCTCATGCCGCACATGCAGCGAATGATGGCGGATGCGGCGAGGAGTAACGCCGCCAAGCTGTACGACGAACCCCATGTCTAAGGAGGTTTCATGGCTTACATGGAGCAGATGCAATCAAGTCTGAAGTATCTGGTGGATGCAGCGGAAACCGGGAGGCGCAGTGCCGACGGCATGCTGACCCCGGTCAACGGTGCGATCCGCGAACTGACCGGCGCCGCGTCCAAGCTGGAAAACATCCCGTTTGTCGGCCCGGCCATCGGCGCCAAACTTCAGCGGGTGATGCGCGGCGTCGACGCGGCTCAAGCCAAGGTCGGTCAGGTGGTAGCGGTGTACGGCCGCGCCACCCGGGCGGCGGCTGAAGTGCAGGATCGGCTGGGCACATTGAAGGAACAGGCGGGCAAGGCGGCCACGGCGATCAATAACGTTGCCGGCAAGGTCAGTCCGTCGCTGGCCAACATCGTGCCCACCAGTTCCTTTGCCGTGGAGGCCACGCCGGCGCCGGAGGCGGTGAAGCCGTTCCCGCATCTGATGATCATTCAGCCGCGCGATCCGAAGATTGAGCCGTATTACTTCAACCTGGACACGGCAGCGTTCGACGAACTGAGCCGTTCGACCGAATTCCGCTGGGCTTCGCAGGAGCGGCTGACGCGCCGGCCGGCGAAGCAGGCCATCGGTATGGGCGATGAAAAGTTGACGCTCAAGGGCACCATCTATCCGGGCTTCAAAGGCGGTTTAAAGCAGCTCGACACGCTGCGTTCCATCGGGGCTAGGCTGCAGCCGCTGACCCTGACCACGGGCTATGGCGAGGTGATCGGGACGTGGTGCCTGAAAAACATCAACGAGGAACAGTCCGCACTGCTGCACGGCGGGATTGCCCGCAAACAGGGTTTTACTTTGGAGTTTGAGCGCTATGGCGACGACATGCAGGACGTCTGACGGCGACATGCTCGATGTCATTTGCAACAACGTTTACGGCCATCTGAATGGCAGCGTCGAGGCCGTGCTCGATGCCAATCAGGGGTTGGCCGATGAGCCTCAGCCGTTCCGGTTGGGCGTGATCATCGTCCTGCCGGATCTGCCCAGCCCGACCAATGAAGGCGTCAGCTTGTGGGATTGACCCGGGGAGAGGCCTTCGCCGGCGCCGCGTCGCGTTACGCGTAACGACACCTTGTTTTTCTGGCCCGCCTTGTGCGGGTTTTTTATTGGAAAAAAACCATGACTCCGATATTTCGCATTGTCGCCGATGGCGCCGATGTTACGGCCAAGATCAATGATCGGCTGTTGTTGCTGCGTACCTCTGACAAGCCGGGCATGGAGTCCGACGAGTTTGAGTTGCGTATCGACGACCGTGATGGGCAAGTGCAATTGCCACGGCGTGGCAGCTCAATCGAGATTTACCTGGGGTATGCCGAAACGACCTTGGCGCGCATGGGCAGTTACACCGTGGACACGCTTGAGGTGTCAGGCCCGCCGGATACCATCGTGATCAAGGGTAAGGCCAGCGACATGCGTGGCAGTGGCAAGACCATCCGTAGCGGAAGCTGGGAAGACGTGCCGCTGTCGAAGATCGTGGCTGACGTCGCCGCGCGCAATGGCTGGACGCCGGTTTGCCCGGTGTCGACCAAGGTCGCCCGTATCGATCAGCTCAACGAGTCCGATTTTAACTTCATCACCCGGCTGGCCAAGCAATACGACTGCACCGCCAAGGTCGCCGACGGCAAGCTGTTGGTGATGCCGCGCCAGGGTGGACAGACTGCCAGCGGCAAAGCATTTGGCGCTATCACCTTGACTCGACGCGACCTCAGCCGTTGGCAATTCAGTCTCGGTGATCGCAACTCACACAAGGCGGTGGCCACCAAGCACCAGGATAAAAAGAACGGCAAGCTGGAGGTGGTCACCATCGACAATGATGATGCGCCGGACGGCCTGCCGGCCGTGCATACCGACCGCCATATCTACCCCAACAAGACCGCTGCTGAAGCGGCGGCCAAGGCCCGTCTGTCAGCATTCAACCGCTCGACCGCCGATGTGCGGTTGGAGATGCCCGGCCGAACGGACATCTTCGCCGAGCGTCCCATCATCGCTCAAGGTTTCAAGGTTGGGCTTGATGGCGAGTACCTGGCGGATTCGGTCGAGCACGTGTTCACCCAGTCCGGCTGGTCGACCACGGTCGAATGCAATGCCGGCAAAGCTGGTAAATCCAAGAGCAAGAAAAAGAAAGAGGCTAAACCACCCCTCAAGGTGGTGACCATCGAGAAACAGTAACCGCATCCCATCGCCGCTTGAGTGCGGCTTTTTTACATCTGGAGTTTTTATGTCGCTCACTCAGCAGCAGTTGCTGCGAATCCTCCCCAACGCCCGCCCAGTCGCGGGCGTTTTTGTACCTGTCCTGAATACAGCAATGCAGCGCTACCAAATTGTCGGTAGCAAGCGTGTTGCCGCGTTTATCGCCCAGATCGGCCATGAGTCTGGCCAACTGCGCTACGTCCGGGAGATCTGGGGACCGACTCCGGCTCAAACGAAATACGAGGGTCGAGCGGATCTGGGCAATACCCAATCCGGTGACGGTTCGAAGTACCGTGGACGCGGCCTGATTCAGATCACCGGCCGAGCGAACTATGTGGCGTGCGGCGAGGCGCTGGGCCTTGATCTGATCAGTTTCCCCGAGCTGCTCGAGTTGCCACAGCATGCCACTATGTCAGCGGCATGGTTCTGGAAACAAAATGGGCTGAACGACTTGGCTGACCGTGACCAGCTCAACACGATCACCCGCCGAATCAATGGCGGATTGAATGGCTTGCAGGATCGACTGGATATCTGGTCGCGTGCGCGGGCGGTGCTGGCGTGATCGCCGTACCGTGGAAAGCGGTCGGTGCGGTGTTGCTAGTGCTTAGCGGCGCCGGCAGTGCCTGGCAGTTTCAGGACTGGCGCTACGGAAAGCAGTTGGCGGAGCAATCCCAACTGCACGCCGAAACCCTCAATCAACTGACCCAAGCCGCAGCTTCCGCGCAGCAGGCCGAGCAGGACAAGCGTCTGGCGCTCGAGCAGCGGCTGGCGGCCAGTGAGAAAACCCACTTCAGGAAAATGAGCGATGCCCAACGTGACCAAGATCGCTTGCGCGATCGCCTTGCCACTTCTGATCTGCGGTTGTCAGTCCTCCTCGACGCGGATTCAGCCGGTGGCTGTTCAGTGTCTGCCGCCCCCGGCGCCGGCGGCGTGGATCATGCAGCCGTACGCGCCCAACTTGACCCGGCGCATGCTCAACGAATTGTCGGAATCACCGACGCCGGCGACCAAGGACTGATTGCACTGGCGGCGTGCCAAGCTTACGTCAGGGACGTGGCGCGATGACCTACATTTCAGGTTGGAAAAATTAACATGAGCCAAAAAGCAAAGCCCCGGAGGTTGGCCCTTCTGGGGTTTCTATTTTCGCCTCCATCTCTCAATGAGTGGCGAACTGAGTAAGCGGCGCCGGCAAGTGCTAAAACGCTCTCTAAAACTACCTCGACATTACTCAGTCTGTTCGTAATGAGCGCCTGTAGGTAATGAATTTGAATCGGGTGGCGGAACTCACTCGAACGGGCTCGCATTGGACAGGTTGCCTATAAAATAGTAGCGTCACTGATTTACCCACGCCATTGGTGGGTGTTCAGGGGGGGAGATATGAGTTATTTTGATCTAAGAGCGAGTATAGAAGACCTTGCCGAACGAGCAAAAGGGAACGGCGACTACCTTGCCGAAAATGCCCTCATAGCTCAGTTCAATGGATTACTTAAGGAAGCACAAAATAAAAACTCGAAGCATAGAGATCTCACCGCTTTACCTGAGTTGCGGAATTATATCTCGCAGAAGGAGTTCTTAAGGGCAATCGACCATTTGATGGCTGCCACAAAATTTCTTGCGCAACAATCGTCGGTAAAGTATGGAAAACTCCAGATTCTCAGAGCAGAAACGCAGCTTGCGCAAGACTTCCAGGCCTTGACCGAATTAGGTAAACCCGTCGGTTTTTTGTTCTTCGATATTGATCATTTCAAAGACCTTAACACTGAGCACACTGAAACTATCGTGGACTTATATGTGCTTAAACCCTTCATGATATTTATCGCCGATTTGGTTAAAGCGCGGGGTTATGGCTACAGTGTCGGTGGAGACGAGTTCATTGTGCTGCTTGGCAACACTAGTGCGCTGGAGTCCGAAGCCTTCGCTAAGAGGTTGCTGGAACAAGCCGCCGCACGCCGATTTGATGTGAATGGTATCGATGTAAATATTACTCTCTCTATCGGGACCTGCTGTTCACAACCAGGCGACCTCGCTGTTGATGATGTCCGGACGAAAGCCAACGCAGCTGAAAATTTAGCCAAAAAGCAAGGAAGGAACTGTGTGGTCCGAACCGACCAGTGACACAGGTCGTGGGCTGTACGAATGAACCCAGAAAGCTGTCGATTTTTAAGTCACTTCGGCAATCATCACCGCGAGCGTCATCTTGATAAATTCCTCGATTTTATCGATGGTCTCCAGGGCGCTGCGGACATTACCGCCGACTTCAGTAGCTCCGCGTTGCTCGACCCAAAGCGTAAGCTCCATGATGGCTGCCACTAGCGCCAGTTGGTTTTCGTTGAGTTTTTAGGGCAGGGAAGCAGGCCAGAGTTAGGCATTTGCTTTCCCCTGGGGATGAAGCATATACAGCAAGGGAGGCGGGAGTTGGTTGGGCGCTGGGAATGCAAAATGCCGTACCACTTTTTGTACCATTTCTGTGTTTCTGAGGGGGACTTTAGGGGATAAATACCCCCCTAAAACCCTTTAAACCCCCCAGACCAAAAACGCCAGCTAATCCGCCCCCTCTAGCTTTCCCAGGTGTGAGGCAGGAATATTTCCTGCGCATCTGGTAGCGTCAGACTACAAACCTAACCAAGCGGAAGTAAGGGATGTCAATCAAGGTTGCTGCACCGCTCGTTAACGGCGATTTGTGGGATCCGTTCGGCGAGAGCGCGTCACGAGAGGACATTGTAGAACTGATATGCGGTGATGATCTGCGGCCGCCTCCCACGACTGTGGTCATTACGGTGACTACCGAATCGGGTAAGCGGGTGGAGGTGCGGATTCCGAATTCTGACACCGGCACCGCCAGCGTGAGGATTGACGGCAAGACCGTGTAGAAAATGGGCTGATTTTCTGTCTAAAACTAACCCTGTCTACCGCGTATTCACTGACCTAAAACGCGTATAAATGACGGTATGGTTTTAGACAGTTAAATGCTGAGGGCCGCGTAGTGCGTGGCCTATGCACTGTTCCAGCCCATATTGCTGCATCAGTGGTGTGTTGGGGGGATAAGGCGAGATGTACCCCAACGGAATCCGTCTTCGATCATTTGAGATGCGTAGTTCCATTATCGCGTCGACTAACTGTAGGATCATGAGTTATTCGGGGTCACCTTGACATAGTGGTGGGCAGTTTTTGCCCACACCACAAAAGTCACGGTTAAGCGGAGGGAACCTTACTGGGAAATTCATAAATAAATTTCATCAGCATTTCTGCAAACGCTAGGAGTTCGTGTGCGTCATCTTGGGTCATAAGTGCAATCTCGTGCGTAGCTTCATTTCCTTTTTTTCTGATGTGGTCGACCCATCCACGCCCATTCGGCGGTATATAGCCTGCATCCGCGAGAAAGTTCACGTAACTTATGAACGCCTCTCCCTCGGCCGCCCCCTGAGAAACCCCTATGTTCATGAGCAATTTTCGACACAGAAGGACAGAGCCGGTGAATGCACCAGCAGCCGTGCATTGTCTAGCCTCGTCATAAAGAGACTCTAGGTCTTTGGGGAGGTGAGCAACGTTGTTGCCAGGCAAAATTCCGGGGAGCTGAGACTTTCCATTTCCCCAGTACGTCGGATTTGAGCAATGGCTGCAAACATAGATGTGTTGATTCTCTGACGAGTAATAGCCTCTTGAACTCGCTACCGTGTTGTTGCAGAACCCGCACTTAAATTGCTTTGAAACGATCCCCGCTATGTTTACCCAAGACATGTTCCGCCTCCTTCTGATGGCAGTTGATGCTATCCCATCTTGAGGATATCTAGGTCTAAATTTTGTAGGACGCCTTTGCAGACGGATTCTGCGCAAAACCTACGTCGGACGCCGCACGTTTCCGCTCGCATGAGCACAAAAATCGGTTGTTTTGCCATGAAAGAAAATGGCTTTTATCCTTTAAAACAACAGATTAGGTTTTTTCAGTCCCCTGCATGGGGTGCTAGGGGCGAGTGCGACGGTCTGGACAGACTTCTGTCATTCGGGAGCCATAAGTACCGCGAGCGTCATCTTGATGAATTCTTCGTTCTTGTCGATTGTCCAGAGTGCACCGCGAACGTTCTCGGCGACATCGGCCGATCCGCGCTGCTCAACCCAGTTGGACAGTTCCATGATGGCAGCCTCGAGGGCGAGCTGGTTTTCGTTGATCTTGAATAGCAGGGAAGGGAGCAGATCGGAATTTGGCATTGGGCGTTCCTCCGTGAGATAGCCCAGCGTAGCACCGTGTTACATGAAGGGTGTTTTACGTTTGGCAGGACGCCGGAGAAGGGAGAACGAGCAGAAAGTTTTGTAACGCGGACCAAAAAGTTTTGTAACGCTTCAGCTAGCGCGGCGGAAATCTCATCAAACAGAAACGACAAAGCCCTGAATAATCAGGGCTTTGTCGTACTTAAAGATGGCGGAGGCGATGGGATTCGAACTCATGGACCTGTTACAGTCGACGGTTTTCAAGACCGTTGCCTTAAACCACTCGGCCACACCTCCGTTTGCGTTGCGGGCGCCATAATACCTGAATGAAACACACTGTCAAACTCTCTGCATGGCTTGTTACAGAGCGTCTGTTATGATCTTTGCGACTGAACGTTTCAAACCAACAGGAGTGTCGCCATGCGCGAACAGGATTACGCAGTTAATAACAGCGTGCAGGCTGAGCAGCTAGAGGTTAGCCGCGTCCTGCGCAACACTTATGGTCTCTTGGCTCTGACCCTCGCATTCAGCGGCGTGATGGCCTTCGTAGCCCAGCAGATGCGTGTCGGCTACCCGAACATTTTCGTGGTGCTGATCGGCTTCTACGGGCTGTTCTTCCTCACCAACAAACTACGTGATTCCGCGTGGGGCCTGGTATCCGCCTTCGCGTTGACCGGTTTCATGGGTTTCCTGCTCGGCCCGATCCTCAACCGTTACCTGGGCATGCAGGGCGGCGCTGAAGTGGTCAGCTCGGCTTTCGCCATGACCGCGCTGGTGTTCGGTGGCCTGTCGGCCTACGTGCTGATCACCCGCAAGGACATGAGCTTCCTCGGTGGTTTCATCACCGCCGGTTTCTTTGTCCTGCTGGGCGCTACGCTGGCGAGCTTCTTCTTCCAGATCAGCGGCCTGCAACTGGCGATCAGCGCAGGCTTCGTGCTGTTCTCGTCGGTCTGCATTCTGTTCCAGACCAGCGCGATCATCCACGGCGGTGAGCGCAACTACATCATGGCGACCATCAGCCTGTATGTATCGATCTACAACCTGTTCGTCAGCCTGCTGCAACTGTTCGGCATCATGAGCCGCGACGACTGATGGTAATGGCTGCAATAAAAAACCCGCTTCGGCGGGTTTTTTATCGTCTGGAGAAAAGTGTCTGCTCAGTTGATGACGATGCTGCCGTCCACTTGCTGACGGTAGATCGTGTAGGGCAGCAGCAAAGTATCGAGCGCGCCGGACACCACGGCGTCCACCAGCACCACCGGAATGGCCGCGTTGCGGTGATCATCGGGATCGATGCCTGAGGCCAGCGGAGCGTTCAGCGTGCAGAAGTCATAAGCGAGGCCGCTGTAGATTCTCGGTACCGCGCCGCAATAGCTTTTCTGCTGCTTGAGCCCGTCAATGGCAGCCTGATCGTCGCGCGCCACCGTCTGAATCGTGCCACAACCGCCGAGCAGCAGGGCCGCGAGCAGTATTGCCTGAATTTTCATAGCGCCATTCCTTAGCCGCGAAAAACCCCAATCTACCCTGATCATTGGTAAAAGACACCTACGCCATCGGTGGCAGGCGCCGCTTGACCGGGGTCTTCTTGACGATCGCGGTGTTGGTTTCGGCCAACGTATTCAGTCGGTCGAGCAGGGTATCGAGCTGCTCCATCGAGCGCACGTGCAGGCGGGCGATAAAACAGTCGTCACCGGTGACCTTGTCGCACTCGGTGAACTCCGGAATCGACATGATCTGCCGCTCAACCTCCTGCAATTGCCCTGGCAGCGGCCGCACACGGACGATCGCCTGCAACTGATAGCCGAAGCATTTCGGATCGATCTCCACCGTGTAGCCCTTGAGCACGCCGCGCTCTTCCAGGCGCCGCAACCGCTCTGCCACGCTGGGCGATGACAGGCCGCTGATCTGCGCCAGCGCTTTGAGCGAGCGCCGCGAGTCTTCCATCAGCGCGCTGATAAGGATCTGATCGATATCGTCAGTCACATTCAAACTCCGGATTAGGCAAAGGACGCAAATCACCCTCGATAAAAAAGGCAAAAACCAAGTTTAGCCTGCTTTATGCGCTGGAGCAGCGCGAGGTGCGCTTGGCATACTTTTGCCATGCTTCAGACACAACCTCAGGAGAAGATGATGGACAACGCAATCCGCCGCGGCTCCCTGGAAATGACCGCCGCCATGCTGATATCGGGGACGATCGGCTGGTTTGTGCTGGTGTCCGGGCAACCGGTGCTCGACGTGGTGTTCTGGCGCTGCGTGTTCGGCGCCGGCACCTTGCTGTTGGTCTGCGCCGCTTTCGGCTTCCTGCGTCCGGGAATGCTGACCCGCACAACGTTTCTGCTGGCGGTGCTCAGTGGCATGGCGATTGTCGGCAATTGGGTGCTGCTGTTCGCATCCTATTCCCGCGCCTCGATTGCCATCGGCACCGCAGTCTATAACGTGCAGCCATTCATGCTGGTCGGCCTGGCGGCGTTGTTCCTCGGCGAGAAAATTACCCTGCAGAAGCTGTTCTGGCTGGCGATTTCGTTCATGGGCATGCTGGCGATCGTCAGCGCCCATGGCACGCAAGGCGAGGAGGGTAACGATTACTTGATGGGAATTGCCCTGGCGTTGGGCGCGGCGTTTCTGTATGCGATCGCGGCACTGATCATCAAGCGCCTGACCGGCACGCCGCCACATCTGATCGCGCTGATTCAAGTCTGCACCGGGGTGTTGTTGCTCGCGCCGTTCGCGCATTTCGATGCGTTGCCGCAAGGCGTCGATGCCTGGGCGAGTCTGCTGACTCTCGGGATCGTGCACACCGGTCTGATGTACGTCTTGCTTTACGGCGCGATTCAAAAGCTGCCGACGGCATTAACCGGCGCACTGTCGTTCATTTATCCGATCGCGGCGATTTTCGTTGACTGGTTCGCCTTCGGCCATCGCCTCGAATTGCTGCAATGGATAGGCGTCGCAGCGATCCTGCTGGCGGCCGCCGGCATGCAACAAGGTTGGGGCTGGAAAGCCCGGCGGCTGGCGGCACAATAAGGATCAGATGTTCCAGCGCGGTGCGGTTGCTGCCAAGCGCTGGCGCATCTCGCTGATATTGGCCGCCAGTTGCCGGGTCAGCATCCGGTAGCCGTCGAGCGTATTGGCGACTGGCGCATCAAGGTCCGCTGCTGGCAGCTCCATCGGCCGCTCCAGCCGTTGCGAGGCCCCGGTCTTCAAGGCGCGAGCCATGCCGATCAGCTGCACACGAATCTGCCGGTGCTCAGCCTTCAGTGCCGTTTGCAGATGTGCCGTGGCCTGCGGGTCGCTTGCGTTGGGGCGGATATTGCCGAGGATCTCCAGCGTGCTGATGCACATGCGCAGGTTGCGCTGAATGGCGTCGAGTTCGGTCATGGAGATTTTCACTTCTTTGGACACCGACGGCATCAGCGAGCGCAACTGCACCATCACCGCACCCACCTTGCTCATCAGCCGCACATGCTCGTCGGCGCTGACCGCTTCACCGTTGATGATGCGCCCGTACACCGTGGCGCAATCGCGCAAGGCATCGGCGAGGTTGTAACGCCACGAGTAGACCGCGTACAGCGGCAGGGCGAAGGAAAACGCCAGGGCGAGGGCGATGCCGATCAGGATGTCGACGCCGCGCCACAGACCATCGGTGATCGGGTTGTCGCCATGCCCGGCAACGATGAACACGGTGATCGCCGAGAGCAGAGCGGTGTAGCCGCCCTTGCCGATCGCGTGATAAGAGAAAAACCCACAGACCACGGCCATGGAAAAATAGGTCAGCCACGGCATGCCCAGCCAGGCGTGCTGCGCCACTAGGGCCAATCCGACCCCCGCGCCGATCAGGGTGCCGATAGCGCGCTCGGCGGCTTTTTTGCCGATGTTGCCGTGGTGCTGCAAACCGCCGATGACTACCAGCATGGTCACCGATGCCCATTCGCCGTGGGGCAGATTGATGCCAGTGGTCAGCAGAATCGTCGCCAGCAACCCCAAGGCCACCCGCACGGAATGGATCAGGCGGGCGTGACGGTAGCGCCGATACGGGTCCAGCAGCGGACGCAGGATACGGCGCAACAGCGGTGGCAGGCGGTGGGTGCTGTAAGTAGTCAGTGCGAACCTCGTGAGTCAGTCAAATCAATGGAAGGGGAAAATGTAATTCATCCAGGCGGACATGCGCAGCAGGATTTTGCGCATCGCGCCGATGTGTTGAAAGTGCTTGCTGTACAGCGCCGCTTGCCCGTAGGCGCCGCCCGGCATGAGCGCGCTGTATTCGGCGAACGCCGGGTCAGTGATTTCAATGATCACCGGCACCCGTCCGGCCGGTGGCGAGCCGGTGTAGCTGATCAGGGTACCGGAAGGTTGCACCTGGCCCTCGGCGATCACCCCGATAACGCTTTTCACTCGCCCCGCGAAGACTTTGCCGGGAATGCCATCGAAGGCGACTTCGGCCTCGTCGCCCACGGTCAGACGCAGCAGGCTGTTCTGACGCATCCAAGCGGCGAAGTACTGACCTTCCTGCGGAATAAACACCATCGACGGGCGCAGCGGCAGCTTGCTCGCCATCATCCCCGGGCGCAGCGAAACGTGGGTGACGAAGCCTTTACTCGGCGCTCGAACCACAGTGTTGTCCAGCTCGAACTGAGCGTTGTCCAGTTGCGCCTGCAGATCGTCGGTGCGGGCAATGGCCGCATCCAGTTCACGCTGGGTGCCGAAGTTGCGGCGAATCAGTTCGGTGATGCGGTAGCGGTCGCCCTTGGCTGCAACCAGTTGCGCCTTCAGCGATTTCAGGCGGTTCTGGAAAGGCGTGGGATCGATGCGGAACAGCACGTCGCCTTTTTCCAGGGGTTCGTTGCCCTTTACCGGCACGTCGATAACCTGGCCGCTGACGATCGGAATGACCGGCACCGAGACAAAGTAGGAGCGCGCCACTTCGGAATAGGGATGGTTGTAGTTCATGGTGAAAATCAGCGCGCCGACGATCAGCACGCCACCCAGAACAGCGGTGGGCACCGTCCATTTGTTCAGCGGAATGCGGAAGATCTTGAAAATCGCGACGCAGAGCGCGGCATACGTGAGGATGAGCAACAGATCCATGCTCAGATCCCCCGGCTGTCAGATTGAGGCGCAACCGGCGACTGCGCTTCGAGCCGCTCGATCCGGGCTTGCAGCTCGACGACCTGCTGCTCCAGTTGATTGACGTGATTCTGAATGGGTTTGCCATCGCCAAAACCCCAACCGCGATCCTCGCGATAGGCCATCGCCCAGATCCACAGAAACGGCCACAGCGCATGCAGGGTAAACAGGCTGACCCAGCCCGTGGCATGGATTGCGTCCTGGTGTGGGTGGTTGCGGTGGACAGCGATCTCGTACGGGATGTCATGCAGCACGATGATCCCGTAAAACAGCACGAGACCGACAAAAACCAACAGACCCAATGCGAAGTAATCGAGCATGGTCAGCCTCCCGGGCATCCAGCAATGCTGGGCTGAGTGTAGTCACTGAATCGCCGGGGGGCTGACGGATCGGCAGGATCATTCAATCCTGCCGATCACCCGTCAAAAGATGTAATCGGTGGTCAGGAAACTCGAATCACGCCCGCGAATGATCTCGCTGATCAGGTCCTTGTTGCTCTCCTGGAATTTGGTCGCCACCAGCGTACGAATCGAAAACACCCGCAATGCATCGTGAACCGAGAGCGTGCCTTCGGCGGAGTTCTTGCGACCGTTGAACGGGTAAGTGTCCGGGCCGCGCTGGCACTGGGCGTTGAGGTTGATCCGCCCGACCTGGTTGGCGAAAGTGTCGACCAGCCGGCCGACCGCCACCGGGTTGGTGCCGAAGATGCTCAACTGCTGGCCGAAATCGGATTCCAGCACATAGTCAATCACGGTATCGAGGTGGCGGTACGGCACGATGGGCACGACCGGGCCGAACTGTTCTTCCTGATACACGCGCATTTGCGGATTCACCGGATAGAGCACTGCCGGGTAGAAGAACGAGGCATGGGATTCGCCGCCATTCGGGTTGACCACCTGCGCGCCTTTGCTTTGCGCATCCGCGACCAGACCATGCAGATAATCGACCTTGCCCGACTCCGGCAGCGGCGTCAGCGCCACGCCGCTGTCCCACGGCATGCCCGGTTTGAGCGTGGCCAGCTTGGCGTTGAATTTCTCGATGAAACTGTCGACCACGTCTTCATGCACGAAGAGGATTTTCAGTGCGGTGCAGCGCTGGCCGTTGAACGACAGCGAACCGGTGACCGCTTCGCTAACAGCGTTGTCGAGATCGACTTCGGGCAAAACGATGCCCGGGTTCTTGGCGTCCAGACCCAGAGCCGCGCGCAAACGGTGTGGTTTCGGGTGCAGCTTCTTCAGGTCACTGGCAGCCTTGTTGGTGCCGATGAAGGCGAAAATGTCGATCTTGCCGCTGGCCATCAAAGCGCTGACGGTCTCACGGCCGCTGCCATAGATGACGTTGATCACGCCGCTCGGGAAGCTGTCGCGGAAGGCTTCGAGCAACGGCCGAATCAGCAGCACGCCAAGCTTGGCCGGTTTGAACACCACGGTGTTACCCATGATCAGTGCCGGAATCAGCGTGGTGAAGGTTTCGTTCAGCGGGTAGTTGTAAGGCCCCATGCACAAGGCGACGCCGAGCGGCACGCGGCGAATCTGACCGAGGGTGTCCTGCTCCAGCTCAAAGCGGCTGGAACGGCGGTCGAGTTCTTTCAGGGCATTGATGGTGTCGACGATGTAATCGCAGGTGCGGTCGAACTCTTTTTCCGAGTCCTTGAGGTTCTTGCCGATCTCCCACATCAGCAGCTTGACCACGGCTTCGCGCTGCTCGCGCATGCGGCCGAGGAATGCTTCGACGTGCTGGATACGCTCGGCAACGCGCATGGTCGGCCACAGGCCCTGACCTCGGTCGTAAGCGCGAACGGCAGCGTCGAGGGCGGTGAGCGCGGTGTCGGCATCCAGCAGCGGCGTGCTGCCGAGGATCACCTGTTCTTCGCCGTTTTCGCTTTTCAGATAAACCGGGCTGCGCACCTGCGCGAGCGGGCCGTCCCAGCGGCGCAATTGACCATCGACCAGGTATTCACGCTGCTCGACCTGAGCGTCGAGGCGATATTTTTCCGGGATGTCGCTGACTGAAGGGAACAGGTTGCCAAGGATGTTTGCTGTGGTCATGTCACTACCCTGTGTTGAAGTCGGCGTACCGATTGAAAGTCTTGTGAAGGTTATACGCCTGAACGGGCCGGGGTTTAACCCCGTGAATGTCACGCGAATGTCACGCAACGGTGCAGAGCAAACGGGCAGGCGCGTCGCCGAATCTCATGCCACCCCGAATCCCTGTGGGAGCTGGCTTGCCAGCGATGGGGTCGGCACATCCACCCGCTTGATTGACTGACCCACCGCCATCGCTGGCAAGCCAGCTCCCACAGGGTCTGAGTGATTTCGCGGGCCATGTGCAGTTTCGTAATGAAGCTTTTATGACAAAAGTTCGGTAGCCCTTTGCCAGTCCGGTCATGCCTGTGTAACGCGCTTGAGGGGCCTTTCGGGGCGCACTTTGCGAGTCGGGGCGGGACGCCGGGAGTGAGGCAATGGGGACTATGGAACGCTATTCGAAAGTGGGCATGCAGGAGCTCGATCAACGCCTGTCGAAGATCGTCGAAGCGGCGCGCAAGAAGCCGGTTTCGGTGTATCGCTACGGCGCGCCGTGGGTCTGGATCGTCTCGCAGGAGGACTGGCAGGGTGCTTTGAAAGAAGTGTCCAGCTACATTCCGCCGGGCCATTCGCTGGTGTTGCTGCGCCCGCAGATCGACGATCTGCTCGACGCCCACCAGGACCTGCTGCACGACCTCAATGCCGCACCCGGCATGCTCATTCCCGCGCAGACGGTGATGCACATCCTGCTCCTGCAATTGCTGTATTCGGTGCCCAGCGAACAGCAGCTCTATGAACAGCTGAACTACAACCTGCTGTTCCGCTGGTTCGTCGGCCTCGGCCTGAACCAGAAAGTCTGGAGTTTCACCGCCCTCAGCCGTGACATCGCCACGCTGCTCAACGAGCCGCGCGCGGTGCTGCTGATTCAGAAAATCATCGGCGAAGTGTTCTGCGGTGCCCTGCTGCAAATGCCCGAGTTCTCGCTGAACTTTGCGCTGTTGCACACCTGGCTGGGCAAGCACGCCTGCGCCACAACGATCAGCAATTGACGCAGCACACCGGGCGCTAACGCCCACAGGTCATCGCGAATTTCAGGGGGTAATGTGGAACGGATTTTCACGTCACGGCTGGCGCTGTGGGGCTGGCTGCTGGTGACGGCGGGCGCGCAGCCGGCGCTGGCCGAGGAGGGCACAGAAGCGCCCGCCGCGCAGCGACTGGTCGACGTCAACGAATACTTCGTGCGCGGCAATACCGTGCTCGATGCCCGCGCGATCGAAGAAGCGGTGTACCCGTTTCTCGGCCCGCAGAAAGCCTTGAGCGACATCGAAGGCGCCCGCGATGCGTTGCAGAAGGCCTATCAGGAACGCGGCTATCAATCGGTGTTTGTCGAGCTGCCCGAGCAGGCCGTGGCCGATGGCATCGTCTATCTGCAAGTCAGCGAAACCAAGGTCGGCCGGGTGCGCGTGGTCGGCGCCAAACACTATTCGCCGCTGGACATCCGCGACAACGTCCCGGCGCTGAAAGAAGGCGAGGTGCCGGACTTTGCCAAAGTCCAGGGCGAACTCGCGCAGCTCAACAAGACCCCCGGTCGCCAGGTCATGCCTTTGGTGCGCGAGGGTCAGCGCCCCGGCACCATGGATGTCGACTTGCAGGTCGAAGACCAGAACCCGTGGACGGCCAGCGTCGGCCTCAATAACGACTACAGTGCCGACACCGAAAAGCTGCGCAGCGTTACCAGCCTCGGTTACAACAACCTCTGGCAACTCGGTCACAGCGTCAACCTGACGTTCTTCACCGCGCCGCAGGAAACCGACAACGCCAAGGTCTGGTCCGGGTCCTACACCGCGCCGCTGAGCGAGCGCTGGAGCGTGCAGTTCTCCGGTTACCAGTCCGACAGCAACGTCGCCACCATCGGCGGCAGCAACGTGCTCGGCAAGGGTCACAGCTACGGCGTCGCGGCGATTTACACATTGCCCTCGAGCGGCAATTGGTCGAACTCGTTGTCGGCCGGGATCGACTTCAAGGACTTCGACGAGCGTCTGAGCCTGTCCGGCGAAAGCGACAAGGTGCCGCTCAAATACGCACCGTTCACCTTCGCTTACAACGGCTTTCGCTACAGCGAAAAGAGCCAGCTCGGCCTCGGCCTGAGTCTGGTTGCCGCCACCCGCAGCGTGTTCGGCTATGGCAGCGACGACGAAGACTTCGACTACAAACGCTATCGCGCCAAACCGAGTTTCGCCGTGCTCAAGGGCGACACCAACTACACCTGGACCTTTGACAACGACTGGCAGAGCGCAAGCAAAGCCGCATTCCAACTCGCCTCGGGGCCGCTGGTTTCCAACGAACAATTCTCCGCCGGTGGCGCCACCTCCGTGCGCGGCTATCTCGCGGCAGAGCGCACCGCCGATGACGGCTATTTGCTCAGCCAGGAATTGCGCACACCGTCGCTGGCGAAATTCGCCGGCACGTGGATGCAGGACTGGCGCTTCTATGCCTTCGCCGAAGGCGCGCAGTTGTATCTGCGCGACGAACTGCCGGATCAGGACGCCAATTACGCCCTGGCCAGCGTCGGCCTCGGCACCCGCGCCAGCCTGAGTAAATGGCTGTCCGGCAGCCTCGACTGGGGCTACCCGCTACTCGAAGGGCCGAACACCTCAAAGCAGGAATCGCGCCTGCACTTCAACCTCCAAGCCACTTTCTAACGGAGCACGTCCATGCAACGCCTCTTCCTTTCGTTGTTGATCTGCCTGGGCTTCGTGCTCCCGGCCACGGCTCAGGCCTGGTGGCAGGACGACTGGCATTACCGCAAACAGATTGCCGTCGACACCACGCCACAAGGCGCGGCGATCAATCAGGCCCTCGGCCGCACCGCACTGCTGGTGCGCCTGCACACCGGCAACTTCACCTTCGACGGCGTGAAAGAGGATGGCTCCGATCTGCGTTTCGTCGCGGCGGATGACAAAACCGTGCTCAACCACCAGATCGAAAGTTTCGATGCGCTGATGGGGATGGCGCTGATCTGGGTCGATGTGCCGAATGTCGAGGGTGGTCAGCGTCAGGACATCTGGATGTACTACGGCAACCAGAAAGCCCCGGCCACTGGCAACGGCCAACTCACTTTCGATCCGAGTTACACCGCGCTGTATCACTTCGACGGCGCCACCGGCACCCCGGCGAAAGACACCACGGCGTACGGCAACACCGCGCAAAGCGCGACCGGCACAGCGATTGATGGCGTCGTCGGGCGTGCCTTGCAGTTCAGCGGCCAGCCGTTGTTGCTGCCAGCCAGTCCGTCGCTACAACACAACGCGGGCAGTGCGTTCACCTTCAGTGCCTGGCTGCGTCTGGATCAGGCCAGCGGCGAGCAAGTGATACTGGCGCGTCGCGAAGGCTCGCAGAGCCTGCTGATCGGCGTCAGCCAAGGCCTGCCGTTCGTGGAAATCGACGGCCAGCGCGCTGCCGCCACGCAAGCACTGGCTCCTTCGCAATGGCAGCACGTTGCGCTGACTGCCGAGGGCTCGAAAGTCACCCTGTATATCAACGGTCGCGAAAGTGCTGCGTTGGCCCAGGCGATGCCGGCGTTCAACTCGGTCATGGCCATCGGCGCCGATCTGCAGGAAGGCGCGTTCCAGCCATTCGCTGGCGCTATTGATGAGCTGCGCCTGTCGAAAGTCGCCCGTCCGGCCGCGTTGTTGCTGGCCGATGCCACCTCGCAAGGCGCCGAGTCGAAACTGGTGGCTTACGGCGTCGATGAAGAGCAGTCCGGCTTTGGCTTCGGCAGCCTCGGCTTCCTGCTCAACGCCGTGCCAGTCGACGCCTGGGTGATCATCGCCGTGCTGGTGCTGATGATGTTCCAGTCGTGGATCATCATGCTGCGCAAGAACCGCAGCCTCAGCCGCGTCACCGCTGCCAACGAAGACTTCCGCGTGCAATTCGCCAAGGTCGGCACGCGTCTGGAAATGTTCGCCGACGATGCGCAACTGGCTCAGCGTCTGCAGCATTCGTCGCTGTGGCGCCTGTATCTGGTGGCGGTCAAAGAGATCCGTACCCGTCGCGAGCAGGGCGCCGATACCTCGTCGGTTTCAGCGGCAACCATCGAAGCCATCCGCTGCTCCATGGATGGCGTGCGCACCCGCGAGAACCAGCAACTGAGTTCGAAACTCTCGACCCTGTCCAACGCCATCGCCGGCGGTCCGTATATCGGCCTGCTCGGTACGGTGCTGGGGATCATGGTGGTGTTCCTCGGCACGGCAATGGCCGGCGACGTCAACATCAACGCCATCGCTCCCGGTATGGCCGCCGCGCTGTTGGCCACGGCGATGGGCCTGTTCGTCGCGATCCCCGCGCTGTTTGGCTACAACCGCCTGATCACCCGCAACAAGGAAGTCAGCGCCGACATGCGCGTATTCGTCGACGAGTTCATCACCCGGCTGGCGGAAATGCACGGCGAGAGCCAGTTCAGTGAGGCGTCGCACCAGCGCGGCCATCATGCCAACCACTCCGTACCGGCCTGAGGAGCACTGCCATGGCGTCCGTAAATGCCTCCCACGACGATGATGACGATGCCGCAGTCGACAGCATCAACATCACCCCACTGGTCGATGTGCTGATGGTGGTGCTGGTGATGTTCATCCTCACCGCTACCGCGCAGGTCTCCGGGATCCAGATCAACCTGCCTAAGGCCAGCGCTTCGGTGTCGCTGTCCGAAGCCAAGACCAAGGCGATCTCGGTCAACGACGGCGGCCAGGTGTTCCTCGATGCCTATCCGGTCACTTTGGCCGAGCTGGAAGAGCGCCTGCGCATCGAGAAAGCACAGAGCCCGGATTTCCCGGTGATCGTGCGTGGCGATGCGACGGTGCAGTACCAGAAAGTCATCGAAGTGCTCGACCTGCTGCGCCGGCTCGAACTGTCCCAGGTCGGTCTCGTTACCGGCAAACCGAGTCAGGGCTGAGTCATGACCGCACAACTCCCGATCGAACCGCCGCCCGTGAAAAAGTCGCCGTTGCGCTATGTGAAGTGGGGCGCCGGATTGCTGGTCGCCGCGCTCGCCGCGTGGTTCCTCTGGCAGTGGGCCAACGACATGGCCGGCGTGCGTCGCGAAGCGCCGAAGGTGCCGACGATCATTCCGTTGCCGCCACCGCCACCACCGCCGCCGGAAAAACCGCCAGAGCCGGAAACGCCGGTGGAAGAAAAAGTCGTCGAGCCCGAGCCAACGCCGGAGCCGGAGGAGGTCAAGCCTGAAGAAGAGGCGCCGCCATCGCCGGCGGACGATCTGGCCAATCCGATGCAAATGGACGGCGACGCGCAGGCCGGCAGCGACGCTTTCAACATCGGCGCGGGCAAGGGCGGCGGCATGGCCGGTGCTGGCGGCGGGCGTTTGGGCACGGGCACGTACAGCCAGTTTCTCGCGTTCACCTTCCAGCGTTTGCTGCGCGAGAACCCCGACCTGCGCAACCTCGCGTTCTCGCTGCAGGCCGACGTCTGGCTGAGCAGCGTCGGCGAGATCACCCGTGTCGAGCTGATCAAGTCCAGCGGCAACCCGCAAATCGATACCCAGGTGCTGGCCGCTTTACGCGGTGCGCCAGCCCTCAGCGAGCGGCCTCCGGCCTCCATCACTTTGCCCGTGCGCCTGTCCCTGCAAGGGCGGCGTCCGGGTTAATTCACTTATTCAAGCTTCGGCAAAAGGAGTTGTGTGCAAATGATTTCCAACGTGAATCGATTGTCCCTGGCGGTCGGCATGGTCATTGCGACCCTGGTCGGTCAGGCCGTGGCAGCGCCTGCGCCGTCGGAGAACGCCACGATCAATCTGATCCGCTTGCTGGTCGAGCAGGGCATTCTCAAGCAGGACAAGGCCGACGCGCTGATCGCCCAGGCGCAGAACGAAGCGGTGCAGGCCAAACAGGCTGCCGCGTCCACCGCAGTCGCGGCCGGATCGGTCGCCGCGCCGGGCGATGTGCGCGTGCAGTACGTACCGGCAGCAGTGCGCGACCAGATCCGCGATCAGGTCAAAGCCGAGGTCATGGCCACCGCCAAACAGGAAAACTGGGCCGCGCCGAATACCTTTCCGGACTGGGCCTCGCGCATCAGCTTCGACGGTGACATTCGCCTGCGAGACGAGTCGCGGTACTACTCGGGCAACAACAGCAACGAAATCGTCGACTTCGCCAAGCTCAACAACAACGGCCCGTACGACGTAAATCCCAACAGCAGCACCAGTCTGCCGCCGTTGCTCAACACCCGCGAAGACCGCGAAAACCTCTTTCGCCTGCGCGCACGCCTGGGCATGAAAGCAGTGATTTCGGAGGAATGGACCGCCGGCATTCGCATCGGCACCGGTTCGGACAACAACCCGGTATCGACCACGCAGAACCTCGGCGGCGGCTTTGCGAAGAAGGACATCTGGCTCGATCAGGGCTACCTGACCTGGAAGCCAATGGACGAATTGACCCTGACCGGCGGGCGCTTCGTCAACCCGTTCATGTCCACCGACATGCTCTATTCCAACGACCTGAATTTCGATGGTGTGGCGGCGATTTTCGATCACAAGCTCAACCGCGATTGGGGCGTGTTCGGCACCGTCGGCGCGTTCCCGGTGGACTACACCAACGACACCTCCAGCAGCAACGGTTTCGACAAGGAAGAGAGCGACAACAAATGGCTGTACGGCGCGCAGCTCGGCGCGAAATGGGCGATCAACAGCAACAACCGCCTCAAAGGTGCGCTGGCCTATTACCGCTTCGACGACATACAAGGCCAGCGCTCCAGCCCCTGCGAACCGTGGGCCGGCGCGCCGGGCTGCGACAGCGATGGCACCCGCGCAGCGTTCATGCAGAAGGGCAACAGCGTGTTCCTACTGCGTGACATCACGCCGAACCCGCTCAACCCGAGCGCTACGCCGCAGCCGCAATTCGTCGGGCTTGCGTCCGAGTTCAACCTGCTCGATCTCAACGTGGTCTGGGACGCCGACCTGCCGCAGGACTTCAAACTGCGCAGCCAGGGTAACTACATCCACAACCTCAGCTACGACGAAGGCGACATGCGCAAGCGTTCCGCCGGGCAGATCGTCAACAACCTCGACAGCAACGGCGAGATCGAAAGCGGCGCCAATGCATGGATGGTGCAGTTCACCCTCGGCAACGCACTGGACCTCAAGCGCAAGGGCGACTGGAACCTGTTCGCCGGCTACAAGTACATCCAGCCGGACGCCTTGCCCGACGGCTTCAACGACTCGTCGTTCCACCTAGGCGGCACCAACGCCAAGGGCTACTTCATGGGCGGCAACTACGGTCTGGCGAAGAACGTTTCTGCCACCGGCCGCTGGATGAGCACCGAAGCGGTGTACGGCGCGCCGTTCGACATCGACGTCTTGCAGCTTGAGATCAACACGCGCTTCTAAGGCGCCGGGAGAGCTTTATGAACACGCGTTTTCTCGCGCTGTGCCTGGGTTTGCTGCTTGCCACCGGGGCGAGCGCCGAAGGCATGGAAGAGCGCTTGCGCACGCAATTGCGCAGCACCACCCAGCAATTGCAGGCCCTGCAAAGCCAACAGGCCCAGGCCAGCGCCGCGCAACTGGCAGCGCAGAACGAAGCCAAGGCAGCGCAAGCGCAGATCAAGCAGCTGACCGCCGAACTGGCCAAAGCCAAAGGCCTCGCCGAGCAACTCGCCGGGCAGCAACAGAGCCTGCACAGCCAGGCGCAGGCGCAAGTCGCGGCCAGTGCCGAGCAGACCGGCAAGTTCAAAAAAGCCTACGACGAGTTGTTGGTCCTCGCTCGCGGCAAGGAAGCCGAACGCTCGAAGCTGCAAGCGCAACTGGCGGAACGTGACACACAAGTGCAGCAATGTTCAGCCAAGAATCAGCAAATGTACGGCGTCGCCAAACAGATCCTCACGGCCTACGAAAACATCGACGTCGCCGAAGTGATGAAGATCCGCCAGCCCTTCGCCGGCAGTGCCCGGGTCAAGTTCGATGAACTGGCGCAAGGCTTCGGCGACGAGCTGTACAAAACCCAATTCGACGCGCCGCAAGCCGCGATCGCTCACTGATAACAAGGAAGAAAGCCATGACTCAATTGATCACCCACGTTTCCCCGCAATCGCTGACCGACGTTCTGCAAGCCGCCGGTTACCGCGTCAATCAGAGCGAACAGAACGGCATCGTGCAATTGCTCAGCGCCAGTCAGGGCATCGGCTACGCCGTGCGGTTCGGCAACGCGGCGCTGGAGCAGGGCAACTTTGTTGATTTCACCTTCAGCTGTGCGCTGCGCGTGCAGGGCGACTTGCCCCAGGGCGTGGCCGAGCAGTGGAACGCTACGCGGCGGTTTGCACGGTTGTCGTTGCAGGGCGAGTTTCTGCTGATGGAAATGGACGTGGTCGTGGCCGCTGGGGTGAGCAACGAGCACCTGCGCGGCAATTTGGAATTGTGGGATCGCCTGTTGCAGGAATTCATCGTTTACCTGCGCGACTTCAGCCAGGCCACTGGTGTGCAAACCGCCAAATCAGCTATCGCCGAACAAGAGGAAGTCGCGCTGTGAAAAAGCCTGCCATGGTGATCGGCGCCGGAGCGCTGGCGTTGTTGGTGGTGGCCGTGGCGCTGGTGCTGCGGCCGGGCAGTGATCCGGTTGCCGCTCAGCAGCCGTCGCCGGTGATGCCGGTTGCAGCCGGGCCAGCGGTCGCACGGTTGAGCAATCAGCAGGTTTCGCCAGAGGAATTGCAGGCGCTGCTGGCCACCGTCCCGGCGCAAACCCGCGAACAGCTGCGCGGCAACCGTGAGGCGCTGGAACGCTGGATTCGTACGCGGCTGGCGGAAAAAGCCGTGCTGGAACAGGCTGACGCGCAGGGTTGGGCGCAGCGGCCGGACGTTGCCCGGCAGACTCGCGCAGCGACTGAGCAAATCGTGTTTCGTGATTATTTGCGCTCGGTGAGTCAGGTGCCGGCGGAGTATCCGAGCGCGGCTGAGTTGCAGCAGGCGTATGACGCGGGGAAGGCCAACTGGCAGACGCCGGCGCTGTACCGGGTCAGTCAGATTTTCCTTGCTGTCAGTGATTCCGCTTCGTTGGAAACCGTGCGCAAACAAGCCGCTGAATTGAGCAAGAAGGCGCAGTCAGCACCGGCTGATTTTGCGGCGCTCGCTACGCAATATTCGCAGGATCGAGTGACGGCAGAGCGGGGCGGTGATACCGGCCTGCAACCGTTGCAACAACTGGTGCCGGAAGTGCGCAGCGCCGTGGCGCGGCTCAAGGTGGGCGCCGTGTCTGATCCGGTGCAAAGTGCCGCCGGCTTCCACGTGATCAAACTAACCGAACAACAACCGGCCCGCACCGCGACGCTGGAGGAACTGCGCGACCAACTGACCCAGGCCCTGCGCGCACAACGCCAGGAACAGATCGCCCAGGCTTATCTGGACGGCATGCTCAACACCGCCACCCTCAGCATCGACGGCGCTGAACTGAACAAAGTCCTGGAGGAAAAACACTGATTTCACCTACACCACAACCCCTGTGGGAGCGAGCTTGCTCGCGAAAGCGGAGTATCAGTCAGCAAATATGTTGAATGTGCTGACGCTTTCGCGAGCAAGCTCGCTCCCACAGGGGGCTATGGCGCACTCAAGGCAACTACAAAGATCGACAGGGAGTCATCAATGTCATTCACCGAACCCGCAGGACGCCCGGGCACCGCTGATTACCAAACGCCCCAAACCAGCCCCGAACCCTGGCTCCAGGCCGCGACCATCGACAGCGAAGTCGCCCAATATTTCCTCGTCAGCGCCCGCTGCGGCTGCTTCATGCAAGCCGCGCGCAGCCTCAATGTGCGCTCGACGCTGCTGCGCAAACAACTCGCGCAACTCGAACAACAACTGCAACACAGCCTGTTCAGCTTCCAGGGCAGCGCCCTAACGCTCACCCGCGAAGGCCAACAGTTGCAGGCCCGACTCAGCACCCTGGCCCACCAACGCAAACTCCCGGTCATCGAACAACCGCTGATCCGCCTCGCCATCGCCGAGTCCATCCTCCACGACATCCTCGGCCGCGACCTCATCGCACTGCTGCGGCGCAACGCCAGCCTGCGCCTGGAAATCATCGCCCTCGACAGCGAACTGGCCTTGCGTGCGGTCAGCGCCGACATTGTCCTCTGGCTCGCCTCCGGCGAAGCTCCAAACCTTGGTCCCACCTTCGCTACCAGCGCACCGCAACACCTCGCGCGGATTGAATATCTGCCGCACATTGCCAAGCGCTATTCGCGGGTGACAGCGCGACCGGAAACGCCGGATGATCTGGCTGATTTCATGTTGGTGCACTGGCAGCATGACCGACAGGTTGAGAGCTTTCGGCCGTGGAATGAGTTGGTGGAGGAGAGGTTGGCTGGGGTGGTGCAGATGCAGTCTTATGAATTGATGCTGGAGATGATCCGGTGCAGCGCTTGCATCGGATTGCTGCCGGCATACATGAGCCGCTTCGACCGTGGCCTCATCGCACTGCCCGGATTATTCGCCGAACCGATGCAGCTACACGCGTGGCTCGCCGTCAACACCGACTCGCAAAACTCCACCGAAATCCAAGCCCTCACCGACCTCATCCAGCAAACCTTCAACGAACGCCACGAATGGTTCCAGCCTTGACCCGCCCCCATGTAGGAGTGAGCCTGCTCGCGAAAGCAATCCGCCAGTCGAAGCCAAAGTGACTGACAAACCGCTTTCGCGAGCAGGCTCGCTCCCACAAGAATCTCCACTGCTTACGCGTTGATCGTTCCCACGCTCCGCGTGGGAATGCAGCCTGGGACGCTCTGCGTCCCCCCAGAGCTGGAACGCGGAACGTCCCTTGAGGCATTACCACGCAGAGCGTGGGAACGATCATCAACTGCACCCGTACCGCATCAACAGTGGGAGTGAGCCTGCTCGCGAAAGCAATCCGCCAGTCTAAGTCACAGTGACTGACAAACCGCATTCGCGAGCAGGCTCGCTCCCACAAGAATCTTCATTGCTTACGCCGTTGATCGTTCCCACGCTCCGCGTGGGAATGCAGCCTGGGACGCTCTGCGTCCCCCCAGAGCTGGAACGCGGAACGTCCCTTGAGGCATTACCACGCAGAGCGTGGGAACGATCATTCAAGCCCCGCTACTGCGGCAACTCCAGATTATCCAGCACCCGATTCACCGCCAATTCTCCGAGCATGATCAACTGCGCAATCCCCATCAGCGTCCGCCGCTGCGATGGCTTTACCAGCCCGGCGAATTCCTGGGCGATGGTTTTCGCTGAGGCGAGGGTTTCGCAGGCGTTGGCCAGCAGGTCTTCGTTTTTGGTGTCGGCAGTGACCGCGTACATGGCGCGGGGGCTGAACGGCGGTGGGGTAGAGCCGGGTGGGCAGAGGTAGTGGTCGAGGGCGCGGTCGGCGGCTTCGTGGAGTTTTTTTGAGTCGAGGGATTCGTAGGGGGAGGTGGGGTCGGTTTCGGGTGGGTTGGGTGTTGGTTTGATCATGGTGAAGCTCCTAGAGTCGATGGAGCTGCCAACTTTCGCTGCGATACGAAATGGTTGGTGGCAGCTGTACGCGGGTCGCAGACCGGGACTCTAGAACCGGCAGACCCTAAGGTCTCCCACGTACAGCCGCCATAAAAACAGCGGGTGTTGTGCGTCCAGAGATCGACGGGCTGCGAGACCCGATCGCTGATTCGTCAGCGACCGCACCACAATAGAATCCGCCCCCTAGGCGCACAAGCCGGCCGATTCTGGCGTAGCTGTAGGCAATGGCGCAAGAATTTGTAGCCTGGAAGGCGTGTCTGGAGGTGTCTTTTAAACAGCGGCGTTTAAAAGGCAAAAATTGGCAACAGCACGGTAGCGTCGGGAAGCAGGTGTTGGCTGTGAGGTCGCTTTCGCGAGCAGGCTCGCTCCCACCATTACCTCTCGCCAGATTCCAGATCAGCGGTTTAGAGTGACCAGCCACACGTTGATCACGGACCGATCCGATGTCAGACCCAACCCCCACTATCCATCTCGAACGCTCCGACGAATCCTACCTCGAAGGCATCACTGCGCTTTACAACGACCCCGCCGTTGCGCGGCAAGTGCTGCAGATGCCGTTTCAATCCACCGAGGTCTGGCGCCAGCGACTGCAGGCCGACAACGAGCGCGCGCTGAAACTGGTGGCGCTGCACCAAGGCGTAGTGATCGGCAATCTGGGCCTGGAAGCTTATTCACGCATGCGCCGCGCCCACGCCGGCAGTTTCGGCATGGCCGTCGCGGTAGCCTGGCAGGGCAAAGGCGTGGGATCGATGTTGTTGGCGGCGGCGCTGGACGTGGCCGACAACTGGATGAATCTGCACCGCGTCGAACTCACGGTTTACGCCGACAACGAGGCGGCCATCGGCCTTTACCGCAAGTTCGGTTTCGAGGCCGAAGGGCTGTTGCGTGACTACGCGGTGCGCGACGGGCAGTGGGTCGACACCCTGAGCATGGCCCGTCTACGCAATAGCCCGAAACCCTGAATCAGTCGCCCAGTGCGAACGCCACCGCCGACTGTGCATGCAGCTCGGTGGTGTCGAGCAGAGGCGGGGCGCTGTGTTCGGGTTTGATCAGCAGGCCGATTTCGGTGCAGCCGAGGATGATCGCCTGGGCGCCACGGGCGGTCAGGGATTCGATGACGCGTTGGTAGATTTCTCGCGATTGTTCGCTGATCACGCCCACGCAGAGTTCGTCGTAGATGATCCGGTGCACCTCTTTGCGCTCGGCATCATCCGGAAACAGTACGGTCAGGCCTTGGGCGATCAGACGCTGCTTGAGGAAGTCCTGCTCCATGGTGAACGCGGTGCCGAGCAACCCGACCGTGCGCGCGTCGATTTCCAGTGCAGCCTGCGCGGCGGGTTCGGCGATGTGCAGGAACGGAATGCTGATCGCGGCCTGAATCTGCTCGGCGACCTTGTGCATGGTGTTGGTACACAGCACCACGCAATCGGCGCCGCCAGCTTCAAGCCTGCGTGCGGCATCCACCAGAATCGCCGCTGCATCGTCCCAGCGCCCGGCGTGCTGGGCCTGTTCGACCGGGCCGAAGTCGACGCTGAACATCAGCAACTGCGCCGAACGCAAAGGGCCGAGGCGCTCGCGGACCTGTTGGTTGATCAGGCGATAGTATTCGGCGCTGGACTCCCAGCTCATGCCGCCGATAAGGCCGATGGTGCGCATTGGATTTCCTCAAGCAAATGTCAGTGTCGAGCATTCAGGTCTGCCCGAAGTTACCTTCTGTTCGAGACTCGACGCCAGTACCGACTGACTGTACCGCCGATCTTTCCCGCAACTGTGCATCTGCAAGAACTAAACGTACGCCGCGCCGGGGATCTGCCACTATCACCCTTCGCAGGTCCTTTCCGAGGAACACCGCAATGAACGACGTACAGCAACTGGGCGAGATGCTTCGCCACTATGCCGAAAGCGAAGCGCACAAGAAGCAGCTGTTCACTACGCAATCAGCTGAATGGGCAAGACGGATTGGCGCGCTGTTCGACCAGATCGAGCAATGGCTTGAACCGGTCAAGGCGCCGAATCTGCTGGAGGTGAGTCGCGAGGCGTATGTCGCGTTCGGGCCGAGCGTGCCGGTGGAGACCTCGACGTTCAAGACTGAGAAGTTGAGCATTGTGATTGCCGGCAAACCGGTGGAGTTTGTGCCGGATGTGATGGGCAGCGGCGGGCAGATTTCCCTGGCAGTGATGGGGCTGACGGCGGCGCGGTACGGGAGTATTTCCCTGGTTGGCCTGGCGGATGGTGCGTGGCAGTGGCGCAAGACCAATGGCTTGAAGGATCCGGATACGTTTGCGTTTGATGCGAATTTTCTGGCGCAGCAACTGCAAAGCCTGATTCCTCGCGATCGCACCTAGATTGGGACGCAGAGCGTCCCGGGCTGCATTCCCACGCAGAGCGTGGGAACGATCAAACACCGCTATCGCGAGCAGGCTCGCTCCTTGGGGGGGTGAGGCGAGTACCGGGGAAACCCTTAGGTCCGGTGCCAATCCGGCATTTTCCCTTGGGTCACTGATGGCCTTTTGGTAGAGTCGCCGTCGCCAGCGGGTTTTCGGCTGGACGATGGAACCGAAGAAGGGAGTCTTATCAGTGAGTCCGGGCAAAAAAATCCTCGGTCTCACGGCGTCGCTTTTGCTGCTGACGCTGTGGGCCAGTTACTTTTACGTATTCAAGGAAAACCGCGACGGCCAGCTCGGCGGCGTTGGCGAAAGCACCGCGTGGTGCGGCACGCCACCGACCACGGAAGCGGCGTTGCTGGGCAAGGATCAACTGACCTTGCGCGTCACCAACAACCTGCGCGGCGAGTTCATGGTCGGCGGTTCGCTGGTGGTTTCCGAACGTACCTTCAACCGCTACGACCTGGGCCGCAACGAACTGCGCCTGCGTCTGGAACCGTTGCAGTGGTCTTTCGGCGTGACGCCGATCTTCCTCGAGCAGGTCAAGGTGCAGCCGCTGAGCCGCAACCTCTCGTCGACCAATAAAAGCGCCTTCGCCGAACTTGAGCCTCGCGCAATCGGTGTGCACGCTCGGACCGCGGCGTTCCCGTTCGACACTTATCGCTACGGCTACAAACCGGTGCTGTATTACCTCAAGGGCAGCGAGCGCATCGACTTGCGCTTCAAGAACATCACCACGCTGATGGAGATGTCCAACACCTTCACGCCAATCCAGAAGTACAACCGCGCCGACTACATCAACGAGAAAAACTCGATGATCCGCGATGAGGACTACAAGCCGTACGGGGCGCATGAGTGCGCGTTCAGCGTCGAGCGCAAAGGCTCGTTCAAGGTCGTGGTGTTGCTGCTCTTGCTGGTGCTGTGCCTGCCGCTGCTGCTGGTGTTTTACCGCGATGAGCCGGGGATCGACTTTCTCGCGACGCTGGTGGGGATTGCAGTGGTGCGCACATTGCTGATCGGGCCGGTGGAAGATTTCCAGCTATACAACATCGACTTTTTGTTTGGTGCGGCGATTCTGCTGGTGGGTACGGTGTCGCTGATCAAAGCGATGCGCGCCAATAGCCGGCGGGAGATGGCTTTGCGCAGTGGCGAAACATCGTCCTGGTGAAGCAAGCGCGGTGGTAGCCCTGTGGGAGCGAGCCTGCTCGCGAAAACGCTACGTCAGCCGACTGCGATGTAACTGACAGATTGCATTCGCGAGCAGGCTCGCTCCCACAGGTGATCGGGGGGGCATCCCATCGATCACTTGAGCGCCGGATCCCCCATATTCATTTTCTTCCAGCCCTGCAACAGGACCTGCGCCTTCGGTTCCTGGCCGCTATCGAGGTAGTACTGGATCAGCGACAGCCGCGCATTGCGGTTGGCCGGTTGTACCTTGAGCAAACTTTCCAGAATCGCGCACGCCTCATCAACCTTGCCGCTCTCATGCAGCGCCACCGCCAGTACATAGCCGTATTGCGCATTCTCCGGTTCCAGTTGCGCGGCTTTGCGCAGGTAGGACATGGCGTCGGCGGACTGGCCGGCACGGATCAGCGACAACCCGCGCGTGTGCTGCAACAGCGCCGCATCCGGATGCTGCTTGAGGCTGTCATCCAACAGCTTCTGCGCTTCGGTGGCGCGACCATTCGCTTCCAGCCACTGTGCCAGCGTGACCAGCGCCGGGTAGAAGTCCGAGTCACGTTGCAGGGCGCTGCGCAGCAACGGTTCGACCTCGGCACTGCGCCCGCTGGCCTGGTACAGCATCGCCAGATTGAGATTGGCTTCTGCACGTTCGAGCAAGCTTTTCTGCACGGCTTCATATTCGGCGATCGCCGCGTTCCAGCTGGCTTGCACCGCCCCCAGACCATTGTTGCGCGAGGCACCGAGCAGATCCCGCGCGGCGACGATGCGCACGGCTTTCACTGGATCATTGAGCAACGGCGCCAATAACGACGCACGCTCCGGCGGTGGCAGGAATGCGCTGATTGCCCGCACCGCGCTGTCGCGCACCTGTGGCTCTGGATGTTTCAGATCCTGAGTGGCCAGTTTCAGCGCCTGTTCGCTCGGGTACAGCGGCAATTCCGCCAGCAACGTTGCGCGCTGGATCGCCGGCAGGTTGCTGCGCTGCAATTGCTGGTACAGCGCGTCGGCGGCGCCGGGCTGGCCATTGCGGATCAGCCACAGGCTTTCGTCATAGCGTGGTGCCTGCTGAGCCGGGGAGGCGGAGGCGTTCCACAATTTGAACTGCGCAGTGACCTTGTCGCCGGCCTTGCCCTGGTGACAGGTCAGGCAGGCGTCTGGCGTGCCGAGTTTTTGCGCACGCTCCGGGTTGGGAATGCTGAAACTGTGGTCGTGCCGAAAGTCGTTGCCCATGTAGAACTTGCCAGGCATGTGGCAATCGACGCACTGCGAGCCGGGCTGGCCCATGGCGTGGCGGGTGTGTTCGATGGATTCGTAATTCTTCGCTTGCAGACCCGTACCGTCGACGCCGGCGACCGAGGTCTTGCCCGCCGTGTTGTGGCATTGCAGACACACGGCGTTGCCCGGTGCCTTCAGTTCGTTGCTGTGCGGGTTATGGCAATTGCTGCAACGCACGCCCTTGTCGAACATCTTGCTTTGGAGGAACGAGCCATGTTCGAACACTTCGTCCTTGATTTTGCCGTCCAGCGCATAGAGTTCGCGGGTCAGGGCGCTGGGCAGGTAATCGTCCATCAGCCGCTTGCCGACGGTAAAGCCATCGCCCAGCGGCGCGCGGCGAGAATGGCAGCGCGCGCAGGTTTCGATTTCTACCGTGGCGTTCTTGTCCTTGAGATCGACGTCGAAGCCCTTATGGATCAAATCGTCTTTTTTCTGCGCCCACTCCAGGTGATTCGACGCCGGGCCATGACAGGCCTGACAGCCGACTCCGAGGCTGTTCCATTGACTGTTGAAGCTGTTGCTCGCTGCATCGAAATTGCGCTTGAAACCGGTGGTGTGGCATTCGACGCACATGAAATTGGCGTTCTGGCTCGGTTTGCTCCAGTGCAGCGGATTCTTGAAGTTCACGCCCTGGCCGGCGTACAGATGAAACCAGCGATTTTTCTCGGTATCCCACGCCACGCCGAGGGCTTGCAGACGCCCCTGACCCACCTCGATCAGATATTGCTGTAGCGGCGCGATGCCGAAGGTGTAGGCCACTTTGAAGTCGGCATTCTTGCCGTCGATGCCGGGCGCATTGACCCAGAATTCATCGCCCTTGCGGGTGAACTTTGTGGTCTCGTTCTCGGCCTTGAAGGTCACGTTGTTGAAGTCGCCGAGGGTGGTTTCGGCGGTCGCCGGCTGCATGGCCAATTGGTGATGCGAGCCTTGCCAGTCCTTGACCTGTTCGCTGTGACAGCCCTGGCATTGCTGCTCATCGACCATGCTGGCCGGTTTGCTTGCCACAGTCGGTTGCGGCTTGGCTGGCGGTGCTACAGGCGTGCTGATCGCTGCGGGTTTGACGGGGGCGGGCGCCGGGCTGAACAGGAACCAGCCAATGCCCGCCACGGCCGCCAGCAGCACACCGATGGTGATTGGAAACAGGTAACGTGAAAAAGAGGAGGGTGATGCGTCAGGTTCAGGTTGCACCGCTTTGTTTTTGTGCTTGGGCATTGCGACTTCCGTAGTCCGGTGCGTTGGCCTTCTGGCGTGCATACATCTGGATGCAGCTTTGCCGCATGCAGCGCGTCTGTCAAATAAGCGCTGTGACTTGCTGCGCAGCGCCGTGTGAATTTTGTAATTTGCAATCGCAATTGCTGCGGTTTTAGCTATACCTGTAACTCCCCCTATGCAAACGATTTGGCCTTCTGACAGGAGTTACAGCATGAAGCTAGCCGCAATGATGGGCACGCTGTGCATCGCCACCCTGGGTGTGGTGGGTTGTTCCAGCAAAACCGTCGAGCCAGACCAGTACTCCGGTTTTCTCAAGGATTACAGTCAACTGAAGGAGACCAAATCACCGTCGGGTGCCGAGGTGATGCGCTGGATGGACCCGAAACTCGATATCAACAAATTCAGCAGCGTCTATGTCGAACCGAGCCAGTTGTATCCGAAGCCGCAAGCGACGGAAAAAATCCCCCAGCAGACCCTCAATGGCATCACCAGTTATTACGATCAGGCGCTCAAGCGTGAGCTGAGCAAGTCGCTGCCGCTGGCCACCGGCCCGGGGCCTGGCGTCATCGTGATCCGGCCGGCGATCACTGCGGTGAGCAGCAAGACCGAGGGCCTGCATGTGTATGAGGTGATTCCAATTGCCTTGGTGGCTGCTGCGGTGAGTACGGCCACTGGTATTCGCGATCAGGAAACCACGTTGGCCACCGAGGCGGTTTTCCTTGATGGCAGCAGTAACAAGGTGGTGGCTCAAGTGGTGCGCAAGGGTACCGGTCAGCCGCTGGAAAATTCCTCGCAGGTGATGAAGGCCACTGACGTCAAAGCGGTGATCGATGGTTGGGCGAGTGACATGCATCAGACGTATCTGAAGCTCAAGTCCGAGGCCAAGTGATGTCGTGAGGCTTGGGGCCTCTTTGCGAGCAGGCTGGCTCCCGCTATTTTGGCGGGGCCTGCCTCCTGGTTTTTTGGGTACATATCCGTTGCTGCGGGTGTTGCTGATTACGGTTTCGCCCTTACGGCGAGGCACTTTTTCCAGACGCCGAAAAAGTACCCAAAAAGGCTTGCTCCTACGTTCGGCCCTCGCAGGCTCGGGTTCCTTCGCTCCGGGACTGATCCGGGCGCAGCGGCTACGGTTTGCTTCGCTGCACCTCCTTCCGCTGTGTCTGGCTGCGCCAGACGGTCGCTGCGCTCCCACCCCCGGATCAATCCCTCCACTCAGCCTTCCGACGTCGCCGGTGAATCAAGATCAAAAGCACTCGAGCTAACGCTCATTGCTGAGTGGGGCGGCTTCGCCGCGGGCAGCTGCGCTGCTCTGCTTTTCTGTGGGAGCGAGCCTGCTCGCGAAGGCATTCTGTCAGCCCCGCCTTACTGCCCGACAAACCAGCGAAAATATGGGTTCGCCCGATCCCCTTGCATCACTTCCCGAATATCCCGCCCCCAGGCGTCCCGATCGCCGTCGTAGGCGTGCAGGCTTGCCCGATAAAACTGCATCAACCGCTGCCGATGCGTTTCCATGCGTTCACTGAACCCGGCATCGGCATTGACCAGTGTCGGTGGCTGATACAAGTCCAGCAGCGCCGGTAGCACGCGGGTGATTTCCTTGCTGCGTACCCAGGGCGCGTATTCGATGCGCGGCTGATCATCGGTCACTGCCGGCGCGTCGGCGGCGAAGCGCTCCAGGCCGGCGCGATCGGTGACCCAGGTGGCCAGCAGCGCCGCCGCCGAGCCGATGCCGACGTCCTGCAGGGTGTTGCGTACGCTGTCCTGCTGGAAGCGCGCGGTGATTTTCGCGGCGTCCAGTTGCATCGGTTTCATTGAGCCAACCAGCAGCATTTCGTGGAACTCGCTGGTCCACAGCGAGGCATGCGGGAAGACATCGAGGAAGCTGCGCACCAGTGAGCGCGAGTCGTCGATATTCTGCGTCGGCAGCGGCAGCCACTGGGCGACGATGCCCTGGTCCTGCAAGCGACTGGCGGCCAGCTGGTAGAAGTCCCGCGAATACAGATTGACCACGCCGGCAGCGGAGGGCGGTGGCGGTTCCAGGGTGATCACGTCGTAGGTCTGTGCACTGCGCAGCAGTTCCTGGCGACCGTCGCGCAGGCGAACGTCGACGCCGGGATCGCTGGCGGCATTGAAGTTGCCCTTGAACAAGGGCGCTGCTTTCACCACCGATGGCAGCAACTCGGCAACCACGCGATGTTCCAGCCCCGGATAGCGCAGCATGGCGCCTGCGGTGATGCCGGTGCCGAAGCCGATCACCAGCGTCGAGCGCGGTTCACCGTTGTGGATCAGCAGCGGCAGCAGCGCCTGAATGCGCATGTAACGCAGCGACGGCATGGCATCGCCGGTGTTCGACACGCCCTGGATGTACAAACGGTGGAAGCTGTTTTCGCCACGTCCCTGAGTGACCACCGCGACCGTGCCGCCGCGTCCTTCCTCGTAGAAGGCCAGCGTGCCATTGCGTGCGCCGGGCAACAGGCTGGCCAGTTTGTCGGCTGGGGTCAGTACCGCGACCGCTACGCAAACCAGACCCAATGCGACCACGGCCTGGCGCCGACCTTTCGCCACGCCATGGCCCTTGCGCACCGCCAGATAACCGATTGTCGCTGCGACGAGCGCCAGTAGACCGAGGGTGCGCACAAGTCCCAACAAAGGAATCAATACGAAGCCGCAAAGCATCACACCGATGATCCCGCCCAGGGTGTTGAACGCGACAACGGCGCCGACATCGCGGCCCACACGCTCGCTGCCGACACTCAGGCGCAACGCCAGAGGAAACGCCGCGCCGAGCAGCAGGGTCGGCACAAACACGATGCTCAGCGCCGCCACGGCAAAGCGCGCGCTCATGCCGGCCAGCTCGCTGACGCCCAGACTCAGCAGCCAGGTTTCCGCATGGCTCTGCGCGAGCACCAGCCAACGACCCAGCACGGCGATCTCCAGCAGCGCAATCAGACCTGCACCGCCAATCAACAAGCCGAATACGCCCCATGGGTCGCGAATGCGCTCGACGCGACGGGCGAGCAGGGCGCTGCCGATAAACAGCCCGGTCAGGTAAGTCGCCAGCACCACGGCGAACGCATAGGTGCGCGTGCTCATGAACTGCACGATCGATTGCGACCAGACCACCTCATAACCCAACGCCACGCCCCCGGCGACTGCGTAGAGCCACAGCGCAGTGCGGTCGGCTGCTTTGGCGTTGCCGTGTTTGACCGGTGTGGCCAGCGCTACTGGCTGCTGGCGCTGCAACCACAGCGCACCGGCCGCGGCGAGCAGGTTGAGCATCGCGGCGAACAGCGCACTGCCGCGCACCCCGAGGCTGGCGATCAGTACGAACGCGGCGAGCAAAGTGCCAACGATCGCGCCCAGCGTATTCGCCGCATACAACTGACCGCCGGCCTTGCCCGGCTCAGCCGCCAGTGAGCGCACCAGCACCGGCAGCGTCCCGCCCATCAACACCGCCGGAATGCCTACCAGCGCAAACGGCAACAGCCACGCCAGGACGCCGACATGAACTTGCAACCAGGCGAAAGGACTGGCCGCCAGACTCATGGCCACTGTCGCGCCAACACCGAGAATCGCCACTAGCACTTCCAGCCCGGCATAGAGTAGAACCGGCTGTTGCAAGCGATCGGCCCAGCGCCCGAACAACCAGCCACCAAGCGCGAGCCCGGCGAAAAATGCGCTGATGCCGGTGGTGATCGCGTAAACCTCGACACCGACCACCAGTGACAGCTGTTTGATCCACAACACCTGATAAACCAACGCTGCCGCGCCGGAGATGCATAGCAGCAGGGCAGGGATCATTGAGGTGGTGGACGCGGCTTGCGGAACGGGTATGGCCGACGGCTTGCTGGCGATACGTGAGGACATGCGGTGAGCCTTGTTATGGATTGGCTGATGTTGATCGTTCCCACGCTCTGCGTGGGAATGCCTCACTGGACGCTCCGCGTCCGCTTCGGCATTGGACGCAGAGCGTCCCGGGCTGCGTTACCACGCAGAGCGTGGGAACGATCGCAGAAAACCTTTTGGGAGCGAGCCTGCTCGCGAACGAAACCGACCCGGTCGCTTGTTGAAAACAGGGCCGCCCGCCGATGAAGGCGAGCGGCGGTACAGCGCTATTACTGGGCTTTCTTCATTTTTTCTTCGATACGGCGGTCCACGTCCTCGCGGATCTGGTCGATGCTGAAGCTCGCCGGACGCTGGCTAGGTGGATAGTCAACGAAGGTCTGCAGGAACTTCGCCGCGCGGCGGGTACCGTCGAAAATCAGATAGTCGTTTTTCGTCAGCCAGTCATAGTACTGGTCAGACACGACATCGGCGCGTTCGTACGGGTCCATGCGCAGGTTGAACATTTTCGGCACACGCAGGCAGGTGAACGGTTCGCTCCACACCTGCAGTCCGCCGGGCGCGCGTTGCTCACAGAACACCAGTTTCCAATCGTTGAAACGCATGCTGACCAACGCACCGTCATCGTTGAAGTAGTAGAACTCCTTGCGCGCGCTCTTGTCGGTTTTACCCGTCAGGTAGTCCAGCTGGTTATAGCCGTCCAGGTGCACTTTGAAGTTCTTGCCGCCGATGTCGGCGCCCTTGAGCAAGCGGTCCTTGATGTCGGTATCGCCCACGGCGGCCAGCAGAGTCGGGAACCAGTCCAGACCGGAGAACATTTGCGTGGAGACTTCGCCGGCCTTGACTTTGCCCGGCCAGCGGATCATCGCCGGGACCCGATAGGCGCCTTCCCAGTTCGAGTTTTTCTCGTTGCGGAACGGCGTCGTTGCAGCGTCAGGCCACGACCACTGGTTCGGGCCGTTGTCGGTGGTGTAGACGACGATGGTGTTCTCGGTCAGCTTCAAGTCATCCAGTGTCTTGAGCAGCTTGCCGACGTCGCCGTCATGCTCGAGCATGCCATCGGCATATTCGTTGCCGACCATGCCGCTTTGGCCTTGCATGGATTCGCGCACGTGAGTGAAGGCATGCATGCGTGTGGTGTTCATCCAGACGAAGAACGGTTTGTCCGCCTTGGCCTGTTTCTCGATGAACGCTTGCGCTGCGGCAGTGGTTTCGTCGTCGATGGTCTCCATGCGTTTCTTGGTCAGCGCGCCGGTGTCTTCAATCTTGCCGTCGGCAAAACTGTGGATCACGCCGCGAGGCGAGGCGGCCTTGACGAACTCGGCATCATCCTTGGGCCAGTAAGGACGCTCCGGCTCCTCTTCGGCGTTGAGGTGATACAGGTTGCCGAAAAATTCGTCGAAACCATGATTGGTCGGCAGGTATTCGTCTTTGTCGCCCAAGTGGTTCTTGCCGAATTGACCCGTGGCATAGCCCTGGGCTTTCAGCGCTTGGGCAATGGTCACATCGCGTGCCTGCAAGCCCACCGGGACCCCCGGCATGCCAACCTTGGACAAGCCTGTCCGCAAAGGTGTCTGCCCGGTAATGAACGACGAGCGCCCGGCCGTGCAACTGTTTTCGGCATAGTAATCGGTGAAGATCATGCCTTCTTTGGCGATACGGTCGATATTCGGCGTCTTGTATCCGACCACGCCCATGGAATAGGCACTGATGTTGGTCTGGCCGATGTCGTCGCCGAAGATCACGAGAATGTTGGGTTTTTCAGCCGCTGTGGCGGTTGCCGACAGCGCCATCACCGAGGTTGCCACCAGGGCGAGTTTCGGTAGCCACTTGCGTATGCGAGTCATCTGACTTGCTCCTTTGCGCGGGGGTCGTTTTTTGCGACAAACGTTTACTGCTCTCCTGCATCACGCTTTCTTATTGCACCTGCTCGGTTGCCGGCGGATCGAACGGATAGATCCGGCGCCATTCCGACGCCATGTCCACCACCGTCCAGCCACGGGAATTCGCTTCGTCGAGGGCCTTGTCGAGTCGGCCGATATTCGATTGCCGGTCATAAGCCCACTCGCGCTTGGCATCGGTGTGGTGCACCAGCCCCATCAGGCGCTTGCCCGGCCCGGCGGCGGTCCACTGCAGCATCTGCAGGTCGCCGTCGGAGTTGCCAAAGGCGAGGATCGGCCGCCGACCGATGACCGCATCGATGCTGACCGGTTTGCCCGGCCCGTCGTCGTTGTGCGCGACTTTCGGCGTGCGCACGATCGACGCTTTGCCGTCCTTGAACTGGTAAGAGGTGACGAACGTGGTACCGATCACCTGTTCCGGCGGGATGCCGTAGACCTTCTCGGCAAAGGCGCGCATGAAGCCGGTATCGCCGCCGGAAACGATGTAGGTCTTGAAGTTCTGGCTGCGCAGGTAGTCGAGCATTTCCAGCATCGGCTGGAAGATCATTTCCGTGTAGGGCTTGCCGGTTTTCGGGTGGCGTGCCTGGCTGAGCCAGGTTTTCGCGTAGTCATCGAACGCTTCGGTGGTCATGCCGCCGTGAGTGGCGCCGACGATCTTCAGCAAGCCTTCCATCCCCGACGCGGCGAGGGCCTTGTGATCATTTTCCAGCACCGCCTTGAACGGCTGGGTGGTTTTCCATTCCGGGTGTTGTGCGGCGGTGCGCTTGACCTCGTCGAAGGCAAACAGCAATTCGAAGTACGCCGGTTGTTCGCTCCACAAGGTGCCGTCATTGTCGAACACGGCGATGCGATCGGCCGGTTTGACGAAGTCTTTGCTGCTCTGGTCGGTCACGGCCTGGACGAACTCGATAATGCTCTTTTTGGCCGGGCCGTCGTTCCATGACGGCAGCGGTTCATTCGCCTGTGCCAGCAGGGGCAGAACCAGTGTCAACAGCAGGGCGAAACCGAAACGTTGGCGAAGCAGCAACGGGTTGATCATATGAAATCCTTCTCATGCACAGGGTTGAGCGGGCGCAGGGCCGGTGCGGGTTTCGCCTGTTGGCGGGCGACCTGACTTTGAAGCGTAGACAACGATTGGCGAAGCTGAACAAGTGTTTGCTCGACGGCAGACTGACGGCCGTAAAGCCCACGTAACAATCCCTGCAAACGTGGCCCGGCGCCCGTGAGTTTCAAGCCCAGACGACTGCGCCGTAGCCACAAGTACAGCGCGGTCAGTTGCGCCGGCCTGGCTTGCAGTTGCGGGTCGATCTGTTGCCAGGCGAAAGCGGGCGAATGCTGCCAGGCCAATTGCTTCGCCCGTTTATGTGCGAGCCAGCGTTGATGGGCGCGAACGGCGACGGGCCGCAGCAAGTACACACCGACGGCGAGGCCGACCGCCAGCGCCAGCCAGAGCAGCCAGCAGCTGGAGAAGTGCAAGTGATTCTGTTGCAGTTGCCTGAGGTCTTCGGCGAGCGAAAACACCGGTTTATAGGCGGTGTTGGCTGCGGCCTCGAAGCTCACGGCCGGCACCTCAGCGCTGCGGATCTGCCTCGCAGCGGAATCCCACCATTTCACGCGGATGGCTGGCAGCGTGTAAGTGCCGGCGCTGTCGATGCGATAGCTGGCGCTGTCGACACGTTGGCCGCCGAGGATATTGCCGCGACCATCATCCAGCGCAGTGACTTGTGGCGTCTTCGCGTAGCGACTCAAGCCGTCGACATCACTGAAGGTCGGAATCGGCAGGGCCATCGCCAGCGCGCCATCGGCTTGCAGGGTGAGCTTACGGGTGATGCTGTCGCCGACTTTCAGCGGCGTGGCCGAATTGGTAATAATCTGTTTCAAGCGCAACCCACTGGCGACCAGAGGCGTCTCCCCGGGCGCGAAACCGGGCGGCTGGGCTGCGCTGAAACTCAGCGGCTGGCTCTGTGCGCTGATTTCTTCAGTGGCCTGGCCCAGTGTGGCGCGTACGGTCAGCGCCGGGATGTCGAAACTGCGCGCGACGTTGGGCGTGATCAGATAGCTATAGCGCAAGCCATTGAACGATTGGCCATCGATGGTCTGGTTCAGATGCTGCGCCTGGCCGTTCGGCGGCATTACCAGCGCACCGTCGAGTTGCAGATCGGGCAGGGCGGCGGCGCTGGTGAACCAAGTGTCGGTGAGCACGTCGAGTTGCAGTTCGACCAGACCGCCGACCATCGCGCCTTCGCTGGGGTTGAGGTGAGCGTCGACCTTCAGTTGCGCTGGGGCTGCAAAAACATTCAGAGACAGCAGGCTGGTCAGCAGCAGGGCGCTGAGTTTTGCGCTGATTGTTCTGCCGCCATCGCTGGCAAGCCAGCTCCCACAAATCACAGCAATCTTCACAAAGTTTGCAACTACACAGAAATTCCCTGTGGGAGCTGGCTTGCCAGCGATGGCGGCGCCCAGGTGCCGGAGGTTCATGGCCGATCTCCCTGCTGATCCTGCAAGCTGAACTTCTGCCTTAGAAACTTCGCCGGCGAGGTGGTCAGGTTCTCCAGCCACAGCGCGTCGGACGACGCTTGCTGGGTCTCGACTTTTTTGCTCTGACCTTTACCGGGTGCCTTGTCGAATTTGACTTCATCGGGTTTGGTTTGCGGAGCGTTTTTCTCTGCGCTTTCGGTGTCCTTGAGCAGTGCCTGAGCCAAGGCCAGATTGGCGCTCGCTTCGGGAAATTGCGGCTGCAGTTTCAACGCCTCGCTGTAGGCGGCAATCGCCTGATCGAACTTGAAGCGGCGCACGTAAATATTGCCCAGGTAGAAATACGCCTGCGGCGTATCCAGGCGGGCAAAGGTCGCCATAGCCAAGTCGTAATCGGCAGCGTGATAGGCCGCGACGCCTTTCCAGTACGGGTCGACGAACAGCGCCGCGGCTTCGGGCAAACGATCATGCTCAAACGCCCAGCGGCCTTGTTGGTCGCGGGTGAAAAACGCATCGGTGAGGGCGTTGGCCTGCGCCGGCGCCGCAGGCCAGCCCAACCCTACGGCCAAAAACAGCGCCGGCATCCAGTTGACGCTCCAGCCTTTGCGTACGCTGAACAGCGCCAGTAACAGCAACGGCCAGCAGAGCCAGTATCCGGCGTCCTTCCAGTGCAATTCGCGCTGTTCGGCGCTGGCGCTCTGGAAGTGTTGGCGGGCGTGCAACTCGATCCACTCCAGGTCATCGTTATTGAGGGTCAGGCTGCCGAGCGGCGCGTCGACGGCCGAGGCCAATCGCTTGAGGGCCGCCTGATCGAAACTGCCGAGCACCGGTCGTCCGCTGCTGTCGATTTTCGGCTGGCCGCTGGCGGTAGTGATGACGCCCGCGTCTTCGCTGCCCACCGCCAGAACCAGAACCTGCAAGGCACTGCCGTCGAGGTGTTTTTGCAGATCATCGAGTTGCGTGGTATCGGCCCCATCAGTCATCAGCAGCAGACTGCCCGGGGTGTTCTCGGCGCTGAGCAAGCGTTTCGCTTGATCGATCACGGCGGCGACGTTTTTGCCGGGTTTGTCGATCAAGCCCGTGCCCAGGGCCTGGATGAAACTGTCGAGCAGCGCCGGATCGTCGGTCGGTGGCAACACCAGATGCGCGCTGCCGGCATAGGCGATCAGTGCGGTCCGCGCAGCAGCGCGACGTTGAAGCAGCTCATGCAGCTTGTGCTTGACCGCCTCCAGCCGCGTCGGCTGCACATCGTTGGCGTCCATCGACGGCGAAAGGTCGACGGCAACGATCAGTGGTGCGCGGTTCTCGAGAAAGTCCGGGCGATCCTGTTCCCACGTCGGCCCGGCCGCGGCGATTGCGCCGAGGATCAGCAGCGCACAGAGCAGGTGCACCGGGCGCCAGCGCTGGTGATCCTGCGGGGTGATCAACAAGTGCGGCAGCAAGTGTTCGGCGATATTGCCGCGCAGGCGTTTTTGCAGGTCGCGGCTGCGACGCCAGATCAGTGGCAGCATTGCGCCGAACAGCGCAAGCAACAGCCACAGCGGGCGCAGAAAGTGGAAATCGCTGAGGTTGATCTCCATTTCAGGCCTCCTGCCGCTGCCGCGCAACCGTCAGGTTCGGGCGTAAAAGGGCGCCGAGCTGATACAGCGCCAACAGCAGCAATGCTGCGCCCAGCGGCCAGTAGAACAATTCCCGTTGCGGCTGATGGCTGAGTGTTTTTACCTGATGCGGAGTGAGCTGGTCGAGGGTGGTGTAGACCTGATCCAGCGCCGCGCGGTCTTCGGCGCGGAAGAAGCGGCCGCCGGTGGTATTGGCGATCTGTTCGAGGCCTTGCAGATTGACCTTCGCTTCGCCGGAAGCGTCGGGGTCGCCGATGCCGATGGTATGAATGACCACGCCTTTGTTGGCCGCCATTTTGGCGGCGTGATCCGGGGTGATCGCGCTGCTGGTGTCGTTGCCATCGGTCAGCAGAATCAGGACTTTTTCCTGCTCATGGGCCTTGTCGAGCAATTTCAGGCTGAGCCCGATCGCATCGCCGATCGCTGTGTTGGGGCCGGCCATGCCGATCCCGGTATCGGCCAGCAACAACGACAGGCTGGCGTGATCGAGGGTCAGCGGGGCCTGTGGGTAGGCACCGCTGCCAAATACGATCAGGCCGATGCGGTCGTCCTTGCGTTTGTCGATGAAGCCTTGCACCACGCCTTTGACCGCCGCCAGGCGATTGATTTTTTCGCCTTGGGCGTTAGTGAAATCCTCGGTTTCCATCGACTGCGAAAGGTCGATGGCGAGCATCAGGTCGCGCACCGGTTGCTGGCGTTCGATCGGCTTTTCGACGTACACCGGGCGCGACACGGCCAGCAGGATCAGCGCCCACACCAGCACATTGAGCAGCAGTTGCCAGCGATTGCGCCGACTGCCCGCGGTGCCTGGCGCTTCGCCGACCGCGCGGCTCATCGCGCCGAAAAACGGTACGCGCACGGCACTGCGGGCTTCGTTGTAGGCGGGCAGAAAGCGGTAAGCCAGCCAGGGCAGCGGCAGCAGGAGTAACAGCCAGGGGTAATCAAGCTGCCACATGGTGATGCTCCACCCAGTATTGGCAGCTGTCGAAGAGCATTTGCCGTTGCGCTGCGGGGAGGGCGCGCAATACGGGGTCCGGCGCGTAGGCGAGTTGGGCGAGTTGAGTGCTGAAGTCGGCGGGCATTCTGTTTTTGCAATGCCGTTGTAGAAATTCCTGCCAGTCATCTCTGCCAAGCGCCGCCGGCCCTTGTGGGAGCGAGCCTGCTGGCGAAAGCGCCGTGTCAGTGGATCGAGGTATTGCATGCGCTGACGTCTTCGCGAGCAGGCTCGCTCCCACAGGGAATGCATTCCAGCGCCGCGATCGAGTGGGCATGGAGAGGGCCGTGCGTTTGAGCAGCTCAGGCAATTCGCGCAGGGCGTTGAGGTCGTCACTGCGGCTGCGCAACTGTGCCAGTCGGGCAAGGGCTTCACGGCGATAGCGGTCGCGGCGCCATTGCCAGTATCTGCGCAGGCCGAGCAACAGCGCGGCGAATATCAGCACCGCCAGCAACAGCCACCAGCCCCAGGTTTGCGGCGCATAACTGACGGGCGCGGGCAGGGCCAGCTCCTTGAGCTGATCGATGCTGGGGATATTCGGGTTCATCGCGCGCCCCCGGCGCTTTTGCCCAGTTCGGCGCGCAGTTGCCCATGGGCGTCCTCGGCGGTGCTGATCATCATCAGCGGCACCTGACTGCGGCGCAGCAGGGTGGCGACGTCCTTGAGCCGCCCGCTGAGAAAATCCCCCAGCGGCTGATGCACGTTACGTTTCTCGATCGCCAGTTCGACCTGCAACTCGCCCTGGGTGACCAGGAGGCGACCGTTGTTCGGCAGTTTCAGCGCCAGCGGATCATAGACCTGCAAGGCAATCACATCGTTGTGCGCCGACAGCTGCCGCATCAATTGCAAGGTGCGTTCACCGGCACCGGCAAAGTCGCTGACGATGCAGATCAAGTGGTCGTGCCCGGCCACACCGAGGCAGCGCTGCAAGGCTTTGTCCAGTTGGTCCTCATCTTCGGCGTCGGGATTACCGGCGTTCAGCGCGCGGTTTTGCTGCACTACGCGGCTGAGCAGCGCTTCGACACGCTTGCGACTGCGCAACGGCGCGATGCTGTCGATACGCTGGTCGTTGAAGACCAGACCGCCGACCCGATCCCCGGCGTGAAAAACCATCCACGCCGCCAGCGCGGCGAGTTCGGCGGCGACTGCCGATTTGAAGCTGCGCTGCGAGCCGAAGAACATCGACATGCGCTGGTCGACCACGATCAGGGCCGGGCGGTCGCGTTCTTCGGTGAAAGTGCGCACCACCGGTTTGCCGGTACGCAACGAAGCGCGCCAGTCGAGGTGGCGCAGGTCATCGCCCGGTTGATAGCGGCGCAACTCGTCGAAATTCAGCCCGCGACCGCGCAGCCGCGAGGCGTGGTTGCCGGCGAGTATGCTGCCCTGCGGCTGCCGGGCAAGAAAACTCAGGTCACGGGCCTTGAACTCCAGCGCCATCAATTGCGCGAGAGAGACGTAGACCAGACCTTCGTCCTTCATGCGGGAATCGCCACTTTGTCGAGAATCCGGTCGAGCACCTGATCGGCGCTGACGCCATCGGCTACGGCGTCGTAACTCAGCTGCAAACGATGGCGCAACACCGGATGGACCACCGCGCGGACGTTGTCCGGCGAAACGAAATCCTGCCCCTGCAGCCACGCATCGGCTCGGGCGCAGCGGTCCAGGCCAATGCCGCCACGGGGACTGGCACCAATGGCGATCCAGCGTGCGAGGTCTTCGTCGTAGTCGGCGGGGTGGCGGGTAGCGTTGATCAGGTCGATCAGGTACGTGTCGATGGCCGGTGAAACGTGCACCGCGCTGACTTCCTTGCGCGCAGCAAAAATCACCTCCTGCGGCAAAGTGAAATTCTTCATCGGCGTGGTGCTCGCACCTTGGGCAAACTCTTCGTTGCGCAGCAGGCGCAGCACCTGGCTTTCGTTTTCGGCGCTGGGGTAATCGAGCAGCACCTTCATCAGAAAACGGTCCATCTGCGCTTCCGGCAGTGGGTAGGTGCCTTCCTGCTCGATCGGGTTCTGCGTCGCCACCACGATGAACAGCTCCGGTAGCGCATGGCTGTTGCCGGCGACGGTGATCTGGCGTTCCTCCATGGCTTCGAGCAGCGCCGCCTGGACCTTGGCCGGGGCGCGGTTGATTTCGTCGGCGAGGATCAGATTGCCGAACAGCGGGCCGGGCTGGAATCGGATCTCGTTTTTGCCCTCGACCTGGTGCAGCACCTCGGCGCCAGTGATGTCCGAGGGCAACAGGTCGGGGGTGAACTGGATGCGGCTCATCTTGGCATCAAGGTGTTTGGCCAGTGCCTTGACCGTGCGTGTCTTGGCCAGCCCGGGCAGGCTCTCCAGGAGCAAATGACCATTGGCCAACAGCCCGAGCAGAATCTGCCGGATGACTTGATCCTGGCCGAGCACCGCTTCGGCGATGCTGGCTTGCAGGGCGTTGAGGTCGGTGAGCGCTGTCATGGGCAGTCCTTTGTGTCCGGGTCTAGAAAAACGCCAGGGTCAGATTGACGCTGAAGCCATTGCCTTCGGGGCGGTTCTTGGTGTCGAACTCCGGCACCCAGCGCGCGCTGATATTGGCCTGGGCATCGGCGAATTTTCCGGCCCAGCCAATTACCGGGCCGGCGCCGACCGAACGGCCGCGATAGCCGTTGAAGACATCGGCGGTCTGGCCTTTGTCGTCAGTCAGTTGCTGCACGTAGCCAGCGGCAAGTCCGGCGTTCCAGCCATTGCCCAAGCCGTGAGTCCAGAGGGCGTCGAGGGTGAAGATGTTGCCGTTGCGATAATCGGTAGCGTCGTTCTCGGTGTAGAACTCCAGCCCGCTGGACAAAGTGAACTCGCCGCCCTTGCCGTCGAGGTGGGTAAAGGCCACGGTCGGCATGAACGTGTAATTGTTCTGTCCGGGATTGGCCAGGCGATCCTTGTTATAGGCGCCGGTCGGCACGTAGATCGGTAGCGACAGCGAGAGATGATTGAGTTCGTCGAAGTGATAACCAGCGGCGATCGGGGTGATCAGCGCATCGGCAAACTGCGTGCCGGAATCGCTGTCACCCAAAGTGCGCCCGCGCGGGCCGGTGATGCTCGCCCTGATGTCGGTGTATTGCACCGGCAGGCCCATTGCCGAAGCGAAATTCCAGCGGCCCTTGCCGGTGTTCCAGACATGGGTGAAGTTGGCCATGGTGTAGGAGACTTTCATGTCGATCCCGCCACTGATCGCGCCGGAAATCGGTGCGCCGTCGCTGCCCTTGAGCGAGCCGTCGTACCAGATGCTGGTCAACGACATTACCCAACCCGGCTCCGGCGGCACGATGCCGGCATTGGCGAACACTTGCTGGCCCGTGATCGGCCGGCCGACGCCACCTTCTGCGGCGAACAGCGATGGACTGACGCCCAGGCACAGCAAGAGGAGGAGACGCCCGCTCCGTGGCTTGAGCATGGCGAACGCCGCGCCACCCGGCCCCGGCAGAAATCCTCTATTCCCGGGTCGACTGCAGATCATTCCCGATTCCATGGTGTTTTTCCGGACAACTGAGCACTGTCGCGCCGCTACTGCGTTATCCCTTTGCTTATCAAGCCTGTAGGACACGTCCTTCTGAAACTAGCAGCTAATCGGGGGTTAGCCAGTCGAAGGAATTAATTCGTTGGTGCGGGCGGCGGGGTGCACACATCACACCTCTAATGGTCGGAGCCGGGCTGAATCGAAGGTGGTTGGGGCGGCACTGCAAACTTCTGTGGGAGCGAGCCTGCTCGCGAAAGCGGTAGTCCAGTTGACACACGTTTCTGATATCGATACCTGATTTCGCGACCAGGCTCGCTCGCACAGGAGGTTGTATACAATCTCGCCTGGAGCGCCCAACAATTTCCAACGGGGCATAGGTCGTCAGCCGATTTCGTGGTTAACTTCCGCCTCTTGCATGCTTTCCAATCAAAAAACAGAAGGACTCAAGTCATGGCTCAAGTCACCCTCAAAGGCAATCCGGTTCAAGTCAACGGCCAGTTGCCACAAGCCGGTTCCAAGGCGCCAGCCTTTTCCCTGGTAGCCGGCAATCTGTCCGACGTCACCCTGAAAGACTTCGCCGGC